>Ga0209517_10003816_pt1 | contig 20182 bp, 18 predicted proteins | sample PeaSoiMetSII2010_FD_187695 | JGI IMG/M metagenome (GOLD analysis project Ga0209517, IMG submission 187695) | Peat soil microbial communities from Weissenstadt, Germany - SII-2010 (SPAdes) (version 2) | ecosystem: Environmental > Terrestrial > Soil > Wetlands > Peat | place: Germany...
CCCGGCCATGACAAAAAACGGATGTTACCGTGCAGGATCGGGATAGACGATGCTGCGCCAGCCGCTGCGGTCGAACGGCTTCCATTGTCCTTCCGCCTGGGCGAGACGATCGGCCACGGCGTAGACGACGGCGGGGTGATGGCCCATGCCGCAATGGCTGCTCTCGACCTCGATGCTTTCGGAGGTCGCCGAGGCCTTTTCCTTGCAGCCCTGCCAGGCGCAGATGCCGTCGGTGCGGCTGAAGATTGCGGTGGTCGGCACCGGCGGCGTTTCCGAAAGCGATCCGCCGAAACGAGTATCTTCTTCATCGGCACGGCGGCCGCTCGCCATCTCATAGACGCGCCAGGCATTGGTGGCCCTGGGATGGCCCGCAAACGGACTGCCGAGTGTGACCACCGAGCGCACGCGATCGGGCATCATCTTGGCAAGCTGCCGCGCGTAGAGACCGCCGAGGCTCCAGCCGATCATGCTGATCTTGCGGCCATGGGTATCGCTGAGTTCGTGGACCAGATCGACCATCGCGTGCTGAACGCCATGGCGCAGGCCGAGATTGCGGCCCTGCCGCCAGCCGCTCACCGCGTAGCCGCGGTTCTCCAGGAAGCTGCGCAGCGGCCGCGTCGAGGCATCCGACGCCACAAGCCCGGGAAGCACCAGCACCGGATGGCCGTCGCCGCGCGGCGCAAGGCTCAACAGCGGCAAGGCGCCGAGGAACGCGCCAAACTCATGGATAGCCCTTCCCTCAAGAAACATCAGGGTTCTCGACGGCGGGCGCAGTGTCTCGGCAGTGGCGGACATCCTATTTCCTCTTCATGACCAAGCCCGAAGGCCGGCCGATAAATCAGTTGTGGGAAACGCGGCTCTCACAATCGTTCCGCAACGCAACATTCTGTTGATAGCTATGGCACTGATTCCATCATTCAAGCGGCTGCCCTTAGAGGGGACAATAGGTCTCGACACGCTAAACCAACGCCGTGATCTAAAAGTCACAACCAGCGCAGCAGCAATTCACCGGTGTAGAGCGTAAGGCCCGCCAATCCGCCGATCAATGAACCATTGAAGCGGATATATTGCAGGTCGCGGCCGATGTTGATTTCGATCAGCGAAATCAGCTGCCCCATGTCCCAGGCCTTGACCTGATCGGCGATGAAGCTGGAGACGCCGCTCTTCTGGTCCGCGATGAAGCTTCGCAGCACGGCCGCGAAACCTTCGTTGATCTCGGCGCGCATTTCGGAGTCAGCCGCTAGCGCCTCGCCGGCTTTCACGAACATGCCGGCCAGATGCTGCTGCAACACCTGGCTCTCGCCGCTGGCGCTGCGCTCAATGAATGACCTCGCATTCGACCACATGGTTTGCGCGAGATCGCCGAGCTCGGGGCGCGCCAGAAGATCGCGCTTCAATCCATCGATGCGATCAGCGTAGGTCTTGTCGGCCGAAAGCCGGTCGACGAACGACAGCACCATGCGGTCGAACTCGCCGCGGAACGGATGATGGGGATCGCTGCGAACCTCTTCGAAGAAGGCGGTTGCGGAGGCGACGATCTTGTTCACCAGAAACTTGTCGGTGCGATAGAGCTTCAGGAGCGTCGGCAATTCGGCGCGAATTTTCTCGCGGATCATGGCCATGGTCTCGGCTTGCGTCAGCGTCTGATGTACGGCGCGCAAGATGTCGTCGAGCAAACCTTGATGCCGGCGCTCGGCGACGAACGCGCGCAGCGTTCCGGCGGCAAGCGGTGCCAGATCGATCGATTGCAGCTGTGTGGTGATGCGGCGGCTGATGAAGGTCATCAGGCCGGATGTTTCGGTCGCCGTCACCGCCTCAGGCAAGAGGCGGAGCGTGAAGCGGGCGAGATCGGTGCTGCGCTTGCGATCGCGCAGCCAGTCGGCGATGAAGGAGGCGAAGTCGATCTGGCGCAGCTTGGCCTCGACGGGCCCGGGTTCGAGAAAATGCACCTCGATGAATTCGCCGAGCTTGTCGGCGATGCGGTGCTGATTGCTCTGGATGATCGCGGTATGCGGGATCGGCAATCCCAGCGGCCGTTTGAACAGCGCAACGACCGCGTACCAGTCGGCAAGGCCGCCGATGGTCGCGGCTTCCGCAAAGGCCGCGACAAAACCGAAGACCGGGTGCAACGGCAGCAGCAGTTTCGCGGTCACAAACAGGGTCAGCGTGCCGGCGAGAACCAGCGTCGCCAGCGCCTTGACCCGCCGCAGCTCAGCCGCGCGCACGGCATCGCCGGGCGCGTCGAACGAGAATGTTGCGGGAAGGGTCATGGCGGCTTTCGACAGAGAGGAGATGAAGATATGAGCTACATGCGTCGCCGTCATCCTGAGCCCGCCCGAACGGCCCGTGTCCCGGACGCGGTGCAGCGTGCTCTTCACGCTGCCCCGCAGAGCCGTGGGACCTACGCGATCATGGACCCCGGATCAGCAGCGCACCACGCCGCAAGAGCGGCGCGACTCGCGCAGCATCCGGAGAACGCTGCGCGTCAAAAAGAAGGCCCGCCTAAGCGGGCCTTCGACTAACGCAACTGGTACTGAAGCGATCAGGCGGTCTTGCTGTAGACCTTGGCGAAGTTGTCCTGGGCGGTCTTGGCGCCGTCGGCGACGAGCTTGCCGAGATATTCGGTCGAGGCCTTGGCCCTCGACACGAGCACTTCACCGCGCGAACGCAGCAAATCTGACTGGATCTGCACCGCCTCGTTCAGCGACTTGGCGGAAGCCAGCTTGTCGATGCCGGCGAAGAAGGCTTCGGCATCCTGGTAAATCGCCTGCTGGATGTTGCGGCTGATCTTGGCGGCTTCGCTGACCGAACCCGCAACCGCGGACTCGATGGCGTCGGTGGCCTTCTCCGAACCCGCATAGAAGTCGGCGGCACGCTCCTTGGCGGTCTCAGCCTGCTTCTTCATGAACTCACGGGCGGCTTCGGGAACTTCAATGTTCTGAAGCTTGGTGAGCGCCTCGGTGACGGGCGCGAAGGCTTCCTTGACGGTATTCAGCACGGAATTGGTATCGGTGGTCATGGGGGTCTCTCCATCCTCAGGTTTGAGCTATGGGCTCACCCCGTCCGGATTGGCCCGGGGCAAGAACCTATATGGCATAGTTAATGGTGCGCCGCAACATTGATGTTGCATCGCGATATCACATATTCGTGATCAGATGGAATATTGGACGGTTTGCCCAGGGAACCGGCCGGAGGGGGCCTTCAGGAGGCGACTATATACTTGACAACGGAAGCGGCTAGGTAGATACTTTGGGCATAGGAGTTGCCCGATGGCCAAAGCCGATATCCAGAACGCCGCTTTCACCAATGATGATAAGGCCCGCGACGCGCTTGAGGCGATCCGCTGGCCCGATGGTCCGATCTGCCCTCAGTGCGGCAACGCCGATCAGGACAAGCTCGCCAAGGGCGAAGGCAAGGCTCATCGGCCCGGTCTCTACTACTGTGCCGCATGCAATGGCCAGTTCACGGTCACGGTCGGCACGGTGATGGAGCGCAGCAAGATTCCGCTGTCCAAGTGGCTGTTCGCAATGCACCTCATGGGCGCTTCCAAGAAAGGCATGAGCGCGCTCCAACTCCAGCGCATGCTGGGCGTGACTTACAAGACTGCATGGTTCCTTTGCCATCGCATCCGTGAAGCCATGACCGCGCCCGCCGGCGGGCCTTTGGGCGGCTCTGGCAAGATCGTGGAGGCCGACGAAACGTATATCGGCGGCAAAGAGGCGAACAAGCACGTCAGCAAGCGCAACAAAAAGAACATCGGCGGCATGGGCAAGCAGGCTGTGTTTGCGCTTACCGAACGCGACGGCCAATCCCATTCGTTCCGTGTCGCCAAGGTATCCGGCGAGACGCTGCGCCCGCTCATTGTTACCCACGTCAGCCGCAAGTCGTCGCTGATGACGGATCAGGGCGGCCAATATTTTCACGTCGGCAAAGAGTTTGATCGCCATGAGACAGTGAACCATGGCGCTGATGAATACGTCCGGGGTGATGCTCACACCAACACGTCAGAATGCCGGTTCAGCCTGATGAAGCGCGCCGTGTTCGGCGCTCACCATTCGATCAGCGAAGCCCATCTTCCGCGCTACCTCGCGGAATGGGATTTCAAATGGAATACCCGCAAGGTCAAAGACGGGGAACGTGCGGCGCTCATTGCCAAAGGTATCGAAGGCAAGCGTCTCACGTACCGGCCGACTCACTAAGCCCAAAACATCAAAGCAGCTCGCGCGTCGCTTCACACGCTGGAGAAAACGCCATGAATGAGCGAGAGATCAAAGCCGAAGCTAGGCTCATGGCTATCGAGTTTGTTCTGAACGATCTTTGCATCAGATTCCATCGCTCGATTGGCGCGACCGCAGAGCAGATTGTAGCCGCGCACCAAAAGTGCTCAGAAAATCTGAGAAACGATACCTATCCCGGCGCCGACCCTGTGCTATCCGATTTGGCCGCTGCTGAGATTGAAGAAGCCGTATCTCGCTTACTAGCGATGCAGCGAGAGATGATGGGAATTTCCCAATAAGGATTAAGTCTCGGTTTGCGGGCATAGCGACACCGTTAGCTCTTTGTTGAGCGTTGCTTTCGAACGCCTGCGTGACGTTTAGCCGTTTTTGTTTTTCGCACCTTCATATCCTGGTGCGGCTTAGGAGGCATTGTGAGCATGCGCCGCGCAATCTGAATAGTAGCTTCGTCTAGATCGGGCTTTCTAGCCATGACACCGCAGACCTTAAAATTTACGATCCCAAAGGATCAGTTGGAAGCAGCAACGGCCGAATTCTATCATTTTTACGGCCACGCTCTAGCTCGATGGTCGCAGTTAGAAACATCTCTTTACTATTGGTTCGCCAAAATCACCGGGATGCCGGACGCCATGGCAAGAGGCATTTTCTATAGCGCTCGCAGCTTCGCCGCGCGTGCCGAAATGCTGGAAGCGGCACTTGAACACGCCACGCACCTAAAGGATAGCGATATAGCGTTCCTCAAGGAGGCGTTAAAGAAAGCCAGAAACTATAGCGGGTTCCGCAACAAGCTGGCACATGGCGAACCGCGATTAGCTGTCACGAAGGACGGCGAAACAGTGAAGGGAGTGCACTACACAATCAGCCAAGGAAGAAATCAGCCCTCGGCGACTGAAGAGCTGCTTACGGTGCAAGACCTATTCATCGCCGCCGAGCACTTCCACGTAGTCGCCGAATGTGCGCGGGAGGCGTTGGGCTTTCCGCCTAATCGGCCGAATCCGAAATCGCCTGAAGAATGTCTTTCGCTAGTTCGTGCACTACCCAACGAGCCGCATGATAAAAATGCCCCGACTGCATCAGCGTCCGCTCCACGGCCTGAAGGGACGACCTCGCATCGGAACAAGAAGGAATATCGGGCTGAGCAGCGGGCACGAAAGGATGCTCCGCCCTAATAAGATAAACCACGTCAGCGCCGCCCTGTCGGCCGCCGCTATGCTCTGACTCGCGTTCCGTTGTCAAGTATATAGTCTCCCTTCAGGAGGGGGTAACCGCCCCTGGCAGCCCATAGGCCTCCATCTGTGCCCGAACCTGCGCCACGTTGTGCCCCAGCACGACAATGTCGTGCTTCCGGCCATCGGCGTCCCGGACGTGGTCGCGCAGCAAGGCTTCCGCCTTGAAGCCCAGGCTCTCGAACAGCGCGATCGCCGCCTGCTGGTCGACCGTCATCTGGACCGACAGCTTTTCAAGGCCGCCGCCGAGCGCGAGCGCAAAGGTCTCCTGCGACAGCGCTCGGCCGACCCCCTGCCCGCGGACGTCCTGGGACACTACCATGCGGAGCTCGCCGACATGGGGCGACCAGGAATGGCGATCGCGCACCAGCGTGCCGCAGCCGACCACGACGTCCTGCTTGAGCGCCAGCAGGCTCGTGATGTCGCCGCGCTCGATCTCGTTGATCCAGGCCGACAGCACCTTTGGCTGGCTGATGTTGCGCGGCAGGAACAACAAATCATGGGTCGGCAGTTTTTGCGCAAACGCGAGCACGGCGGCCTCATCGGGACGCGCCATCAGGCGGAATTCGATCTCGCCGGCGTCGGTGTTGACGCGGCGGGGATAGGAACGAGTCTCACTCATGTCGATCTCTCGCATAGCCATGAATCGAGTTTGGGCCAAAGCCGCCGGACCGCGTTGGCGCCGGCGACCAGGCTGACGTGGCCGCCCTTGAGCATCACCTCTTCCTTGTCGGTCGAGCCGACCTTCTCAATCAGCGGCTTGGCGGCGTCATAGGGAACGATGTGATCGTGCTCGGCGACCGCATGCAGGATCGGTACCTTGATTTTGGAAATGTCCGCCTTGCGGCCGCCGACCGACATCGTGCCGTCATAAAGCTTGTTGTCCCACATGAGGTCCTTGGTGATGGTGCGGAAATATTCGCCCGCCAGCGGCAGCGTATCGGTCGCCCAGCGATCGAACATCCGGTAGGATTTCACGAACTCGTCGTTCCAGATGTTTTCCCACAACTGCACCTGGCTGGCGGCGCGCGAGGCCGGCCGCAGCATCTCGAAGGACGACAGGATCATTTCGGGCGGCACGTTGCCGACGCTGTCGACCAGATGATCGACGTCGAAATAACGGCGGTCGGAAAAACTCTGGAACAGCTTCATCTCGCGGAAATCGACCGGCGTGGTGAAGCAGATCAGGTTCTTCATCGGACCGTCGGCGAAGATCGAACCGTAGAGCAGCGACAGCACGCCGCCGAAGCAGTAGCCGATCACGGTGACGTCGGTCTCGCCGGAATCGCGCTGCACGTGACGCACGCAGTCCGGAATGAAGTCGAGGACGTAGTCCTCCATGCGCAGACGCTTCTCTTCCGGTTTCGGCGCGGTCCAGTCCAGCATGTAGACGTCGTAGCCGCGCTTTAGGAGAAACTCGATGAAGCTCTGGCCCGGAACCATGTCGAGGATGTAGCCGCGGTTGGTTGTCGCCATCACAATCAGGATCGGCACGCGGTAGATTTCATCCGCAACCGGCCGGTAGTGATAGAGATTCATCGTGCCGCGGACGCTCAGGACGTCCTTCGGCGTTGAGCCGAGCGAGGGGCCCGATGTCGAGATATATTCGACGCCCTTGATGCTGCGTTGAATCGCGCGCTGGACCTCGGACTGAATCCGCTCGGGGATCGACGCCAGGTCGAGGCCCGCCGGACTGGAGGCCGCGCCGGCGTTCATTTTTGCTCCCCGCCCGCCGATGGCGAACGCTTGGTGCGCGGCGGCCGCGGCGTCGCCGGAGCAGCGCTGTTGGGCGCAGCCGAATTGCCCTGCATCTGAAGCACGAGCGCCTTGATCTCGTTGAGTTGCGCCTCGATGGTGGCCAGCCGTTCGGCCATGCCGACCATCTGCGCCCGGCTCGGCATATTCATGGATACGAGATATTTCTCCATGAGATCGCCAAGCTGCCGTTGCGCGCCCGCCGTGGCCCCGCCCACCTGATTGACGACCTTGCTGAATTGCGGCGACGCCATCGCCTGATTGGCGAAGGCGTTAAAGCCTTTCTCCATCTCGCCGATCATGGTTTGCCACAGCGCGACCGGATCGTTGCTCTTGTCTGCCATCGGCGTCCTCCAGCATGATCGCAAAACCGACGCTTGCTGCGTCAACAGACCGGCCCGCTCGCGGCTGGTCCCGGTTATTTTCATTATACCACACCGTTGCGCCCACCCGGTCAACCTGGCGAAACCGATTTAATCGCGGGAGCCTTCTGCGGCGCGAAAATCCATGTCATAGAAACGTCTTCCCGAAGCCCTTCGAGAGGGAATGCCAAGGTGAACCCGTCGACCCATCAACCGCCGCAGATCGCCCGCGCCAACGGCATCGACCTTTGCTACGAAATCTTCGGTGATCCCGCTGCGGAACCGATGATTTTGATCATGGGTCTGGGCGCCCAGATGATTCATTGGGACGATGATTTTTGCCGGCAACTCGCCGCGCGCGGCTTTCGCGTGATCCGCTTCGACAATCGCGACATCGGCAAGTCCAGCAGGCTGTCCGGCGGCAAACCGCTGAGCCCAATGGAACTGCTCAAACTGCGATTCCTCAAAATCCCGGTCCAAGCGCCCTACCGGCTGCATGACATGGCACAGGATACGGTCGGGCTGATGGATGCGCTCGGCATCAAATCGGCGCATGTGGTCGGCGTGTCGATGGGCGGCATGATCGCCCAGGAAATCGCGATCTCGTTTCCTCAGCGGCTGCGCTCGCTCACTTCGATCATGTCGAGCACCGGCAATCCAAAACTACCGCCGCCGACCCGCGAAGCGACCGCCATCCTGATGGCGCCGCCGCCAAAATCGCGGGAAGAGTATCTCGAACGTTTTGCCAAGACCTGGAAGGTGCTTCGCGCCGGCCACTTCCCGGAGGACGAGGCGCTTGACCGCGCCCGCGGCGAGCGCGCCTTCGAACGCGGCCTCAACCCCGCCGGCGTCGGACGCCAGCTCCGCGCCATCCTCGCCTCGGGCAGCCGCAAGGAACGGCTGCACGCGGTCAAGGCGCCGACGCTCGTAATTCACGGCACCGTCGATCCCCTGGCGCGCCCCGAGGGCGGCAAGGACACCGCGGCCTCGATACCCGGCGCGAAACTCCTGATGATCGAGGGTCTCGGCCACGCGCTGCCGATTCCGTTCTGGACGCAGATCATCGACGCCATCGACAAGCACGGCCATGCGGCATCTGCGAAAGCGAACTAGCAAAGACGGAGACAGGCCATGAAACTCGAAGGCGGATGCTATTGCGGCAGCGTGCGTTACGTCGCCGAAGGCGAGCCGACGTTGCGGGCGCAGTGCCACTGCCGGGAATGCCAGTACATCTCGGGCGGCTCTCCCAACATGTTCATGCTGATGCCGGTCGGCGGCTTCAGCTTCACCAAGGGCACGCCGAAGCAATTTACCCGCAGCGACATCGAAGGCGCGGTGACGCGCGAATTCTGCGCCGAATGCGGCACCCATCTGACCACGCGCCGGCCCGGTCTGTCGGCGGTGATCCTCAAGGCCGGCACCCTCGACGACCCCGCGCTCTTCGGCAACCCGCAAATGGCGATCTTCACCATCGACAAGCAGCCATTCCACGCGATCCCCGAGGGGATCCCGAGTTTCGAGCGGCTGCCGAAGAGGTAGTGCGTAGGGTGGGCTAAGCGAAGCGAGCCCACCGTTGCCACCTCGGACGCATCATGGTGGGCACGGCGCAGATGCGCCTTTGCCCACCCTACGCTTGGCCGAGAAAATCACCCGCCCGCCCAGACATCGAGCACGTAGCGGTTTTTCGCGCCGAGGTCGTCGATCCAGCGTTGGGCTGCATCGGCGTCAGTACCGGTGCGATCGCGGTAGATCGCGACTAACGCGGCCTTGACGTCGGGCTCCATCTTCGCGCCGTCGCCGCAGACATAGATGATCGCGCCCTGCTCGATCAGGCTCCAGACGCGATCCTTCTCGGCCGCGACCAGGTTCTGCACATAGGTCTTCGGGCCCTCGCCGCGCGAGAACGCAGTATGCAGTTCGGCGATACCGCCCGCCGCATGGGCCTTCAACTCATCCGCGTAGAGATAGTCCTGATTGGGATGCCGGCAGCCGAAGAACAGCATCGCCGGACCAAGCGTCTTGCCCTTGGCCTTCAACGCGGCGCGTTCCTGCAAGAATCCGCGGAATGGCGCAAGCCCCGTGCCGGGACCGATCATGATGATGGGCACGGCGGAATCGTCGGGAAGCCGGAAGCCGGCCTTGGTTTCGCGCACCGTCGCATGGATGATTTCGCCCGCGCGGCGGCCGGCGAGGTAGTTCGAACAGATGCCCTTATAGATGCCGCGCCCCGAACTCGCGGGTCCCCCGACCACGCCGACGGTGACACTGCAACGCGAGGGATCGACCGAGGGCGAAGACGAGATCGAATAATAGCGCGGCGCGAGCAGTGACAGCATTTCGAGATAGGCGTGGAAGGGCAATTCGCAAGCCGGATATTCCTCCAGAAGATCGAACACGGATTTGCGCCTTCCAAGAATATCCGCGCGGTAGCGCTCGGCGGACGCGGCATCGTCGCCGACAAAGCCGAGCAGTTTCGGCTTTGTCACGGGGCAGCGGGTGTGCTCCGACATGATTTGAATCTGCTTGCGGGTTGCGACCTGCTGCAATTCGACGAAATCCGTCAACAACCGTCCGACCGATACGGCCTCGCCGACGGGCAATTGCGCGCGCCGGCCTTCGGCGACCTGCAAGCGGATCTGGTCGGAGGGAAGAAAGCCGAAACGGCGGGCGATCGAATCCACCAGCGCCGGATCGTTGCGCGGAACGACGCTCAAATGGTCGCCGACCCGATAGGAGATGTCGGGCGGCAATTGCGCTTCGATATGCCGGGTCGACCTTTCCGAAGCGTTGGCGCCGGCCTTGTTTTGCAGTTCGGCATTGGCGATCACCTTCATCGGCGACGCGCCGCCGAGCGCGACCACGGCATTGACCGCCGACGGCGCCAACGGCTCGATCCGGTACAGCGGCTCGTCCTCGGCACTGCGGCTGAAACTGGAGTCGACCCCGAACTCCCTCACCGCCTGGGGCGCGGCCTTCGCAAACCATTCCTCGAATTGGCCGTCGAGATCGCTGCGCGCATCGCCCTCGCCGCGCGCATAGACGCTGCGGCCGCCATGCGCGGCCATCTGCTCGTCGATGAACCGCGGGATCGACTGATAGGTCGCGGCCCAGTCACTGTTGCCGCAACCGAACACCGCATAGCGCACCTTCGCAAAGGCGTCCTTCGGCAAGCTGCCACCGAGCCATTTGACGAATTGCGTGGCGTTATCGGGCGGCGCGCCGTTATACGACGCGCAGAAAATCAGGACGCCGCCCTGCTCCGGCAGCTTGCCCACATACTCATCGAGCGGCGCCAGTTTGGTCGCAAAGCCGTTGAGCTCGGCAAGGTCGGCGACGCGCGTGGCGAGTTCCTCTGCGGTACCGAGGTTCGATCCATAGAGCACCAGCAGCGGCGTATTGTGCCCGGGCCGGGTCCGAGCACGCGGCGGGGCCGCGCCCGCCGTTGACGTCGCGGTCGCTGCACCGGCAAAGGTGCCGCGCTCCTTCTCGGTGCGCGGGCGGACCTTGATCTTGAAGCCCTCGGGCTTGATCGTCAGCGTCTCCTTCAGATGCATCTGGTAACGGTTGACGTCGATCAGCCTGAAGCGCTGCAGGATCATGCCGATCGCGAGCGCGGCTTCGTGCATCGCAAAGCCGCGGCCGATGCAGGCGCGCTGGCCGTTGCCGAACGGCTTCCAGGCATTGACCGGACGCGCCGCCTCCGCCTCGCGTGAAAAATTCTCCGGATCGAACGCATCGGGATTGGGACCCCACACCGAGGGATCGCGGTGCAGCGCCAGCACCAGCACGGTGATGAACGTGTTCTTCTTCAGCCTGTATTTGCCGCCGATGGTCTCGTCCTTGAACGGCGCGATGCCGTAGGCCGGCGCGGGCGGCCACAGCCTTAAGGCCTCCTTCAAGACCTGCGTGATGTAGGTGAGCTGCGTCACCTGCTGATAGGTCGGCCTGGCGTTGACGTCAGCCCCGAGCACCCGGTCGACTTCCTCATAGGCCTTCTTCAGCACCTCGGGATGCTTCAACAGCGCATAAAGCGTGCACGACAACAACCCGCTGGTGGTTTCGTGCCCGGCAATCAGGAAAGTGTTGATCTGGTAGCGGATGTTGACGTCGTCGAGCTGGGTGCCGGTGACGCGGTCGACGCCGGTCATCATGGCGGCGAGCATGTCCTTCTTGTCGTCGGCGGTAGCCGCGTTCCTGCGGCGCTCGGCGACGATCTCGTCGACCATCTTGTTCATGAATTCGACGTCGCCGGCGAGATCGCGCCGCCGCTTCTGCATCCACAGATTTTCCAGCGGCAGGCCGCGGATCATCATGATGGTTTCGAGCGAGCGCACCAGCGACTCGACGAAGGGGTGATAGTCGCGCCGGTAGAATGAATTGAAGCGATAGTCGAATCCGCACAGTCCGATGGTATCGAGGGTGAGCGCGGTCATGTCGTGAACGACATCGATCTCGTCGTCGGCGTTCAGCCGCTCCCACTTCTTCACCAGTTGCTCGGCGATATCGACCATGCTCGGGTGATAGGACTGCATGGCGCGGTTGCCGAACGGCTGCAGCAGGATGTTGTGCGCCTTGCTCCAGTTCGGCTCGGTCGTATCGGCGGTGAACAGCCCATCGCCGGCGATCGCGCGCACCCGGCGCAGCGGCCCGCGCACCGCCTTGTCGAAACGCTTCTCGTCGCTGAGTTCGTTGACGAGGTCGTGGCCGGAAACGATGACCAGCGGCGCGCCCATCATGTCGAGCCAGAAGATCGACCCCAATTCCTTGGCGAGCCGCGCCAGGTTTTGCACCGGCGCGGAGGAATCCAGCGACAGCATATTGCCGACCACGGGCCTGGTCGGCGGATGCGGAATCGGGCTCAGTCGGTTGGTCGACGCCATTGTGTTGTTGGTCCCTCTGTAGCCTTTCACTCAACCGTCATTGCGAGCGAAGCGAAGCAATCTATAGCGCCACGAAGGGAAAGAATGGATTGCTTCGTCGCGGAGCCTGTCATCGGGCGGCGCTTCGCGCCGACCCGTTGGCTCCTCGCAATGACGTCGGCATATGCTCTAATTACCCAAATCGCTTTCTCCGCCATTCGATCAGCTTGGCGCTGACCTCCTCCGGCTTTTCCTGCTGGGTCCAATGCCCGCTGCCTCGGACCAGATATTTTTCGAGGTCAGGCACGATCTTTTCCATGCCGTCGGCGGCTGACGGCGGCAGTACCGGATCGTTCTCGGCCATGATCATCAGCGAGGGCACGCGCACGGTGTGATCCAGTCCGGCCGCGCGCTGCCAGTTGCGGGTCCAGTTGCGGTACCAGTTGATTCCGCCGGTGAAGCCCGACCTGGTGAAGGTATCGATGAAGACTTTCTTTTCTTCCGGCGACAGGATCGGTGTCCGCGGATCGTGTTTGGCGTCATAGCCGGCGATCATCTGTGGAAAGGCCAGGTTCAGCCGCGGTGACGCGCCGAGGCCCGAGATCGGCGCCTCTGCCGGAGCGGCATCTTTGCGCGGCACCGGCTTGCGCATCAACAAATCAAACGTCTGTTCGACCCGGCTGTCGAGAATCTTGTCAGCTTCGCGCGAGGGCTTCTGGAACTGCACGACATACATGTGCTCGCCGAAACGATTGCGCATCAGTTCGATCGGATCGGCCGGTGCGCGGTCGGCGTGAGGCGTATTGACGCCGACGACGCCGGCGACACGGTCGGGATGTCGAAGCGCCATCTGCCAGACGACAAATCCACCCCAGTCATGGCCGACGAAGATCGCCTTGTCGATCTTCAGATGATCAAGCAGACCGACGAGATCGCCGGTCAAGTGCTCGAGGTCATAGGCTTCAACCGCCTCGGGTCGGTCGGTTGCGCCATAGCCGCGCTGGTCCGGCGCGATCACCCGGATGCCGGCCTCGCCCAACGCCTTGATCTGGTGACGCCAGGAAAACGCGATCTCCGGCCAGCCGTGGCAGAGAATGACCGGTGGCTTGTCGGTCTTCGGGCCGGCCTCGTAGAAGCCCATCCGAATCCCGTTGGTTTTCGCAAATTGCAGCGGCGGCATCTCTATCATGGCTGATGTCCCTACTCGGCCGCGCCTTTGACGCTGGCTTCCGGCGGAGCAAAGGCAGCCTCGATCGCGGCAAACTCTTCCGGCACGATGTCGCAGAGCACCTGGACATGGGGAATGATGTTGGCGCCCGCGATAAAGCCGAAATCCAGTTGATCGCGGTAGCTCTGCACGGTGATGTTGAGCGCAAGCCCGTGGGTTGCGATCGACACCGGGAAGATATGCAAGAGTTCGGCGCCCGCCGCGTACAAGGTCTGCCGCGGCCCGGGAACGTTGGACACGGTGATATTGGCCGCCGGCGGCAAGACGTCCGACAGGCTGGAGCGGCTGTACAACAGCGCGAGAATCTGGACCAGGATCGGCGCGCCCAGCATCGAAACGTTCGACATCTGCGGCATCAAGGCGCGCAGCGGATGCGACATCTCCTTGGACTTGGCGGACTGCGCGATGATGGTTTCCAGCCGCGCCTTGGGGGCCTCGACGTTGGTGGCGATCGAGCAGATCATGCCGAACACCTGGTTGTTGGCGTCGGTGTTGCCCTCTTCCCGCAGCGAGATCGGCACCGCCGCCGTCAGCGACTTCGAAGGCAGCGCGCCGTGTTCCAGAAGATAGCGCCGCACCACCCCGCTCGATACCGCAAGCACCACGTCGTTCAGCTTGCCGCCGGCCGCCTTAGCGACTGCCTTGGCGCGCGAAAGCGGGATCGAGACGCCGGCAAAGCTGCGTTCCGACGAGATCGACTTGTTCAGAATGGTCGGCGGCGACATCATGCTGGCGATGCTGTCGCGCGATTTCGGGTCTGAGATCTTGCCGACCACGTCGGAGACGCTCTTGAGCATGGTCGGAACGCTGCCGACGAACTTCACCGCGTTCTCGATCTGAAACATCGCGTTGTCGAACAGGATCGATCCGAGATCGCTTTTTCCCGTGCGCGGCAACTCGATGCCCTTGGCGGCGGTGGAGGCATCGAACGGCTGGCGCCAAAGCTGCTGATAGGAATCAAGAAGATTGGCGGCGATGTCGCGCGGCTCCTGCCCGACCTTGGCCCGCGCCGCCGGCGGCTCGATGGTCCGCGGTATAGGCGTGACGTCATAGATCATGTTGGTCAGCGCGGCGCCCGCACCGCCGTCGATGCAGGCGTGGTGCATCTTGGAATAGAGCCCGATCTCGTTGTCCTTCATGCCCTCGAAGACGTAGAACTCCCAGAGCGGTCGGGCGCGATTGAGAAGCTTGGCGTGCATCCAGCCGACGATGCGCTCGAGCGTAGCGCGGTCGTGGGGCGCCGGAAGGCTACCGCGGAAGATGTGGCGGTCGATATCGAACTGGTCGTCCTCGACCCAGGACGGATGATCGATATCGAGCGGCGCCTTTTCCAGGCGCGCTTTGAGGATCGGCGCGACGTGCAGCCGCGAGGCAATCATCGCCTTGAAGTCTTCGAAGAAGTCGCCTTTGTAATTTTCGGGCAGGCGGAAGATGGCCATGCTTCCGACATGCATCGGCATTTCCGGCGTTTCCAGATACAGAAACGACGCATCCATTGAGGACAGCTTCCTGGCGTCACTCATGTGCTCCTCCCGCGAACAGTTGCACCTTGGCGATGCTTTTCTTGTTTCTGGCGTTCAGATGATCCCTTGTTCGGGACGTGGTCAGGATTGTGCCTGTTCCGGCGGCGCATATGCAATGGCAAATGGCCCGGATCGGTCAAATTGGCGGAATTGGCCCTCGGCCTGGGACAGACGGTCTGCGACCGCCCACAAGGCAGCCGGGTTCACGCCTAGCCCTACATGACTGGCGAGATGCACCTCGATGTTTTCGGCGGTACCGGAGGGGCGCAACAGGCAGGTCTGCCAGTTAACGACGCCGTCGGCGCGCGAATAGATCGATGTGGTCGGAACCGGCAGATCGCCGGCCAGCGCCTCGCGAAGCTCGGGATTGTCGTCGACCGCCTCGCCCGACAGCGCCTCATAGAGCCGCGTGGCGTTGGTCGCCCTGACATCGTTGGCGAACGGACTTCCCAGCGTCACCACGTAACGCACCATATCGGGTGCGTGCAGAGCGAGGTCGCGCGCGTAGATGCCGCCGAGGCTCCATCCGACGATGCTTACCTTGCGGCCGCTGGTTTCGTAAATCTCCTTAAGCCGGTCGCGCAAGGCCGAGCGCATGCGCGAAAGGCCACCGACGTTGCGGCCCATCCGCCAGGCATGGGCATCGTATCCGAGTTCCGTCAGGTATCGGCGCATCGGCGCCATCGAAAGGTCGCTGGCGAGAAACCCCGGCAGGGTCAGCACTGGATGACCGTCGCCCTTCGGCGCACGCATCAGGAACGGCGACATCATCAGGCTGGCGTTGAACTCGAATATCCCTCGGATCTCGGCCAATAGCAGGCCGAGACCCGGCGGACGAAGCCGGTCAGCCTGCGGCCGTTCGCCTCCGTCAGCGGGCCGCGTCATTTCTTGTCGGGCGCGCGCGGGCCGCCAAGGCCGGTCATGGCCGCGAACATGTCGCCAAACCGCTCGGCGATCTTCGGATCGAACGAAAGCCAGCTTTGCATCAACGCTTCGGGGGAGACTTTCTGGATATTCTCCATCATCTGGCTCTGGAGTTTTTCCATGACCGCCGTCTGCATCGGCTGCACATCCGGTAGCCCGAAAAACTGCCGCGCCTCGAGCGGCGTGCAGTCTATTTCAACGTTAACTTTCATGTGCACTCCCGATTGCATTGACGGCGTGGGGGGCAGTATCGCCGCGAGAGGCCTAGGTGCGCAAGCCGCCTAGGTGGCCGAACGGCCCCCGACGCCTCTAATCACCACCTATGGTCAACCAAAGCGCTCGACGGCGAACGGCGCCGGATCGGCGAAGGGGGTCTCGCCGGTCATCATCTCCGCCAGCAGCCGGCCGGTCGCAGCGCCCAGCGTCAGCCCATGGTGCTGGTGTCCGAAATCGAACCACAGCCCGGCGTGACGCGGCGCCTTCCCAATCACCGGCAGCATGTCGGGCAAGCATGGCCGCGCCCCCTTCCAGGGTTTCGCATCGATCGCCTCTCCCAGCGGGAACAAGGCGCGCGCGTGCGGCAGCGTCTGCCGAATCTGGACCGGCGTGGACGGCGCGTCACGACGGGCGAACTCGACGCCGGTGGTGAGCCGAATGCCGCGGTTCATCGGTGCGAGCACATAGCCGAGATCGAAGTCCAGGACGGGGTGGTTGAGCACGGCATTGCCGCGCGGGGCCAGATGCAAATGGTAGCCGCGCTTGATGCCAAGCGGAATCGAATATCCGAGCGGGCGAAACACCAGATCGGACCACGGGCCCAGCGCCACCACGGCTTCCCGCGCCGCCGCGCCGTTCACGCGCCATCCACCGGCGTCCTGTTCGAGCGTGCCGGCATCGCCCACCAGAAAACGCCCGCCCTTGCGCTTGAAGAGCGCCGCATAGGCCTTGGCCAATGCGCCGGGATCGGGAACAAATCCCGGCGTCGGCAAGTAGATGGCTCCAGCGAACTCGCCTGTCACATTCGGCTCCCGCGCGGCGATCGCCTTGGCATTGAGAAGCTCGCCGGGAACGCCGTACTGCCGCGCGCGCTCGAGGTCCTTCACTGCGCTCGCAAGGCTGGCATCGGAACGAAACAGCTTGAGCCAGCCGGTCCGCCGCAGTAGTTCCGGAACCCCGGCTTCGGCGATCAACGCCTCGTGTTCGAGGAGACTGCGCTGGATCAAGGGCAATTCGGCCATAGCGCTGTGCAGCGCGCGGTCCGGCGAGGATGCGAGGAAATAGCGCACCAGCCATGGCAACGCGTAGGGCAAATCCGAAAGGCGGTAGTGCGCCTGCGGCGAGCGGTTCAACGCGTAACGGAGGATCTGCGAGAAATCCCGCGGGAACATGTAGGGAAAGACGGAGGCACATTCGATCAGGCCGGCATTTCCAAAGCTCGTCTCTTCACCGGCAAGCTCATGCCTGTCGATCAGGATGACGTCCCGTCCCCGTTGCTGCAGGTGCAAAGCGGCGCTGACGCCGACCATGCCCGCACCCAGCACAAGAACTTCGGCCTTCAGTTCCGTCATCCATCACTCCCATTAAGCATCACGCGGTTGCGCTGCCGCCTGCGTTGAAGCTAGTTATCGCGGCAACGCCGCGCAAACCGGCCTTTCCATGGGGAAATCGCGCTTGCGCGGCAGCCAAACTCTGGCAACATAGATCAATTGCCGATATCGCAAGCCCGAACAGCACACTACCGCGGAGAGCGCCTACCAATGCCGGTACGTCAAATCCTTGTTGCAGCGGCCGCCGCCTCGATCGCCGCTTTCGCCGTGACGCCGGCTTCAAGCCAGACCCTGCGCTACGCCAACCAGGGAGAGCTCAAATCGCTCGATCCCTACACGCTCAAGGAAACCACGACCATTGCGCATCACGCGCATGTCTATGAGGGTCTGGTTACCCGCGACAAGGATCTGAAGATCGCCCCCGCGCTCGCGGAAAGCTGGGAAATCCTGGAGCCGACCCGCTGGCGATTCCATCTGCGCAAAGGCGTCAAATTCCACAACGGAGACCCCTTCACCGCCGACGACGTGATTTTTTCCGCCGAGCGCGTGCGGGCCAAGGGTTCCAACTTCCTGACCAACGTTCCCTCCGATGCCAAGTTCGTCAAGGTCGACGACTACACGGTCGATGTGAAGCTCGACTCGCCCAATCCCATTCTGATTTCGCAATGGGACGGCTGGTTCATCATGGACAAGAAATGGTGTGAGGAAAACAATTCGGTCGCACCGACGCCTGCTTCCGCAACCACGCCAAGCTTTTCTTCCTTGCACGAAAACGGCACGGGCCCGTTCGTGATCGAGAGCCATCAGCCCGGCGTGAAGACGGTATTCAAGGTGAACCCGAACTGGTGGGGAAAACCCGAGCATAATCTCAAGGAAATCGTCTTCACGCCGATCGGTTCGGCCGCAACGCGGGTCGCAGCCTTGCTGTCGGGCGAAGTCGATGTGATCGAGCCGGTACCGATCCAGGATATCCAGAGGGTCAATGCGGGCGGCAACGCCACGGTGATGACCGGTCCGGAAATTCGCACCATCTTTCTCGGCATGGACCAGACGCGCGACGAACTGTTGTATTCCAGCGTCAAGGGCAAGAACCCGTTCAAGGACATTCGCGTCCGCGAAGCCTTCTACAAGGCGATCGACGTCGATCTGATCAAGAATCGCGTGATGCGCGGCCTCTCGACGCCCTCGGCGCTGATGATTGCGCCGCAATTGTTCGCTTTCTCGAAAGACTTCACCCGGCCGAAGCCCGATCCCGACGGCGCCAAGAAGCTCATGGCGGAAGCGGGCTATCCCGACGGCTTCGAGGTCACGATGGATTGCCCCAATGATCGCTATGTCAACGACGCCGATATCTGTCAGGCGGTGGTCGGCATGCTCGCCCGCATCGGCGTCAAGGTGAACCTTCTGGCGCAACCCAAGGCGCAATATTTCGGCAAGGTACTCAAGCCCGGCGGCTACCAGACTTCGTTCTACCTGTTGGGCTGGACGCCGGCTTCAATGGATTCCCACAACGTGCTGTACGATATCCTGGGCTGCCGTAACGATCCCAAGGACCCGACCCGCGGCGAAGCCAATCTCGGCGGCTATTGCAACAAGGACCTCGATGCGCTCGCCGACAAGGTTCTGGTCGAGACCGACACGGCCAAGCGCGACCAGTTGATCAAGCAAGCCTTCGAGATCGCGATCAAGGACTACGGCTATATCCCGCTGCACCAGCAGGCGCTGGCATGGGGTGTCTCAAAAAAAGTGAAATTGACCCAGCGCGCGGACAACCAGGTCCTGCTCTACTGGGCGACGAAACAGGAATAACAATATTCCGAACAACAGGTCCCGGAAGTGTCGGCTTCCGGGGCTCGTCGTTTAGGGCCAGGTAACGGCGCGCGCCGCCTCTGAAGAAAGTGAAAGAAACAGATGCTCGCTTTCACTCTTCGCCGGGCAATCCAGGCCATCGGCGTCATGCTCGCCGTCGGGATCATTGCGTTCTCGATGTTCCGTTTCGCGGGCGATCCGGTCAACCAGATCGTCTCGATCGACACCTCGGCGGCCGAACGCGCCGAAATCCGCAAATCGCTCGGACTCGACGATTCCGTGCCGGTGCAGTTCGCGCGCTATTTCACCAACGCGGCGCAGTTCAAGTTCGGGGTCTCCTATCAGTTCCGCCTGCCGGTCGCCGACCTCCTGAAGGAGCGGATGCCGGCAACGCTGGAACTGGCCACCTGCGCCACGATCCTTGCGCTCGTCTTCGGCATCCTGATGGGAGTCTTTTCGGCGCTGAAGCGCGACTCGCTGCTTGCGAAAATATTCCAGGCGGTTTCGCTGATTGGAATTTCGTTGCCGACCTTTCTGATCGGCATTCTCCTGATCTATTTGTTCTCGGTGACGCTGGGCTGGCTGCCCTCCTTCGGCCGCGGCGATGTCGTGCGGATCGGCTGGTGGACCACCGGGCTACTCACGGTCTCCGGCCTGAAGGCACTGATCCTGCCCTCGATCACGCTCGGCCTGTTCCAGATGACGCTGATCATG
>Ga0209517_10003817_pt1 | contig 20176 bp, 12 predicted proteins | sample PeaSoiMetSII2010_FD_187695 | JGI IMG/M metagenome (GOLD analysis project Ga0209517, IMG submission 187695) | Peat soil microbial communities from Weissenstadt, Germany - SII-2010 (SPAdes) (version 2) | ecosystem: Environmental > Terrestrial > Soil > Wetlands > Peat | place: Germany...
GGGGGGGGGAGCCGATCCGCGCGCGGCGGGCGCGCTGAGCGCGCAGGCGAGAGCCACCCCGGTGGTCGAAAGGAGAGCCGTCGAGCAGCCAATTGCATCATGGCGGCACTTCTCTGTGCCGGATGGAGGATCATCACTGGAGGAGCAGCTCAGGCCAACTTCCTACGCAGCGGGCATCTTAATTCGCTGCGGCTGCGGTGGCCTCGTCGGATTCCTGCTCGGCTTCACTGCCCGTCCGATACTTCAGATCGTAGTTAATTACGAAATCCAGTTCTGTTGGTGAGAGGCCGAACACGTTTGCCAAAGCGGTGTCGATCTCGTCAATCACGCTCTTGGAGTGAACGGCATTGATCTCGTCGTATTCGATTCTGTGGCCTTGCTTCGTCGAAATTATCTTTCTCTTGGCATTCTGATTCAGACTTCGCATCAGCTTCGCCGATAGGCCGCACCAATCGACACGCTCCCAATTAGCTGCAACCGGGAATTCCCTCACAAAGCTGTCATTGACGTGTTCGCAGTCGCACATCGCGCTGTACAGCCAATAAAACAGAGATGAATTGAGCAGACAGGTTGCAAAACTGGATGCCGCCTGCGTGACAAAGTGAATCGTTCGGCCATGCGGCGGCTCGATCCGGTGCCCATTCCGCCGAAAGAAGGGTGCTCCTCGAATTGCCTTCAGCCAGTAACGGCACGCCTCTTGGTAATACATTGACCATTCCGAGTCGCCACAGGCGAGTGCCCCAAGCACGTTTGGCTGGGCTGCAATCTCGTCGTACAGATCGATTTCGAGCGTGGAACCAACCTTCGCTAGGCGATGGCGATTCTGCCGGATGCCGTGCTGGACTAACCGAAGTGTCTCGGTTACGTGCGGCCTCTCTTGTGAATAGAAGCGGTTTACATTTGCAGTTATGAACTTGGGTTCAAGAGGGAGAGGAGTTGAAATCAAAATGACAACAGGCATCTCAACATCGGTGAACACCGATTGCGGCCGACGAGGAAAAGGAACCGCATAGAATGCGCCACGCCGCTGAAGCAATGTCTGTAACGGTTCGATTCGTTCTGAAGACATTGCAGTCAACTGGACGATCAGGCCCACGTTGGCGGTCTCCTTTGCCAACCTTAGCGATTGCTCGAAAAAGTAGACATATAAGTTTCGTGCGTTGATCGTCTCAAAGCGAGAGTCAAGCACGCGGTAGCTGACGTTTCGGTTAGGGTACACGACATAAGGCGGGTTGCCAATAACGGCATCGAAGCCGCCCGCCGCGAGTATGCGAAAGAACTCTACGAACCAGTGAAATGGCTGATGACTCTGCTGCCAATTTTCGTGTCCTCTCTTGTCGTGAGTTCGGACACCGTAGTCACCTGAGAGGTACACATCCAATTCGTCGCGAAGCTCTGACAGGCGCTTCTGCACTTCTGCCTTGGCGATCAGAAAATCTTTCGCATCCTGCCCATATTTCACTTGCAGTTCGCGGAATCGAGCAAAGGCTAGTTCGGCCTGTTCTGCCCGTTCCTTGATGTCCTGCATTCTGTTGTCGAAGTCGAGCCTGCCCCCTAGCACCTGCTTTAGCTCGCCCTCTGTCGTGAACCCAACGAGCGTGTTTCCGGCTCGGATATTGAAATCAATGTCGGGCAGCGGCTCCACCTTTTCGCCAATATTCACTTGTGCAACGAGCTTAAGGAAGAGGCGCAGCTTACAGATTTCCGTCGCCTCCTCCATGATGTCCAGACCATAGAGATTGTCGAGGACGATAAATTTGAGGATGAAATATCGCGGACTTGGGTGTCGTGCCTTGTCGTTCATCTCTTCGAGCGTCTGGCGGAAATCCTTGAACTTCTCGGGGCTATGCTTCTCGCCGGAGCGGTCGAGATCGTCCATGAACGCCTGCATCCGCACGAGGCAGGTGTCGTAGAGCCGCTCTAGGATGTTCAGTGCGGCGAACAGGAACGCACCTGAACCGCAGGCGGGATCAAGCACAGAGATGCTGCGAATTGCCTTGTAAAACGCCCGCAACAGTTCCGGGCCTTCACAATTAGCAATCACTTCCTCGGCGAAGCGGCAAATATCGAGGTTGTACGTGACGAGATCGTTGATCGACCGAATCTCGCCGGACGCCAGCTTCTTGCGAATCTCTTCACAGTGGTTGCGCCGCGCTACTACTTCACGCCACGTCTCAGTCGCCAGCGCATACTCCGAGTCGGCTGGCTTGTTCCAATCGCGCCGCTTGCTCACGTCGTTCAGGCCCGCTGCGATGTGCTTCGGTAGTTCTCCCTCCATGCCCTTGAGCATGGCCGCGTGGATGTAGCGGTCAGGATCAGCTTGCAGAAGCCGCCAGACAGAGTGCTCGCCCTCGAAGGTTATCCTGCACGACTTCCGCGCCATCTCGAACAGCGCCGGGATAATCGTGCTCTTGCTGATGTATTCAGTGATGTCCTCTTTCGTGTAATACGCACCCATCTCTCTCTGGTTGATGTACTTCTCGAAAACGTACCCGAGGACATCGGGGTTGATCTCGCGTCCAGTACGGGTTGGGCGATCATCGAGGTGCCAATCATACTGCTCGAAGAAATCGAAGATTCGCGCGAATGCCTTGTCTGGAATATCAATTTGCTTGCCGTGCAATTCCTCGATCTGATGCTTCAGAAACAGACCCCCATTCAGATACGGCACTCGGCCAAGCAGTCGGTTCGTTTCGCCGCTGCGTTGTTCTTCGCGTTTGGCGAAACCCTCAAAGAACAGCGGGCAGAGGAACTCGCGATAGAACTTGTCCGTGCCCCGACGCTTGTTCTCGTCCAGTTTGTTGGTGAGGTAGTGCAGATCACCGCCGAGGAAGCCCTTCTTCTGAATGAAGTAGATGAACATGAGGCGGTTCAGCATCACCGATGCGTACCAGCGTTGCAGTTTCTCGTCGGGGATGCCCTTCGTGAACTTTAGGAAAGCATCGTGCTCCTTCTTGAACAATTCGTAGAATTTCTTCGTAACCTTTTCGACATCAAAGGCCGCGCCAACCCGCGCCACGGCTTCGGCAACGTTCGCCTCATCTTCGAGTTCAAACGCGATGCTCTGAATCTTCTGCACAATAGCATCGCCCGATTGCCCCCTGTAGAAGATCTGCTCACGGCAGGCGGACGGCTTACCTGCCTCGCGTTTCACCCACTGCCACACCTGCACGCTCTTCGCGCTGTCGTGGAAGATAATGATGTGTTCGCGTGCGGTTTTTGAAACCTGCGTGTCGATCTTGCGGCGCGTAGCGTACTTGGGAAACTGAGCATCAGTCGGCGGGACACACTCGACGACTGCCATGCCGCGCTGAGCGACCGGCTTTAGCGCGTACGTCACGCCGTCAATTGTCAGAACCAAGTCTCGCGTGACGTAGTGGTTCCACATCAGTTCCTGCGTAAACAGGCCCGTGAAGTCGAATGCTTGCAGCCTCTTCTGGATGTTTTGGTAGTTGGCGGCCATGAGTGCTCGTTATTTTCCTAGTGAGGACAACCCGAGCGAACAAAGGATCTTCGGTTCTTGCGTCTCAACTTCTTCTTCGACACGACAGAGGCGGTCTTGCTGCCAGAGTGCGACAACGAAATCTGCAAGCTGCTGGTTGTTGGCTCCCGTCCGCAACTGGCGATTGAGAGCGTCAGCCGCAGCTTGCTGAAGCGGATAGCGGTAAATCTGGTCAATGGCTTTCGCGAGGTCTTGCGTTGCGAAAAGCGTTCCCTGAACGTGAGTCAGGTACGTCTTGAGCCTCTCGTAAACTCTAAAACGTGCGCCAGAGGGACGGCCCAACTGACCGCCTGCCGACTTCTCTTCCTGCACCATGTACCGGACGCCCTTCTCAACGAGTTCATGGTGATTGGGCAGCCGAGGTGCGGACGATGTGTTGGATGCACACTCTGCGGCCCGAAGGATGGCAAGCTGAGACTCCGTGACGCTCTCGCCGTTGCCGTTGATCCACGCCAACGAATCATTGTCCTCGGCGGTTCGCATATACACCAGCACGCCTTCGGGCTGCTCCGGTGTGGGGTTGTGTGGCTTGGTCGAGAAGACAACATTCGGCAGGTCTTCAACTATCTTTTTCAACTTGGGATCAGCATCAGTCGCATTCTTCCAAATTTGATATGCGAAAGACGCCAGATCGACTTCGTTGTCCGCCTCTTCGAGGAGGTCCGATTTCTCGTTGTACAGATCGAGAATCGGCTTCTCGTCCATGTCGTCCTCGAAGAACGCTTCGTCGCTGCCAACAACTTCCGCGTTCTCTCTCAGGCGCTGCCGCACTCGCCTGCGAAGTTGAATGATCCTTTCGACACCATCGGCAGGCAAGAAGGAGTGACAGCAAATCTTGTCGGACTTCTGCCCGATGCGATCAACGCGGCCAGCACGCTGAATGAGCCGGATGATCGCCCACGGCAGGTCGTAATTGACCGCGACGGCGCAGTCTTGCAGGTTTTGGCCTTCGCTGAGCACGTCCGTGGCTATCAGCACCCTCAGTTCGTCTTCCGGCTTGACCTCATCCCGCTTCTTGCTGCTGTCGGGGCTGAAGCGGTAAGCAAAGGTCGTGGGATTTTCGCTGTCGCCAGTGACGCCTTCCAATTTCGTGACGCCACGCGCCTTCAGTTCCCGCGTGAGATAATCCACGGTGTCCGCGAATTGCGTAAAGATCAGCACCTTCTGCTTGGGGTACTTCTTCGTTAGCAAGGCTTCGAGCGCATCGAGCTTGGCATCCTTGCCGGAGTTCCACGTTCCGCACGTCTTGAGCACCTGAATCAGCGCCCGCGTGTCGTTAATGAGGTCAGTTTCGAGCGCCTTGGCGAAAAGTGCCGGACGCAGCCACTTGAACCGCTTCTTGAGTTCAGTCGCGTAACGCGTATAGACCTGTGCCGCCTGCTTGCGAAATGCACCTTCATCACGAAGGAACGCGGCAGCGGTGCCGTTCCCGGTTTCGTTCTCATCGCCGTCCTCTGTCTCGGTAAGCAGGTCGTCAATGTCCTTGTCGCCGAGTCTAGCGTCCAAAAACTCAGCACCCTGTGTGCCGATGGGCAGCAGCAGGTCGTTCTCAATCGCGTGCAGAAAGACGAAGTTCCGCAGCACGTGTCTTTCGAGCGACTGGATGAACGCAGGCCCGCCACTTTCAAGGCGCTTGAACAGATTTGTGCGGCAGAACCCCATCAGGCGCTTGCCTGCACGCGACAACTTTTTGATCTCTTTGCCTTCCGCTTCCGTAGGTGGTTCGTGGGGCGTGGGTTTGATGTAATTTCCTAGACCGTAGCGCGGCAGGCTCAGGCCATTGACCGCGTTCACCACCAGATCGGAATACAAGCGGGCGTACTGGTCGTTCGGGTCTTTCTCGTCAAACTCGAATCCCTCTGTCTTTGGCATCCGATCAGGAAAGTAAAATCGGTCGCCGCTCTCGAACGTCAGGTATTTGCGACCGTTCGTCGGATCGGTCTTCGCATAGTTGTCCTTAATGAACGACCGTGTGCGACGTACAAGATAGAGCCGCATCAGGTCTCGCCAGTCATCCGGGTAGTCGCTGTGCTCGAAGGCAGCCAGCGAGCGCAGTGGACACTGGTGACGCCGGATGAACTCGGTTTCTCCCAATTCCTTGAGCAGGCGCTCAGGCCGGATACCGAGGTCGTCGTCCGCTGGCACGAACAATTGCAACTGTGAGGAGAGGTCAAGGTACGTCTTGTTGTACGGGGTGCCGGACAACAAGACGCATTTGCTGCCATTCTTCTCGATGTACTCCTGAATGGCCTTGTAGCGATGGCCTTCGCGATTCCTGAGATTCTGACTTTCGTCGATCAGGACGACACGATAGCGCGGCATCTTTGGCAGTTCATTGATGGCGGCGCTGATCGACATCACCTTGGCCGCCAGCCTGTACTGGTGAACATAGTCATTCCACATCGACACAAGGTTCTTCGGGCAGATGATGAGCGTTTCTAGGAAATACGGCTCGTCTTGGAAGATGCGTGCCAGCGCTGCGGCCATGATCGTCTTGCCGAGTCCGACGACATCTCCCAACATCACACCACCGCGCTTGTTAAGGTAGTGTGCCGCAATCCTCACAGCCGCCGTCTGGAACGGCAAAAGCTGCGTTCCGAAATCCTTTGGAACCGTGAACTCGGAAAGGCCAACCCGCGCTTCTTGCGACAGGTGGTAGGCCATCTTTAGGTAAATGTGATACGGCGGGAGCGGCTCTTCGCGTGCCCAACTGGTGTCGATAATCTCAGCGAGTTCCTTCGAGATGTCGATACACCAAACGTCGCTCCACTGATCCTCGAACCACTTCTGCAACTTGTTGCAGGCGTCTTGGTCGAGCACATCGACGTTCAACTCGCCTTGCTTGCAGAGGCCCGCCAGAGTGAGATTGCTGCTGCCCAAGAACCCGATGGTGGGATTGTTTGGATCGGTGCGGTGAACGAGGTACAGCTTGGCATGGAGGGAATGGCGTAGGTACAGCTTGACAACGACCTTCTGCGCTCTCAGTTGGGCGCTAAGGCGTCGCAGCCCTTTTTCATCCTCGTCTGTCGGTGCCCCGATGGTCAGTTGCGCCCGGAACTCCTGTGCCGCTGCCCTCTTCAGCCGCAGAGCCGCCTGCTGATCCACTCCATCCGGCCCGGACATGAGGCTGAACCGCTCCCGCAGTTCGTCCTGCGGCAACTTCTGCATCCCGACGATGACTCGGCAGCACGATCCCTCTCCTCCCGGCCATGCGTCGATCAGGTGGTCGATTTGTTTCCAGCCACGCAGATTGAAATAGCCGACGCAGAAGTCCGCACGTTCGGAAATCTTGAGCGTGTCCGACAGCGCCGGAAGCAGGGACAGAGCGATGTTGTCGAAGATTCGCGGCATGATCGCTAATCGGCCTCACCGCATCCCTTCGGACGATCCGAGGTCGGGTACTGCGTGGGGCAACTGCTCGTTATTATTCCACTTGGCGGGCACGACGCAAGGACTTTGCGCGTCTTGTTCTGAGATCAGAACAGGTCTGAGCGGAGATTACGATCTGGCGGGCCTTTTTGGTAGGGAAAGGCTTTCCCAAGAAGCGCACCCAGTGTTGAATGAGGTGTTCTTAGACAGTCTGGGCTACAGGGGGGAAAACGGGAGAAGAACCAAGAGTCAGTTGCTCCTGCGCGGATTTGGCCTGCTTTACACGTTCGCTGTAACGCCAACGAGTCCGGCCAGCGCCTGCCAGTGCCGTGGATGGGGGACGCGCTTGCCTGCCTGGATAGCTGAGGAGTACGGATCGCTCACCCCAAGTGCTGAACGTATTCGGGACTTCGCGACGCTGGCGAGCGCGGGTTGCACTCGTTTGACGTACACGTCGCGGGTCAGCCAGTTAGGCAGGTCCGAGGGTGTCCAATTCTGGATCGCTCGCTTGTGCATCCGCTGCGTGGCCGAACGCTTCGCGAGGGACTCCGGGCGCTGCGCTGCCTTGCGCCCCGCGTCGAAACCTTTACTGACCACTGTCGCGGCACAGTCGGCACAAAGTCGTCGACGCTTGTCTCTCCGAATCTGCTTCCCGCAGCCGCGACAGAGGCGGTCCGGTTTCGGAGCTTCAACTGAGGGAAACGGTGGACGCCCCTTCACTTCGCGACGGTGCTGTTGTGTCAACGGCGTGGGAAGCGAACGGCGGGACTTTGACTGCGATGTCCGAGTCCAAAGCGTACGCGCAACGTATTCAGCCCACGGCGCAACGAGCTTGCCCCAGACTGGTGCAGTCTGACTCAGCTTCTCGCAGAAGTGAGACATGAGCCTACAATTCCCAGTCACAGTCTCGAAGAAATCAGCCCGGCGCAAGGGTTCACGGGCAATCCAGTCAAACACCCAGCTTTCGACCTGCGGACGCACGGGTTCCAGAACATCGAACGCAAGAGAGTCGCGGTTCTGAGTATCAGTATGCAAACCCAATCCCAAGCCCGGATCAAGCCCGAGCGCCGATAACGCCAATCGGCTCTCCGATTCAAGCAGGGCAAAGCAGTAGTTGAGAATGGCGTGTACTGGAGTAACGGCTAAACGTGGCCCGCCGGACAACGGAGAATGTCTGCTCCCCACAACGCGCCAGTGGTCTGGAATTTTTCGTAAGTCTGCCTTGGGCCACATCACCGGCAAGTCTTTGCATGCACCGAAATACGAGATTGCGGCGTGCGCTTCGAGCACGCGGATGGCTCCGGCATCGGCAGCCTCGGCCAGCCTATCCCGAAAGCCCGCGATGTTCAGCGCCGCAGTCGAATCGTTGAGCCGTTCTCGTACCAACTGCTCTTGAGCCTGAAGCTTGGCGTCAATCAAGGCACGGCAGATTTCAAGCCCGATGCCGTTACCAAGCGCAAGAGCTTGCGCACGTCGCAGGCGTGCGTCGGACGAGCGAACCGGACCGGTAGTGGCCAGCACGGAGCCATCGCGATCCAACATTACGAACGCGGCATCCTGGGCGGCAAGCCAGCCCAGAGCCGCTAGCGATACCATTCCATCCGAGCCAACAATGACCAAGCGGCGAAGACCATGGCTCACGCGAGGAAGGCGGGCTTCACGACGTGCAGGACCGATACCGTCGCGAAGGATCAGGTGACCGCGATCCACGCGGACGGTGATCCCGTAGCCGAAGAGGGTGATGACGCCCTGTTGAGGTTGTAGGGATTCGGCGAGTTGCGGTAGGGTTTCTGTAGCTGCCATGGGAGTCTACCCTCCTGTGGTGGTCAGGGCTTGTCGTCTGCTGGTAACAGGCGGCAGGCCCGTTTGATTTTTGCGCGATTATATCACATAAGTTATTGACTTAAAAGGAGTTTGTAGATCCGCAGCGGTCCGCCTAAACGCTCGATTCGTCCTCTGTGCGGTCGCACAACACCCGCTCTAAGGTTGTTCTTTGTCGAGACATATTCTCCAAGAATTTAGCAGTGACGACGTACGGCATTTCCCCTGGGTGCGGGCATGGAGTAACTGCGCCGCAGTGCTTGATTGCTCGTTCAAGATCAGCCCGCTTTTCGTGCAGGGATTGACGCAGATAATTAGGCACGCGCTTGCCGTTGACAACCTTCGTCTTGGGCAGGCGACTGATTTCTTCTTGGACCAGATCACCGAGGGGCAAGTTATCCCGGTCACGCTTTGACCATGCTCTGTCGATCACCTCGAATACGCGATAGTTGAAGTGATACTCACTTGGAAAGTCGTGGTTCCGACACTGAGCGACAGATTCGCGGCACGCTATTTCCGGCAAACCAGCCACCGCTTTTGCAAGTTTTCGTGGATGGTGTTCTGCTCTTTTCTCGACGACAAATTTCAGAAAATCCGCTCGTGAAAACCCGGCGGCCTGATCTCGGTACAGAGTATCTAGCCGGTCGACCTCGGCGCTCTGTTTCCTGCGTTCAGCTTTTAGCTCTTTCAATCGTCTTAAGCGTTTCCTCTGCTCGCCTCTCGCGAGTGTCCAGTTCTTTCTGGTGGCTGCAGCGAGACGCTTCTTCAGGTCAGAAATGATGCTCTCCTCGGCTCCCAGGGACTCCTGGCACTTTTCAAAATCTGACCGCGACCTCGACAATTCGGCCTTTGCTGCCTCACGGTGATTGGGATTCGCCTTGTCCAGCTTTCTTTGTGCAGCGGCGAGAGACCTCTCTTTGGCTGCGTATTCGGCTTTGAGCTGTATCCGATTCCCGATACGACGACTGATTTCGACTTTCAGCTGCTGGCCGTGCTTCTGACTTGCCTCATAAACTGCTCTTCTTGCCTCAGTGAATCGTTCAAGCTGTGCACTGTATGACTCTTCCAAGCCTTGACCCTTTATCCGCGCTTCAACTAACTCGCCTCGCGTTCGCCGAACGTCATCTGATGTTGCCGGTATTGAGGTCGGGCGTAGCAGCAGAGCTAAGCGTTCCCGCCCGTTCTGGTCGCGAATTGGCTCTACTGCATCCCGCACCGCATCAGGTGACGCTTTCTTTCGGCCCCGGAGACACCGAAGCTGCCATCCGATCCTTGGCCACTCGACCTCAAACGCGTACGCAATATCCGCGCAACGCCCCCACAAATCAGCTGCAGCTCTTTGCTTAGCAAGCTCTTTCTCCGGCGCACCCTCTAAAAGCCCGGTAGCCAAGCTCGTAATAAAGCTGGGCCCAACAAGCTCGGCGGGAATGCGACTCGGATTGGCTGTGGGTTCCTGAGTCTTGGCCTCTTCCCTTACTTTTGTCGTTTTTGATCGCCTCGGAGGCATTTTTTCTAGCCGGGAACTTCCCAACGTTTCCGCCTTACCGCCAGGAATCTCCAGTCATTTTTGACCCAACCGCCACCAAATCGAAAGTGATGTCTTCCTAGCTCTGTTTTCGGGCTCAATTGCGACTTCACATGACCTTAGCATGGACTTGGGAATTTATGCGTCGTCGCAAGCCCAAATCGCGCAAGAGACCAGCCGCCGCGCCAAAAGGAAAACGCAGGTCGCGGGCCAGCTCGGGCAGCAGAGCCAAGAAGGACCGCCAGTCAAAAGCAGGTTCACGGCGGCCGGGCCGAATTGTCAAACCACGCTCACCGCGGTACTCAAGCCTGACCGCACACGAGAAAGCCACACGCGAACGCGCCCTCGCCCTGCTCTCCGACCTGCGTCGTGGCGAGGGTTCGTACCGCGACTTGTTGCGCAAGCACCGCCTTGATACGCGCACGGCCCGCAGGTACTTAGGTCGTGACCTTCTCGGCGGAACTGGTGGTGAGCCAGTGCGCGCGAGCAAGGCTGACAGGCGGGTGCGTGACGTTATGTTCCCGATGTCGTCGGGCGACGTGCCCATCCGCACCCGTAGTTCCCAGGACGCGACCAAGCTCTCCGAATTTTTCCATGACCGTGACAACCTCCTGCGCGGCAAGCTGAGCGCCGACGCCTTCCAGGCCAAGTGGCGCGGCGTGCGTGTTGCCGGCCAGGAAATTTTCGCCGATGCGTCCGCGATTCTTGGCATGGCGGACGCTGGCGAATTGAAGGTGGAGAATTTGTACGCCAGCACGGGCGGTGCGCGATGATTGGGCGCACAGCCAAGACTGTTCTTCGCCACTCCCGCCAGCTGGCGCGTCCACCGAGGGAAGTGTGCCCGTTTTGCTTCGAAGACGAGCATATCGGCGGAAGTAAGCATATCCCTCACCTGACAATACGTGTATGCCAAACCCATCAGGCCTGTTTGACAGAGCGGCGCTTAGCTGCCGGTGCGGAAATGAAGAAACAACACCACAAGACAAAATCCATCGAGATGGCCATCCGTTCGCTCGCTGCTACTGGGCGCGCCATCGCAACGGCAGTAGACAAGCATTCCGAGGGACTGGAATTTTGCGCTGAGAAGCTGAACGCCCTCTATAAGGCGTCAAAGCACGCTCGCCCGAAATCACCTACCAAGGTCACGCGGAAAAGAGCAAGTAATCGACATGGCCGACAAGCTTGATCTGTATTTTCGCGCACATACGATTTCGGTCACATCCCAAAAGGAATACTGGACGGACCGACACGCAAGCGAGCCGGAGCACGCGCTCATCTTCCGCTGTGCGACCGCCGCCGATGAAAGACAGGACTTGCTTTTCGGTGCGTACATCTGCGCCCAACTGGAAGATGGGAAGTTCGTCGCGAAGGACATTGGCCTGTTTTGCCGCGACGGCCACCCGGAGGAATTGCGGGTGTTGAAGCGCTTTGTGAAGGATAGCGCTATTGAGCTCGGAAGTGTAGAAGAGTTCCGTCGTAAGGTTTTCTTGAAGTACCTGAAAGCCGGAGCGCTCATAGTTGCCTACGATGCACCATTCGAGATCAGCCGGATTGCGATCAAGTGGAACAAGTCACTGAAGCGACGGCGCGCGTTCTCGTTTTATTTCCGCCTGTTCAAGGACAAGAAAACGGGCAAGATTCGTCCCAGCGGCTTCGAACCCGGGCTTTCGATTGAGAGCCTGGACGCTTCAAAGGCCATTTATCGCCTGATAAAGTACAAGTTTCACGCAATGGATGCGGACCGAGAGGAAGAGCAGCAGTCCTCAAATGTTCATATCCTCGACCTGAAGACGCTGACTGCTGTTCTTACCGGAGAGGCCTACACCTTCTCGTCGGCGTGTGAAATCTTCGGGGTTCCAGTTAGCAGGTCACGCAAATTCTGGTCGCGCGTAACCAAACCGGCAATCGAGTGCCTGCTGAAGAATGTTGTTGGAGAACTGGAGCTGCTGAATCGCCTCAAGGAGAAATTTGAGCTACACCTCGTTGATCTGGCACCCGAACGATGCTACTCACCGGCGACCCTGGCTAAGGCTTACTTTTCTGCAATCGGAATAAAGCCGCAGGAAAAGTTCAATATTCCGGACAGAGTCAATGGCATAGCGATGCAGGCGTTCGTCGCCGGGCGCGCGGAATGCATGATCAGGCGGACGCCCGTACCTGTCACCTATCTCGATTTCCATGCGCAGTTTCCGGCTGTGAGCAATCTGCTCGACTGTCGAGAAATACTGTGCGCCGAGAGCCTGGAGTTTGCCGACTTCACCGCCGGGGCGCGTGAGATGGTGGAAGGCATAACTCTGGATGATTGTTTCCGGCCATTGTTCTGGAAGCAACTTCGCTGGTACGCGCTCGTGGAGCCCTGCGAAGATGTTGTCCCTATGCGCGCGAAATTTGGCAAGCGTGACGATTCCGACCCAACATTGGGATGGAATTTTCTCACTGCAAAACAGCCCGTTTGGATGACGGGCCCGGACGCAATCGCCGCAAAACTGATGACGGGCAAACCGCTGAAAATCTTAGAAGCCATCGAGGTTATCCCGCACGGAGTACAACCTGGACTGGCGCCCGGCGTGAGGCTTTACTCTTACGTCGAAGTAGATCCTCTTCGTGACGACCTGGCCGTGAAGTTGGTTGAATTGCGAGCTTCTCTGAAAACTAGAGACCCAAAGCTGGCGGGCGGATTGAAGGTGGCAGCCAATAGTGCCGCCTTCGGCATACTTTGCCAGCTGGACGTCAAGGATTTAGATTCGCCTTCGCCCTTGCGTGTCTTTTCCGGGGAGGCGGACTATCTTACTCTGCCCGACACGGTTTGGGAGCAGCCTGCGGAGTTTTTTTGTCCGCTGATCGCTTCGCTCGTGACCGGCGGGTCGCATCTGCTCTGCGCCATGCTGGAGCGCGCGGTGCGAGACATGGGATGTCAGATTGCGGCGATGGACACCGACAGCGGGATGATCGTTTCAACCAAAGATGGCGGATTGGTCCCATGCGCGGGCGGCCCACACAGGCTTGATGACTACCGAGTGCCTAGCGGACACGCTGCTATCCGGGCGCTGTCCTGGGCTGAAGTGGATCGTATCCGTGAGCGGTTCGAAGCCCTGAACCCGTGGCGCGATACGCTCAGAGTTCCGTTTCTTAAGTTGGAAAGAGAGAACTTCGCCTTGGATGGCGAGCGCCACCAACTGTACGCGTACTGTGTCTCGGCCAAGTTGTACTGTCTATTTAACCTGGACGGGGACCGGCTGCTGATCCGCAAACCTTCAGGCCATGGCCTGGGGTTCTTGCAGCGGCCCTACAGTATTGCGGACTGGCAGAGAAGCACAGGACAGAAATGGAAAGAAGACCTGCCGCCCTGGATCTTTGAGGCGTGGCATCTTATCCTTTCGCGGGAGTTCGGCCTTCCACATCGGCCGCCATCCTGGTTGAAGCAGCCAGCGGTCATGGCGGTGCCAATCACAACACCTCAAGCCCTCGAACGTCTTGGCTGTTTCAGAAACGTTCTCCGTCCATTCACTGTCGTGACCGTTCCATTCCCCAAGAAGGAAGCAGGCCTGCTCTGGAAGGGATGTTTCATCATGCCCTATACGGAAAAGCTCGATGATTTGGACGGGCGTCCGATGGTCAACCTTGCCAGCGGCGCAACCTTCTACATCTACAACAAGAATTCGGCCACGTCACCTAAGCCTCGGGGCTGGCTTTCCCTCAGAACGATGGAAGACGAAATCAATCAGATTCTGTCCAGAGCCGAGAGCAAGTTCTGCGCCCCCAACGGCAACACATGCACGAGCAAGACAATCGGCCTGCTTGTGCGCAGACATATCGTTGCCGGTGAGTTTCATTACATCGGCAAAGAGGCGTCCACGCGCTGGGCTGGCGGACCTGATCTCTCCATGCTGGCGGAAGCCGGAGCCATAGACCCAGCGGATGCAACCTGCCGCGAATACGAAAGAGCGGTCGATGTCGAAGAACTTCGACGACAAGCAATTCAATTTTCCACCAAGCTTCTCTCTCGCCAGTCCAAGATTGCCGAAGACACGATTAGACGATTCAAGAACGGTAAAAATAATCTTAAACTGAGCGGTTTGAGAAAATTGGATGCTGCTATCCGCAGACTGCAATCGCATCCCGGCGAGTACGAAAGGATAATCGATGCCAAATATCGCGAAGAAGTCCGGGCGCAAGCAAAAGCCTTTTACACGAAACCCATCTCGCGTCAGGCTAAATTGTCCGAAGATACAATCAGACGATTCAAGAACGGAGCGAATAACATCAGGGGCCGCACGCTGCAAAAGCTAACCATGGCAATCCATGAGCTGCAAAACAAAGAATTGAAAATGAAGTCCCCCGAGAAGGCGACGCGCTTATACTCGGCATAAGAGGTCATTTGTTACGGCAAGAGTTCTGGCCACCGGCAAGAAGCTCTTCGCCTGAGGACCCTGGCATCCTCGGAACGACAATCTGAACGGAGGACTCCACGAATGACTGGCTTGACATTCGAGCAACTGCTTGCCTATCGCGATCAGGAGACGGCACGCTGGCATGGTTTCTTTGGGCAGCATTCGGAGGCCCTGCGCGTGGCCTGTGACATTGCTCGGCAGAAAGACGTTGCCGGACTCGTCTACCACATTTTCGCAGTGGAGCGGCTGCATACGGAGCGTTTGCTGGGCGCGGCTCTTTCGCCCATCGAAATCGAGCGACCGGCGGAGTTCGCCCAGATGGCAGCGCTCTGGAAACTGGAGAAAGATGCGCGCGAAAAAATCGAACGCTTTCTGGCCATGGCTTCCGATGAGGAACTGAACAAGATCATTACCATACAGACGCGCAGCGCGGGAACGCTCAGCACCAGCAAGCGCAAACTTTTTGGCCATGTCTTTTTCCACAGTGCGCGTCACTGGGCGCAGCTCGCGCCGCTGCTGCGTCAGGCAGGCTTCAAGCAGGACTGGCGGCACGACTTCCTGTTCACCGAAGCGATGCGATAGGCGCGAAAAATAAAAAAGCCATCCGGGCGTTTTCATGGGCTGACCCCTGTCACGGCTCTTCAAGATCAAAAACCGAAGAGCACCTGAAAAACAATTCTTGGTTGGACGGTTGGGCTCGGGGTCGTGCTGCTTGCGGCATTGGCCGCTGTAAATGTGTCCCCTTATGGTGATCTCGGCCCGGTCACCTGGTTCGGGCGATTCGGGGACTGATTTCGCCGGGCCGGGTTCTGACAACGCCCGTCTTGCACCGTAGAGGGTGCAAAATGGTCATTAGTGATAACCCCTGTTCACAACAACTAGGTGCCAAACGGCGCTACAATCCTGAGCGTGAGGACGAGTGTCTTGCTCGGCATGATGTTTTTGTGGGCCCCGTCCGTTGTCGGTCAAATCGCAACGGGCATCCGTCTCGTCGATGTTCAATTTAGCGGCGACACGCAAGAGGAAGTCGTCTACCTGAGGCAATGCGCTGCCGACTTGAAGTCACGGATTTACGAAGGCCCCGAATGGCTGGATCATGTGACCGAACGCGTACGAGAGCTATGCCTCCAAGAGAATGGGTACTACAAAGCGGTCGTGAAGTCGTCAGCTAGGCAACTGCCCGACAAGGATGACACTCATCAGTTCGTCATCACGTTCGATCTCGACGTAGGACCGCAGTATCGCACCGGTCGGTTCGATTTCACGAACAATCGGGTGTTTTCTGCTGAGGAACTTCGCTCGATGTTCGACTTGGCCTCTGGCGACATCTTCAGACCCGCGAAGATACGGCAAGGAATTGCCCGGATGCGTGACGCGTACATTGCGCGTGAATACCCGAACTTCACGCCGGTTCCCGACACCAGCATCGACGACTCGCGTAGCGTCATCAACGTCGCTATTTACGTCGACGAAGGCGAGCACACGCCGCCGGAAAAGGTGCTGTTCGAGAAGGCAATGGCTGCATGGCAAGCCAAGCGCTACACGGTTGCAAACCTCACATTTCAGACTCTCCTCAACACCTATCCAAATTCCGAGTACGCTCGCAAGGCGAGGCTAGCCTTAGAAGACCCGCGAATCGCGGGTTGTGGACAGCCTTGGAGTCCTCCAGAGTGTAACGGCGGGAGCGCGAACGACACTGTACGTTGAGTGTCCCAAAGATAGTTGTTGTGAAATCGCGTTAGCGTAAGTTTCAAGCCGGGTCGCGGCAGGTTTGGGCGAAACTTACGATAACCCCTGTTCACAACAGTAATCTTGAAAACGTGCCGCCGATGGTGTGAAATCCGTTGCATGGCGAATCTCATTCGTCTGAGTTGGTCGACCCGAATTTTCGTGACTCTGGCCGTTGCAGCCGTCTTGTCGTTTTCCTCATTTGTGTGCGTGCGACGACAGGATGCCCTGAACGCATACTCTGCTTGGCGTCACAACCCTACTCCAGCAACTAAAGCGCTGATGGACTCGGAATTCAAGAAGAACCGACAAATCGCGTTGGAAGCCCAAGCAGAAGTCACTGTCGTGTTATTTCTCGTGTTTAATGCTGCTTGGGAGATAACAGTACGAATCAGGCGAGCGGTCACTCGGCACCGAGGCCCACAGCGCCCACCGCAACCGCTGGCTCCGTGATTGTTGATAAATCGCGTTCTCACAAGTGACCCGTTTCTGGTGCAGTCCACCCTTTTTGCTACGGGTTAGTTGTGCAAAACCCTGTTTTCAACATTTAATGGCCGGGAATACCTCTCATGGTCATGCGCCGACGGCGCTATTCGCCTGGGAGGCCCATAACGAAGCCTCTTGGTTGCGGGAGGGCGGACTTGGGCGCTTCAATCGAGATGGCTGGATTCCATTCGTAAGTCGCCTCGACCCAACCTCCGCTCGCCGTTATGTGGTACGGAAGGTGATCCGACGTTCCCAAGCAAATCGTATCTGTCATGTGCATCCCGGTCTCTTCAATGACCCAAGTGAAAGTCCACTCACGACATTCGTGTCCCGAATAATTGTCCAATCCAACGGGGCGCAAATGAGCGCCGCCATAGCGTGACCAGAGAGTAGTCTCTATTGAATCAAAGCTGTAGCCAATCGTGCGGGGGTTGGAAAGGTGAAGTCGCAACTCGAACCACCCGCCCACCGGAGGCGTGACCCTAGGAGTAAGTTTTATCCATTCAGGCGCAGCTTTGTGGTCGGGCATCGCATCCCCCCGAAAATAGCGATCATTCCCAATCCGGATGTACTCCAGATTGCCTATTCGGGGTGCATGATCTTCGTGCTGCCAGCTGTGCTCTCGGTCCGGAATAATTGCCTCGGTGATGATCCACTCTTTGGGCGCCGTCGTGCGCGTTGACTGAAGGCGCATGCTCCAGGTTTTTGTCCGCGAGATTGCCCGGTCCGCTCTGAGTAGTTCGTAACTGGCTAGAATGTCCGCCCGACTCCCGAACTTGCCTCGAAGATCGCCCCAGTCGGCTACCACCCAGATAATTCCGGCCAGGGCAAAGAACCCGAGCGCCGCCAGCACGGCGTGTCTACGGCGAGGCATACGTGAAGCTAGCTTAGGCTCAGAGTATTGGGTCGGTCGAGGTTTCTTTGGTTACTGTCGTAAAATCGCGTTAGCACAAGCGTGCGCTTTTCGTTCGCCCCCGCCCGCCCGCGCGCAGATCGGCTCGCCCCACGCCCCAACACGCGCCCGCCCCCAGCGCGCACACCCGCGCCCTCCGCGATCCCTGCTCACCCAGCACCCCCATGCGGGTGCCCGCCCACGCGGGGCACACGAGCAAATTAAACCTGCTCCACATCACATGCCCAGGCTGTACGCGGTTTATGCGGGGGCCCCGACGAGTGTTCGCCTTTTGTTCGGGGGCGCGATTTGGGGCGCGATTTCCCCTCCCTTTCCCTCTTCCCGTCAACGGTGAGCGGGGGATAGCGTTTAGAACGGGAAAACTGCTACACCTGCACCATTTTGTGTACACTCCGAGAACGCCCTGCGGGGCGGTGGGACGGTTCTATATAACGAGCGGGGTACGGCGGAGCAGTGGATCAAGGAGGGCCTTTCCAGCAGCAGGCATCAAAAGGGGCGATTTGTGGCAATCCTGGTACGGATGGAAGAGCTCTGAGTCCTCCTGAAGAAGATCGTGACTGTCCCGAACGGATGAGATGGGTATAAACTGAATGCCGTTCGCGACGCAAGAAAAGAGATTTCGGACTCTTTAGGAGTTTGAGGGAACCACGCAATCAGAGGCTAGGAAATGGCGAACGAATCCAGCAGCACGAAGGGGAAGAAGGACTTTTCAAAGCTCATTAAAGCCGGGAAGGAAATACGCACAAAGATAGCACGCCTCGCTGATAAATGGAGTCCGAACGGTGGGAAAGGCCCGCCGAGCCAGTGGACGAGTGGAGAGGAATATTTTCTCTGGTTCAAGGCCTGCCGGGAAAAGTTAGAGGAGACCTTCGGCGCAAGCTCTAAGGAGTTACGGTCCTGGGACGAAAACACAAGAGGCGGACAGCCAAGATATCCAAATCTAGAAGATCCAGGATACAAGTCCCCTCCTGGGCCACAGAATCCATACATTCCCTATTTAAGCCCACATTTCCTTTTTGAAGTCGATATAAGTGGCCGTATGATCGAGCCAACGCCAGCATTCATGCGGCTTTGAGAGCGCAACTAGGTTCGCGGAGGCTTCGACCCGACGTGCCGCCGTAATCATACTTGTCATCCTCTGTAATAAGCCCTGTAATTGTGTAAAACACATCGCTCTTGGCGGCAGCAAGGCTGCCTTTCTGAGTCGTGATGGTCTTACGCGTGATCGGTGGTCCTGCCGAAGTGCACTTTGACAGACCGTTGTAGCAAGTCGTTACAGTCTCCAGTAGGGCGCCATTGCTGGCAGCCCCCTGATATACCTGACGCAGGCCTTCCAACGGGTTCACAGATAGGGACGCGGCGAGAAGAGACGGGAAGGTAATAACAGTTTGGTTGCCCGCTGGGTCTGTGATCGTCGTAGTGCCCGTTGCAGACGGATAAGTGAACGTCCTTGTGTATTGCAAAGTTCCGTCGGAGGTGGTCCTTGTCAGGCTCATGTTCGTGCCGTCAAAGCAGTCGATTCCATTGTTAGGACCGGGATAGCTGTAGCTGATCGTGCCCCCCGTAGGTAGCGTTAGAGACAAGGGCCTACCTGTATAGGAACCAGAGCTGCTTGGTTGCCAGGTAAACTGGTAATAGGTACCATCTGGGTAGGTGATTGTAGTTGGGAAATATTGTTCCGGGCTTACGCCTTCTAAAACAGGCCAGCCATTTGGCATCAATGGACACCCAAAAGCTGTCGCTAGGGTGTAGGTGGCATACGAGATTGCTACATCAACAGGTCCGGCTGGCGAACTATAGGTAATAGTGGTTATCTTTCCAGTCCCCTGGCCGGCACTGGTAAACTGACTTGGAATGTTGCTATCATAATTATAAGTAAGTGCTGCTTGACCCAATGTGTCAGTGACCACTGCGCACGCTGGCGCATTGTGATAGCACAGTGGCCCTCCGGTAGGATACCAGTTGAGGCTGATGCGGTTACCGTTGCGATCGGTTTTGTACGACGGATAGGTAGTCCAATTCCATAAGCTGGTCCAGTTCCCGTTCAGCGTAAATGAATAGGTTGTACCGTCAACACCGTACACAGTGACGCCACCCATCACTGTCCCTCCCCCACCATAGTTATAGGTTGTGATTGTAGCGGAATAGCCGGAACCATCGATGGCGGTAGCCGATAAAACATTGGAAACGCCGCAGCCGTCTTGGCCTTGGGCTTGGGTCGTTTGTACCTGTATCGGGTGTGCTGTTCCTCCAGCATCTATGTACTGGAAGTTGATTTGTTCGAAATACAAGTTGCCATTATATGGGTTAGGAATCACTGCTGTCCAAATTAGCCGGAATCGTAGCGCGGGGATGAAGGAAATCGCGGCATTTTAGGCTTGTGGTAGCGGTTCACGGGTTGAGGTTGGCCTGTCTGCTGTCCAAGTTAGTTGACCAAGAAA
>Ga0209517_10003818_pt1 | contig 20175 bp, 15 predicted proteins | sample PeaSoiMetSII2010_FD_187695 | JGI IMG/M metagenome (GOLD analysis project Ga0209517, IMG submission 187695) | Peat soil microbial communities from Weissenstadt, Germany - SII-2010 (SPAdes) (version 2) | ecosystem: Environmental > Terrestrial > Soil > Wetlands > Peat | place: Germany...
CTGAATCACCTCTCGGCGCTGGACATCCCGGCGGTGTACGCGGGGCTGCCGTTCCACTTCCGCATCATGGCCAAGGAGGAGCTGTTCCGGTACCCGTTCCTGGGATGGCACTTGCGGCGCTCGGGGCAGGTCTCGATCGAGCGTGAGAACGCCATCGCGTCCATGCGCAGCCTGAACCGGGCCGCGGCCATCCTGAAAGGCGGGCAGCCGCTGGTAGTGTTTCCCGAGGGCGGCCGCTCGCCGACCGGGCAGGTGAAGCCGTTTCTGCCGGGAGTGTTTTACGTGGCCATCAAGGCGGGGGTGGACGTGGTGCCCATGGCGCTGGTCGGGAGCTACGAACTGCTGCCGATGAACACCTTCCACGTTAAACCGCGGCCGCTGGAGCTGTTGGTGGGCGAGCCGGTGTCGCCGGCGGGATACGGCCCGCGCGACATGGACAAGCTCTCCGCCAGAGTGCAAAAGGCGGTAGAGGATTTGTATTATTCGCGCGCGGAAGTGCCGCGACCCGAACAAACCCAAACCGCAGAGGACGCGGAAGACGCCGAGAAAAAGGCAGCCACGGATCAGCACGGATGAGGCCGGATCTTGCCTGAATCGGTGGCCATCCGTAAAAATCTGTGGCTGCTTCTTCTACATCCGTGGCCGCTTCCTCTACACTAGTGCCATGAAACCGCGCATCGCCATCCCGGTACCGCACTTTGGCAAGCCGGACTACGCCCAGCGCGCGCTGCCGCAGTATGTGCGGGCAGTGGAGCAGGCGGGGGGAGAGCCGGTGGTCATCGAGGCCGGCCACGCACCGGAAGAGATTGCGAAGATCATAACCGGGTGCCAGGCGGTGCTGCTGCCGGGCAGCGCCGCCGATATCGATCCGCAGAAATACGGCGCCGCCAAACATCCCAAGACGGAGGCCGCCGATCCCGGGCGTGACACTGCCGACGAACTCCTGCTCCAGGATGCCTACAACCTGCGCAAGCCGGTGCTGGGCATCTGCTACGGCTTGCAGATGCTGAACGTGTACAACAGCGGCACCCTGATCCAGCACGTGGAAACGCCGGTGAACCACGCCGCCGGCCGCGCCGTGCAGCAGGCGCACAAAGTGCGGGTCGATCCCTTTTCGCGGCTGGCCGGCCTGCTGGTCAGCCAGGAAGAGACCGGGATCGGGCCGCTGGACTTGGCGGTCAACTCCAGCCATCACCAGGCGGCGGACGTAGTGGGCGACGGCCTGCGCGTGGTAGCGCGCTGTCCCGAGGACAGCATCATCGAGGCCGTGGAGGGCGTCGCGCCCGACCACTGGGTGATCGCGGTGCAGTGGCATCCCGAGCGATCCTACGATGACGATCCGCACTCGCGAGCCATCTTCCGCGGGCTGGTCGAGGCAGCGAAAAACTACAGCGCCGCGGATAGCCTGCCCCGAGCGTAGTCGAGGGGCGGATAGACGCGGATACAAAGATCCAATGCCGCCAGACGGAATCACACTCTCGCTCCGAAACAAAGTAGCCGTGGTCACCGGAGGCTCGCGGGGCATTGGGGCCGCGACGGTGAAGATGTTCGTGGCCGCGGGCGCGCGGGTGATGTTCAACTACCAGAAGAACAAGCGCGCGGCCGATGAAGTGGCCGGCGCTTGCGGCACCGAGAACTGCGCTGCGCTCGAGGCCGGCCTTGACGACACTGCGGGCGCGAAGAAGCTGATCGAGGCGGCGGTCCAGCGCTTCGGGCGAGTGGACATCCTGGTCGCCAACCACGGTATCTGGCCGCCGCAGGATGTGCCGGTCAGCGAGATGAGCGACGCGCAATGGCGCCGCACCATCGCCGTCAACCTGGACAGCGTCTTCGGCCTGGTGAAGCACGCGGTGGCGCAGATGAAGAAGCAGCGCTCGGGCGGGCACATCGTGCTGGTGAGCTCGACCTCCGGGCAGCGCGGCGAGGCCTACCATTGCGATTACGCCGCCACCAAGGGCGCGCTGATCAGCATGGTGAAAGGCCTTTCGACCGAACTGGCGCCGGATGGCATCTATGTGAACTGCGTCGCGCCGGGATGGGTGGATACCGACATGGCCGCCCCGGCTCTCAACGATGCGGACATGCGCCGGCGGGTGCTGGAGAAGATCCCGCTCGGGCGGGTGGCCACGCCGGAAGAGATCGCGGCGCCGATCCTGTTCCTGTGCACCGAGCACGCCGGCTTCATCACCGGCGAGATCTTCAATGTGAATGGCGGGGCGGTGCTGGTGGGATGAGCCATCGGGAGATCGGGTCATCGGGTCATCGGGAGATCGGGAGATCGAAAACCCAAATCTCACTTACCTTTGTCATCCCGAGCGTAGCGAGGGATCTTGGTTTTGCTGAATGCTGAATGCTGATCGGATGAGACTCCCAGCCCTGATTACGGCGCTGCTGCTGGCCCTCCCGCTGGCAGCGCAGAGCCCCGCGCAGAAGTCCGGCCCGGAGATGGCCAGCGAAGATCCCGGGGTGAAGAAGGCCCGTATGTTGCTGGATCAGATGATCCAGGCGCTGGGCGGGCCGGCCTTCCTGAGCGTGCAGGACATGGAACAGCAGGGACGTTCCTATGCCTTCTATCACGGCAATCCCAAGGGCCAGGGCTCGCTGTTCTGGCGATTCTGGAAGTGGCCGGACAAGGAGCGCTTCGAGTTCACCAAGCAGCGCGACGTGATCTCTATCTACAACGGCGACCAGGGCTGGGAGGTCACCTACAAAGGCACGCGAACGGTGGACCCCGAAGACCTGAAGGAATATCTGCGCGGGCGGGAGCATTCGCTGACCACCGTGCTGCGCGTCTGGCTGAAGCAGCCCGACACAGCGCTTATCTATGAGGGTTTCGGGCTCACCCAGGACAAGCAGGTCGACAAGATCACCATCATCAACGGCAAGGACGAGGCGGTCACGCTCGCCATCGACCGGCTTACCCACCTGCCGGTCAAGAAGAGCTACCTGGTGCGCGACCCGGTGTCGCGGGAGAAGGATGAAGAGGCCGAGGTGTACGACAACTGGCGTCCGGAGCAGGGCTTCAATACCGCCCACACCGTCCTTACAATGCGCAACGGCGAGATCACCCGCCAGCGCTTCATTCAGACCGTCAGCTACAACCAGGGCATCCCGGATTCGAAGTTCACGGCCTCGGCGACGTATGTGCCTAAGCGGTGAGGAACGAGTACCAAGTACCAAGTACCGAGTACCAAGTACCGAGTGCCGCGCAGCCCTTTTGCCTGCTTCGGCTACCGTGGAATTGTTTCACCCACCTTGCCCCGGCTACTTCTCTCTGTACTTGGTACTTGGTACTTGGTACTGGTTCTTCCCTGCCACGAACTGTGGCTAATTTGCCACAGACTGCTCTGCAACCCTGCTGGTAATCTACTCATCTACAACCACATAGCCTTGGTACACGAGCAGACAATCCGTGGCAGTGTTGACTGTGCAGGAACGGGACTGCACAGCGGGGTGAAAGTGAGCCTGCGGCTGCTCCCGGCGCCTCCGGGCAGCGGAGTGGTTTTCCGCCGCAGCGATCTGGAGGGCTTCGAGGTGGAGGCCACCGGGCGCAACGTTGCTCGTGTCAGCTACGCCACCAGCCTGATGAAGAAGGGCGTCCTCATCTCCACCACCGAGCACCTGCTGGCCGGCCTGATGGGCATGGGCATCGACAACGCCATCGTCGAGCTCGATAACCTGGAGCTGCCCATCCTGGACGGCAGCGCGCAACCGTTCGTCGAGATGGTCCTGCGGGCCGGCATCCGCAAGCAGCGGCGCCAGCGGACCTACATGCGGATCCTGCGCGCCGTCGAGCTGCGCGAAGGCAACAAGTTCATCGCCATCTATCCCGCCGAATCCTACTCCATCTCCTACAGCATCAACTTCCCTCATCCCCTGATTGGGGCGGAAACCTACACCGCCGAGTTCACGCCCGAGGTCTTCCGGCGGGAGATCGCGCCGGCGCGCACCTTCGGCTCGCTGCAGGATGAGCGCGCGCTGCGCAACATGGGCCTGATCCGCGGCGTTTCCCAGGAGAACTGCATCGTGCTCGACCGCGATGGGGTGATCAACGGTCCGCTGCGTTACCCGGACGAGTTTGTGCGCCACAAGATGCTGGACCTCATCGGCGACCTGGCCCTGTTGGGCCGGCGGATCCTGGGCCGCGTGGTGGCCGACCGTGCCGGCCACGCCATGCACACCGCCATGGTTGCCATGCTGCTGCGGGACCGCTCGCTGTGGGAAGAAGCCACGGTGGACGAAACCGCCGAGCAACCAGTTCCCAGTTACCAGTTGTCAGTTGTTAGTGAAACCCGCTGAGAACTGACAACTGGCAACTGACAACTTGAAGAAGACCGTCTATCTCTCACTGGGGTCGAATGTCGGGGACCGCCGGGCAAACCTGGAGACGGCCATCGCGCGCCTGGGCGAACTGGGCGAAGTCAAAGCGGTGTCGTCGTTCTACGAGACGGAGCCGGTGGAACTCGCGGCCCAGCCCTGGTTCCTGAACTGCGCCGTCGCGCTCGAAACAGAGGCGATGCCGCGCAGCCTGCTGGGCCGCGTGCTGGCCATCGAACAAAAGATGGGCCGCCGGCGGATTCAGCTCAAGGGCCCGCGCACCATCGATATCGACATCCTGTTGTTTGGCAACTCGGTGGTGGACACGCGCGAGCTCACCATCCCCCACCCCGCCCTGCATGAGCGCCGGTTCGCGCTGGAGCCGCTGTGCGAAATCGCCGGCGAGGTGCGCCATCCGGTATTCAAGCGGACGATTCGCGAGTTGCGCGATTCACTCCCGCACGGCACGGGCGTGGTTCGGAAGATACTGTCATGCTGAGCGAGTGCGGGCCGGCCCTTCGACTTCGCTCAGGGCAAGCTTTGCCCGCACGAGTCGAAGCACCCCTATTTGCGCGGCATCTTTCGAATAGGGGTCCCCTTCGACTCGCGCGCCAAACCCAGGCGCGCTCGCTCAGGATGACAGTGCTTGAGTTGAAATAGCGAGCGCTAGCCCTTGGGCAGGACGAAATCCACGCCGCGCTCGTCGTTCAGCTTGCGGGTGGTGTCGAGATCGAGGTCGGCGAGCGGGATCTTGTGGGTGCCCTTGGCGCTGAAGTCCCACAGCATCTGCCCTACGATGGCGTAGTTCCTGACTTCCTGCTTGTGGCCGTCACGGAAGACCAGCACGGTCGGATCCTGCTCCTCCGCGGGAGCGGGCGCGGCCTGAGCCTGCCGTGGCGCGCCGCGCGATTCGTTGTAGCTGTGATCGCCGTAGCGGTCGCCGTCCGGCGCGGAATCCACCACCGCCTGATTCTGCTGATAATCGTTGGAGTCGTATGCGCCATACGGGTAGTACGACCCGTAATACGGCCAGTAGTAAGGGCCAACGATCCCTGGGTAGTAGCGGCGGTGGATACCGCGGTTACGCGATCCGGTGACGAACCCCGGGTGATGCCCGAAGGCGGTCCCGCTGCCCACCCGCTGGGCGGGGATGCCGCCCGCAAAACTACGCGTGGAACCGGCGCCGGAACGGAACCCGGAGGTCGCGCCTCTGCCCGCTCCCGCGGAAGCGTGTCCGCCCCCGCCATGGCTCTGCGCGCTCACCACCACGGACGTGGCCAGCATCAAAAGCGCGAGCGTCAACCCCCGCTTCATACTTATATGATACCCCAAAGACAGAGAAAAGTTGCATCGGCCGAAAAGCCCACCAGCTCTGGGTTTCCGCCCATCAGGGCAGCCCGCTGAGACCAAGCCGGGCGACAGCCATAACCGACACCACCGCGTAGGCCGCCAGCAGCCCTAAGAATAGGATTCCACAAGCCTTGCGCCAGCGGCTCTCCAGCAGGTCGGCAAAAACTCCGCCGATGAATACATACAGAAACGGCGTCGCGCGGAAGGGGAACGGTCCCACAAGAACATCCGCGAACGCGCCCAGCCCGAGCGCGGTCAGCACCAGCAGCGAGAGCAGCGGAGCGGTGTTCCCGAAATAACGGCAGCGGCTCCAGGCAAAGTACGCGGCCAGCGCGATGGCCGCGAGCACCAATAAAACCGGATTTTGTGCATGGCGGATTCCGGTCACATAGGCGCGCAGTACTTCGCCGGCAATCATCCCGCGCTGAACCGGCAGGAAGTCGGACCGGGTGATGGCGGCGGCGAGCGCGCGGGGGCGGAATCCGTAGCAGCCCAGCAGGAGGACCAAGGCGACCGCGCAGGACGACAGCACCAATGCCACCGATGCCAGGCGGCGCTCGGGGACCAGGTAGAGCATGAATCCCAGGCCGAGCAGGACGAGCATGATCGCCCACCAACCGGAGCCGGCGGCCAGCGTGATCGCCAGTCCCAGCAGGACGATCCGCCGCCAGCGCGACCGTAGCTCCGAAATTGCCGCCCCGGCCGGAGCGTAAAGCGTGTGGGCCGCGGCGATGGCCACGAAGATGGTTCCAAAGATCCCCAGGCTGCCGGTAAGCAGCGGTCCCGGCCAGGGAAAGAACACGGCGGGCGAGAAACAATAGAGCGCCAGCGCGATGTATCCGCCGGCATTGCCGTAGAGGCGCCGCGCGACATACCAGATGGACGCGCCCAGCAGCCAGCCGATGGCGACAAAGGGCAGGCGCAGCAGCCACTTCAAACCATCGGGCGAGAGCGACGCAACCATGCGGTTGGCGACCACGATGGGAGCGGCGGCAACCACCGCCGGAACCGGCTGCGCGCCCGTGTCGCGTGGCAGAACTTTTCCCGCAAGCTGATCGAGGCCGGCTTGCGCGTAGGCGGCCTCCGCCCAGCCCAGCGGCGTGTGGTGGATTATCCAGAGCGCTTGCAGCACAAACGCCCACAGCAGCAGCAACGCGTACACCTGCGGCCATCCAAAGCGCTTGAGCACGCAACGCTTTTACCACATCTACGCGCCCGTCTTCTGGCCCTTTTCGATCTTGGCCCAGGTGTCCTTGAGCGCCACGGTGCGGTTGAACACCGGCTTGCCGGGCGCGGAGTCGGGATCGGCGCAGAAATATCCCAGGCGCTCGAACTGGTAGCGCGATCCTGCCGCGGTACTGGCCAGCGACGGTTCGAGCTTTGCGCTGGTCACGACTTCGAGCGAATTCGGATTGAGGTTCGCGGTGAAGTCCTGTCCCTCTTCAACCTGGTTGGGATAGGGCTTGGTGAAGAGCTTGTCGTAGAGCCGCACCTCGGCGTCGATGGCGTGCGCGGCCGAGACCCAGTGAATGGTCGCTTTCACCTTGCGTCCGTCGGGAGCGTTGCCGCCGCGGGTCGCGGGATCGTAGATGCAGTGGACTTCGACCACCTCGCCCTTCGCGTTCTTCACAACGTTCACGCATTTGACGAAGTAGCCGTAGCGCAACCGCACCTCGCGGCCGGGCGACAGCCGGAAGTAGCCCTTGGGCGGGTCTTCGCGGAAGTCGTCCTGCTCGATATAGAGCACGCGCGAGAACGGCACCTTGCGCGTTCCGGCGCTCGGATCTTCGGGATTATTCACCGCCTCGCAGTCCTCGGTCTGTCCCTCGGGATAGTTGTCGATCACCAGCTTCAGCGGACGCAGCACGGCCATCACGCGGGGCGCGCGGCGGTTGAGGTCGTCGCGCACGAAGTGCTCCAGCATGGCGAAATCGGTGATGCCGTCGGTGCGCGAGACCCCGGCCTGGGTAACGAAAGTGCGGATGGCCTCGGGCGTGTAGCCGCGCCGCCGTATGCCGCAGAGCGTGGGCATGCGCGGATCGTCCCAGCCGCGCACGTGCCCGTCGCGCACCAACTGCAGCAGCTTGCGCTTGCTCAGCAGCGTGTAGGTCAGGTTCAGGCGGTCGAACTCGATCTGCTGCGAAGGGAAGATGCCCAACTGCTCGATGTACCAGCGGTAGAGCGGCTGATGGTCGGCGAACTCCAGCGTGCACATGGAGTGGGTGACGCGCTCGATCGAATCCGACTGCCCGTGTGCGTAGTCGTACATCGGATAGATGCACCACTTGGCGCCGGTGCGATGGTGCTCGGCATGGAGGATGCGGTACATCACCGGATCGCGCATGTTCATGTTGGGCGAAGCCATGTCGATTCTCGCCCGCAGTACGCGCGAGCCGTCGGGAAATTCGCCGGTGCGCATGCGTTGGAAGAGATCGAGGTTTTCTTCAATCGAGCGATCGCGATACGGGCTGTTCTTGCCGGGCTCGGTCAGCGTGCCGCGGTATTCCCGAATCTGGTCGGCGGAGAGATCGTCGACGTACGCCTTGCCCGCCTTGATGAGCTTGAGCGCCCACTCGTAAAGCTGATCGAAGTAGTCGGAGGCGTAGTAGAGGCCGTCCCAGTGGAAGCCGAGCCACTCGACGTCCGCCTTGATGGAATCGACGTACTCGGTCTCTTCCTTCTCGGGATTGGTGTCGTCGAAGCGCAGATTTGTCTTGCCGCCGAATTCGTCGGCCAGCCCGAAATCGAGGCAGATGGCCTTGGCGTGTCCGATGTGCAGATATCCGTTGGGCTCCGGCGGAAAGCGCGTCTGGATGCCGGCGTCGCCGAACTTCTTGGTCTTCAGGTCCTCGACGATGATGTCGCAGAGAAAGTTCGAGGGGCGGACCTCGACGGGTGTATTCACGCCTGCTTCGGCTGGGGGATTGGAGGTCTTCATGTTCCATTCATTTTATAACTTGCGGCGCTTTGCTGGCGTGGGGGCTGCGGGAGCCCCGTTGCCAACGGCCAGACTGTCATCCTGAGCTTGCGACCGCGTGGTTTCTTGTTTCGGACCGTTTCGGGGCCGCGCGGTCGCAAGCTCAGGATCTTGAGGCGCTTTCCGCGGCGTCTGAGCTGCGGGCCGAAATCCCGAGCGAAGCGAGGGATCCTGGTTCCGCTACTCTAGAACCGGACTGCATGGGCTCGCACGGCATTACCAAGATCCTTCGTTCGCCCTCATCTCGCTTGCGCTCGGCTCGGGCTTCACTCAGGATGACAGCGCGTTGTTAACAGTATTAGCCGGAAATCTTGTCAATCGCTCCCGCGATCCGCGCCAGACTCACGTCCCGTCCCAGCACCTCCAGTGTCTCGAACAACGGCGGCGAGGCGTTGCGGCCGGTGACGGCTACGCGGATCGGCTGGAACATCTGTCCGGCCTTGAGTCCCATCTCCTTGGCTGCGCTGCGCAGGGCCTGATCGAGCGCCTGGTGATTGAAATCCGTGTGCGCCAGCACCTCGCGGGCGCGCTCCAGAGCCTTCTTCGCCATCGCCAGATCGCCCTTCTGTGGGATGAGCAAGGCCGTGTCGTATGGCGGCAATTCATCGACAAAAAAGAAATCCGCCGCCGTAAGCACGTCGCGCAGCAGCTTGATGCGTTCCCGGATCAGCGGCGCGATTCGCTGCATTTGACTGGGGTCAACGTCGTATCCGGCGGCGCGCACGATGGGCAGCAGGCGCTCGCTCAGCGCGTCCACGGGCATCGCGCGGATGTACTCGGCATTGAGCCACTCCAGCTTGGTGCGGTCGAAGACGGCGTTCGAGTGCGAGATGCCCTCGAGCGAGAAGAGCGAGATCAGCTCCCGGTCGCTCATGATTTCTTTGGTCGAATCGGGAGGCGACCAGCCCAGCAGCGCCAGGTAATTGCGGAAGGCTTCGGGCAGGAATCCTTCGTCTTTGTAGGCGATCACCGAGGTGGCGCCGTGGCGCTTGGAGAGGCGCGTTTTGTCGGGGCCGAGGATGAGCGGTACGTGCGCGAACACCGGCAGCGGCGCGCCCAGGGCTTCGTAGATCAGCTTCTGCTTGGGCGTGTTGGAGACGTGGTCGGCGCCGCGGATGATGTGGGTGATGCGCATGTCGAGGTCGTCGGCGACCACGCTCAGGTGGTAGGTGGGCACGCCGTCAGAGCGTAGCAGGACGAAATCCTCGATCTCGGCGTTGGCGATGTCGATGGGCCCGAAGACGGCGTCGTCGAAACTGGTCGAGCCCGTTTCGGGAACGGCAAAACGAATGGCTGCGGCTTCGCCGGCGGCGCGGCGGCGCGCGGCATCATCTCCGGGAATGCGGCGGCAGGGATCGTCGTCCTTCGTAGGAAAATCCCCACCCTTAGCAAAACCGGCTAAGGGTGGGGCACCCGATGATTGCTTGCTGCAGAAGCAATAATAGGCGTGGCCGGATTCGACCAGGCGGGCGGCAGTCGCGCGGTAGAGCTCCAGCCGCTGCGACTGGAAGAAGGGACCCTCGTCCCAGTCGAGCCCGATCCAGCGCATGCCCACCAGGATGCCCTCGACCATCTCCTGGGTAGAGCGCTCGAAGTCGGTGTCCTCGATGCGCAGGATGAACGTCCCGCCGGTGTGGCGGGCGTAAAGCCAGTTGAACAGCGCGGTGCGCGCTCCGCCCACGTGCAGGTAGCCGGTGGGGGAAGGGGCAAAGCGGACGCGGATGGGCGACGGCGCGGGCATAAGGACAAATATTGAATGTATCACGCTGGATGAAGCAGGGGGCAGGATGCAGGAAGCAGGAGGCGGGAAAGCGGAACCGCCCGTAAGTCATTGTTCCGCAAGGCCGTGGGTAGTGGCTGTTCAGCCACTACCAGGCCGTGCCCGGCATTGAGTCACCGATATAGTTGCAGTACACTGAAAATAACCTCCGCGTTCTGTGCGACAACCTGGCGGATTCTCTGGCGCCGCTGGGCTAGGCCCCGTTCCCGACCCCGGGGCAGTAGGCCCTGCCAGAGATGTTGGCCGAGGCGGCGGATGGAAAGCATCCCTATCGGGATTCAAGTGGTCCCCAGCATTGCCGCACTGCTGCTCTTTGCGGTGTTCTCCTATCTCTATTTCCAGACCCGCGAGCCCTACTTCCGGGCATGGCAATTCGCCTGGGCGGCGTACTGCGGGTACTACGCGCTGGCGCTGTGGAACTACTTCGCCGGACGGACGCTGCCCACCGCTTGGCTGGCGCGGGTGCTGCTGGCGGCGACGGCGCTGTGCATCTTCGTTTCCACCCGCCTGTTGAAGTCCCCCTATCGCCCGAGCGCGTGGGACAGCGTGCTGGCCGTGATCGCGGCCATCTGGGCGACGGCCGCGGTGTGGCCGGGGGCAAGCTGGTCGCTGGAGATCGAGGTGGGCGTGGCGGCGCTGCTGGTGTTGTGCGCCTACCGCTTCGTGCGGCACGCCCGCGCGATCGGATCCCTGGCCTTCCGCGCGCTGGCGCTTTCGCTGGTGTTCTGGGCCTTCCTGCTGCTATCGGCGCAGTTCCGCGCGTCGCTGCCGCACCTGTTCGGCCACGTCGGCCACTTTCTCGATCCCCTGCCGCAGATGCTGCTGGGCATCGCCATGGTGATGGTGCTCTACGAGAATGAGCGGCGGATGGTGGAGGAGAACCTGCTGGCGTTTTCGACGCTGGAGATCGACTCCACCCGCCCGCTGGAACTGGCAGAGATGGCGCCGCGGCTGGAGCGGATGCTGGACCGCCTGATGCGGCTGCTCAAGGCGGAGCGTGCCGCCCTGTTCGTGAACGAGCGCTGGCAGGACACGCTGCCCAGCGTCGAGCGCGGCTTCACGCCGGAGTTCCTGCCGGCGCTGGACGCCGGCGGCGCCGGGGAGGCGTTGAGCAGTTTCGTGTTTCGCCGCCAGGGACTCGCCGCCCTGCGCGAGCTGCACCAGGAACTGGCCGAGCTTCCGCCCGGACAGGAAGAAGTGGTGCTGCGTCTGCGCGGGATTTTCGAGCACGAACACGTGCCGGCGATGACCGCGGTCAGCCTGCACACCCGTGAGCGCCACTTCGGGGTGCTGATGTTCCCACACGCGGCCACCCAGGGCTTCGCCTCCTCCCACCTGCGGCTGCTGGGAGGCCTGGCGCGGCAGATCGGGATGACGCTGGAGAACTATGTGCTCATGCACAACGCCCAGCGCCGCACCATGGAGTCGGAGCTACTGACGCAGGTGGGGCAGGCGGTCAGCTCGCACCTGGATTCCGACGAAGTCTTGCGCACCATCCACCGCGAGCTGGGACACTTGTTTGACACGCAGAATTTTTATATCGCCTTCCTGGATGCGGGGGAAATGCGGTTTGAGCTCGAGGTGGAGCAAGGCGAGGTGCTGCCCAAGCGCTCGCGCAAGGCCGGGAACGGGATCTCGGAATACGTGATCCGCACCGGGCGTCCGCTGCTGATCCGTTCGGACATGGAGTCCACGCGGCTCAAGCTGGGATTCGTCTTCGGAGGCCGGCCTGCGAGATGCTTCATGGCGGTTCCCATCCTGCGCTTCAACAAACCGGTGGGGATCATGGCGGCGATGAACTACGAGCGCGAATTCGCCTACGAGAATCGCGACCTGGAGGTGATGGACACCGCCGCCGGGCAAGTCGCGGTAGCCATGGAGAACGCGCGGCTGTTCGCCGAGGAGCAGCGCCGCGCCCGCGACCTGGAGTTCCTCAACAGCATGTCGAAGACGGCCATCTCCAGCCAGAACGCGGAAGAGATGCTGGCCGAGATCGTGAGTGAGATCCAGAAGAACTTCCGCTTCGACCACATCGGCATCGGCATCGTGGATTACGCCACCAAGGAGATCGAGATCAAGGCGGAGGCCGGCACCACCGCCACGGCGCCGGGACGGCGTTTACCGCTCAGCGCCGGGATCATCGGCAAGGCGGCGCGCACCAACGAGCTGACCTTGGTCCCGGAGGTGGGCGAGGGGGGCCGGCCGCAGTGCATTCTGCCGGATGCGCGCTCGGCGCTGGTCATCCCGCTGACCTACGGCGAAACCCTGCTGGGCGTGCTGAACCTGGAGAGCCGGCACGAGAACGCCTTCGCCGAGCAGGAAGTGCTGATCCTGCGCACGCTCGCCGACCTGCTGGCCACCGCGCTGCACAATGCGTTCGTCTTCCAGAAGATGCAGACGCAGGCCATCACCGATTCGCTCACCGGCATCAAGACGCGGCGGTTCTTCCTGGAGTCGGTGCAGGCGGAGTGGAAGCGGGCCTCGCGCTCGGGCCGGCCGTTCTCCGTGGTGATGGTGGACCTGGACCGCTTCAAGGACATCAACGACACGCTCGGCCACCTGGAGGGCGACCTGGTGCTGGCGCGCATCGGACGGGTGCTGGAGCAGAAGAGCCGGCAGTCGAACGTGGTGGCGCGCTATGGCGGCGACGAGTTCGTCATCCTGATGCCGGAGACCGGCCTGGAGCAGGCGCAGGTCCTCTCCGAGCGACTGCGGTTGTGGATTGCGACCGACCCCATGCTCAGCCAGATGAAGATCACCGGCAGCTTCGGCGTGGCTACCTATCCACTGCACGGCGCCCAGGTGGAAGACATCCTGCGGGTGGCCGACGCCGGCATGTACATCTCGAAAAAAGAAGGCGGCGACCGGGTCTCCATGGCGGAGGAGTTCGTCGACAGCCAACATCTGCTGGAACAGCGGGAACTGGTTACCGCCTACGTGGACGGATTCCTGCGCCGGGAGAACCCCGGCCCGGAAGCCGCCGACGAACTGGTGGGCACGCTCAAGAAGCTGGGCAGCGCGGTGGGGCAGGCCGGCGACCGGCAGGGCTTGATGCAGGCGCTGCGCACCCTGACACGCGCGGCCGAGACCCGCGAGTACTCCGCCGGACACGGCGACGCGGTGGCGCGCTACGCCGAGGCCATTGGGCACGAGCTCATGCTGTCGGAAGACGAGATGACCGACCTGGTGTTCGCGGCGCGGGTGCACGACGTGGGCAAAATCATCATCCCGGAGAGGATCCTCAACAAGCCCGGCCCGCTGAGCGACGACGAGTTCGCGCTGATGAAGAAGCACGTCCTGGTGGGGGCGCAGATCGTCGATGCCATCCCCGGACGCGAGCGGGCGCGGCTGATGGTGCTGCACCACCACGAGCGCTTCGACGGCTCGGGCTATCCCAACGGCCAGCGCGGGGAGGAGATTCCGCTGGGATCGCGCATCATCTCCGTCGCCGAAGCCTTCGTGGACATGACCACCGAGCGCGCGTACGCCGCCATCAAGAGCCAGGAAGAAGCCATCGCCGAACTGGAAGCCATGAGCGGCGTACAGTTCGATGGCATGCTGGTGCGGATTCTCATCCGGCAGTTGAGGGGGGAGAAGATTTCGAAGAGCAGTGGATAGTGGGAAGATTGGGTAATTGGGTAATTTTGTAATTGGGTGATTGAAGAACGGTGTTCGGGTTTCCAATTACTCAATTACCAAATTTCCCAATTACCCAATCAGGACACTTTCCACTTATCACTTCCCACTTACTTCACCTTCTCCACCACCACCGCCGTCCCGTACGCCAGCACTTCGGTAACGCCGTTCATGATCTCGGTAGCGTCGTAGCGCATGCCGATGACGGCATTGGCGCCGAGTGCGGCCGCGTGCTCCAGCATCAGGTCGAAGGCATGGCCGCGGGTCTGCTCGCACAGCTTGCTGAACAGCGTGATGTTGCCGCCTAGCAGCGTTTGCAGACTCGCGCCGAGGGTGCCGAAGATGGAGCGCGAGCGCACCACGATCCCGCGCACCACGCCCAGGTTGCGCACGGTGCGGTATCCGTCAAGCTCGAAGGCGGTGGTAACCATGTGGTGGGCCAGCATGGGTGCAGGGGATGAGTTTGGTGTTGTACCCATGCTGATTACGGTAGCACAGAACTATCGGGTCATCGGGTCATTGGAAGCCGGTGCCTCAGATCACCCGATCACCCGATGGCCAAATCACCCGATTATCGGCTCACCTGGATCAGCGGCTTGGCCTTGGGCAGGACTTCGCCGATGCGCGTTGCAGCTACGCCGGCGGCGGCCAGCGCGCGCTGAAGGTCATCTGCATCCGTCGCAGCGACCGAGATCAGCAGCCCACCGGCCGTTTGCGGATCGAAGAGCATGGTTCTCACATCGTCGGGGATGCCATCGTCGTATCCCACCAGGCACTCGGCGAATTCACGATTCGCTTTCAGACCTCCGGGAATGTAGCCGGTGCGCACGCATTCGAGCGCGCCCGTGAGCAACGGCACCGCCGAGGCGCGCAGGCGCAAGCTGACGCCCGAGGCCAGCGCCATCTCGCGTGCGTGGCCGATAAGGCCGAAGCCGGTGACGTCGGTGAGCGCGTGGACGACAAACGTTCTTTCGCCACGCAAGCCATCCGTGATCACCTCGGCGGCGGCCTTGTTCAGTGTGGTCATGGAGCGGACGGCGGCGTCGATCCACGCGGGTTCGGCCTGGCCGCGCTTGATGGCGGTCGAGATCACGCCGGTGCCGAGGGCTTTGGTGAAAAGCAGCGCGTCGCCGGGCTGGGCGCCGCGGTTGGCGAGCACGCGCTGCGGGTGGATAGTGCCGGTGACGGAATAGCCGAACTTGATCTCCTCATCGCGGATGGAGTGGCCGCCGATGACGGTACAGCCAGCTTCGACCATCTTCGACAAGCCGCCGGCCAGGATGCGCTCCAGCACCTCGAGATCGCCCTTATCGGGGAAGCACACGAGGGCGAGCGAGCTGAGCGGGCGCCCGCCCATGGCGTAGACGTCGCTGAGCGCGTTGACGGCGGCGATCTGCCCGAAGGTGTAGGGATCGTCCACGATGGGGGTGAAGAAATCCACGGTCTGAACGAGGGCGGTGTCGGGCGCGATCAGGTACACGCCGGCATCGTCGGCAAAATCGAAGCCGACCAGAACGTTGGGGTCCTGTTGCCGGGCTAATTTCCCAAGCACCGTGTCCAGCGCCGCCGGACTCAGCTTGGAAGCTCAACCCGCCGCTTTGACCGCCTCGGTGAGCCGAACAGGCTTTGCTTCAGTCATGAAGGGATTCTAATTCACAGAAGGATCGGGTCATCGGGAGATCGGGTGATCGGGTCATTTGGGACCGCCGCGGACATTCGCCAGATGACCCGATGATCCGATCACCCGATCGGTCATGCAGTGCTGACGCTGCTGATGCGTACTTCTGGATATCCCTGGTTCCAGTCGGCGGAGATGCTGCCTTCGATGGTGAGGCGGAAATCGGCGCTGGCGCCGGGTTTCAGCGGCGCGCTGCGCAGGTCGAGGATGTCGCGGTCCGGTCCCTGGAACACCAGCACGCGGATGGGGATCTGCTCCTTCTGCACCACTTCACCCAGCGAGTTGCGGAACAGGACCTCGGCGACGGCGCCGCTGACGGTCTTGTCGCCGGTGTTGGTGATTCTGCCCTCGACGTAGGTGACGGTGCCGCCGACAAAGTTCTGCGCCGCCGCCATCTTCACATTCGAGACCTGCAACTTGTCCGCATAGGGATTGGGCGCTTGCGCGGTGGAGCGCTTGCCGCCGCCAAGCCAGACCAGCAGCCCCAGCATGACGGCGACCACCGCCACCCCGGCCACGACGGCTCGCCACGGTCCCGGCGAACCGCCGGGCGTTGTGGGAGAGAAGGGAGTCTCCGAGGGCTTCTCGGTGGCGGACATGGGTTGATTCTACTACTCACCAACCAGCCGACCCTGTTGGCATCGGGTGATCGGGAGATCGGGTCATCGGGAGATCTGAAAACCAATCACGTAATGACCCGGTCCCTCACGATCAGCATTCAGCAATCAGCGACTCTCGCTGCGTCGGGATGACAGCGCAAAAGGGAGCTTTTCAATCACCCGATGACCCGATCACCCGATGTCCCGATTGCTTGCTATTCCCCAGCCACCGTCATGCCGTCGATGCGCAACGTGGGCGCGGCGGTCGAGCCGCGGAATTCCAGGTCGGTGCCGATCTCGGAGATATTGTTGAACATGTCGCGCAGGCTGCCGGCCACGGTGATTTCCTCGACGGGATAAGCCGGCTCGCCGTTCTCGATCCACAGCCCGCTGGCGCCGCGGGAGTAGTCGCCGGTGACCAGATTCACGCCGAAGCCGAGAAACTCGGTAACGTAAAGACCCTGGCGCACGTCGGCGAGGATCTTGTGCGGCGAGCGCGTGCCCGGCTGGAGAAAGAAGTTACCGGAGCTGATGCCGGGAGTGCCGGCCAGTCCGCGGGCGGCGTTGCCGGTGGTCTTGAGGCCGAGCTTGCGCGCGGTGTAGGTGTTCAGCAGATACGATTTCAGGACGCCGCGTTCGATGACCGTGGTGCGCTGCGTGGGCACGCCTTCGTCGTCGAAGGGGCTGGTGCCGAAGCCGCCGGGCATGATGCCGTCGTCGATGACGGTGACGTTCTCGCCCGCAATCTTTTCGCCCAGCTTGCCCGCCAGGAACGACGCGCCGCGATAGATGGCGTCGCCGTTCACCGCCTGCGAAATCGTATCCAGCAGCGAGCGCGCCACCATGGGATCGAAGATGACCGGTACACGCGCCGTCTTGACCTTGCGCGCGCCCAGGCGGCGCAGGGCGCGCTCGGCGGCCACCCGGCCTACGTGCTCCGGCGAATCGAGCTTGCGCAGGGTGCGCGCCACCGAGAACCAGTAATCGCGCTGCATGGGGCTGTCTTCGATCTGCGCTATCGGCACCGCTGCCAGCGAGCAGTACGAACTCTTGTACTCGCCGGCGAATCCCAGCGAGTTCACCATCACTTTATGGTTGTTGGCTGCGTCGAACGAGCCGCCTTCTGAGTTGCGGATGCGCGGATCGGCGCTGAGCGCAGCGGCCTCGGCGCGGCGCGCCCAGGCGATGCGCTCCTCGGTGGGCAGCGAGTACACGTCGTCAAAGTAGAGTTGCAGATCGCCGGAGGCCGACCCCAGCAGCTCCGGCTCCGCCAGCCCGGCGTGCGGGTCTTCGGAGGTGAGCCGCGCCAGCGCCAGCGCGCCTTCGACGAGTTGCCGGAGGCCCTCCGCGGAGAGATCGCTGGTATGCGTGCTGGCGGAGCGCCGGCCAAAGAACACGCGCAGCCCCATGGCGTGCGAGCCCGCTTCCTTCAGGGTCTCGACCTCACCCAGCCGCACGACGGTGGAGAACTCCGAGCCATCGTGCACCACGGCCTCCGCGGCACTGGCGCCGCCGGCCATGGCGCGGCGGACCACGTCGTGGGCGAGTTGCTTGAGATCGGTTTCGAGTTTCGGGCTTCGTTCAGCAGTCAGCATTCAACAACCCCGCAGGGAGTAGGGAGTAGCGAGCAGGGAGTAGGAGCCGGTTTGCTACTCCCTACTCCCCTGCTACCTACTCCCTCACTTGGTTCCGCCCACCGTAATGCGGTCCACTTTCAACGTGGGGATACCGACGCCCACGGGAACGGACTGGCCATCCTTGCCGCAGGTGCCAACGCCTTCATCGAGCGCCAGGTCGTTGCCGACCATGGAGACGCGGGTAAGCACGTCCGGGCCATTGCCGATCAGGCTGCAGCCCTTGAGCGGCGCCGTCACCTGGCCGTCCTCGATCAGGTAAGCCTCGGAGGCGGAGAAGACGAACTTGCCGTTGGTGATGTCCACCTGCCCGCCGCCAAAGTTCTTGGCGAAGATGCCGTATTTCACCGAGCGGAGGATGTCGGCGGGGTCGTCCTGGCCCGCGAGCATGTAAGTGTTGGTCATGCGCGGCATGGGGATGTGCTCAAAGCTCTCGCGGCGGCCGTTGCCGGTGTCGGGAATGCCCATCAGGCGCGACGACAGCTTGTCGCTCAGGTACTGCTTGAGGATGCCTTTCTCGATGAGCACGGTGTTCTGCGTGGGCGAGCCTTCATCGTCCACGTTGAGCGAGCCGCGGCGTGAGGGCAGCGTGCCGTTGTCCACCACCGTGCATTTCTCGCTGGCCACCCGCTTGCCGACCAGGCCGGTAAAGGCGGAGGTGCCTTTGCGGTTGAAGTCCGCTTCGAGGCCGTGGCCGATGGCTTCGTGTAGCAGGATGCCGGGCCAGCCCGGGCCCAGCACGACTTCCATTTCGCCGGCAGGGGTGGGGCGCGCATCGAGCTGAATGATGGCCTGGCGCGCGGCTTCGGTGGCGAAGTGCTCGGGCGTCTTCTCAGTCAGAAAAAAATCGAGAGCGACGCGGCCTCCGCCGCCGGTCGAGCCGCGGGCGGAGTTGCCGTCGGCGCCATTCTTGGCGATGCAGAACACGTTCATGCGCGCCAGCGGCTGGACGTCCGCGGCCATGGAGCCGTCGGAGCCAACCACCAGGATGTGCCGCAGTTCGTCCGCGTAGCTGACGCGCACCTGCGCGATGCGCGGATCGTAGGCGCGGGCGGCGCGGTCGGCGCGCTGCACCAGGTCGAGTTTGGAGGCCATCTCCGCGTCTACCGAGGGCGTGGCCGGATAGAGGCTGCGCATCGCTTCCGGCTTAAAGCCGGCGATGGGCGTCTTCGACGGGCCGCTGGCGATCAGGGCCGCGGTGCGGGCCGCGTGCAGGATGCGCTCCGACGTAAGTTCGCCGGTGTAGGCGTACCCGGTACGCTCGCCGGAGATGACGCGCACGCCGCAGCCGGCAGAGATGCCCTGCGTGGCCGACTTGACCATGGATTCGTCCACGCTGATCGAGGTCGAATACTGGTATTCGAAGTAGAGGTCGGCGAAGTCGCCGCCCGCCGAAAGTGCCGCCGCCAGATATCGTTCCAGGTCCTGCTCGGCAAGGCCGTACCGCTGAAAGAAGAACTTGTTGTTATCCATCTGCAAAATTAGATGCCTGAGGGGAAAAGAAGACCCAAGGCCCAAGATTAACGGCGTGACCCGCCGTTGATTATCACATACTGCCGTGCCGATACCGGGGTTACCTTTGTGGTGGCGGGGGGCGGGCCTCCTGATTTGGTACAAGCATGTCCTTGCGTCACCGTAGCGGGCTCACGCCTATAATCGGCGGGCGATGGACGCCGACGCCCTAACCCGGTCATTGCAGGATTTTCTGGCCGAATCGCCCGAGGCGGTGGTGGTCGAAGGCGGAGAGGTGATCTTCGACTTCACCACGGCGAAGTATGCCTGCCGCGCCGAGCACGGCAAGTGTCTGCTGCACCTGTGGTCGGAGGAACGCAACACCGTGCGCCGCATTCTGGACATCGAAGTCAAGAATGGCGCTATCCGGTTGAGCGTGCAGCGCTTTGGGCAATCGCGGCTGGGCGTCATGGAGATCTGCCGCAACCGCGACCGGCGCACGCCCACGGCTAAGAAAGCGGCGCGCGCCACCTACCAGCGGCTGCTCGGACGCGTGCTTGAGCGCAGCTTTCCCGACTTCACTCCGGGGCGGCTGAGCACCGCCGCCGACCTCGAGCGCTCCTTCGGACCGGTCTACACGCGCGGCGAACTGCGGCGCGGCAACTCCGGCTGTGCGGTCTTGGGCGTGAACGCGCAGGAGACGCAATCCGCCATCGACGCCAGCGTGACCTTCGGCCTGCTGTGGCTCGATG
>Ga0209517_10003820_pt1 | contig 20171 bp, 20 predicted proteins | sample PeaSoiMetSII2010_FD_187695 | JGI IMG/M metagenome (GOLD analysis project Ga0209517, IMG submission 187695) | Peat soil microbial communities from Weissenstadt, Germany - SII-2010 (SPAdes) (version 2) | ecosystem: Environmental > Terrestrial > Soil > Wetlands > Peat | place: Germany...
ACGGACAAGAACCAGCCGGTCGACGCGATCACGCTGACCGACGCGCTGCGCGCCCGCGGCATCCTGGAATCGATCGGCGGTCCCGCCTATATCGCGGAGCTTGCCACCTGCGTGCCGACCGCGGCGAACGTTGCGCACTACGCCCGCATCGTGCGCGAGCGGGCGGTGCTGCGCAGCCTGGCCTCGATCGCGACCGACATCGCGAGCTCGGCCTACGAGGCGCCGCAGAACGTCGACGAGTTCCTCGACCAGGCCGAGCATCGCATCTTCGAAATCTCGGAGCGGCGCATCCGGCCGTCGTTCCATGCGATGTCGGACTTGACCCGCGAATCGATCCGGATGATCGAGCGGCTGTACGAGACCAAGGAGCTGGTGACCGGCGTGCCGACCGGCTTCATGGACCTCGATCGAATCACCGCCGGCTTCCAGCCCTCCGATCTGGTCGTGATCGCCGCGCGCCCGAGCATGGGCAAGACCGCGCTCGCGCTCAATATCGCGGCGTACGCCTCGATGGAGGCTGACCCCAAGGTCGGCGTGGCCTTCTTCTCGCTCGAAATGTCCAAAGAGCAGCTCGTGCTCAGGATGCTGTGCTCCGAGGCGCGGGTTGACGGCTCCAAGGCGCGCGCGGGTTATCTGAGCGATCGCGATTTTCCGCGGCTGGTCGAGGCCGCCGGGCGCCTCTCCGAGGCGCCGATCTTCATCGACGACAGCTCCGATACGACCGCGATCGCGCTCAAGGCCAAATGCCGGCGGCTCAAACGCGAGCGCTCGGCCAACCTGGGGCTGGTGATCGTCGATTACCTGCAACTGATGCGCGCGGCGCGGCCCAATGACTCGCGCGAAAAGGAGATCGCCGAGATCTCGCGCTCGCTAAAGGCGCTCGCCAAGGAGCTCAAGCTGCCGGTGATCGCGCTGTCGCAGTTGAATCGCGCGGTCGAGACCCGCCCCGAACGCCGCCCGCTGCTCGCCGATCTGCGCGAGTCCGGCGCGATCGAGCAAGACGCTGACGTAGTCGCCTTCATCTATCGCGACGAGGTCTACCATCGCGACACCAAGGAACCCGGCGTCGCGGAAGTCATCATAGCGAAGCAGCGCAACGGCCCTACCGACACGGCCAAGCTGACTTGGCTGAAGGAGTTCACCCGCTTCGAGAGCTACACCGGAGAGAGCAGCATCTTCGAGGGGGCGGAAGGATGAGAACTTAGCCGAACGGGCTGAGCAATCGAGCGATGGCCGTCATCCTCAGCGACGAGGTCGGGGCGAGCGTTCTGGCGATCTGGCTCCCGGCGGACGAAAACCGGCCTGCTCTCAGGCCGCGAACATCTCCTGAAGCACAGACAGCGCGTGGTTGAGCGTTGGCGCGGACAGACGGCCAAGCTTACGAATCAAACGCGCTCTGTCCACTGCCCGGATTTGATCGAGCACAACATGGCCGACCTTGCCTGCAAAACGGCACGCGATACGAAAGGGATATTCGTGCGCACCGGTCGTAAGCGGCGCGATAATGAATGTGGTCAAATGCTCGTTGAGATCGTCGGGAGAAACGACGACGCAAGGGCGCGCTTTTCGCATCTCGCCTCCGCGCGTTGGATTGAGGTCTACCAGAAAGACTTCACCGCGGCGCACCGCGCCCAGTGCTACCACTTCCACTCCTCGTCGTCGAAACGCGTCCCGATTGGCGGGTCAAGCAAGCGATCCTCGTCCCGCTCGCGCATTCGCCTGGCCGCCTCGCCCCATCCGGCGCGCGGGCGCGCCGCGGGTGAGATGACGATGGCCCCGTTGCGGGCGCGGATTTCGACCTCTTCCGAGAGTCCGGCCTCGGCGATCAACGGCTTGGGCAAACGGACGCCTCTGGAGTTGCCAATGCGGACGATTCGAGCCTTCATTTAGCCTGATCGGCCCCCGAACTTCGTAATCACAAAGTAATCACGTCGGCGCACGTGGATCAAGTTCTTTGGAACAGACGGCGCTGGCTTGAGCCGGTCCTGGTCCTGCCGCCGTCACTTCACGGCGCGGAGTGAGCGCGCGGATGACCCGGCGGCGCGAATCGCGACGATTCGATCGACGATCAGGTCGCCGACTTCGTCCTTCGTGAGCTTGGGATAGCTCTGCGACCGTCCGTCGGCGCCGATCAGCGTTACGATATTGGTATCGACGCCGAAGCCGGCGCCCTCCTGCGTCACGTCGTTGGCGACGATCAGGTCGAGCTTCTTGCGCTTGAGCTTGGCGCGCGCGTTGTCCTCGAGCTCTTCGGTCTCGGCGGCAAACCCCACCAGTATCCGGCTGCCCTTTTTCGCCGCGAGGCGCGGCAGCTCGTCGGCGATCGCTTCGAAGTCGAGCTTCATCCCGCGCTCGTCCTTCTTGAGCTTTCGCGCGGCGGAACGGGCCGGACGAAAATCCGCGACCGCCGCCGCCATCACGAGCACCGAGCACCACGGGAAGTTGCGCGAGAGCGCGGCGAGCATCTCGGCGGCGCTCACCGTGTCGATTCGCTCGATACCATAGGGTTGCGCGATCGCCGACGGGCCCGCGATCAGCCTGACCGATGCGCCCCGCCGCCACGCCGCCCGGGCGATCGCAAAGCCCATCTTGCCCGACGAACGATTCGACACGAACCGCACCGGGTCGATCGCCTCCTGAGTGGGGCCGGCGGTCACCAGCACCCGCTCCGAGGCCAGGTCGTGCGGCGAGAGCATCCGCTCGATTTCCTCGACGATCGCCGGCGGATCGGGGAGACGCCCCTTCCCTTCATAGCCGCAGGCCAACTCGCCCTCGGCGGGACCGATAATCGTCACGCCGCGCGATTTGAGCCGCGCGAGGTTTTCGGCCACCGTCGGATGCTGGTACATGTGCACGTTCATCGCGGGCGCGAAGGCGACCGGACATCGCGCCGCGAGCAGGACGGTCGTCACCAGGTCGTCGGCGAGTCCGACCGCGGCTTTGGCGATCACGTCGGCGGTAGCGGGCGCGATCACGATCGCGTCGGCGCTGTCGGCCAGCCGGATATGGCCGATCTCGGATTCCTGCGTCAGGCTGAAGGTGTCGCTCGCCACCGGATTCTGGCTGAGCGTCTGGAGCGTGAGCGGCGTGATGAACTCGCACGCGTTGCGGGTCATCATGACGCGGACCTTCGCCCCGCGGGTCACGAGCAGCCGGACCAGCTCGGCCGCCTTGTAAGCGGCGATTCCGCCGCTCACGCCGACGACGATCGTTTTGTCCTTGAGGACACTCATGATGGATCAATCTCGCATCGCGCCTCAATTGTAGGAGTCCGCCGCGGCGGGAGGGAAGACACCCTGAGCCGGGTAGCGAGCGGTTTTGCGAAGATGGCCGGCACGGAGGCCGGCCCCTACACCGCAAACGATCTCATTCAGGGTAGTGGCCGGCGTCTCTGCCGGCCATCCGATTCTCAAGACCGCACACTACGCGCGCGGCCTAATCTTTGCGCGCGAGGAAGGCGTCGACCTTCGCGATCAGGGGCTTCAAGTCGGTCGCGTCGACCAGCGCGCTCGCCATCCGGACCGGATCGCCGAAGAAGAATCGCTCGTACAGAACCTGCCGGCCGCCGAAGGCGCTGCACGCGACGTCCCACGCGAGCCGGTAGAGCGCGACGCGATCGCGCGGCGCGGCGTTTGCCGCGCCCAGGTATTTCTCGATCGCGGGCGCAAGCGGGCTGTCAAAGTCGCGCTCCGACGGCGTCGCCATCAGGCTCGAGGAGCTGTTGAGCTGGATTATCTCGACCATCCGCGGATAGAGCCGGGGAAACAGATTGCGCGCGGTATCGAGCGGGGCGCGCGCCGGCACGAATGTGCCCCAATTGTCGGGTGCCGCGTCGGCTTCGGCCGCGCGCAGGCAGGCGCGCATGGTTTCGACCGTCATGATCATCTCGGCCAGCCGCTCGCGCACATGCGGCAGGCTCATCGCGTCGCTGGCCTCGGCGATTCTCGCCGCCAGCCCGAGCAGGAACTCGCTCTTGACCACGTTCTTGACCACCACCTGATGCATCATGTGGACGACGGCGTTGGTGGCCCCGTACATCGCGTTGCATCGATTCACGTCGCCGCAGATAAAAACGTTCTCCCACGGCACCGTCACGCGGTCGAAGAAGACGATGCAGTCCATCTCGTCGAAGCGCGAGGCGAGCGGATGGTCAAAGCGGGAGCGCCCGATATCGAACGGATCGCGGCAGAGAAACTTGAGCCCCGGTGCGTTGCATGCGATCGCGAAGGCAAGCGCGAACGGCTCCGCCGCCGGTTCGGCCTTGAGCACGGTCGACGGGAACACCAGGATTTGCTCCGCGAGCGGGCCCAGCGTCGCCAGCATCCGGCATCCGCTGACCACGATTCCGTCGCTGGTGCGATCGATCAGCTTGAGCGCGAGGTCGGCGTCGGTTTGACCGGCCCATCCTGCAGCGCGGCTCGCGCGCGGATTGACCAGGGTGTGCGTGGCGCACCAGTCGTGCCGCCGGGCCTCCTGATAGTAGCGCGCGATGTTGTCCCCGAAGCGCGGATCGCTCGCGGCGAAGAACTCGCGTGCGGCGGCCATCGCGGCGATGCTCGCGTTGAGGTAGTCCGGCGTGCGGCCCAGCATCCCGCCGCTGAACTCCGCCCAGCTCCGCATCATCAGGCTGCGCTTGCGGACTTCCTCCGCGCTGGCGGGCTGCACGAACGAGTAGCCGATCCGGTCGCCGTCGGGCGTGCGGAAGGTCATCACGCCGGGATGCTCCATCTGCATGTCGTAGAGCGAGGCGATCGACCGCGCGCAGCGCATGAAGGCCGGATGCTGCGTCACGTCGGCGACCCGCTCGCCTGCTATCCAGACCTCCGCCTTGAGCTTGCGCAACGCGCTCAGGTAATTATTGCCGGACCGTGCGCCCATCGGAGCATCTCACCCGTGGCATCATCGTAACACGAAGAACGCTCGACCGGGTCTGCCGGACTGCCGTGGATTTCGCCAACGCTCTCTGATTAAACCTCTATCATGGGATTCAAACCGGCAAGCGCTTACGAGTCTGCTCCCGATCGGGCTTCGAGAGGAGAAAGGGCTGATGAAATGCGTGATCTGCAAGCACGGCAAGACCCGAACGGGCAAGACCACGGCAACGCTCCAGCGAGGAAACGCGACGCTGGTCGTCAAGGGCGTTCCGGCGAAAGTTTGCGACAATTGCGGAGAAGCCTACCTGGACGAGCAAGTTACGCGCGGCCTTATGGACGCCGCAGAGCAGGCGCTGAACGCCGGAGTGCAGGTAGAAGTACGCGAGTTCGTAGGGTAACCGGACCGGCACTTGATCACCCGGCTCATGACCCGCATCGGACCCGGTTGCGCTTGAATCCTGAGCGGAGCGCCAGATGAACCAGCAAATCACTCGCCCGATCCTGTGGAACGTGCCGGCCGCCTTCGTGGTGATCATGTACGCGTTGACGGTCTTGTGGACCGTCTCGATCGTGTACGCGATCTTCCGATGGTACCGCATCGTGAGGCTGGGCACTGCGGATGACCGTTTCGATCGCCCGCTGTATCGCGCGATGTCCGCGCTGCGCGACGCCTTCGGCCAGGGCGTGGTGGTGCGCGAGTCGTGGGGCTGGATGCACTTCAGCTTTTACGTCGGCTTCGTGGGCCTGTTCATCGGCACGACTATCGTGCTGATCAACAGCGATCTGCGCGAACTTTTTGCGCTGTTCGGAATCCCGCTCTACTTCTATTACGGCGATTTCTACCTGGTGTTCAAAGCCGCGATGGACACCTTCTTCCTGATGCTGATCCTCGCGGTGCTGGCGGAAGGCGCGCGCCGGCAATTTCGCACGCCGTCGACCCGTATCCTGCCGCCCGCGCCCAAGATGATCGACAACCTGGAGAACCGGCTCGGCTACTGGTTCCCGATGATCATGATGGTGGTGGTCGCGCTGACCGGCCTGATGCTCGAAGGGGCGCGAATCAACGCACAGCATCCCGACTTCACCGAATGGGCCTACGTCGGGCGCGCGATGGGCGGTATCGAAGGCGCGCTCGGCGCCGGCGCTACGTATCATCGATGGCTGTGGGCCGTCCACGTGATGCTGGTATTCGGGCTGCTGTTCTGCTTTCCGTTCACCAAGCTGCGCCATCTCTTTGTCGCGCCGGTCAACCTGTTCTTCCGCAACCTGAAGCCGCGCGGACGGCTCGCGCCGATCAAGGATTTCGAGACCGCCGAGACCTTCGGCGTATCGCAGGTCGAGCAGTACACCTGGAAGCAGGTGCTCGACATGGCCTCGTGTCTCGAATGTGGGCGATGCACGATCAACTGCCCGACCGTGAACACCGGCAAGGCGCTGAATCCCAAGTTCCTCGTGATCGAGCAGCGCGAGCATCTGCTCGACAAAGCCCCGACGCTGTTCGCCGCGCGAGCCGCGGCCAACGGTGCAGGCGGAGCTGCCGAGAAGAGTTCTGCCGGTGCGGTCGAATACAAAGGTCCCGACATGATCACCGAAGTTGCCACCGAGCAGGTGATATGGGGATGCACGACCTGCGGATGGTGCGAAGAGGGATGCCCGGTCGGAATCGAGCATATCCAGCGAATCGTGGACATGCGGCGCTATCAGGTCCTGATGGAGAGCAAGTTCCCGCAGGAAGCGGCCAGCGCCTTCAAGGGAATCGAAAACCAGGGGAATCCATGGGGCCTCGCGCAGGAAAAGCGCGCCGAATGGGCCAACGGGCTCGAGATCCCGCAGATGGCCGAGCTCGAAGACCCCTCCGAGATCGACGTGCTCTACTGGGTCGGATGCGCGGGCTCGTACGACCTGCGCAATCAGAAAGTCAGCCGCTCGTTCGCAGGCCTGATGAAGCAGGCGGGCGTGCGCTTCGCGATTTTGGGCACCGAAGAGGCCTGCACCGGCGACCCGGCCCGCCGCCTCGGCAACGAGTATCTCTACGCGACCGTAGCGGGTCAGAACGTCGAGACGCTCAATCGTTACAAGCCCCGCCGGATCGTCACGCAATGCCCGCATTGCTTCCACAATCTGAAAAACGAATACCCGGACTTCGGCGGCACGTATCAGGTCACGCACGAAGCCGAGTTCATCGCCGAGTTGATCGCGGCCGGGCGGCTCAAGCCTCGCCACGAGATTAACGAACGGATCACGTACCATGACCCGTGCTACATGGCGCGCCACAACCGCAAATGGGACGGCGCGCGCGCCGCACTCGGCGCGATTCCGGGCGCGGAGGTCGCCGAGGTCGAGCAGTCGAAGAATCGTACTTTCTGCTGCGGCGCAGGCGGCGGATGCTTCTGGAAGGAAGAACACGAAGGCACGCGGATCAATCAGAAGCGCTTCGATCAGATCAACGAGGCCAAGCCCGAGGCGATCGCGGTCGGATGCCCGTTCTGCATGACGATGCTCGAAGACGCGGTGAAATCGCGCTCGCTGGAAGAAAAGATGCGCGTCCGCGACCTCGCCGAGATGGTCGCCGAATCCACCGGCGCCCCGGTGAAGTGACGTTGCTCAGTCCTGTTTCGCCGAGAACGATAGTGGAAGCAAAGTGGGAACAGACACCCTCATCTACGCGGGCCGCTGCGGCCCGCGCCTCTTCTCCCGCAACTGAGCGGGAGAAGGTTTCGGATCGCCTGCGCTCTCTGAGCGCCTCTCCCGCTTTGTTGCGGGAGAGGGCGGCAAGCGCTGCGCTTGCCAGGTGAGGGTGCCGCGTGTCACAGGCATGAAAGTCGCAGTCTGCGAGCGGACTTGGCGGAGCGACTTCTGATTATGGCCACAGCACAGCTTCATCCGCGCAATCAGGGCTTCCGGTGGGAGCCGATCAAAGGGCCGTTCCGCTTTATCACCGACGAGCAGGCGCGATCGTACAACGAGCGCGGATTCTTCCTGCTCGAGAACGCGCTCGACCGCGAAACCATCGCGCGCGTGATGGCCGCGATCGATCCGTTCGAGGCGCGCGGCGAGGAAGCGCTGCGCAGCCTGCCCGGCAAGCGGATGTTTATCGCAGAGGCGGACGGGATTACTTTCACCACGCATCTGGTGAAGCTCTCGCCGGTCTTGCGCGAATTCTCGGCCAGCCGTCTTTTCGTAGGCTTATGCTGCGATCTGATCGGTCCCGACGTGCGGCTCTACTGGGACCAGGCGGTCTATAAAAAGCCCGAATACCCCAAGCCGTTCCCGTGGCATCAGGACAACGGCTACACCTATATCGAACCGCAGGCGTACCTGACCTGCTGGATCGCGCTCACCGACGCGACGATCGAGAACGGATGCCCGTGGGTGGTTCCGGGCGGACATCTGCGCGGCACGCTCGCGCATCGCCTGAGCAAGCTCGGTTACGTATGCCGCGAGGAGGACGACGGCTCTGAAGCCACGCCGGTGCAGGCGCGCGCCGGCAGTATCGTGGTGTTCTCTTCGCTCACGCCCCATCGCACCGGGCCGAATACCACCAAAGCGGTGCGCAAGACCTATATCCTGCAGTACGCGCCCGACGGCGCCCGCGTGGTCGAGACCGGCGCTCCATGCACGGCTCCGGACCGCCAGTACCTGATCGCAAAGAACGGCCAGCCGGTCGCGCCGCCGGCCCTGGAATAAGCCCGAACCCCTCTACCCCTTCGCGCGCTCCGTATCGATCGGAACCCAATCGTGGAAGTGCCGGTAATCGATCTGCGGCGTGCCGTCGGCGAGCGGCGTGAAGACGTCGACGAAGCGGGCATCGGGAATGATATCCGCCGACGCGTACGAATGGCGCGCGTGGATAGTCTGCGCGAAGGTCAAGTCCAGCCCGGTCACCGAGACGCTCAGTTCCGCTCCTTGCGCGGCAAGCGATTCGGGCGTCGCGCCGTAAAGCAAGCTCTGCTCGGTGATCGGATGAACGACCGTCCACGATAGCGCGAAAATCGGGCTGTGATCTCGTTCCAGCACAAGATCGTTTGGGCGGCGCAGGCGCTCGCCTTCCTGGGTGACCTCGTTGCGGACCAGCGAGACGTGCACCTGCGCCTCCGCGATTCGGGTCGCGCGCTCGTTGGCCATCCGGAACATCAGGCACGGCTGGCCGTTGCGCTTGGCGATCACGGCGACCTTGCTGAACATCACCCGCGCGGTCGGCCGGGCGAACTTCGAGAACACCAGCCCCGTCACCAGCGCCAGGCCCAACAGGCCGCTGAACGCCTCGATCGAGACCAGGACATTGGCCAGCGTGGTGCGCGGCACCATCTGGCCGTAGCCGATAGTCGCGATCGTTTCGACGCTGAAGAAGAACGCATCGAGGAGATTGCCGGGCCGCGCCCCCGCGATACAGTCGCCGCACAGCACATAGAGGAGGGCAAACACCACGTTCGCCACGACGAAAGTCACGGCCAGGAAGGCAAGCGCCGCCAGCCACGACGCTTCCAGAAAGGCGTGATACAGATCGGTGAACCGATGCGGCTCCAGTCCGATAATGACGGCGTTCAGAGCGCCGCGTCCTCTGGGCCGCCGCGGGCGATCGATGCGTCTGGTGCGTCTGCTAGCCATCGCGCGGGAGTATAAAGCAGCCGCCCTCCGGCACAAAAGGCCACGCTCACAACCGGCACGGAGGCCGGCGCTACAAAGACAAGAGCTTCTGTCTTCGTAGCGCCGGCCTCCGTGCCGGCTCTGGCGGGGTCAGAACTTTTCCTTGAATGGCCGCACGTCGAGCTCGAAGGTCCATGCGCTCGGATCCTGATGCGCCATGTGCCAGTATGCTTCCGCGATCGCGGACGGCTTGAGCATGTCCTCGTCCTTGAGCTGCGGAAATCGCTCGCGGATCAACGGCATGTCGATCGCGCCGTCGATATTTACGTAGCCCACATGGATACGGCCGGGCCCGAGATCGCGCGCCATCACCTGCGCGAGGCCGCGCAGGGCGAATTTCGCGGGACCAAAGGCGGCGGAGGTCGCGAACGGTTTGACGCCGGCGGTCGCACCGGTGAACAGAATCACTCCCCTCCCCTTCGCGAGCATCGCGGGCACCACCTCCTGCGCGCACAGGAACGCGCCGAACGTGCTCACGCGCCAGGTGTTCTCGAAGGTGCTGGGCTTGGTATCCATCAGCTTGCCGAAGGGCCGCATCGCGGCGTTGTAGAGCAGCACGTCGGGCGCACCCAGCGCGGAGCGAATTTTCTCGAATGCGGCCTTGATCTGCTCGGCGCTCGCAACATCGGTGGGCACCGCGAGCGCGCCGCCGCCCCCGGACTCAATCTCTTTCGCGAGCGACTCCAGATAGTCGCGCTTACGGGCGATCAGCGCGACCGTGTAACGGCTTGCAAACCTGCGGGCCAGCGCCGCACCCAATCCGGGTCCGACGCCGACGACCGCGGCAATCTCGCGAGGCTTCGACTCTGCCATCGATGGTTTCTCCTTCGATCTTTATGCAAGCCGTGTCTCAGTATGCGAGGCAAGCTGAGCTTGCGCCTTTCAGGTTACGGGCTTGGCCTGATGCGCAATTGGATCGTGAGTCTCCAGCAGCGCGCCGCAGGCCCGGACCGCGGCGATTACGCCGTCGGCGACCCGGCCGGTTTTCACGGTGGCGAGGAAATCGGCGACAATCTTGTCCCAGGTGCCCTCGGGCACCAAGGCGTGAGTCTCGCGATCGGCAATGATCTCGACGTAGCGCTCGCCGAGCGAGACGAAGAGCAGGACTCCGATCCGGTGCGGGGCAGCGCGGTCAGCATGGGCAGCGAATTCGCGCTGCGCTAGCTGCCTGGCGCGGGCGTGTTTGACGCTTTTCGGCACCAGCAGAAGGCGGATCGGGAGCCAATCGAACAGCAATGTCAGCGCGACCAGGACAGGAAGCTGAATTAGGATCGCGGCACCGATCGTGAGTTCGGGCCGGACCAGCGCCACGATACCAGTAACCAACAGCGCAGCGAGACCCGCCCATACTAGCGGATAGAGCGAATAGCGGTCGCTGACGCGGGTCATCACAAGGGAGAACCCGGTCGCCGTGCGCCGCTCGATCTCGGCCATCGTGGCGTCGATCCGTTCGCGCTCGTCGGGCTTGAGGGACACGATCACCAACTCCCCGAAGCGCCGCCGCCGCCGAAAGATCCGCCGCCGCCCGAGAATCCGCCACCCGAACCACCACCAGAAAACCCACCACCAGAGAAGCCACCGCCAAAGTTACCGCCCGCCAGAAAGCGCAGAGCGGAACGCCCCGGCCTGTAGAAAACGTACCCCTTCCGACCGGGGTGATAGTGAGGACCTTTGAGAAATAGCGTCAGAAAAATTGCTCCCTCCAGGGCAAAGAAGAGGATCGCGAGCCAGAGCATCGGATTGCCGAGGTTCGCACTCTGGTCCGCACTCGGCTGGATGCCCGACGCGGTTCCGGCGCCGCCCTCCCCGCCCAGCACCGCCAGTATCGACGCCGTGCCGGCGGCCACGCCGGCATTGAAATCGCCGCGGCGAAATGCAGGCAGGATGTCGCGCTCGATTATGGTGCGGCTGACCGCGTCGGTGAGCTTGCCTTCGAGCCCGTAACCAACCTCGATCCGGACCTTGTGCTCGTTGGGCGCGACGACTAGAAGTGTGCCGGTATTCTTGTCCTTCTGGCCGATGCCCCAATTGCGGCCCAGTTGATAGCCGAAGTCTTCGATCGAGTAACCCTGCAGCGACGCGAGTGTGACCACCACCACCTGCTCGCCGGTCGCGCGCTCATGCCCGGCCAGCATCTCGGTGAGCTCGCTCTGAGTCGAGGGGTTCAGGACGCCCGCTTCATCCACGACTCGACCGGTGAGCGGCGGAAATTTCGGCTCGGCGGCGAGCGCCGATGACGCCCAAAGCAACAGAAGAATGAGCAGCGCCAATCGCGTCATGGCGCCACTCTCCGCCCCTGCGCAGCGCACGCGCATCAGAACTTGACCTGCGGCACCTGTTCGGCCTGCTCGGAGATCGTGAAAGTTTCCCGGACCTTGAGGTTGGGGTAGATCCACGCCGCGGTCCAGCGCGCCGGGATTGTTCTCAGCTCGGTGTTGTAATTCTGCACCGCGATGATGTAGTCGCGGCGCGCCACCGCGATGCGGTTCTCGGTGCCCTCGAGCTGCGATTGGAGGGCCAGGAAATTCTGATCCGACTTGAGCGCCGGATAGTTCTCGCTCACCACCAAAAGGCGGCCGAGCGCGCCACCGAGCGCGGTCTGGTTCTGCTCAAACTGGTGGAAAGCCTGCGGGTTCGACAGAATGTCCGCCGGCAACTGCATCTGGGTCGCTTTCGCGCGCGCCTCGACTACTTGAGTCAGGACCTGCTGCTCCTGATGCGCGTAGCCCTTCACCGTCTCGACGAGGTTCGGGATAAGGTCCGTGCGGCGCTGGTATTGGTTCAATACTTCGCTCCATGCGGCCTTGACCTGCTCATCGAGCGTCGGGATTTTGTTGATGCCACATCCGGCAACGCCCAGCAGCACGAGCCCGAGCGCCGCCAGACGCGCGAGTGGTACAGGATGCTTCAGAGACATGGTCAGCGGCTCCCTCGATAGGCCCTTCACGGATCGAACAGCACGCCGGGGTTGAGGATCGCGCGCGGATCGAGCTCGCGCTTGGCGGCGCGGATCGCGCGGGCGAAACCGTCGGGACGCTGGCGATCGTACCAGGGGCGATGGTCACGCCCGACCGCATGATGATGTGTGACGGTGCCGCCGAGCTTCATGACCATATCAACGGCCTGTTGCTTGATCTCATCCCACTGCTCGAGTTCGGCGCCGCGGCGTCCCGGCGCGAGCACCGTGTAATACGGCGCCGGCCCGTCGGGATAGACATGCGTGAAGCGGCAGGTGAGCGTGCCCTTGCCGCAGATCCGCGCGATCGCGGCGCGCCCAGCCTCCATCACCTGGGCGTGGAAATCCGCGAAGCGGTCCCAGGTGATCGCGGTCTCGAAGGTGTCGCTCACCATCCCCATCGCGATCACCGTATCGCGCAGGTACGGAGCGCTCAGAAAAGCCTGACGCCACGCGCCGGCCGCGCCTTCATGAGTGGCCTCGGTGTCGGTGCGAGTCTTGGCCGCGTCTTTGGGAACGGCGCCGCCGTGATCCGCGCAGCATTCCAACGCGCGCGCCATCCAGGGCTCCAGCGGATGGTCGGCCGATTCGAACGCCAGCACCAGCACGGCCTCGTCTTTGGTGGTAGCGCCCGAGTTGGCGGCCTCGCCCGGGTCGAGCAGGCGGCAGTTGGCGGGGAACAGACCGGCTTGCGAGATCGCGCGGACGGCTTTAGCGCCCGCGATGAAATCGGGGAACGGCACGGACGCGCCGGCGCGGAACGTCGGCCGGTCCTGCAATCGCATCCAGGCTTCGGTGATTATGCCGAGCGTGCCCTCCGACCCGATGAACATCCGATCCGGACTCGGACCTGCGCCGCTGCCGGGCAGCCGCCGCGATTCGACGATTCCGGTCGGCGTCACGATCCGAAGCGACTCGACGAAATCGTCGATATGCGTGTAATTGGTCGCGAAATGGCCGCCGGAGCGGGTCGCGATCCATCCGCCCAGCGCGGAGAACTCGAACGATTGCGGGAAGTGGCGAAGCGTATAACCGTGCGGGCGGAGCTGGTCTTCCAGCGCCGGTCCGAGCACTCCCGCCTGGATTCGCGCCGCGCGAGACATGCTGTCAACTTCGATCACCTTGTCCAGATAGCGCAGATCGATCGTCACGGCGCCGCGGTAGTCGCCGCCCGCAGGAGCCTCCAGGCCGCCCACCACGCTCGAGCCGCCGCCAAACGGAATCGCCGCCAGCCGTGCGCCGTCGCACCATTCGAGCACGCGGACCACGTCCTGCTCGCTACGCGGATAAGCCACCACGTCGACCGGATTGGGATAATAGCGGCGGAACGCGCGTACGATATCGCGAAAGCCGCGGCCGTAGCTGTGAAAGGCACGCTCATAGGCGTCGCTCAGGCAAATCGCAGCGAGCGAGTCGGGCGGCTTGACGCGCGGCGCGCGGAGGTTCAGGTCCTCGACCCGAGGCGGCGGCGCGATCGCAAGCTCGCCGAGCCCGAAGCGCGCCGCCATCCGCTCGGCGATTCGCTTCTGCTGCTCGGGATTCGGACCCTGATCTTCGTAGCCCCATCCCCAGAACTTGCGCCTTCGCTCAGCCATCGCGACCTCCCACGGCATTCGATGATGCGGGGATTGTGCCCCCGCCGACCGGCGCTGGGCAAACGGAGCGTGAGATTGCCCTTGGGTCAATATCCGCAGTATCAATGATGTTCGGGCAAAAAGGTGACCGTATATCCGCCGGCAAGGCGAAACTAATGCTCCACGAGGGAGACAGCGCAGTCTTGGTTTGTGACCTGAGCGAGTACGGCCTCAAACGAGGGGACGTAGGCACGGTGGTGCTGGTCCACGAACGCAAAGGCTAAGAAGTCGAGTTCATGATGCTCGATGGAGAAACGCTTAACGTCGCGTCTCTGTCGCGCGATCAGGTCCGGGCGATTCGCCGTCGCGAAATCGCGCACGCCCGAGCGGCCGAGAGCTCAGCCCCGCGCTCCTGATTCACCGGTGCCGAAAGCGTCGCGCTCGATTGTCAGCTAACTGATCGTCGAGATGGCGGCTGAAGCTGGCTCACAAAGGCGTTCACGTAGAGCCAACCGTCGAGCGCATCGAAGAGTTCGTCCCGGGTATCCTATCGTATAGCCGCTCGCCCACAGCCCGTCGAATCCGGCGATGTGTGCGTAAAATCCGGAGCCGTCTTCGAGCCGTTCGTACTCCGCGCGGCGCATCGCCGCTTTGAGGTATTCGGAATAGCTCGCCATCGGTTCTTATGTTATCACCGTCCGGGCGCATCACATGGTCACAGCCCAGATCGGACGCCACCGTCAGAGGTCTTCAGGGTGGAGGTCGGTGTATTTGGCTATCCTGGAGAGCATCTTGGGGCCGATTTCATCGCCGTCGTGGAAGGCAAATACAAAGTCCTTGTAGCCTGGTCGCACGAGTACGCGATGCCAACCTCTCTCTCGCTTGATGGTCCAACCGATGCGAAACAGCGCGGCGAGCACACGGCGCGCCTTCGTCGAGGCCCACTCGGCCACTGATTACAGCTCGCTTTCTCCGGCGCTAATCCAGAGCCAGAGGAGCGACCCTCACTGAGGAAGCCCGCGGGCCTTGAAGGCCCTCACGCGGCCTCGAAGAGGACGCTGGCGGCTTCGGGCTGCAACTCGCCGTTCTCAATCCGATCGGCGACGACTCTCAGAGCCAAAGCTTCGACCGCGGCCAGAGCTTGCTTGCGGGTGCGGCCGTAGGCCAACACGCCAGGCAAATCCGGGACCTCACCTATCCAACGGCCATCGTCTTCGCGCTCCAGTTCGACCCTGAGCTTCATGGGTCCATCTATACCATAGGCGCCCGATCGTTGCGCGCCTTGACAACCGGGGCGCTGCGCTGGAACTTCAGTGGATCGATTCAGGTTAGTGGACTATGAGGAAGATCACGATGCAGTACACCAAGCTTGGCAAGACCGGAATGACAGTCTCGCGCATCTGCCTTGGATGCATGAGCTATGGCGACAAGAAATGGCGCGACTGGGTGCTCGACGGCAACGAGGCCCGCGAGCATTTCGCCGCCGCGCTCGAAGCGGGCATCAACTTCTTCGACAGCGCCGACGTCTACTCGACCGGCGTGAGCGAGGAGATAACCGGGCGATGGCTGAGCGAGATGGCCTCGCGCGACGAAGTCGTGATCGCGACCAAGGTCCACGGTCCGATGGGCACCGGGCTCAACCGGGGCGGGCTTTCCCGCAAGCACATCATCGAGGCCTGCGACGCCTCGCTGCGGCGGCTCAAGACCGACTTCATCGACCTCTACCAAATCCATCGATGGGACTACACCACGCCGATCGAGGAGACGCTCGAAGCGCTCGATTCGCTGGTACGCGCCGGCAAGGTCCGCTATCTGGGCGCCTCGAGCATGGCGGCCTGGCAGTTCTCCAAAGCGCTCAATCTCGCGCACGAGCACGGATGGCATCGGTTCGTCGCGATGCAGAACCATTACAACCTGGTCTACCGCGAAGAGGAACGCGAGATGATTCCGCTCTGCGTCGATCAGGGCGTCGGGCTGATCCCGTGGAGTCCGCTCGCGCGCGGATTTCTGTCGGGCAATCGCAAACGCGAGGTCCGCGACTCGACCGCGCGCGCCAAGCAGGACGACTTCGCCCGCATGATGTACTTCCAGGAGCACGATTTCGCGGTGCTCGACGCGGTCGAGAAAGTCGCCCGCAACCGCGGCGTAACTCCGTCGCAGGTCGCGCTCGCCTGGATCCTGCAAGCTCCGGGCGTGACCGCGCCGATCGTCGGCGCAACCAAGCTGAGCCATCTGACCGAGGCCTTCGCGGGCGTGGACTTGAAGCTCGGCAAAGAGGAAGTCGCCGAACTCGAGAAGCCCTACCGGCCGCATCCGATTCTGGGACACGTGCAGCCCAACGCGGCCATGATGGTGAAGTGATGGAAATCAACGGCGTCGCGCACATCATACTGACCGTGAACGACTTCAAGATCAGCGTCCCCTTCTACGAGAAGCTGATGCCGTTCCTGGGGCTGAAGGCGGTGATGAAGAGCGAGCAATTTTACTACTACGTCGGCGGACGCACCGCGATCGGAATCGTGCCGGCGGAGGCGGAACACCGCGGCGGGCGCTTCGTACAGCGCCGAAGCGGGCTCCATCACATATGCCTGAGAGCACGCGAGCGCGGCGACGTAGACGAGATCTTCAGATTCCTGAAAGAGCTAGGCGCGGAGATCGTCCATCCGCCGGAAGACGGCCCCTGGGCGCCGGGATATTACTCGGTGCTGTTCGAGGACCCCGACGGAATCCGAATCGAAGTAAATCACGTGCCCGGCAAGGGCCTGCTCGATCCAAACGCCCCCAAGCTCGATCGATACTAAAGCGTTACTTGAGGTTGGTTCCGCGCTGACGCCGCCTGCCGAACGCCCCGGATTGCCGACGACGGCCTAATTGCAGCTTTCGCTACCGGCTGGCATATTAGGGTTGGTTATGCGTGCGGGTCGGAGAGCTTGGGCCGGAGGGGAAAGCAGAACCAATGAGGATTCTTGGTAACGTCCTCATCGTCCTCGCCACGATAGTGCTGATTTTGTTCTTCTGGGTGGTTACCGACCCGGTAATCCAGCCGCCGAGCCCGCTGGTGATGCTCGGGATGCCGACGATGATCCTGAGTCTCTACGTAGTCGGCTTCCTGGCGAGATTCATCCGCCTGCCGAAGGACTGAGCGGCCCCCAGTCGCGTCAGCTCTTCAGATCCTTCACCAGGTTCGCGCCTTCGCGTTTCTTGAACGCGACCGCAACGCTCAGCCGTTCGAGATGCTGATCGATAGTACGCTCGCCGATCTTCACCTTGTGCACGGCGAAGAAAGCCCGCACCTCGCTCTCATGCTTGAGCAGGCCGACGATCCCCTCGCACATCCGGGGCAGCGCGGCGTCGGGGAACTTTTTCACCAGCGTATCCCAGTTGCGCCGCATGAACTCCCAGGCCTCGTCGCGGCTGGCGGTGTTCATCATCAGCGACTGCAACAGGTAGGGCGCGTTCTGGGTCCTGACTTCGCCGTTGATCGTCATCTCCATGGTCTCGCGCAGCAGCGGTAGCTTGCGGAAACCCGCCAGCGAATACAGGTAGCGCTGCTCTTCCTGCGGAACCTTCGCCGACTTGTAATTCTGCTTGAACTCGCGGTAGCGATCCTCGTCGCCGGAGCAGGCGAGAATCGAGATCAGCGGCGGCACCAAGTCGCGATCGACCGAGCCGGGAGAGTCCTCGTATTGATGGTATAGCTCGCGGGCGCGGGCCTGTACGCCGGGGTCGTCGCCGAGCGTGCCGAGCGCGCCGATCAGCGTCCCGCGCATCTGGCGCTGCAGCTCGTCCTCGCCGGGACGCGGCTCGTAGCCCATCCGTGCCGCAGCCTGACCGAGCATCCCGCGCACTCGCGCGGCGAGCGCCGGCCGGTCGGCGTCGTCGATCACCATGTCGAGGTAGCTGAACGCGCCGATGAAAATCCGCCACACGTTGATGTCGGTTTCGTTGGCGAACAGCCGCGTCATTTTGAGGAATTCGGAAAGCGGCGTCAGTCCCGCGACGGTCGCGGTCCAGGTATCGCTCACCAGGCCGAAGCGCTCGACCGGTTTGAGCTCGCCGAGATTCGCAGTCAACGCGGCCAGCATCGCGGGCTCGTAGCGCACGCGGTAATAGCCGCTCCCGCCTTCGTTCACGACCGCCCATTGCACTTTGCCGCCCAGGTCGATCGTGGCCTCCTTTTCGGCGAGCAGCAGCTTGCGCGATGAAACCCCGCTCGCGGTCTTCGCGCGGACCATCACGGGCACCTGCCACGATTGCGCCTCGGCCCGGTCTTTGTCGTCCAGATAGAGGAAGCGCCGCTGCTTGAGCTGGATCCCGCGCCCGTCGGCGCTGTGTCCAACGTGCACGATCGGAAAGCCGGGCTGCAAAATCCACGAGTCCATCACGGTGCGCACCGGATGATGCGAAGACTCGCCGAGCGCGTCCCAGAGATCGCCGGTCTCGGTGTTGGCGAATTGATGCTTGCGCAGGTAGAGCGCGATTCCTTTGCGAAACTCCTCGGCGCCCAGGTACTGCTCGAGCATCCGGAGCACGGAGGCGCCCTTCTCGTAGGTCAGCACGTCGAACATTCCGCGTGCATCTTCGGGGCTCTTCACCTCGTACTCGACCGGCCGCGTGCTGCGCAGTCCGTCCACCGCCATCGCGCCCGATCGCGACAACGCAAAGCTGTCCCATCGCCGCCAATGCGGCTTCCACGCGTCGACCGCGAGCATCTCCATGAAGGTGGCGAACGCCTCGTTGAGCCAGATTCCGTTCCACCACTTCATCGTGACCAGATCGCCGAACCACATGTGGGCGTTCTCATGCGACACCACGTCGGCGACGCGCTCGAGCTCGCCGCGCGAGGCCTTCTGCTCGTCGACCAGCAACGCGGTTTCGCGGAAAGTGATCGCGCCGAGATTCTCCATCGCACCCGCGGCGAAGTCCGGAATCGCGATCAGGTCGAGCTTGTCGCCGGCGTATTTGACGCCGTAGTAATCGGCGTACCACTTGAGCGAAAACGCGCCGATCTGGCGGGCCCAACTGGTCAGCCCCTGTTTGCCGGGAACGTGCAGCACCCGCAGCGGCGTGCCGCCCGCGTCGACCGGCTCGGTCGCCTCGAACTCGCCCACGATGAAGGCCACCAGGTAGGTGGACATCTTGATCGTCTCTTTGAAGACGACCTCTTTCTTGCCGTTGCCGAGCTTGCGCTCGCTCTCGATGCCGGCGTTGGAGATCGCCGTGAGCGGCTCGTCGATCACCAGCGTGACCTTGTAGCGCGCCTTCATCGCGGGCTCGTCCCAGCACGGGAAGGCGCGGCGCGCGTCGGTGGCCTCGAACTGGGTCGCCGCGACGGTATGGGTCTTGCCGGCGTCGTCTTTGTATTGGCTGCGATAAAATCCGTGGAGCTTGTCGTTGAGGGTTCCGCGAAACGCGATCTTGAGCGTCCATTCGCCGGGCTCGAGCGGCTGCGGAAAGGTGAGTTTGGCGCGCTCGCGGGCGGGAACGAACTCGACCGTGCCGGTCAGCGACTTGCCTCCGCGTTCGACGCTGGCGCGGACGATCTCCAGCTCGAGCACGTTGAGCTGGATTTCGGAGGTCGGCTCGTGGACCTTGATCGCGACGGTCTCTTCACCGTCGAAAGTGAAGGCCGTGAGATCGGGCGTCAGCTTGAGCAGGTAGTGCTCGGGCGTGACGATACCGGGCAGGCGGTAGTCCTGAATCGTTCCAGCGGCAGCCTCTTGCTGATCGAACATCGCGGTTCCTTTCCTCGGTCTCTGTGGACGCAGGCACCCTCACCTCCTACGGTCGGCGCCTTTCCGGCCCTCTCCCGCTCTTTTGCGGGAGAGGATCAAGGTGAGGGTGCTGCTTCCTGTGTTAAGTCGCCGTCAGGCGGCCCATTCGTTCTTATCGCTCCGGCTTGGCACCCTAGAGTACGTCAACCGGGGGGCGCGATTGAAGCGCGCAGCTCGGGTGCGCCGGACCCGTGCGCAAGCTCGGCGAAGGTCGTGAGTCTGACCCCGCGCTCGCCGAGCCGCCGGCGAAGGTTCGCGCCGGTCAGAATCTCGACCTCGAGCTGCGCGGCGGCGGGCGGCGGCGTGCCGCCCAAGTCGGCCGCGGGATGGAAATAGATCTCGGTCA
>Ga0209517_10003821_pt1 | contig 20170 bp, 22 predicted proteins | sample PeaSoiMetSII2010_FD_187695 | JGI IMG/M metagenome (GOLD analysis project Ga0209517, IMG submission 187695) | Peat soil microbial communities from Weissenstadt, Germany - SII-2010 (SPAdes) (version 2) | ecosystem: Environmental > Terrestrial > Soil > Wetlands > Peat | place: Germany...
ACCGCCGGGATGGCCCTTCGCCCGCCGCTCTCTTGGAGCCGTGACCCAGATTGCTAGCGACCGGCACGAAGATTACCAATTTCTTGGTCATTACCATATTCTTATTAAAGTCAGTGGTTCCCGGGTGCACGTGCAGACCCGAAGGCTCGGAAGGTTCGACAGCGTGTCGCTAGGCGGTATAGCCGTCTTCGGGGCACTCGCAGTGGTGCTCACTACGCTGTCCCAGGCGCTCGGCCTCAACTTCCCCCTGATCCCGTACCTGCAGTTCGACTTTGGGGAGATCGCGATACTACTCGCGTTCTTCATCTTCGGCCCCGTTCCGGGCCTGGTCGCCGCTTTCATCGAGTTCCTCACCCTCATGGTCCTCGGGCAGAACGCCCCGATAGGCCCGATCCTGAAGCTCGTCTCGGTCCTGGCGTCCCTCGGAGGAATCTGGCTCGGGATGGCCGTGGTCTCGCGGTCTCGCACCCCCGGTTTCGCCAAGGCGGTCGCGCTGGGCACGGTCCTCGGGGTCATCTCCAGGGTGGTCTTCCTAACGATATCCAACTATTACCTCATCGTCTTCTTCGGCGGGGAGTACGCGCTCAACGGCCTGGTCCCGTATCTCGCCGGCTCGTTCAAGCTGGTCGGCGTGACCCTCACCTCCGCGAACGGGCTCGACCTCATCTTGGCGTTCACGGCCATCTTCAACGTCCTCCAGCTCCTCTTCGTGGGCGGCGTGACCTACTTCCTTGTCGGCCTGCCACAGGTCCAGGCGACGCGGGCGGCAGGGAGGAGCCTCTGGGTGGTCACTTACCTGCGGCTCCGCGAATAGGGTCGCTAGCGTATCTCGGCGGGCTTGTCCTTCAGGAGCGTGGCGACGAGGGCGACGGCCCCGTCGGCCGCTTCGTTCTCCGGTAGGGAGCATGTGAAGGAGGCGGCGGTAGGGTGGCCGCCTCCGAAGCCGGCTTCCTTCGCCATCGAGGCCGCGACGTCCGTCCCCAGGTGTATCTTGGTCGCCTCCCAGAACCTCTGGTTCGCACGGAGGCTTCCCCTGGTCTCGCCGCCTGTCTCCCCGGTGACCACCGCCACGTCCGCGCCCATTGAGACGAGCGACCTCGCGACGTTCGACTGGAAGGAGCCGACGGTGGTGGTCACGACGACCCACCCCGCGACCCTGTAGAGCTTCAGCCTCTTCGCGGCCTTCAGCTTGGCGATGACCTCGCCATAGTCTGGGGGCGAGCGGAGCAGGAGCCTGGCGTCGTCGATGCTGGCGCCCCGGTCCAGGAGCCGGACGACCTCCCTCAGGGTCCTCTCCTTCGCTATGAGGAGGTGCTGCGAGTCGAACAATATCCCGAGGAGCAGGGCCTGGGCCGCCTGCGCCTCCATGTCCACCTCGAGGTCCCTGAAGATCGTTGCCACAATCTCGGACGCTGACGATGCGGCCGTGTCGACAAGCATGTGGTCGTAGGGCGAGCCTTCCTGGATGGGGTGGTGGTCGATCAGGACCTTCACGGCAGGGCTGCCCTTGAGCTTGCCGAGCCAGTCCTTCAGGAGCTCGGTGTGCCCCATGTCCACGGCGATTAGGATGTCGTAGTCGCCGCCCTCCCCTCCCCCATCCACCAGGTTCTCCAGCCTGAAGGACTCGGCCAGCCTCCGGGTCAATAGGCTCATCCCTTCGGGCAAGATCACGTCTACCGTCGCGGAAGGGGCCTTCTTCGCCATAAGGCGGGAAATCGCGAAGGCTGCCATGTAGGCGTCCGGGTCGGCGTGCCTGTGGCAGATCACGCCCACGCGCTTTACCTTGTCTAGGGCCACGAAGGGGAAGGCGGCGGAGGTCATCATTCAATCCTGAGGCTCACGGCCACGGCCGGTCGAGCGCGCGGTCCCCCCTTCCAGCGTGCATCCCTAGGACGAGTCGTTCCGGTCGGGCTGGGCGGACTGCGTCCTTCCCTTCAACATGTCGTCTATCTTCGTCTGGAGGTCCTTGAGGCTCTCCTTGAAGCGCGTCTCCTGCTTCCCTAGGACGAGGTTCCTCGTGTTCGAGACCTCTTTCTTCTCCTGGAGGTCCTTGGTGATGGCCTCCTTGGTGACCTTGATTAGCAGGTTCCCCGCGTACTTGTAGATCTGCTCGCCCTCGGGGGTGGTCTTCAGCTCCTCAAGCGCCCTGTCCGTCTCTGAGAGCTCCGCCTCGACCTGTTGCTTCTGCATCTGGACTGCCTGCAGGTTCTGCTGGAGCTGCTCAAGCCTCGCCAGCTGCTCCCTCAGCCACGGAGGTATCTCTTGTTGGCTCAACTATTTCCTTCTCCGCGACCTCCGGGAGAGTAAATAAAGTCTTCAGGGCTTCTGGGCGAGAAGGCCGCTGAGCAGCCTCAGCTGGGCGAGGGCCTCCTCCGGAGAGGTCGCCGTGATAGCCACCGTGAGGTCGCCTCCCTTCTCCTCCACGGCGAGCCCCTCTTCCGCGGCGAGGCGCTCCATCAGAGCGCGCCCTGCGCCGACGAGGGTGACAGAGAGCCGTATGCCCTTTAGAGGACTGCCCTGCGCGATGCCGCCGCTCTTACTTCTGCTGCGTCTTCGCGGGGGCGACGTCGTAGGCACCACCGGCCACGGTGTAGCCGCAGCTCGCGCACTTCCAGATGCCGGACGAGACCCGCCTCAGCCTCATGTTGGAGCACGAGGGGCACTCCTTCTTGGCCTTCAGCGTCCTGTAGATGTTCGAGTACCTCTTCCTCAGGGTCCCTCCGTACTTGGCCCCGAGGCCCCTCAGCGACTTGCTCCTAGGCATGACCCGCGGCCTCCTTGATCTGCTGGCGTATCTCCTTTCCCCTCGCTATCGACCACTCCGCCGCGGTGATGATCTGCTCTGGCGTGAACGAGCCCGGCTCGCCCTTCTGCCCGGCGCACAGGTTGCCGCCGTCCTCGGTGTCGAGGGTTATCCTGGCGTCCATTATCGCCTCCTCCTGCTCGGTGGGGTCCAGCACCAGGGTGTTGTTGATGTTGGCTATGGTCACCGAGATCGGGATCTTGTGCACGGGCAGCGGGACCCTCTCTCCCGTGTCCTTCACGGCGTCTCCCTCCATGACGAACTTGGGCATCTTGGAGGTAAGGAGCGCCGAGACCACCGCGTAGCTGGTCGCGTCGAAGAGGTTGCCGTCGACGTTGAGGATGTTCACGTCCACGAAGACGGAGTAGACCCACTTGCCCGGCTTGATGCACAGTGAGGACACGTCGATCATCTCCGACTCCCTGACTCCTCTGTCCACGACCCTTGCGAGCTCGATCGCGCTCTCGTCGGGAGGGCCTGCCTCGAGGTACGAGGCGGCCATAGGGAGGACCTCGGCGCCCACTATGAGCAGCCCCTTGTCGGGCGTGTCGGGGAACGGGACGCCCTTGTCAATCTTGACGCCCGCGAGCACCTCCGTGTTCCCGAGCTTCACCATCGCGGAGCCGTTTGCCTTCTCGATGACGTGCGTCTTTATCTCAAGCTTCCTGAGCTCGCTGAGGCCTCGGCCGTCGGCGCGCTTCCCCTTGGAGAGGAGCTCGACTATCTGGTTCCTCTTGATCGTCTCTACCACGAATGACTTGGCTGGCAAGCTCTACGCCTCCTCCGTTATCTCTGCCGTGGTCGTGGACGTCTCGGGGCCTCCTCCGCTGAAATACTTCCTGAGAAGGGCTTCCCTTTGCATCTTGTACACCTTCATCCCGCCGACCTTGGCGAGCTCGAGCGCCTGCTTGAACTCGTCGAAGGTGAAGAGCCCGTCCATCTGGAGGAGCGTCACCTGGTTGAGGTTAGGCATGAAAGCGTATGGAAGGTCGCCGGACCCTTCCTTGTCCTCGGTGTCGTTGAGGTCGAGGACTATCTTGCCGTCGACCTTTCCCACGGCGCAGCCCACCACGAGGTCGCGCATGTTGATCCCAGCGTCGGCGAGCGCAAGGGCGCTGGCGGTGATCCCAGCCACCCTCGAGCCTCCGTCGGACTGGAGGACCTCGACGTAGACCTGGATGGCAGTCCTCGGGTAGTCCTCGAGGAAGAGCGCTGGTTGGAGCGCCTCCCTGATCACCTTGGATATCTCGATCTCCCTCCTGGAGGGGGCCGGGTTCTTCCTCTCGTCCACCGAGAAGGGAGCCATGTGGTATCTGCACTTTAGGAAGGCCCTGTCGGCGAGCTCGAGGTGCTTCGGGTGCATCTCCTTCGGCCCGTAGACTGCGGCCATGATCTTGTTCTTCCCCCATTCTATCAGGGCAGAGCCGTCGGCGTTCCTGACGACCCCCACCTCCATCTTGAGCGGCCTCAGCTCGTCCCAACGACGACCGTCGGTGCGAATCCCGTTCTCGTCCATCAGCTTTCTCTTCTCTTCAGTCAAATCTATTGTTCACCGCTATTTTCAGGGCTCGCCGCCGGAGCGGGGCCGATGGGAGCTCCGAGCAGCTGCTGCACCTTGGTCGTCAGGTCCGCAGTGTGCGCCTCCTGCTCTATGAGCTCGATCGCCTGCACGGCCTTCCGGACGCCCTCGGCCGGGCCGTCGACCACCACGACCCCGTTCTGCCCCACCTTGATCTCGCAGCTGGAGAACTCGGCGATCATGTTGATCATGTACCCCTTCCGCCCTATCAGGCGCGGGACCTTCATCGGGGTTATCTTGACTATCTCGCCCTGCGGGATCTTTCCCAGGCCTGGGCCTCGGATGGACAGCTGAGGGTCCCTCGTCCGGTCGAAGGCCTCGATCTTCGCCAGCATGAGGTCGCCCACGGTGAACCTCGTCGAGAGGTCGTGGGTCGAGGGGGAGAAGTCCCTCCCGAAGACGAACTGCCCTGGAAGGTATCCGACGAAACAGGAGTTGATGTCCGCCTCCCAGCCGTAGCCGGTGACGTTCACCACCTTTCCTACGACCATGTCCTCTGCCCGCGGGATGTAGGCGCCCGACAGCGGGATGACCTTGACGTCGTTCCCGACTATCTCGGCGAGCCCAACGCGCAGGGCCACCATGTCGCTCCCCCTCCTCTGCACGAACATCCCGGGGCGGTAGTCGCCGGTCACTATGACGTCTCCCGGTATCACCTGTTTTCTTGTTATTTCCACCAATTTTCTATTTCACCAATGTAACTTGAGCCGAACCGCGTGTCGCGGATCCCAGCCTCTCAAGTAGGCCTGGCTGGGTCGCCGCTGGGATTTCTATTATCGCAGACAATCCACCGTCCCCTCCCCACTCCTCTTTAAGTATCTCGCCAAAGCCCTTGAGGACGCCAATCGTCTGGCCGGCGTACTGGGCGGGGGCCTTCACCATCAGCTTGACCTTCTCGGACTTCATGGGGAGTATCTTGCGGAGCTCCTCGAGTATGGTCTTCATCTGCTCGTTGGCGTCCTTGAAGGGGTCGAAGGAGACCCTCGCCTCCTGCATGGCCTGCTCGATCCTGATGGGTGGATGCGGGAGCCCGGTCTTGGGGTCGACGTAGGTCTTCGCTATCATCGCGACGACCTGCCTCCGCTTCTCCTCCGTCATCCTGTGTCGCTGCTCCTGAGTGAGCTGGAGCTCGCCGCGCTTCAGGATCTCGACCGCCGCCCTCGCGTGGTCGTCGGTCCCAAAGTGCTTCTTCAGCTTGTCGCCCGGGGCGCGGAGCCCCCTGTTGGCGTCGGAGAACACCTCGTCGATGCCGATGACCTGGGAGGGCTCAACCTGCTTCCCCGTCTTGTAGGCCAGCGCGGCGTCGGGGTGGACCATTATCTCGTAGCGGTCGCCCTCGATGACGATTCGGACCGTTGTGAACTTGCTTGACATGAGCCTACATCAGGCTAGGCTCCCTTGTTGTTGGGAGCTTTATCGCTGCCGCGCGTCTTCGCGCTTGCGGCGTACTTCGAGATCTCGTCCTCGGTCAGGCGCCTCATCTTCTTGGTCTTGGCGTCGACGACCCCGATCTTGATGTGGAAGACTCCCTGCTTGTCTTCGCTCACGAGGTAGATGCACTCTATCGCAAGGGTGATCCCCTGCTCAAGCGTGAGCCCGGGGTTGTAGGTCTTCTCGAGGTACTCGTTCACCTGGTCGCTTCCCGCGCCGATCGCTATTGCGTCGAAGCCGAGGTAGGCGCCGGTGGGGTCGGTGAGGAAGACGACGGGGCCGCGGTTCTCGTCCACGCCCGAGATTATCAGTGAGACGCCGAACGGCCTCACTCCGGCGTACTGCGTGTACTGCTGGTTGAGGTCGGCAATCCTCTTCGCCACCGTCTCGATGTCCACGGGCTCGTCGTAGACCAGCCTGTTGCTCTGGGCGATGACCCTGGCGTTGTCAACCTGGATCCTAGCGTCAGGGATGTACCCCGCCCCGACCGCGCCGATGTGGTCGTCGATCTGGAACATCTTCACCACGGACTCTACGTTCTGGAGCTTCCTCCCCCGCTCCTCCACGGCGAGCACGACTCCGTCGTCCGTCCTGACCCCGACCGCAAGGCTGCCCCTCCTCACGGTCTCGAGAGCGTATTCGACCTGGTACAGTCTGCCGTCCGGTGAGAAAATCGTTATGGCCCTGTCGTAGCCGGCGGAGGGTGCGAACATGATGTCATCTGGTCCTCTTTGATTAGCGGGGAGCCTTTTCTGGTTGTTTTAAACCCTTCTGGAATCCGCAGGCCCCTTTCGCACCCCTGAGAGCTTTTATGAGGGCGTCGGCGCGTTTCAAGTGGGCGATTCGTTTGAGATGCAAGACAGGGCGTCGCGCTTGGGAGCTGACCGGTTTTGGCGTTTAAGCGCGTCGTCATCCAGAGGCAAGTGGTCGACAGCATCTTCACCTACTCGAAGATGTTCCACCCGAGGGAGGGGATACTCCTCCTCCGAGGGAGGAAGAGGGGCGACGCCCTGGAGGTGGACGGCGTGGTCATCCCGCCGGCCGCGGTTCACGGTGGCGGGTTCTCGGGCTTCAGTTGGAACTTGGTCCCCATGGACCTCAGCTATGTGGGGGTAGCGCACTCGCATCCGTCAGGTTGGGCGGTCCCTTCCCACCAGGACGTGCTGCACGTGAGCGGCAAGATAATGGTGATCGCTGGCGCTCCGTACTCCGACGATTCCTGCTTGAGGGTGTACGACACTCACGGCGAGCCGCTCCGCTTCGAGGTGAAGGAAGGCGCCAAGGTCCCGGCGGACGACCCGTCGTCCGAGTCGGGATTCTGAAACCGCCTACTTCGGCTTCTCGGGAAGCATCCCGGTGCTGTAGATGGTTATCACGGTGTCCCTAAGCTGGGCAATCTGCTCCAGGTCGACCTCCGGCTGGGTCGTGATGAGCATCAGGTTGGTCCCGACCCCGAAGATGAGCATGTTGACCTTCTCCCTCTTCACGAAGGTGTACTGGATCTTCCCGAAGTACTGGTCCCAGGTCTTGTCTGTCCCTATCTGGATGGTAAGGTTCGCCATCAGCCTAAGGTCCTCGCTGGCCGGCTCGAGCGAGGAGATGCCCCTCCTCATGCCTCCGGCTATCACACGCCCGGTGTCGTCAAGGACGCTGGCGTACCTAACCCGGCGGTCAATCTTGAAAATCTGGAAGCAGAGCTTGTCAAGCGGATACGTCATTCAGATGGTCGTAATTGCTTCTCGCTCGATATAAGAATATTGATGTCCGAGGCCGAAGAGCTCCAAAATCGGCTTCCGGCGGTGTGCCGCATTTTGATTTCATTGTGTAATACCTTTGACTCCGCCGCAAATGACGAGCCGTGGTCACCTATCATCCAAGGTAACAGAAAATGGCCATCGAACAAATGCTGACCATACTCCTAGGCACGGCCGTAGGAGTCGCGGTGGTTCTGTACACGGTCAAGCCGAGGCACATCGGAGCCTCACAATCCTTCGTCTCCGGAGGTTCGTCAATCGAAACCTTCTCTCTCCCATCACAGTCTTCATCCTTCTCACAGAACGACGCGGCGCCGATGCCAGAAGTGACCGCAACCCAGTCGCCAGTCGTAGAGGCACCAGTCGAGGAGGTCCACACGATCCCTTCCGGCTCGATGTCGACGATGACGGCTGGAATGGGGGCGGCAGGCTCGAGCGACGTAGCAATCGCATCAATCGATGCGTCCGCTGTCTCGGCCCCCGCGGCGACCTCGGTCACGGTAGAGTCTCACGCCTCATCGGCGGCGAGAAGCCACAGAGCGCCAAGGAAGAGCTCAGCATCCTCGAGGACGCACGCCAAGCCTAGAGCCACTGGCAGCACAAGGGCTACCAGAAAGCGCCTAGACTAGGCCCGCGGACGAGAGAGAACGAAAGAAAGCTGTGGGTTTGGGGGCCCGACGGATAAGAGCCTTAAACCCACGTCCTAACTCTTTTGAGGAAAGCGCTTGAAGCCAGGCCCCATGATAGGTTTTCACGTCTCGATCTCAGGCTCGATAGACCAGGCGGTGGACAGGGCCCTCGAGATGGGGTGCACGACGTTCCAGATCTTCACCCGGAACCCGCGCGGGTGGGCCTTCAAGCCCCTCGACGAGGGGCAGGCTCAGCTCTTCAGGGAGAAGAGGGGGAAGGCGGGCTACGAGAGGGTGGTTGCGCACATGCCGTACCTCCCGAACCTGGCGGCGTCGATCAAGCCCTACCAGAAGCAGAGCCGCGCCTCGCTCAAGGCGGAGGTCGCGCGATGCGAGACGTTGGAGGTCGACTACCTCGTGGCACACATCGGGTCGCACATGGGGAAGGGGACAATGGAAGGGATTAAAAACGTCATCGGGGCGTGCAACGAGGCGTTGGACGCCAACTCGGGCAAGACCGTGCTCCTTATCGAGACGATGGCGGGGCAGAAGCACAGCGTCGGCTCGAGGTTCGAGGAGCTAAGGCTCATCCTGGACGGCGTCAGGGATTCGGAGAGGATGGGCGTCTGCTTGGACACGTGCCACGTCTTCGCAGCGGGGTTCGACCTCTCGGGCAAGCAGGCGGTGGAGAGGACGATGGGGATGTTCGGGGACGTCGTGGGCAAGGAGAGGCTGAAGGTGGTGCACCTGAACGACTCCGTGGGGCCGGTGGGGAGCGGGCTCGACAGGCACGAATACGTCGGTAAGGGGCAGATAGGGGAGAAGGGTTTTCGCGCATTCCTCCACTACGGGGACGTCGCGAAGCTTCCCCTCATAATGGAGGTGCCGGTGGAAGAGAAGACGCAATACGACGAGAACTTGAGGATGGCAAGGCGCCTCCTCGGGGCCTAGCTCAGGAGGTCCCGACCTTCGGGACAGGGGCGGTGGACGCCGGCGCGTCAGCCTGCCAGGTCTTCCTCGACTGCGCTACCCAGGAGAACTTCCTCTGCAGTGACTTTGAGTAGAGCTTCTCCCAGTCGAGCCCGACGTAGTCGCACCACGCCTTGTACGTCCTCGGGTCGATGTAGTTCTTCATCGAGGTGTTGAGGTTGTACTCCTTGGTCTCCTTCGTGAGCTCGATGTCTTTCTGGGTCTTCTGGGCCATCGCCTCCTTCCCCTTGGCCTTGTACTCTTCGAGCTTCTGCTCCTTCTTCTTCAGCGACTCTTCCCAGGTCTTGGGAGGGGTGCGCTTGTGGTTGCAGAACTTCGCCGCTGCGAGGTTAGCCTCTTTGGCGAAGTAGAGCTTGTCGAGGTCGGAGGCGCTCCTCACGTCCTTGGACCTGAGCGCCTCCTCTACGGTCCTCGTGGCGTGGTAGGTCCTGAAGACCTTCGCGCTGAGACTGAGGTTGGGGACCAGGCTGGAGAGGAAGGCGTTGACGTTGCTCGAGGTGATGCCGTCGAAGATCTCCTTGTCGGGCTTCTTGCCGGACATGAACTCCCTCATGTTCTTCACCAACGCGGGGTCGGGGTTCTTCATCGTCTTCAGCCAGCGGACGCTGTCCTTCCCGAGGAAGTCGAATTCGATGGCCTGGTCGTCGAGCCTCTTGATGTGCTCGACCCTCAGGGTGGTCGCGCCCACGGTGTCGGCCTCGTCTTCGTCCTTCTCGTCGCCGACCCTCATCCCTACCTCGTCAATCAGATAGCAGACGGTGGCCAGCTTGCGCGCCTTCTCCTCCTTGTCTCCCATCCTTTCGCGCATCCTCCTCTGCAAAGTCGGGAGCTTCTGACCGACCTTCTGCGCCTTGTCGTACTTCTCCACGTTCCTTGATTGCTGGATGTCAGAGCTCTCATGGGGCCAGACGTACTTCTCCTTCTCCGTGAGCCCGTCGATCCACCTCGCAATCCAGATGGACTCGTCGTCGTTGGCTACCTTGAAGCCACCGGGCGGGACGGGCGCGTCTTTGTCCAAGTTGAGAGTGACGTCCGAGGCGACGACCCTAGGTTTCCAGCTTCCCCGGAGCGGATGGGCTCCCCGCCCCATGAAAAGGCCGGGCGGCTCGACCATGTAGTTTCCCAGCTCGATCTCTTTGCCGTCAAGCACGGCTTTTCCGTACTTCATCATTAGGGCCTCCCTCTTCTCCTTCCGGCTGGTCGCGAGCGCCTTCTTCTCCTCTTTGGTCATGGTCTCCTTCTGCATCTTCTCCTGGTCGACGAGCCTATAGAACTGCGAAAAGTCGAGCTCCTCGAACCTAGTCTGCTTGGTGGCGGGCGGAGCGAGCTGCTTGACGAAGTACTTCATGAAATTCGCACGGAAGACGGGGTCCTGGACATAGGGAGTGTCCTTCTTCTTGGCGAACTGGTAGGCCATCTCCTCGGCGAGGGGTGAGAGCTTCAACTCCTGCCCCGATACCTTGACCGAGAGCCCCCTGGGTAAGTAGGGGTCGGGGAAGACGACACCGTTGTGTCGGAGCGTCCGCCAGACGGGCATCTGGGCCGAGCTCGAGATAGTCGTTTAAAAAGAGAATCGCTCGGCGATGCCTGCAGACTGGGTTCGTCCTGGAGTTAGGGAGAATCCGCTCACGTTCCCCCGAGTAACCTTATCCGTGGCGCGAGAGTAGTTTCGCTCGCTGAAGGACGTTGACCGACCAGCGCGCGACCCCGGTGCCGGCGAAAGTCTCGCTCCTGATACTCTCCCTCGCGCCGCTCTTCCTCGCGGTAGGCTTCATCCAGATCGTCGTGGGCGCCTGGCTCGTCACGGTCGGCTTCACCGCCGTGCAGGCGGGGGCGCTCATATCCACCCAAGGGATAGCGACCATCCTGGCTGCGATACCCTTGGGGATCGTCTCGGACGTATACGGCAGGAGGCACCTCCTCGCCATCGGCTCGCTGGCGGGCGCGGCCGCGCTCTTCGGGTTCTCTCTCACCACGAACTTCGAATACCTGCTGGTCATCTGTGTCGTCCTCGGTGTCACTGAGGGGGCGACCATCACGACGTGGAATGCGCTCCTCGCAGACATGACCGACGTCTCCAACAGGAACACGGTCTTCTCGCTCTCCTTCGTCATGATCAACGTCACCACCGGGGTCGGGCTGCTTCTCCCGGGAGTCTTCCCCGCCCTGCAGAGCGTCGTGGGGGCCTCCAACTTCACGATGCACAGAGAGACTCTGACCCTTCTCGGAGGGCTGAGCTTCATCACCCCGATCATGCTGTTCCTGCTGCTCCGAAACCTTGAGGAGACCCACCAGCCCGGAAGGAAGTGGGGCGGCCTGAAGAACAAGGCCACCCTTCTGAAGCTAGGCTTCACGGGGATCACGATAGGCTTCGGGGCGGGGTTCATCATCCCGCTGGTGGGGGCCTGGTTCTACTACCGGTTCAGCGTCGGGGACGACCTCAGCGGCCCCATTCTCGCCGTCTCCAACATCCTGATCGGGTTCTCCGCCCTCGCAGGCCCGCGTCTCGCGGTGAGGTTCGGCCAGCTCAGGGCCATCCTGCTCGTGACGGGCACGTCGATGCTCTTCATGCTTAGCATGGCCTTCGTCCCGACCTTCGCTCTGGCCGCGGGGGTCTACGTCGTGAGGTCCGCCCTCATGAACATGTCAGGACCGCTCATGGACTCGTTCTCAATGAGCATCTTCCCGCCGGAGCAGAGGGGACTGGTGAGCGCGCTGAGCAACGTGATGTTCCGGCTGCCCAACAGCTTCGGCACATACCTAGGCGGGTTCATGCTCGGAATGGGCCTGCTTCAATTGCCGTTCTTTGTCGCGACGGCACTCTACACCTCGGGACTCACCGGCTTCTACTTCTTCTTCGCAAGACGGCCTGACCAACACGGTCCTGGCACAGTTGCAGTAAAATAGAGGCGTCGTTGGGAACGTGATGGCGGGCCCGTAGCTCAGATCCCACAGTGGGAGAGAAGCCAGGATAGAGCATCGGGCTTTTAACCCGAGGGTCAGGCTCGAAACCCCCTAGGCGGGTTCGAATCCCGTCGGGCCCGCTCCCACCCGCGTTCGAGTCCCAGCGTTAAGAGGGGACCGCGCCACAGGGGGCATGGCCAACGGGCAGAGGAGGAGAGGAGTGTCAAAGTACTCCCACCTCCTCGACGAGGACGACACCTTCAGGGCCTGGTACCGGAACGTCCTGAGAGGGTCCTACGCGACGGGCTCGGTCTACCTGCTCAGGCTGGGGAGGCTGTGCGAGCTCTGCCACGTCACGCCCAGGACGATAGCGTCGATGAACAAGGTCGAGCTGATGACCTTCGCCACCAACGCGATATCCGAGCTCGAGGCGACGGGCATTTCCGGGATCACGGTCGGCTCCTACCTCAAGGCGGTCAAATCATGGGGGAGGTTCAACGGGACCAAACTGGACGAGAGGATCAGCCTCCCAGACGGCGAGCCGAGGTACGCTGAAGAGGTCGTGCCGCGGCCTGAGGAGGTCCAGTCTCTTTTTGACCACTCCCCCCTGAGGGTAAAGGTCGCGATCTCCCTGATAGGGTTCAGCGGCCTCCGCCCCGCGACGATAGGCAACGCGGAGGGGACGGACGGCCTGAAGCTGGGTGACCTTCCGGAGGTCGAGATCCGCGGTGGGATAGTCTCCTTCGCAAAGGTGCCCACCCTGGTGGTCGTGAGGAAGAGGATCTCCAAGATACGCGCCTCCTTCGTCACGTTTGCTCCGGCGCAGTTCTGCGAGTATCTCAGGCAGTACCTCGAGGACAGGCTGCGGCTAGGGGAGAAGCTGGGGCCGGACTCGGCCGTGGTCACGGTGACCGAGTTCAACAGACAGACCCGGAGGAGTCGGGAGTGCTTCTTCAAGAAGCCGTACGGGCAGCACGTCACGTCAGCAAACGTCCGCGAGATGGTCAGGGTGGCCATAAGAGGGTCGGGGTTCCGCTGGAGGCCCTACGTCCTGAGGAGGTACTTCGACACGAGGATGATGCTCGGGGAGGCCGACGGCCTGGTCATCCCCGACTGGAGGAGCTTCTGGATGGGGCACTCGGGGAACATAGAGTTCGTCTACACGCTCAGGAAGGGGCTGGACGAGGAGACGATCGAGAAGATGAGGGCCTCGTACCTGAAGGCGGCGAACAGGTACCTCTGCACGAGCGAGGGGGCCCACGAGGACGACATGGCCACCAGGATCCGGAAGCAGCTCCTCCTCACGGTGCTAACCCCCGAGGAGATAGAGAAGCTCCACGTCGACGAGAAGACCGACGAGGAGGTGATCGGGCTCCTGCGCCAGAGGCTGATGGAGGTGACCTTCAACCAGGGCCTGAAACAGAAGGTCGTCCCCTCGTCAGAGGTCGAGGGGTGGCTCGCGAAGGGGTGGGCGTGGAAAGGGAACCTGGGGGACGGGAGGGCGGTCATGGAGCCCGCGAGCTAGCCGGCGCGGGCCAGCCGGAGCCATACGCGGGCGCTGGCAATGAACTCCTCCGCGCTGACCTCGTCCGGCTGCGATAGGATGTCGTCCCGTAGGGGGCCGCGCGGGAGGCCCTCGAGAGCGAATCTCTTGAGGCCCTTCAGAGCGACATTCTTTTGAACTTCGCCAGACGTTTGAGGCGGCATTCAGGCGCATGAGGAAAGCCTAGAATTTAACGGAGACAACAAAATGGATTCAGCTTCCTTAAGGTGGAAGCATACTCATTCGGTAGTCCGATTCAGGGCTCGCCTGACGCAATTGATAGAAGCCGGTCTATCCTGTCTTAAGGTAAGATCACAAAGAGTCGTAGCCTGTTCTCGCCAGAAATAGTCGGCTCGGGCGGGCGTTATACTATCTGGATTGAATCTCTCCGCTTCTCGAGCGACCCGGGGACATGCACGAATGGTTCGAATCGAAAGGGATGCGATTAATCATAAGGGAATCCTAGGGACCGTTGCGAAAGGGCAGCGGCCTCCCCGCTCCAAGGCGGGGTGAAGGCGAAGCTCGAATTGCTCACGCTGAAACCAGGGGGAATTGCCCTTGGAATTGAGTGAAGTTCCATGTCTCCCTTGCAATCAACCATAATGATGATGAAGAATTACCGACCGCTTCGTACACATCCTGAGCGATTATTGTTCCATTTATCCTGCCTCCCACTGGGTCGTATCCGCGAAAGTCTAATGTCGAGTTTACGACGACCGAACCATTGCTTCCGGCCCCTAGGACCTCATTCTCATTCGAGAGTGAAAAATTGACCAACCTGGCTATGAATTCTCCTGTCAGAATGGTGATACTAGCTGAGCCAGAATAGTTTCCTGCTATTCCCGGACTGTTCCCTGTCTTGCCGGGAGTTAGGCCGGTCCACTCGACTGTGGCGTTGCTCTCATACCCACTTACGATTGCAGGTATACTTCTGGTAGTGAACTGCGCGAGATGATTCGCGTAAGCGTTAGAGACCTGCTCGAACTTGTAGTCATCCGAAGTTGTCACTACAGTTACAGTTCTCGCGCCGAAGAGGCCACTGCCGATGAATGACTGCAGGACAATAAGGATTGTGAGGGCCAGCGCAGCACCGATGCCAATCATGATACCGTCGCGTTCCCTTCTGTAGCCCAGTTTAACTACCTCTGGCGATAGCGAAACCGTAATTTCCGCTTTTATAGATTGTGACCTGCCCGCTTATCAATCGACTCTTCACCTGCGTGAATTACGACCCTGGAATCAAGATTCGATCGCGGACTTCCAGCGACCCTCGTCCTCCAGGCGGAGCGGTGAGTCAAATCCCGCTTTACGGATTGGAACTGTCGTGAGACGAAGGGGCATTATCAGTCTGTCTTCATTCGCCCTTGGCACGTGAAGTCGAGGACAAATCGAACACAGATTCCTGTGTTGCTTAGTCCTATGTCCCAATACTATCGTCGTAGCCTACGGTGAATTCACCAATACTATATTGTCCTTCATACATCGAGTCAGTTGTGGTGTCTTGATAATTGGTGCCCCCATATGAGTTTAGCATTTGGGCACCGAATCCGTAGCCGTCATTGTAAGGCGTGTATGCGTCAACCCAAGATGTGAAGTAGTATTGACACTGAGCGAACGACACCGAGTCGAAGTTTGGCAGGACTGCATAACTGGATGACCCGATTTGGGGTCGTTCCACGAAGTAATCAGCATAGTATGGCGTCTCTACTGATGACCAGGTGAACTCGCAGTCGTTGCTGCCATCTATTTCACTTGTGTACCAGTTGGATCCGCTTGTTCCAGTCGCCAGATATTCATCTTCCACGTAGGCAGAGATGGTGTCTCCAGGCGAAGGAACGTCGTTGCCGCCACATGTAGAAATAGTGTTGTTGCTCAGATTAGAGCGAAAGTTCTCGCCCCAAGTGAAGTAATTGACCGTGCCCGAACTATCGACTGTCGCATAGGTTCCGCCTTGGACTACGCCGCCTGAGGAGGCTGACCCTGGTCCGTCGTAGTCACTACTAGCCAGGCCATCCCACATTGTCACTTGACAGTTATCGGGACTGCAACTCGGTTCCGTTTGCCCCAAATAGGTCCCGGATGGGGCTGAAACGGTGGGTTGAGTGAAAACAGTGACTGCGCCGATTAGCTCTTGATTGGCCGCCGAATTTTCAGAAACGCCATAGCCTGAATATGTTTCTGAGTTCCCCACGCTTATAGACGCCGCCACCGCAGCTTCTTTCTGAATTTCTTGAACGACTCCGTGGGCGTCTTCGCTAGCGACTATCCTGTAACGAGAAGTGTCGCTAGCGGTCACCAAGAAGTTGACAAAAAGACCCTCTAATGAAACGGTGCATGTTGTCCTGTTGATGCCCCACCCATGTCCTATCGCAACGAACGAAACAGATGAGGCATTCGCCGAAAGTGATTGGTACCGCGAATCCGACTGGGCGGAGCTGATGGCCGCTTGTTGGGTAATCCCTATCGGCGTCGTAGCGGTCAAGGAGACTATTTGATTATTGGTACAACCAGAAGAACTCGAACTCACGGCATTTCCTGACACATTCTGCGATGGGACTCCTATCGCTGCGACAGCTGACCTCGCTGAAATTAGGAGAGTAATTACAAGTAGTATACTTCCGGAGTTCAACTTCTTACGTTCCCTTGCGTTAATCATGTTGATCTATTTCTCCCCTGTTAAAGCACCTAGCATTCGAAAGCGCATGAATTTATCATCACGAACCGATATAGCAAATCCTGCTAAAGCGATTCTGATTAGCGCTGCTCCCATCCTTGGTTGCATGAGCGTAGTAATGAAAGCGTTGGTATAAAACTCATGCAGAATCTATCATCAGGGATTAATCATCCCTGAACAATGACCCCTGATTATAGTGTAGCTGCTTTGCGCTGCGTTCGGTGAATTAGGCCGCGTTCGACGAATTCTTCGACTTCTCCAAGGCGAGCAAACTCTTGTAGATTCCAAGCCACTCCTTCCCTGTTTCCGTTATGGAGTAGACTTTTCGCCCTTTCGACTCGCCAACCACTTGCACGAATCCCGAGGAAATCAAATCCCTGAGATAGTCTCGAGTAACCCGCACGTTGAGATTGGTAGATGTCATTATCCTGTTCTGCGTGGCATTCTCCTTTGCTAGGCACTTCATAATCGACGCCCAGACGTCTCTCCAAGTTCGCCGCCGTTTTGCTCGTTGGGCCGAGGCAGATACCGGATTCACAAATTATTGACTTGCACTTATCGCTTATGAAACACGGAAAGCCATGCAAGATCGGGAGCGAAGCCGTCTTGGACGAGTTGGAACGTCCTTTGCTGCTTCATATCGGATAGTGTAGCAGCACATGGTCGCCTATCCAAACCGACGAAAGCTGCGGTTACCTTTTGCGGTATTCCCACGGGGCTGGGTATACTGTCAAACCGAGCCCTTCTTCCCTAAAGAGCCCGATTCCTAGTCTTTCTCCTCCCCCCTCACGCGAGCCCATAGCATGCAACACCCCCGCGAATCGAGCGCAGCGAGCGGTGCCGAAGGCATCGCGGGGGGCGAATTCGCCGCAGAGCGAAGGACGAGCTTGAAGGGAGTTGCTTGCTATGGGCAAGCAATGAGCTGGCGCCCGAGTCATCGCTGCGGCGTCCCTGTCTGTCCTTTCAGGAACTCCGGGAGCGTTGCCACCGTAACGCTGTGACTCTTCAGAGAGCAGTGTCTGTTGCTCCCCGCCAGGTCGGAATTTGGAACAACGACGACGAGCGGCTTGGTAGACTGAGTCTTGAGATGCGCTCCTCAAGGTCGCTCGAAGGCGAACCTCTGGTGACCTGAGAGTTCGACGCTGGCATCCGTGCCCCTTTTGGACTGCATGAGCGAATTGGCCCTGGGGACTTATTACGGAAGTCCGCGTATGCAATCACGTTGTATGTCTGGCTCTAAATTTTCCGGTATTATCCAACGCTCCAAAATGATCCAGGGAGAAGAGCGGAGCGGATAGTTCTCTTAGCCAACTCCACGCGTCCCAGATTTCATGCTAAATAGTGAGGCCCTTCCTCGCTTTTCCCAAGAAATGGACTTGCTGGCCGGAAACGAGGTATTCTACCTGGCTCCTGAGTGAAGTGGTCTAGCTTGGAGAACAAGGTCGAACTCGGAGTGCGAATCAAGATCAAGCGGGGCCGAAATACCAACGATATCCATGTCAATCTCATCGTGAAGAGCACGATGTCACTAGGGCTTTCCAAGCTTTGGCATGGACTAGCGGCAGAATTGCGTAAGAATCGAGGAAGGCAGGACTAGTCTCGGGAGGGATGTGATTTTACGGAACTTCTTCGGCGCCCGCTTCGTGAAGTGCTTGATTTCTACACTGAAAGCGGACTGACGAGGCTCACCGGCTGCAACCCAACCCAGTTCGTCAAGTTCATCGTCAAAGAAATCGTCGATAACGCGCTGGATAAGCAAGACACAAAGCACGTCATTGTGGAGCACTCGCACGACAGCACAGAGACGAGCGTCTCAGTGTCCGATGATGGGCTGCCACCCTTCTCCGAGGAATTGCTCAAAGCGATGCTAGATTTCCTCCGGGCCCCTTCGACCAAGAGGGGAATCAAGAGAGCCACCCGGGGCGCGCTAGGTAACGCTCTCCAGTGCTGCTTCGGGATAACCTACGCATCGTGGGACAAGGGGCAAAGGCCACAACACACGATCGAACTGTACGCCGAGAAACGCTACCTGATACACCTCGATCACGACAAGGAGGGCACGAAGAACAGGTACGAAGCGGCGCCCCTCTCGGAAACAGGCAGGACGAAGCTGGTGTTCAGGCTTCAGGGAGAGGATTACGAAAGCCCTCGCTCTCTTCTCGAGACCATCGCGGCGCTGAACCAGCACGTCAACGTCGAGTACTCGGAGAATGGAATTTCAGACCGCTGGGCTGCGGTCGAGCCCAGCTCTCCCAAGCTTCCGCCTCCTGAGATTCATGCCTATTCCCTCAGACAATTCCATGAGCTTCTCTCGGAGAGCGAGGGGATGACAGTTACAGAATTCATCAGCCAGTTCAAAGGTCTGGCTGGCACCACATATGCGAAGGCGGTGAGAGAAAGGGCGGGGATTGATGGGCGCATAGCTGTCACGGAGCTCTCGGAAGAGCAAGAGAAGACTCTGTTTGAATCGATGCGGAGCAGTTCAACCCTCCCCAGGTCTGTACATCTCCCCAAGGTAGGAAGCGATGCGCTCGCCCGCCGCGGGTACCGCGGGAACTATGTTCTCAGATCGGATGTCTACCACGACGTGCAAGGCCGTTCAATTCCTTACCTCATCGAGGGAGCGACGAGACCGTCACGCAGACCAGGAATCACCGAAGCGGTCAACTTCGCGTGTTCGCTCGGCCGCCCGTTCTCGGGTCGGACGTATGTTGTCTCCACGGGGAGAGGCTACGTCTCTCTCTACGATTCCTTGAAGAACAAGGACCTTGAAGTGCTCCTCCACTTGGTCTGTCCGTCGATCAACTGGCTCAACCCATCGAAGAGCGAGTTGGAACGCGCACCATTTGACAAACACATTCTAGCCGTCATGAAAGCAGCGACGCGGGAGCGTCGATCAGGGTCATACTCCGATGGCGAAATTGTTTCAATGGCTGCAGAGATACTGAGGGACTATCCAAAGCTCACTTTTACCCTCAGGCAGCTCTACTACAGGGCCGTCGCATCAAAGTTCTACCCTCATAACAAGACGAGCTACAACAGGTTCAGCCACGCCCTAGTTCTAGGCAGGCTACGGGGCCAGCTTGATTACAAGAGAATGATAGACATGTCAAGGCCCGAGTATCTCAACGACCCCAAAGAGCCTGATCCCGCAAAACGGCTCAAGGGAAGCTTACAGGAGTTGATTGAAGAATTCAATGTCAATGCTTGGAGCGAACAGCCAACCTACATCGAAGTGTGGATAGAAAAGGAGGCCCTATCTCGAATAATTCTTCCGACCTGCAAGAACTACAATGTGAACCTGATGGTCGGCAGGGGTTATTCGTCCGCCAGTCAGCTATTGAAAGCCATCGACCGGTTTCCAGAGAAGAGGAAGGTCCTCGTGCTATATCTGGGGGACCATGATCCTTCGGGGTATCACATTGAGGAGAGACTTAGGGGTCGCCTCCAAGAGTATGCGAGATGGCGAGGCAAATCCCTTGACCTGCAGGTAAAGAGACTCGCTTTGACCTACGATCAGGTTGAACGGTTCAGCCTTCCCTCGATCAAGCTCAAGCCGCGCTCTCAGAAGTATGCCGAATACGTCACCAGATTCGGCGACAATGCCTGGGAGCTTGATGCATTGGAGCCAGATTTCATACCAACCCTGATAAAGAACGAGCTCGAGTCGACCATGGACATGGATCTCTGGGCCGATAACCGCCGGAAGCTTGAAGAATTCAGAAGAGAGACGGCTGGGCGACTAGGTTCGGTATTTGCCCCCTAGGCTTGCAACGTTTCGTTCCAGTCTCGAGTCTTCGCGTTTCACGCGTCGGACGAGGCTTCGCACCGGCCGGTGAGATCGGGTTTCATTTTTTCAGCGT
>Ga0209517_10003822_pt1 | contig 20147 bp, 15 predicted proteins | sample PeaSoiMetSII2010_FD_187695 | JGI IMG/M metagenome (GOLD analysis project Ga0209517, IMG submission 187695) | Peat soil microbial communities from Weissenstadt, Germany - SII-2010 (SPAdes) (version 2) | ecosystem: Environmental > Terrestrial > Soil > Wetlands > Peat | place: Germany...
TACCGGAACCACTGGGCCGCAATCAGGCCTAGCAGGGTGGATTTACCAGAACTGGACGGGCCGACCACAATGGTGTGTCCCAGATCTGAAACATGCAGGTTGAAACGAAACGGCGTAGCACCCGTTGTCGCGGCATAAAGCAGCGGCGGACTATTTTTTGGCATCAGCGCAGACGGGTTCTCGCGCAGGCCCGCCCACACGGAGGTGATCGGCATCATGTCCGCGAGGTTCAAGGTGTGCAGCGGGACACGCCGCACGTTCGAGTAGCCGTCTCCCGGCAGGGTTCCGCGCCAGGCTTCGATGGCATTAACGTCCTCCAAGCGGCAACTGAACCCGATGTTCTGAATGGTCTTCATGATCAGGCGCGCGGATTCGTGCAGCTTGTGCCGATCTTCATCCAGACAGATCACGTTCGAGGAATACAAGGCGAACTGCATATCGCCGGACTGTGCGATCCCCATGGCCTGTTGTGCATCGGCCTCCATGTTGGCGGCGTGCAGGTTGACCGGGCCGTTCTGAGTCCGCAAGAGCTGGTCCCACCAGCCAAGCTTCATTCCCCGCCAGGTTCTGCGTAAAGTTTCAAACAGACCCGCCGCCTCTTCCGGGTCCATCAGGACCGCCCGCGTATTCCATCGGTATTTGAGCGGCAACGAATCCAAAGCACTCAGAATCCCTGGACAGCTTGTTCTCGGGAAGCCGTCGATCGCGATGACGGCGATACCCCTCCTGCCGATGCGCGGCTCGACCCCGCCGCAGAAGTTCGCACAGGCTAACATGTCGTTTAGAAAAACTGGGACCTCCGGGAGCGTAAACGGATGATCCATGCCACTAATCGAGCGCCGTATGTATCGCAACAAATGATCGTGCCGATGCTCGCGCCCGAAATCATCCACGAAGCTCACGCGTTTCAGCCTCTGGATCGTAAACAGGTGCCCGAAAACGTTCTCGAACGATTCCACTTTGTTCTTGAATCTCTCGAGCGTCTGAGCCGCAGCGCGGGAACTCGTGAACGGCGGCGCTCCTTTAAACATCCAGCCCTTGATCCGCTCTTCCTTCTGTTGCGGAGGAAGATACGTGAGCGTCAGGAAATACTCCGATTCGAAGTGCGCACCCTCCTGCATGAACTTTTGGCGTCGCTCTTCATCGATCAGTTCGGTAACTGCGTCGGGAAATAATCCTTCTTCCGGATAACCTGGGGCACAAGACCTGATGGCATCGCAACTCACCATCCAGCCGCTGCCAAGACGTAACGAGCTATTGAGCCGCTGGCTTAGTGCATCCATTTCCGCCGGCGCAGCCGATATCGTGTCAGGTCCTCTGTATGACCAACCGGCCATCAGCGACCCGTCGTACTGCAGCAGAATGCCGTCCTCGATCAGGCCAAAAGGCAGAAGGAGATCTCCCAGGCCCTGCGGTTTCCGACGATGTTCATTACGTAGCATTTCCCTTACCTCCATCCTTTCGGAACTCCCGCCAGCTGAGACAGCATGCCGCTTTTGGCCGGATACCATTCGCGATATCTCAGGTGACGGATATAAACCTGCCGAAGCAGTGGATCGGCTTTGCCCATCCGGCGCAACACGGCCACGACTCCGAACCAAAGTGCCGCAGACACTGCGAATCCCCAAACAGTCAATAGACTGAATGCCAGGCAAAACGCCGCGAACAGAGCGGTGAGAATCAACACGCGATCACATCCCCGGATCTGGGCGGGGCGATGCGCCGACTGGTGGATGGGAACGATCCGTGGAGTGTCTGCGGGCATTGCATCCTCCTCTCTCCTCTTAAACGACTGCCGCGCCAATACCGAGTGCCGTCAGCACGCCCGGCGCGAAGCCAGCCATCATGGCGCCAACTCCGGTAATCAGAGCTTTCTGGCCAAAACCGGTCAACTCGTGATGGATCACTACAGAGCTCGCCCCCATCACGACGCCGATTACGCCGATGGTCCAGGCGACCGGACCCGCCAGGTCGAGCGCCATCGATTTCAGTCCTGCGTCCCACGGCATTGTGGCTACGCCGGCGTGAGCGTTCAGGCTGAATGCCAGACCGATCACCACGAGCGTGGCGAGTCTGCTGATTAGCAGTGCTTTGTTTTGCGAACGAACCATTTTCATGACTTTGTTTCCTTTCCTCCTTATACGTCGTTGTTTCAGACTGGCTCGACCGTATACTTCCCGTTGGAGTATCCGGACACAAGCAAAACCTCTCTAACCTTTCGGCCCGCTGCAGTGCCGGGCTCCTCATCGATGAACACAACCAAGTCGACAGCTTCGGCGATCAGCGCGCAACGGAACTCATGCGGCATGCTCTGCCCCTCATCCGATTGCGTCAACAGGCTTTCGAGGCGCGTCAGCGCGCTCAGCGCATCGTTGGCGTGAATTGTCGCAATGCCGCCAGGATGGCCAGTATTCCAAGCCTTCAAAACCGCATGAGCTTCGGCGCCCCGAACTTCGCCAACAACAATCCGGGTTGGTTTCAGGCGCATGCAGGCCCGTAGGCAGTCGATCATGGTTACGTCACCCGCGGTGTGGAGATCAACATAGTTCGCCACAGAGCACTGCAGTTCCGTCGTATCTTCAATAACCAGAACCCGGTCATAGGGCGTTAACTCCGCCAGCTCCCGCAAGATGCCGTTGGTGAGTGTCGTCTTTCCGCTCCCGGCGGACCCGGCAATGAGGATATTCTTTCTAGCGCCAACGGCCGCGCGGATGATCTCCGCATGCCTTAACCCGCGCACGGAAGCGGCAAAGTCATTGCCACCGCGACGCCCGTTGAGTGGATCATCCTTCCCGGTGACGATGTCTCCAGCCTCGTATTCATCGAGACTGAAGATCTTTCTGGGCCGAAGCCGTATCGCGAAAACCGGCTGTCGGACAATGGGGGCCGTAATACCCTCGAAGCGGCTGCCATCGATAGGAAGCTCGGTTTCGAGGATGGGGTGGTCATGATTCAGAACGGTACCGCGCCAGGCGGCAATGGTCCCAAGCGCGCTCGCTGCGCGTGCCGGCACCATAGCTCCGAACCGGACGAAGCCCTCGCCCATGCGCTTTGCCCAGAGCGACGAGTCCGGATTTAGGACGATGTCCTCGGTGCGTTCGTCCCCGAGTAGGGCGAGCACCTGCCCCCCAAGCTCCCGCCTGAGCTTCACGTCGAGCCGTTGGTGTTGCTCGTCGGGAATTTGTGTTAAATGCTCCGAATTTCCCGAACAATTTGTATTGATTTCTACCCGCGTCATGTTATAAATCCTGCTATGCGGAAAATCAGTCCCTTCACTTATAAGGGGGTGGCAGAGGCTTTCCGTGACAGTGGAAGCAAGATTTTTTTTGCTGTTGAGTGAAGTCGATGTCGGTCGTGACTATCCCCTTCGATTACGACAGGTTGGAGGATTCGAGCTCGGTTGTGCCCATCTGCATCGAGGACACGGACCGCGAAGGCAGACGAATTGCTTGGGGTTGGTTCACCGCCGTCGTGCCGATCGCGAACCGGCTTCGCCATTTGGCCCGCCGAAGGCTCGGTGACGTCTGGCGGGTTTCGGAACTGGCCGAATCCACGGTTCACGCGGTTTGGTACAAGTACGGCGACGACCTCGGGGTCTGGCCCACTTCGCGGCTCTGGCATCACGCCAAATGGAACGTGGAAGACCTCCGTGTTGGAGGATGGCGCGCGCGGCAGAGCGTGGATGAGCCATTGCCGGAGGATCAGATTGCCTTAGACGCGATCATTCAACAGGCAGACAAGGCTGCAATGTCGGCGCTGATGCCTGGAGGACAGTGGGACTATGAGAAGGAGATTGAACGAAGGCTTTTCCTCGACGCCTTGATCGGGAAGATGAAGATGCATGGCGATATTCAGGCCGGCGAAATAGTAGAGATGATTTGCGATGGCATGGACCGGGAAGAAATCGGCGCGCTACTTCACAAGCAACCAAACACCTTGGCCCAGAATCTGTATCGATCCATCCGACGCGCGCTCAAAGAATTAGGAGTGGCATAACTGTCCCGTTCGTGCAATGAAATGCCATAATGTCATGGGCTGATGGCGGACGATTCTCCCGACCAGATTTTCGAAGAGTTCCGAGACATAATCCAGCAGACGATTCTGACCAAGTTTCCGAATCCAGAGCGCAAGGGGTGCCCGGGCTCGCCGGTTTTGAAGGAACTTGCTAACCGGCCGCGGCCGGTTCGGGATGCTGCCTGGGAACACGTGCTGAATTGCTCGCCCTGCTACCAGGAATTCCTGGAACTCCGTGCGCAGGTAAAGCGGGCGCGCCGCAGTCTGGTTGCGCGCAGGCGGCTAATGGTATCGGGCGTTGCGGCCGTCCTCGTAATCGCGGCCGCCGTAACGACGTACGAGGCTACTCATCGCAAGAATCCATCAGTAACTCAGACGGACGGGCCGTTTCAGGCGGCGGCTCTCGACTTGAAGGATAGGTCGGTTGCGCGGGGCGAAGCTGGGCACCCCTCCAGGACCGAACCTCTAATACTCCCTCCCAAACGGCTCGACCTCACGATCTATCTCCCAGTCGGGAGTGAATCCGGAATCTACCAGGTTCAATTGTTGAAGAAAATCGACGAGCCTCTAATGACACTGACAGGCGAAGCTCGCATTGAGCACGGTAACACTGTCCTGAGGGCACCCATCGATCTCACGCATGTTGCTCCTGGCGCCATTCTGATTGGCTTGCGTCAGCCACCTTCGGATTGGACCTACTATCCCGTTACTATCCGCTGAGGAGACGCCACAGTACGCGGGCAAAACCTCAGAAGCTATTACATAATATCTGTCGCATTAGACGAACCGCATGCAGGACAGGTGAAGGTGGCGCATCGCTTCGCAGTTCTTGTGCTGCTTGGAGGTAACCGCGACGTACTTCGGGCCGGAGCGCTGGAAGACATGGTTCGGGTCGCTTGTTTACGGCTGTGCAGTCCCTACGGTCATGCCATTGACAATCGCAATGGCCTTCTCCATCTGCTCATCCGTGCCAGCGTTCAAAGCGTGAGGATCAACCTCCACTGGCACATCTGGGGAAACGCCGTTTCCCTCAAGACAATTGCCCTGCGACGTGTACCATCCGAAGACCGGCAGACGCAGCCAGTAACCACTGCCAACAGCGAAGTTCGCGGCTCCTAAGACGTTGCCGGCCGTGTGGGTTCCGACAATTGTCGCCAGATGATTCTCAGCGACAAAGCTAGCCACCATCTCCGCGGCGCTGTTAGTCCATTCATTCACGAGCACAGCGATCTTGCCGTGGAACGGCTGCGCTCCCAAACGCTGTGTGAGGAGGAACACGGACTTGTCGCGGAACGCGAACCGCGCGAGTGTGAAAAAGAGTTCCCCTTTGCTCTGCGGCATCGGCACGCGTGGCAAGGTCTTCGGATCGTACCCTGCGCGCAGCCGTTGCGGGGTCAAGCTGTGTCCGATTGGAATTTCTCCTGGACACAGGTAGCTGGCTAGCCTGGCAAGCCCCAAGCTGCCGCCGATGTTGCCGCGCAGGTCAATGACGAGGCGATCGCATCCTTGCACTTTAAGATCCGCTACCGCCGCATCTAATGTTCTTGCGAACTCCAGCCCAAATGCACCAGGGAAATAGAGGATTCTCAGAAGCCCAACATTTGGCGCGATGATCGCGTGGACGAGACTCTTCGGCGTGACGATAGGTGGGCGGGCCTTCGTTCCCTTCCGGAATGGGACTTCGACTGCGACGTCCCGACGGTTCTCTCCCCGGCTATTCGAGATGCTTAGCCGGTGCGTATACCCGATCTTGAACCGCGGCATCGATGGGGGCACGTAGGGCGTTCCGTCAACCGCGAGTAACAAGTCGCCTGGCCTGATACCAGCCACATGCGCGGGCCCATCCTCAAAAACATCCAAGAAAAACCACTTCACGTCGCCGTCCCGCGGTTCGAACCTGCGCACGGTCGCGTTGATCGAATGCTGCGGTAGGACCTGGATAGTGCTTTCGTGATAAAAGACTGTGTGGCTGCTGCGAAGTTCGACTAGAATCTGTTGCACGCCGACCTCGAACCCATCACTGTTAGCGTTTAGCAATTCCGGCACGCGCTGGTCGAAAAGCCGTGACCAATCCTCGTAGTTCACACCCGCGGCGCCGACGTGGTGTTTGAGGATTCGCTTTTTAATCGCAGACAGAATTTCAGAGCGCTGTTTTTGATCGAATGGCATGGTTTGCATTCTTGCTTTCGTGTGGTGATGCGGTGCGATCGGCTGCCCCTTCGAAGGTAAAGCTCGCCCAATAGTACGGGACCGCTTCGCGACCGAACTTTCGCAACATGTCGCGCTTGGCCGCAGTGAGCGCATAGGCGGCTGGTTCATGCGCGGCAAGGTGCCGGTAAAACTGCTTCATTAGGGAGAGCGAAAAAGTGTCGTCGATTGCCCATAACGTCGAAACAACCGTTTTGGCACCGGCCAGGAGGAAGGCTCGCGAAAGAGTCGCGATGCCTTCTTCGCCTTCAACCGGTCCGACTGCCGTGTCGCAGGCCGAAAGAATTACCAGGTCGGCGTTGAGTCGCAGTTGAACGATCTCCGAGGCCTGTAGGAAACCGTCCTCGCCCGCAGATGGATCACTCAGCAACACTAACGCCGAGCGATTCGGATCCGTCTTGCTCGCAAACCCGTGAACGGCCAGGTGCACAATGCGATAATCCGACAGATCCGCGCGCTTGAACGCAGACTCTGTTCCGTTTGACCCCAACAAAAGCGTGTTGCTACGGTCATGAACGGCAGCGTCGGCTGCAAGTACTTCGTCTTTCGACGCAGGCAGATCAGACAGATCACTGCCTTCGTACCCACGGGTAAGACTAACTTGCTTTAATTCCGCCGGGCTGTATGGAATGCCGCCTACGGCCAACAATGTACGCCAAGGTGGACGCGTTCGATTCTTTTGCGCTGTCAGCAAGAAGAATGCGGTCGAGGAAGGCGCGTATATCACGTTGCGAGTTTCAACAACGTAGCGTCGCGCCGGGTCTATCAATCCGTCGAACGGCACGAGATGTAGCTGGCCATCTCGTATCACCACTAATTCCTCTTTTCCCGCAGCCTCTGGCACCGGCCGAAGAAGAACATCGTACAGGGCACGAGCTTCAGCGAAAGCCGGTTGCTTATCCCTCGCGGGCTTCAGGTATGCGGCGATGAGCGGTTCGATCTGATGCTTGCCGGCCAATGTCACAATCCGCACATTCGAGCGCGAAATCACTAAACAATAGGAATGCGGATCTGCGACGACGTACTCGAGAATGGCCGCAGACGCCCCGAGACTGTCCTGCAGTCGATCGATCCCAACGGTGCTGTGTGCCTGCGCCTTCAAGATACTGACCTCAGGAGTTACCCAGCGGGACTGCTCTACCGTGAAGATCTGGTCGCCAATCCGACGCACTTCGGCCGTAGAACGCGCATCCCTCAATTTAAGCCTGAGCTGGGCAATGCGCCGCTCGGTTTTCTTTGCTTCGTCTGATGTCACGGAACCGGCCATCAGCAAGTCAGCAGTCACGCGCCCGCGAACCTGCTCAACGACGGAATACGCTTTCTTCGGATCGCGAAGATGTTCCGCAACTAATGCAAAGTGCTCCGAGTAGAGCTCGCTTGATGCCCGGATTAGCGCAGTCTTATCGAGAACGCTTGGGAACGTGCCGATCATGGAATCGATGAAGGCACCGGCGCGATCATAGGTAGCCTCCGCATCGGCATATTTGCCTTGACTGACCTGCAGTTCCGCGAGTGTTTGCAGTCGCTGGGGAACCGACCACGTACGCCCACTGGCCTGTGTCGACTCCACCACGAGTTTCGCGAACTGTTCCGCCTTCACGATATCCCCGCGGTCTCGGTACAAGCTCTCGAGTTCGGATTGCGCATCGGTTAGTTCCCGCACGAAACCGCCAGCCTCCGCCAGCGAAGCCGACTGCTCGAGTAGTGCGAGTGCCGTTTTGTCATCGTGTTGAGCCCGCGCTACGCGTGCCTTCTCATCTAAGGCGATTGCCTGATGTTCGGCGTGGCGGCCTTGTTGCGCATGAATCAGAAGGTCATCCGCCAGGCGCTGAGCATCGTCGAGCTGCCCTGATCTGAACAGCATCTCCAGTCGCCCCTCGTTGGTCGAGAACGGATATCCAGAATCGGGCGTCGCGCCGGCAATCTTGAGAGCCTTGTCGAAGTATGGGGGTGCCTGTTCGTACATACCAGTTGCGACCAGACCAGTCCCAACGACCGTTAAATAGCGAATCTGGGCACCTACGTCACCGCTCGCTGTCGCGACCATCAAAGCGCGAGCGACGTTCGCGCGAGCGGTCGCCAGATCCCCCTCGTAGAATGCCGCCAGGCCGAGTTGAGCAAGGGCACGGTTCTGCCATTTCGAATCACCTAGCTCTCCTGCGAGCGCCTGTACTTGTTCCCAATCCTGACGCATCGCTCGGGAGTCGATTTCTCCATCGATGTCCCCTTTCACAATCAGACAAAACATCCGTAAGGGCTTGTCAGTTTGGAGCAGTGTGTTGGTATCCAGCTCCTCTGCGAGCTGCACGGACAGTTCGGGTAATGCACGTTGCTCGGCGCTCGATCGGATCTTTCCCAGCCTGGCATAGAGAGCGTTGCGTTGATCGCCGGCGGCAAGAAACAGTTTTTCGGCCTCACCGAAGTCCTCCGCTGCATCGGACCAATTGTATAGATCAGCGAGATGGAGTGCGTGCTGCAGCACGTCAGACGCAGATCGTTGCACGTTCTGAGCCAGCGTTGGGAGGCCATGTCCCAGAAGAAGTACTACCGCAAAACAACCTATAGACGCGCCCGACGGTATCCGCATGACCCATGTCTCCTTAACTTTAATCAACTGGTTGTTCTTCGCCTGTCATTCCAATCGCACCGGATATTTGCGCCACGACGAGCCGTTGCTGCCGATGGCGAGCAGGTATTCGCCAGCGCGGAGGCCGCGCAGGTTGACGGTAGTCGTTAATACTTCGGCGCTTCCATCCCATTTCGCTACGCCGATGGTGTCGACCACGGTTTGATCCAACCGGTCTCGAACTTGCACGGTGTAAACGCCATCTTCCATGCCGATTGAGAGCTTTATCGTCAGGGCCAGCAATGCACGATGTAGATGCGGAATCTCTGCTCCTTCCGGCAAATATGACTGTCCGGATCTTTCAACAGTCTGGGCGCGAAAATCCAGCGTAGCCGTGAGCGTAGGGTTCGCCGATCTGACCGCGGGCGGCCTTCGAACCGAGAACAGCGCAGGATTGACTCGCCAGCAGACGGCGATTGCCAGTACTAGGCTGACAGCGCAAGCCAGTACCGCGCTAACAACACGAAGCCGATGACGCCGTCGGTTGCTGGTGTATTCGTCGAAGCAGGCTGCACATGTTGCGATGTGATCGACAACATCCTCTGCTTCGGGAAATGAGAGCCGCCGCCGTTCAATCGCCCTAAGAGCGTCTTTTCCGGGGCATCCAAGCCGGTCAGGATTGGGGAAATCAGAGTGAATAACCTGGATGGCTACCCTCAGGAGGCGACTCTCGTACCGATGTTTAACGCGTGGAACCCGCTGTTTCTCTTGCATCATTCGCGCTCCTGTTGACCGGCGCGCTTCGTCAGGTCGATGAGTGTCTGATACGCGGTTTCCATACCGTAATAGAACCTGGACTTCGCTTGTTTGGCTGAAATGCCCATGCTCTTACCGATCGCCTTCCAGGAGAAATCCAGCATTCGGTAGTGGAGCATGTGCCTGACTTCATGCGGTAGGCGGGAAAGAAGGCTCTTCATCACCAACTCCGTGTCGATGGCCGCTACCCAGTCGGTCGCTGCGAGCGGATGATTCCTCTCAAGTTCCTTCAGGAGGCCTTCATAGGCTAAACGGTTATCCTTCAGCAGTTGTGAGCGAACCCTGTGGTGAAAGGCCGTGATCAAATAGCCATCGAGATTCCGGCTGACTTCCGGTGTAACCTGCAGGCGGGTCGAGACTTCGATTGCAACCTGTTCGAGAAGTTCGGCGGCGCGCGCGCCGTCTTGCAATTCCTTCTCGACGTAGCTGTAAGCCCAAGACCAATGGCGCTGCGCTGCCTCAACAACGCTGGGATCAATTGGCTTGCCACGACGGTCTTCTGGCCGAATCCAAAATGGCGGTATTCGCCCCGCACCTTCAGGCTTCTGCTGCTGAGACTCCCTCATCGCATTCCGTCGTAACGAAAACACGGTTGGTACAGGGCCGCCATTGGCGAACCAAATGTCCCTCTATATTAATAAGAGTTGGCGGAGCACAAAAGTCCGAAGGAATTCAGAAAATATTTTGCTTTAAGCCTGAGGTTCGGGAGGCGCGCCGCCCCGGAGGGGACGTAAGGCTGGATTAATCGTAAGCGGCCCGATCGCCTCCCAACGCGCCAAACACAACGCGTTCGTTGGGATCTATCCAACTCGCAGTGTCGACGTCGGATCGGCCCGGGCTGCCCGAAGCGCCAGGACGCAACTTGCGGGCAGCGCGACGAGAAGAAACAATAGGGCCACCGCGGCGTGGGTCGAGACATCGGTGGCGCTGACCCGGAACAGACCGATTCCAGCCGAAAGGCTCTTCGTAACCTTTGTCAACTCGACAGCCATGCCTAGCCCAACTGCCACGTCGTCGACCGCCAAACTCAAGCCTTAGCCGACGATCAATCGCAGAATAGGGGCCTCCTGCGTTCCAAATGGGCGCTGGACACCCTGCGTCGGCCGCAAGGGGCTCGCAGCCCGTGATCAGCGGCAATGAGGCGATTCCGCGACGAATGGTGGAGCGCATATTTCTACTGACACGGCCGTTTGCGCCGAATCGCGAATTAAATAGCTGCGCCGTCGGCGCAAATTTTTCCCAGTTGGGCTGTCACCAGAATGCGCTGCCACCCCCTTTAAGGTAGAGGGCCTAAATCAGTCCCCTCTATCTGTGAAAGAGGGGTGAGCGATGGAATGGACAGCGGGCGCGGTAAAACACCAGATCGCGGCGATGGGAGCGGAGGTCTTTGAAGTCGGGCTTTTCAAACCTCGTGCTGACCCGAACTCACGGGAACCGGAGATGCTGCCACGAACGTGGAACATAAAAAACCTGCTCAATTCGCTCTCGTGGTTACAACTTCAAAACCTTAACGGCCGAAATATTTATATCCGTCCGAGAGGCGAGAACAATTTGAGCTTGATTGATGATCTCACAGCCGCGGCGGTTTCGGAAATGGAGAAATCCGGCTTCCACCCAGCCGTCGTAACCGAAACGTCACCCGGCAATTTTCAGGCTTGGCTGAAGCACGCCGAAATCCTTCCGAAGGATTTAGGCACCGCCGCAGCTCGGGCGCTGGCCGCGAGGTTCCAGGGTGACCGTGGAGCCGCCGACTGGCGGCATTTCGGAAGGCTCGCCGGGTTCACCAATCGAAAAGCTAAGCACCGCCAAGACAACGGACTTTACCCATTTGTTCGCTTGATTGAGGCCACCGGAGAGGTTTACCGTGAGGCGCAACAGTTCATTGAAAGTGTGAGAACTGATCTCGACAGGGAGCACCAGGCCCGGACGAGGCGGGTGTATTCCCACCAGCGGTTCGAAGGCACACGATTAAAGGGCATCGAATCGTTTCGGTCAAATCCGGTTTACGACGGCGACTGGACGAGGATCGATCTGGCGTTTGCAATCTACGCACTCTCACGCGGCGTTCCTGAATCCGAGGTGGAGGCCATTATCGGTTCCCGCGATCTATCACACAAGGGCGACGAAAAGCGTCAGGCGCAGTACGTTGAGCGAACTCTGAGGAAGGCGCATGCCGTAGTCGCTGAGAGATCCAACAACAATCGTGAGCGCTGACGTATTCAGGCCGGCTCAACATAGGCGTTAAAATAAGGCGTTGCAGCCGACACCGGCCACGCGGTCCACCCTCGCCCATGTACGGTTCCAAGCTTCCCAGAATGGGACTTCGGGACAACGACGCACGTCGTTGACCGGAAATTGCATTTACACTCGAGGCACTCAGCTATCCGAAGATGCTCGGTGTTTATCGGCACCTTTCTGAGTCCGGTGGGGAGCTGAAGCAAGTGGGATCAGACTCAATAGTGCGACAGCCGTGTTGGATTCAGTGCGGCGTGGATAATCGTCCCTGCGTAGGCATTGTCCACGGCGACTGGAGTGCTGAAGGCCGTCCGCGCCACCAACCCGCTGGGGCCCTCAGGGTGAAACAGCCCGACCTCACCGGCCGTCTAGCCGCTTCCAAATTCTGGTACTACGGACTTGTAGGGATAGTAAATTGTTCCTAAAGGCTTCCGATCGCCGAGCTCGGTTTGTTTCACGGAAGCAACGACGCCAACAATCGTGAAAGCTTCGTCTTTCTTAAACACGGGCCCATCGTTGAGACGGTGGCCCAGCGCACTCCTGCCGGGCCAATACCGCTGGGCAAACGCACGATCTACCACGCAGACACGCTGTTTACGCTCGTTGTCGGCGTCTTCGAGCAGGCGCCCTTCGATGAGCGGAATAGCCAACACTCTCCAGTAGTCGCTGACGACACCGTTGCGATAGTGGCAGCGAGAACCGCTATCTGTTTTCTCGACGCCCTCTATTGCTGTGACACCGTTGTCGTCGTCTCCACCAAAGGGCATCAAATCGCTGGTGGCCACGGAAAGCACTCCCGGTTGCGCTTGAATCGCCTGAACCAGGCGTTTCAGCAGCGCGAGAGCGGCTTTCTCATCCGGGTACTTCTTAAACGGCAGACTGAGTTGGCCGGTGAGTACGTGTTCGGTTTGGAAACCGGGAGAGGTTTCCAGTAGGTGCTTCAGGCTCATCCCCAGCAACCCAGCGCCAGTCAGTAGGACGAATGCCAACCCGATTTGGGCGACCATGAAGCTATGTCGCAGGCGTTGCGTCGCACGGGCACTGGTGCCACCACGAGACTCAGACTGCATGGCGTTGGCGAGGCGGCCGCGGAGATTGAACCAAACCACTGGGGCAGCAATCACGATCCCCAGGACGACAGCTCCCGCCAAGGAGATCAAAGCTAGTCGCCCATCGAAAGCTATATATGCGCCTAGCGGCAACTGGTCAACGCCGAGCGTTTCCAAAAGACGGATTCCGGCGGCCGCGATCGCCAGCCCGAATAAGCCGCCTAGCAGCGTGAGCAAAACCGTTTCCGTCATCACCTGGCTTAGCACCTGCCATCGCCCCGCACCTAGGGATTGCCGGATTGCGAACTCTTTGGCCCGCGCGCTGGCGCGTATGAGGAGCAGATTGACGACGTTCACGCCGCCGATGAGCAGCAGGAAGAGCACTCCGCCCTGGAGGAGCAACAGAGTGGGTTTGATGCTCTCTACGTGATCCTCGTGCAGTCCGCTCACGATGCTGAAAAAGCCCATGGCCTTCAGATTTGCGGCGAAGGGATCATCCTTGAGTTGCGCAGCATTGAGTGCCGCGACCTGGCCACGGGCGGCAGCGAGAGTTGCGTTCGGTGCCAGACGCGCGATGAGCTGGAATCGATTGTTATGGCGTTGATCTACAGCCCGTTCCGCGGGATCCGATGCTGCGGGAATGTAGAACTGCGTTCGGCGCGATAGATAGCGGAAGCCTAGCGGCAGTACGCCCACCACCGTCGTTGGGGACCCATCCATTTGAAATGTGCGGCCCAGCACCTTGGGGTCGCCGTTGAAGCAGCTGCGCCAAAACGGATAGGTGAGAATCGCGACTCCGCTGCGGGCGTAGACCATCTCTTCGTCAGTGAAGGAACGGCCCATGAGCAGAGGAACGCCGAGCGTATGGAAAAATTCAGGCGAGACACGGTCACGTTCCACGCGATAGGGTGAGCCCGGTGGGCCGACAATCGCGTACTCGCTATTGCGCGTGATGATTGCCGTGGACTCGAATGCTTTTATCTTCTCCCGGTAATCGTAATAGTTCGGCAGGGAAGCGCCACTGTGCGGGGCCCCGGACAGCGGGTAGCAGTTGAGAGTGGTGACCAACTGGCGCGCGTTCGGAAAAGGCAGAGGCCGGAGAAGGATGGAGTCCATCACCGCGAAGATTGTGAGGTTGGCGCCGAGGCAGAGCGCTAGCGTAAACACGGCTGCTGCGGTGAAGCCGGGGTTCTTCCGCAGCATTCTTACGGCGTAACGGACATCGTTTAGGAAATGGAACATCGGGTTTGAGCTTTCCGGGGAATCTAGTCTCCAAGTGGTGCTGGGGGCAAGCATGGCGCGGAGATCGAGGGTCAACTTGGGCCATTCGGTCTGGCTTTGGATTTTGCTCCAGGCTTCGTCGGAATCGAAGCCGTCGCGAATCGCGCATTCATAGCGTTCCTCGAAATCGAGTGCGAGTTCTTCAATGATCTGCGATTGCTTGGCCCCAGGAACGCCCGGCAGCCGCAGGTTCTGTTTTACATAGGCGCGGAAGTCAGGCATCTTGCAGTCCGGCAGTTTGCCGAAGTCCAGCCACAAACGCGGACCAAACAGACCTCTGATCGGCAAGCTGCTTCCGGCCAGCCGCAGTGAGCCGGTAGTAGCGGCGGCGGCGTTGGCCGGCACGTTCGACCCATCGTCCGGCAATCCATCCCTCGCGCTCCATTCGATAGAGGACGGGATAAAGGGAAGCCGGCTGGAAACTCACGGAGCCTCCGGAACGCCGTTCAATCTCGGAAGCGATTTCATAACCGTGACGGGAGCGAGCTTCGATCTGGGCAAGGATGAGAAGCTCTGCGCTGCCATTCTTCCACGCATGATATGTCGGCAACATATATCTTACTAAAACATATCGGACCGATAGCAAAGCTGTCAACTATTGGCATCGGTTTTCCCGCTTACGAGATTTTCTTGTCCCACAACCGGACGAGGTAACCGCTGAGTTAGACGGCCAATGCATTGAAACGAAAAAACCCGAGTCTTGGCATGATACTTGCCACGCGGAGATGTTGGAGGATTCTTAAATGTTCCGATCCATTGCTCGCTTCGTGGTTCCTGTTGGCATGGTGTCTGTTTCCGTCTTGGCGTCCGTGGCCAATGCCCAAATCGCGCCGAACCTGCCCAATCCGAGCACGGCGCCGAATCCGCTGACGGCGACGTTATCCCTTTTTCGCAGCAATATGCAGGACAAGATCATGAAGTCGGCGGAGGCGATGCCAGAGTCCAAGTACAGCTATCGGCCGACGAAGGACGTTCGCTCGTTTGCCGAGATCCTGAATCATGTGACGGATATTTCCTATTATTTGTGCTCAAACATGAAGGGTGAAGCGACTCCCCCCGCGGCTGCCGCGAGGGGTTCGAAGACCGAGATCATGGCGGCCCTCAAAAGCTCGTTCGACTACTGCGATGGCGCGTTCTCCGGGTTCACCGATGCGCACTTCAATGACCCGGCGGACTTCTTTGGCCACAGAACGAACAAGATGTTCTTCCTGACGCAAATCGGAAATCATGACGCCTTGCATTACGGCAATCTCGTCACGTATTTGCGCCTCAATGGCCTTGAGCCGTCCGGGGGCTGGTTTTGATGGCCTAGCGGCATCGCCGACCGATTTGAATGGCAACGGGGGGGGACATCGTGTTGCGGTCGCTTCCGCCCGCGGAGGAGATGGAAAATGCGCTGCGCTCGACGGTGCGCTCCCTCGACCCGCTGGTGCCGCTCACTCAAGTGCATACGATGGAGCAGGCAGTGTCGCAAAGCGAGGCGCCGCGGCGATTCAACACGGTGCTGATCGGGAGTTTTGCGGTTGCGGCGCTGGTGCTGTCGATGCTCGGCATTTATAGCGTGATCGCATTTACGGTGGCATCGCACGTGCACGAGATGGCGATCCGCATGGCGCTGGGGTCGCAGCGTGGGGCCATTGTCAGGCTGGTTCTCGCGTCGGGTGCAAAGCTGGCGGCGATCGGGCTGGGCGGGGCTGCGGCGGCGTCGGGACTCATGCGTTCGTTTCTGTTCGGGTAAGCCCGTTCGATCCACTGGCACTGTCAGCAGCAGGGGTTGGAGTGTTGGTGGTTGCCGTAGCCGTGTCGGGGCTGCCCGCGTTCCGGGCGGCGTCGATTGATCCCATGCGCGCGTTGCGCGGAGAATAGCGCTGATTGTCGCAGGAGTTGCGGAACTGCTGGTCCGCAAACGCCTCAGATACGGCATTCTCGCAAGTTGGTATCAGAGCGGCCTGTGCCGGCGTCAACTGACTCAAACTGCCCGACTGTTCATTCGTGCCGCAGGGCGTCCATCGGGTCGATGCGGCTGGCTCGTTTCGCGGGCAGAAAGCAGGCGACGGCCGCTGCGGCAATGACCAGTACGGAGATGCCGGGCGAACGTGAGTGGATCGGTTGGAGCGACACCGAACAGCAAGCTGGATACGAAGCGTGTCAGCGAAAGCGCGGCGCAAAGCCCGATACCGAGACCGGCGAAGACGGGGATCAGACCCTGACCAAATACCATGCGGACTACGGCCCCTTGACTTGCTCCAAGTGCCATGCGCAACCCGATTTCGCGTGTACGCCGCGCGACCAGCAGCGAGATGACGCCGTAGATGCCGATCACCGCGAGAATCACCGCCAGCGCGGCAAAGCCGGTCAGCATGGTTGCAATGAGGCGCTCCTGCGCCAGGCCGGCTTCCCGATGGGATTGCAGCGTCAGCATTTCCTCGATGGGGAAATCCTTGTCGAGGGCCAGAATTGCTTGCCGTACCGGCGCGGCAAGCGTGGCCGGGTCGCTGATCGTGCGAACTTCCAACGCCATGTAGGGCGAGTACTGCTGGCGCAGTGGTACGTAGTAGCAGGGCTCCACGCGGGCGCGCACGTTTCGAAACGGCCCATCGCGGACGATCCCGATGACCTCAGCGCGTGGATTACCCTCGGACGTCAACTGCACTGTCTTGCCGATGGGGTCCTGGCCCGGGAAGAAGCCGCGGGCGAAGGGCTCGTTGATCATAACGACCGGGGACGAGCCGGCCCGATCATGATCGGTGAAGGCGCGGCCGCGCAGAACCGGCATGCCGATGGTCTCGAAATACTTCGTCGAAACGATATTGAAATCTACTTGAACGTCACCGTCGGCGGTTTTTATGTTGTTGCCGCCACGCCATCCGCCGAGCGGTACGACCAAAACCAGAGCGGCGCTTTTGATGCCGGGGACCGACCCGATCCGTTCCAGGAGGCCGCTGTAGAAGAGTTGCCCGCGCTGCTCGTCATAGCCCCGCTCTTTCAGTTTCAATTGCGTGAGTAGCACATGACCTGGGTCGACCGTGATATCGGCCTCGCGGGACTTCAACAATGTACGCGTGAACAGGCCTGCTCCTGCGAGCAGCACGACCGCCAGCGCGACCTGGCCCGCTACTATTGCGCTCCGCAGGCTGGATTTCCGCGAGCCGGAGAGATTTCCGGTTGTGTCGCCTTTCATGGCGGTCGCAAGGTCGCATGTTGAGGCGCGCAGGGCGGGGATGACACCCGTGGAAATCGCGCACAGGATCGACATCACGAAGGCGAAACCGAGTATGCGCGCGTCAATTCCAGAATCAATCGCGGCCGGAAGGAAGGGCACGTGATAGCTGACCAAAAAGGCGGAGGTCCAACGGGCCAGCAGAAGGCCAGCCGCGCAACCGCCGCTTGCGAGCAGCAGGCATTCGACCAGCAATTGCCGGATGATGCGGCCGCGCGCGGCGCCGAGCGACAAGCGGACAGCAAACTCCCGCTGGCGCTTCAGGGCGCTGGTCACCAGCAGGCCGGCTACGTTCAAGCAGGCCATGAGCAGGACCAGGACAACCGTCGCCACCAACATGGATGCGACCGCATTCAGCGTCTGGCGGTAGTCTGGCGCGATCCGGGCTTCTGATTCAGATAGCAAAGCTGCCGTCCATCCACTCGGGTTGTACGGCCAGGCGTGGGTTCGAGCCCCCCAGACCTGGATCCAATATCCGCGTCGTTGATCGCTGAGCAGGCGAAGGGAGGCTTCCGCCTGGGCGATTCTCAATCCGGGCTTGAGGCGTCCGGTGGCTAGGATCCATGTGTTGCCCGAGTGGTGAAGCATGTCGATAGAGGCAAGTTCCGGGATCACTTCGCGGTACGCTGACACCGGGGCCCAAAACTCAGAGTGCGGGACGCCGAAGCCGGCGGGCAGACCTGCGAAGCCCTCGGGCGCTACGCCGATTACGGTGAATGCGTGCCGATTGATAATAAGCTGTTTGCCAAGTACGGTACTGTCGCGGCCGAAGTGGCGTCGCCAGAGACCGTCGCCGAGCACAACAACCGGATTCGCACCGGTGACCGTGTCCTGCTGTTCGAAAAACCATCGCCCGATGGCCGGATGGATTCCGAGCATCGCGAAGTAGTTTGCGCTTACGAGTTCGCCATCTGTCTTGACGTAGCGATCGCCGTCGCGCACGGTGACTTGGACGGGAGAGTGAGCGGCCAGGGCTGTGAAGACCCGGTTGTGCTCGCGATAGTAAAGGTAATCGGGAAACGACATCGAGTCTTCGAGGTTGGAAGTAGCATCGCGATGCTGAAGAGAGGCCAATCGATCGGATCGCGGAACGGGCAGCGGGCGCAACTGGAGATTATCGAGAATACTGAAAATCGCCGCATTGACGCCTATGCCGAGCCCGAGCGAAAGCGCGGCGACAGCAGTGAAACCGGGGCTGCGCCGCAATAAGCGAAGGGCGTAACGCAGATCCTGAAACAGACGATCTAGTGGACCCCACATCCAAATCTCGCGGCTTTGCTCTTTGAGTTGCATCGCATTCCCGAACTGCCGATGCGCGGCATAGCGCGACTCTTCGGCCGGCATCCCGCCTTCCTGGTTCTCCTCGGCCTGCATTTCGAGGTGAAATTGCATCTCCTCTTCGAGGTCGCGATCGAAGCCGCCGCGACGAAACAGAACGCGCAGACGTTGCCAGAGCTCATTCATGACGTAACGCCTCCATGGGATCAATGCGCGTGGCACGGCGGGCGGGAATATAGCTCGCCATTGCCGACACCGTTAGCCCGAAGGCCGCCGCCGCGGCATACGTTGCCACGTCCGCCGGAGTGACGCCGAAAAGCAAATGCGAGATCAACCGCGTCAACGCCAGTGCGGCTGTTAGTCCCATACCGATTCCCACCGCGGAGATCCACAGGCCACGCATGACCACCGCTCGCAGAATGTCGGCGCCGCGAGCGCCCAGCGCCATTCTCACGCCGATCTCCTGCGTCCGGAACGAAACCAGGTAGGAAAGCACGCCGTAAATCCCAAGCGAAGCCAGAACCGCCGCCACCGCGGCAAAGGCTCCCAGCAGCAACATCTGTAAGCGTCGCTGATCTACCTCTCGATCCAGCACCTGCTCCATGCTGGCTACGTCGATGACCGGCTGGTCGCGGTCTACCGCCCAGATTTCGCGCCGCGCAGCCGCCGGCAATCGTCAGCGGATCGCCTACGGTACGGATCAACAGCCCCGAGGCCAGATTGCCCTCTTGCTGGTAAGGACGGTACATCTCGGGTTGCGGCGGCACATCCAAACCCGCCTGATGTATGTCGCCGACCACCCCCACCACCGTGATCCAGGGGCCGTCCTGCTCATTCTTGAAGCGTTTGCCGATGGCTTCCTGGCCCATCCAGAAACTGCGTGCCATGGTCTCATTGACCAGGGCGACCTGCGGCGCCGTGGCGGTGTCACGCTCGTCCAGGTAGCGCCCGCGGCGCAGCGGCACTCCGAGCGTCTGGAGGTAACGCGGCGTCACCAGGCGGAAACGGGTCTGGCCCCAAACTCCGGCCGCGCCACCGGATTCGGGAGTAATGCTGCTGATGTACCCTTTGAAGACCAGTGGAACGCCGGTGGTATAGCCGGCCGAAATGACTCCCGGCAAAGCTTGGATGCGCTCGATGACCTGCTCATAAAAAGCGTTGCGCTTGGCTCGATCCCCATATTTCTGCCAAGCTAGCGGCGTCGACAAAGTCAAAAGATTTCGAGTGCGAAAGCCGGGGTCGATGCCGCGCACTGCGGCAAAGGTCCGGATCATTAGCCCCGCGCCGAGCAACAGAACGATGGCCAAGGCGACCTCGCCTCCGGCGAGAATGTCGCGCAGGCGTGAGCGCTGGCCGCTTGATCCGCGCGTTCCAGCCTTCTTGAGCGCGTAATTCAGATCGGGACGAGCGGACTCCAGCGCGGGCGCCAACCCGAAAAGGAAAGCGGTTCCCGATGCCGCCAGGAGCGTAAAGGCGAGAA
>Ga0209517_10003823_pt1 | contig 20143 bp, 20 predicted proteins | sample PeaSoiMetSII2010_FD_187695 | JGI IMG/M metagenome (GOLD analysis project Ga0209517, IMG submission 187695) | Peat soil microbial communities from Weissenstadt, Germany - SII-2010 (SPAdes) (version 2) | ecosystem: Environmental > Terrestrial > Soil > Wetlands > Peat | place: Germany...
ACGAGCATGTGATGGTGTCCGCCGCGAGCACGGGCGAACTCGAACGTTTCGCCGACATCTGCCACGAGTACGAAATACCCTACAGCTTGGGCGAGCTCGAGGAAAACGTGACCGTCACGCGCCTGGTGGAGGAATCGAGCGGCAGCAGTGCGCCGGCCATGGTGCTCGTCAAGGCCCCGCTGAGCGAAGGCGTCGTGTTTCCCGAAGCGCAGCTGGCCATTTATGGCGACGCCGATCTTTTCGAGACGCTCCCGCCCCAGCGCCCGCGCTCGCGGCCGAAGACGGCGAGTTTCTTCAGAGATTTCTCGGACCTGAAGCCCGGTGACTATGTGGTGCACGTTGACCACGGCATAGGCCAGTTCGAAGGCCTGCGGCAGGTGGTTGTCGAAGGCGCGACCGGCGAATTCATGTTTCTGCGCTACGCCGGAGAGGCGAAGCTCTATGTGCCACTCGCGCGCATTGACCTCGTGCAGAAATATCAGTCGCTCGGCGGCGTGGAGCCGACGCTCGATCGCCTGGGCACGACGGTCTGGGAAGCGCGCAAGAAGCGCGTGCGCAAGTCCGTCAACGACATGGCGGAGCAGCTCCTCGCTCTTTACGCCGAACGCAAAACCGCGCCCGGCCACGCGTTTGCACCGGATTCCAACTGGCAACGCGAGTTCGAGGACGCCTTTGAATTCCAGGAAACCCCGGACCAGCAGCGCGCCATCGAAGATGTGAAGCGCGACATGGAATCCACTCTGCCGATGGACCGGCTGCTCTGCGGCGACGTCGGCTACGGCAAGACGGAAGTCGCCATGCGCGCCGCGTTCAAAGCTCTGGCCGACGGCAAGCAGGTCGCCGTGCTCGCGCCGACCACGGTGCTTGCGTTTCAGCACTTGGAAACGTTTCGACGACGCTTCGCCGCGTTTCCGATGCGCATCGAAATGCTCAGCCGCTTTCGCACGGACAAGGAACAGAAGAAAACTCTCGAAGAGCTGGAAGCCGGCAAGATGGACGTGGTCATCGGCACGCACCGGCTGCTTTCCAAGGACGTGAAATTTCACGATCTCGGCCTGCTCGTGGTGGACGAAGAGCAGCGCTTTGGCGTGGCGCACAAGGAACGCCTGAAGGAGATGCGCAAGAACGTGGACGTGCTCACCATGTCGGCGACTCCCATTCCGCGCACGCTGCATATGTCGCTGGTGGGGCTCCGCGACATGAGCGTGATCGAGACGCCGCCGAAGGATCGCCTCGCGATTCAGACGACCGTCGCGCCCTTCAGCGAAACGCTGGTGCAGCGCGTGATCGAGGAAGAGATGGCGCGCGAAGGCCAGGTATTTTTCGTGCACAACCGCGTGGAATCCATCGCCTCGCTCGCCGCGATGGTGAAGCGTCTGGTGCCGCGCGCGCGCGTGGTCGTCGGACACGGCCAGATGCGCGAGGCCGAGCTCGAAAAAGTGATGCTGAAATTCATCCGCAACGAAGCGGACGTTCTCGTCTCGACCACGATCGTCGAGAACGGTCTCGACATTCCGCGCGCGAATACCATCCTCATCAATCGCGCCGACCGCATGGGGCTTGCCGAGCTTTACCAGCTTCGCGGCCGTGTTGGCCGGTCGAACCAGCGCGCGTATGCTTACTTGCTCGTCCCCACTGAGGGTACGCTCACATCTATCGCGCGGCAGCGGCTCGCTGCGCTCAAGGAATTCAGCGATCTTGGCGCCGGATTTCGCATCGCCGCGCTCGACCTCGAATTGCGCGGCGCGGGGAACCTGCTGGGCCGCGAGCAGCACGGTCATATCGAAGCAGTCGGCTTCGATATGTATTGCCAGATGATGGAACGCGCGGTCGCCGAGCGAAAGGGCGAAGCGGTCACGCCCGAGCGCCGCGCCACGCTGAACCTGGGCCAGGAAATTCGGATCCCGCCGGAGTACATCGAAAGCGAAAACCTGCGTTTGCGCATTTACAAGCGCATCGCGAGCGTCACGTCCGAAGCCGAGCGCGTGGAAGTCGCCCGCGAACTCGACGACCGCTTCGGGCCGCCGCCACCTGCGGTCGCGAACTTGCTTGAGTATGCGGTGTTGAAAGCGCTGGCGGAAAAGCTGCTGGTCGCCACGGTGGACCGCCGCGGAGACCAGATCGCCATCAAGTTTTATGACGACACGCCCCTCGGTCCAGAGCGGATCGTTAAACTCATCCATAAGCGCAAGGACATGCGTCTCGATCCCTCGGGGGTGCTTTGGATCGGATGGAAGTCCAGCAAAGGCTCGGCGACGGACGCGGTGAGAAACGTGTTGCTACAACTACAATCGTAGGGATAAACTTTTCCGGAGTGAACACTATGAATAATCGAATCGTCGTCGTTCTGGCTTCGCTGGCCTGCTGCGGCGCGCTATTGCTGGCCCCCGCGGGCGCTCGCGCCCAGGCGAAAGGCGCCGTGGTGGAAGAGATCGTCGCGCGGGTGAACAACCAGATCATCACGCTTTCCGACTATCAGAAGGGCGCAGCGGGCTTGCCGCAGGAGGTCGCCCAGGACTGCCAGAATTGCTCGCAGATCCAGATTCAGTCCCAAGTGGCGGACCGCCAGAAGAATCTGTTGCGGGACATGATTGACCAACAGCTGCTGATCGAGCGCGCGAAGGATATGGATGTCAGCGTTGAAACCGATTTGGTCAAGCGATTGGATGATGTCCGCAAGCAGAATAACCTGACGAGCCTGGAAGATCTGGAGAAGGCCGTCGAGTCGCAGGGAATCGTCTGGGAAGACTACAAGACCCAGATTCGGAACAGCCTGTTGACGCAGGAAGTGATTCGCCGCGAAGTCGGCGGGCGCATGAATATCGGAAGCGACGAGGTGAAGACGTATTACGAAGCTCACAAGCAGGAGTTCAATCGGCCCGAACAGGTTGCGCTCGCCGAACTTTTCCTTAGCACCGACGGGAAGAGTCCCGAGGAGATTTCCGCCGTTCACACGCGGGCGGACGACCTGCACAACCGGCTGGTGAAAGGCGAGGATTTCAACGCGCTCGTGAAGCGCTATTCCGAAGGCTCGACGGCGCAGCAGAATGGGGATCTAGGCGAGTTCCAGCGCGGACAGCTCTCGAAGCAGCTCGAAGATGCCGTGTTTACGATGGACAAGAATCAGTTTACCGACGTAATCCAGACCAAGACCGGTTTTGAAATCCTGAAGGTGCTCGATCACAATCAAGCTGGACTGCAGCCGCTCGACAAGGTCGAAAACGAAATCACGAATACTCTCTACCGCCAGAAGATGGACCCGGCCATGCGCACCTATCTCGCGCAGTTGCGCGAGGAGAGTTACGTGCTTGTGAAGCCCGGCTACACGGACACGGCGGCGGTACCGGGCGCGACGGTGATTCAAGAAGTCGCTCCCACGCCCGATGCGGCGGACAAGAAAAAGCAAAAAAGGAAACTGCCGCTGCCGAAAGCCAACGGCTGATGAAGTCTCCCTGTGTCAGCGATCTTTCGGACGGCCAGATGGTCGCTTCGCTCTTTCTCGTCCGCGAAAAAGAGATTCGGACTTCGGCGCGAAGCGGCAAATCCTGGCTGGAACTGAGCCTGGGCGACCGTACCGGCTCCATTCCCGCGAAGATGTGGGACAATTTCGACGCCATCGCGAAGACGTTTGAGCGCGACGATGTGATCCGCATTCGCGGCCGGGTGAAGCTCTACAACGGCCAGAAGGAACTGACGCTCGAGCAGATCATTCCCGCCGCCGAGCGCGACTACGAACTCGGCGATTTCCTGCCTCACACGAAGTGCGATGTCGAAAAGCTGTACGCCGATCTGCGCGCCGCGATCGCCGGGATGAAAAATCCGTGGCTGCAGAAGTTGCTTGCTAGCGTTGTGGACGATCCCGATATTGCGCCGCGCTTGAAGCGTGCGCCCGCCGCGATGACCATGCACCACGCCTACCTGGGCGGCCTGCTGGAGCATGTCGTCAGCCTGGTGGGACTCGCGGCTGCCGTGGCGAAGCACTATCCCGAGCTTGATTCCGATTTGTTGCTCACCGGCGTCGTGCTGCACGACATCGGAAAAATCGACGAGCTGCGTTACGCGCGGGGAATTGACTACTCCGACGCCGGCCGCCTGCTCGGCCACATCACCATCGGCGCGGGAATGGCCCGCGAGCGGTGCAAGGCAATCGCGGGATTTCCCGCGCCGCTTGCCGTGCTCGTCGAACACATGATCCTGAGCCACCACGGCACGTACGAGTTCGGCTCGCCTTCGCTGCCCCAGATTCCCGAAGCGGTCGCGCTCAATTTCATTGACGATATTGATTCGAAGATGGCCGGCATGCGCAAGTCGCTCGAGCAGGCATCGGGGACCGAGGCGGCGGACCTGTGGACGGAGCGCAATCCTTCGCTGCGCCGTTCGTTGCTTCGCACGGACAAGTTCCTGGCGGGTGGCGTTGCGAAAGCGCCGCAAAAGGGATCGTGACAGCACATGGTTGAAAAAAAGCCATCGCCGCGCCGTCGGGTGCTGGACCTGGCGCCGCTTGAGCTCGATTGCATGAACACGCTGTGGCCGATCGGCGAAGGTACCGTCCGTGAGATTCGCGACCGGCTCGCCGCGCGGCTCCCGCGCGCCTATACCACCATCATGACGATCATGGACCGCCTCGCGCGCAAGGGCGTGGTCGAGCGAGCCAAGGCCGGCCGCGCATACGTCTACCGGCCGCGGCTGAGCGCGGAAGAAGCTCGCGCGCAAGCGCTGGGGCTAGTCCTTGAGAATTTTTTCGGAGGTTCAAAGGAAGCTTTGCTCGCGCAGCTCGGGAACGGCACCGCCGTACGCCGCGCGGCCGCCGACGTCGCGGTGTCGTCAGTGAGCGAGGTCGAAGCAATTCCAACTGACGCGCTGCATCCGGTCACGGGGTCCGACTGAATGTTTCCCGCCGAACTCAAGATTCGCGATCTGGCGATTCGTCCCGCGACGATCCTCGCGCCCATGGCCGGAGTTACCGACACCGTTTTCCGGCGCGTGATCCGCTCGCTCGGCGCGTGCGGGCTGATCATGACCGAATTCACCAGCGCCGAGGGCATGTCGCGCAATTCGGCGCGCACGCTGCGCTACCTGTACTTCGACGAGGACGAGCATCCCATCGCGGGCCAGATTTTCGGTTCCGATCCCAAGGTGATGGCTTCGGCCGCCGCGCTGATCGAGGATCTCGGATTTGATCAGGCCGACATCAATCTGGGCTGCCCGGTCAAGAAAGTGGTCAAATGCGGCGGCTCGGGGCTGTTGCGCGATCTGCCGCATCTGGAAAAGCTCTTTCGCGAGGTGCGCGCTGCGGTGCGCATTCCGCTGACGATCAAGATTCGCTCCGGCTGGGATGAAAACAATATCGTGGCGGTGGACGTGGCTCGCATGGCCGAAGATATCGGTATCGAGGCCATCGCGGTTCATCCGCGCACGCGCATGCAGGGCTACGCCGGCTCGGCAGATTGGAGCATCATTCGCGAAGTGAAGCAGGCCGTGCGCATTCCCGTGATCGGCAACGGTGATATTCGCGCGCCGCAGGACGCGGTGCGCATGATCGCCGAAACCGGCTGCGATGCGGTGATGATCGGCCGCACCGCGTCATCCAATCCCTGGATATTCCGCCAGATCGCCGACTACATCGCCACCGGCCGCTACGACGAACCTACGGAGGCCGACCGCTACCAGTTGCTTTCCGGATACTTTCAGAGCTTGATCGCCGCCGAAATGCCCGACGCCATCGGCAAAATGAAGCAGTTCGCGACCCTGTTCACCCACGGCGTGCGCAACGGCGGCGAGCTTCGCCAGCAGGTCCACCACGCGCATACCACTGCCGAAATCCTCGACCGCGTGGACGCGTTCTTCGCCCACGCCACCGTTTCCTCCGCCGAGTAGCATTTCGGCCGCCCCAGGTGTTCCAAACTTGTCCGGCTTGTTGCGATTGGCGCTGGCCCCGTCTCTATTTGACTTGCGGCTCTTGCACAATCACCGTCAAGCCATTGTTTGGCTCCGGCAGTGTCCTGTTTACTGGCGTGCCGTCGCGTCCTCGTTCTGCCGGAACAATGACGTATCGCCCCGGAGGGAGCGAGTAGTACCTTCGGAGATCCCGGGAGAAATCGGGCTCGAGTTGCGAGAAAGTACCGTGCACGCAAGAGTGGGGCGGGACAGAAAACATGAAGTTCCTGGAACACATCGGCAGCCACTTGACGATGTCGCCGGGCGATATGCGCTTCTCTTCTTCTTCGAGACTTTGCATGCGCTGACCCGAGGAATCAAACACGTCGATCCCCGAAACCCAGAACACATCGATGTCGGTGCATGTGAAGGCGGACTTTGGCTCATCCGTAGAGTTGTACATCCAGAGGAGAACTGAAACGGGATTTCCATACGTAACGGGCTTGGTGGACAGTCCCCACGCAAAGCCACCGTGCGAAGGGAACATCACCGGTTCACCAGTATCGGCCGACACACTTTTCACAATTTCCGGTGGTAGTGGCGTGGTGGCCGCGGTTCGCCGTTGGTGGGACCCGCTCCCCGGGCGATCGCCCTGGATGTTCTTCGGATCGGCTCGGCACCGCGTGGCCCTCGACGCGGTGAAAGCGACTCCGGAGAGAAAGGCGCAGAATAGGAATATTAGCGATGGAAATCGCATGAGATCCTGGCTTTCCCCGGCGAAACTACTTTCGAACTAGGCCTTCTTGATCTGCGCTGGTTCTATGATGGCGCAACGTGAAAATCTGTTGCACCTGCATGCGGGTGGGTGGGGAACCGCTGGAGAATGGGAGGGAACTATTCGTCGCGCGTGATCAGGAGCTGTTTGTAGGCTTCGCGCCGCGTGAGGCCGCGCTCGCGTGCCGCCTGCTTCAGTGCCGCTTTGCGATCGATGCCGCGCTCTTTCATGATTTCCTCGACGTGCCGCGCCAGCGGCACCGCGTTTCGAGGATTGGCGGCGTCCGCTGCGTGCTGTGTCTGGCCATCGGGCGGACCGATAAGCAGCGTAATCTCTCCGCGCGGCGCCTTCTTGCGTGCGGCCGCGACCAGATCCTCGATGTGCCCGCGCACGAACTCCTCGTACACTTTCGTCACCTCGCGCGCAATTACGGCCGGACGATTGCCAAGAATTTCGAGCGCATCCTCGAGCGTGTCCAGCAGCCGGTGCGGCGCCTCGTAGAGCACCAGCGTGCGCGGCTCCGCCGCCAGCTCTCGCAGCGCCTTGCGCCGCTCGGTTGGCCGCGAAGGCAAGAACCCCGCGAACACGAACTCCTCGATGGGCATGCCGGAAGCCGAGAGCGCCGCCACCAGCGCCGACGCTCCCGGCACGGGAACCACCTGAATTCCGTGCCGCAGGCACAGGCTGACGAGCCGATAGCCGGGATCGGAGATGGCCGGGGTGCCCGCATCACTGACGAGCGCTACTTTGGCGCCCTGTTCCAGCTCGATCACGATCTCGGGCGCGCGCGTGATTTCGTTGTGCTCGTGGTAACTGACCATGCGCTTGGGAATGTCGAAGTGCGAGAGAAGTTTCATCGTCTGCCGCGTGTCCTCGCAGGCGATCACGTCCGCTTCTTTCAGCACGCGCAGCGCGCGCAGCGTAATATCCTCGAGGTTGCCGATCGGCGTCGAAACGACGTAGAGGCAACCGCCCTCGGGCTCACTCGGCGCAATCTTCACTTTCGGTTTTCTCTTGGCCATGGTGGTATCCGCCGGCGCGCGCCAGCCCATTGAGCGTAAGCTTTGCGGCCTCGCAATAGCAAGGCGGATGCGCGCAAATCGCTCTGCCAAAATTGACAGGGGTGCAGCGGTCGGCTACTCTGGTTCATCGGAAATCAAATACGAAGGAGCGATGAATGGCTCAGGGCAATCCGGTCAAGCACAAGAAAAAGACGAAATCCGTATTGAAGAATATTCGCCAGACGGAGCGGCGTGCGGCGGTCAATCGCATGAATCGCACGCGGGTGCGCTCGGCGATCCGCCGGATGCGCGCGGCGCTCGGCGCAGCCGATGCTGCCGGCGCGGCCAAGCTGGTCTCGGATACGCATTCCGAGCTCGACAAGGCGATTCGCAAGCGCACTCTTTCCGAGAACACAGCGAATCGATATAAATCGCGGCTGGCATTGGCGTTGAACGCGATTAAGGCGAAGAAGTAGGTTTTTCATGTCGCGAAGTTTCTGAAAAAGGCGCTCCGGGTTTCGGGGCGCCTTTTTTGTTGATGGGAGGACGGGATTTGCAGACGAGTAGCTTGCGGGAAAAGGGCGCACTTTAGGAGGTCGGAGCTTCAGCTCCGACATCAAGGGACTGCACTCCATGCGCTTTAGCGCCTGAGGATACTCTTCGTTGCTTTGTTTGCGTGCCGCTAGGCCGCGGACGACGTCAGCCGCGCGATCAGGAATTCCATCATCGCCCGCGGATTCGGACTCGCGGATTTCAACTGGCTGTCGGCTTCGGCCAGCGCGGCGAGACCCGCGAGCAAATCCTTCTTTGGAATGCGGTGCGCCTGCCGGACCGCCGTTTCGGCGGCCTCGGGCCGCATGCCCAGTTGCCGTGCAGCCTGAAAGCCGTTTGTCTGCGCGGGCAGGTCGCGCGCCTCGATCAGCTTGCGGTACATCCATGCGAGCGCGCCAACGATCCCAGCCGGCTGCTCGCCCTCCCGCAAAAGATTGTCAAGAAACGCGAGCGCCGCGCCGCGCTTGCGGCTCGCCAACATTTCCGTCAGCTGCCAGACCGTATTCTTGCGCGCCGCCACGACCAGCGCCTCGACATCGGACGCCGTGATGGAACCGCGCCCTTGCGCGTAGGCGGCCAGTTTCTCGAGCTCGATGCGCATTCGCGCGGGCGCGCCGTTCAAGATGTCGGCGAGCAGTGCCGCGGCTTCGCGGTCTATTTCCGCGCCGAGGTCCTTGGCCATCTGCATCGCCAGCGCCGCCGCCGATTCCGGGCCGATGGTCAGCTCCGCGATCAGCGCCTTCTCGCTCAGAAGCTTGAGAAATCTCTGCCGCCCGTCGAGCGCCGCAGCTTCGAGCACAAGCACGGTAAACGGCGCAGGCGATTCGAAATACTTCCCGAGTATTTCGAGAACTTCGTCGCGCGCTTTTTCTCCGAGCTTCTCAACCGACTCGGCTTCCTCGACAACGAGCACCTGCCGCGGCGCAAGCATCGGCAAAGTCTGCGCGCGCCCGAGAATCTCGTCCCAGCCGGCATCGCGGGCGGAGAGCCGTGCCACGGCCCACGCGCGCGCGGATTCGGGAACGCACGCTTCGATGATTTTGTTGCGGCACATCTCGCGCAGATAGTGATCGGTGCCGAGCAGGACCACGGCTGCAATCGGTTTCCCTTGTGCGAGGCGCTCCATCAGTTTGTCGGGGGAAACGCCCGCCATCAGAAATTCTCCAGGACGTTTGACACGAGATGCGATGCGAGATCGCGGGACATCCGTTCGAGCGCGGGGTCTTGTTCCTCGAAGAACGAGTTCAAGTCCGTCGAAATCTGATACTCGTCGCGGAAAACCATGTCGTCGTTCTTGTAGATCGGCTTCTCCGTCTTGTTGTCGATCAGTTCCACTTTGGTATGCACGGTGACGAGCATCATGGTCACCTGCCCAGTGGTCGCTTCGAATAGCACGGGGCTGGTCTCAATCGACAGCACTTCGCCGTGCAGAACGGCGTCGGCGGACTGCGGGTCCTGTACTACGCGATATTTCGTCCGAGTGATGAATTCGCGGATCACGGCTTGCGTGAATCGCTGCTCGATGCGGTAGCGCGTCGTATCGTTCTTGAACGCAGGAACGGCGATGTCCTTCCATTCCGACGGCAGTTGCGAAGCGTGGCCTGCCACATGGTAGCCGCAGCCCGCGGCCGCCAGCGGCGCAACGAGAACGGCAAGCCATAGCGCCAGGCGGCTTCCGATTTGCGCGACCTTACTCACTCGATTTCGCAATCAGTTCCTCCGCGATGCGCACGGCGTTCGTGGTCGCGACTTGCAAGTTGTCGGCGACGCCCCAGATCCATACGCCGCCCGCGATATTTGGATCGGCCTCGATCCGCGCCATGTGGATTGCGCCTTCGCCCGCCACGCTCACGTTGCTCGGCGGCGGATCGTCCGGTGCGGCCATCTTCACTCCGAGATTCGCGAACGCCGCGTGAAGTTGCTCGGGCGGCACGGGCGAGGCAAACTCCGTGTACGCCGCGAAAGCATACCCGTAAAACACCGGCGCTTGCACCAACTGAATTGCCGGCACGGGCGCGCGGCCCGTAAGATACGCGGCCACATCGCGCGCGATTGCGCCGCGCATCTCCGCAAGCGGCGGCTTTGCCTCGGGCCCATAGCTGGTGAGCAGGTTGAACGCAACCTGCGCATCGAAGACCGGCTTGGCGATTGCGTGAAACGAGAGCAGGCCGGCCGTTTGGCGTTCGAGTTCTTCGACGCCGGCATGGTCGCGTTCGGAAACCGGGGGAAAAAGCAGCACGGAAATTCGCTTCGGTTGAAGTTTCCCCAAACCAGCGGCCAGCGTGCACGCAACGATCACTGGAGCCGAGGGTGAGCAGTACGCCGCGCGCCTCGACGCGCCATTTCCTTGCGAGCCTGGCAGCGGCGGCAGTACGGAGCCGAGCGATGGAATCCACGGACTCGCAGCCGAGGCGTGGCCGGGGGCTGCGAGCGCGCCAGTGAGGTCAATCACATTTGCGCCAGCGTGCTGCGCCGCGTGCCAGTTCTGTTCGGCGTCGCGCGCCGTGCCCGCGAAGAACACGAAGCGCGCGCTCTCGAAGCTCTCTTCATCGAGCGTGCGGATGAATGTCGGCTCGCCCACTGCCTCCGTAAGAGTGCCGGCCACGACGCTCTCATCGATCAGGACGACATCGCTTGCGGGGAAATGGCGGTCTTCGAGAACCTGCTTCAGCTCTTTGCCGCGAAGCGAGGAGGCGCCCACGATAGCAACGCGATGGGAATTCGAACGCCCGGAGGCCATGGCTCAGGCGTGACGGGATGCGAGGCGATGCCGCACGGTGCGTACCACGTACATCGTGATGCCGCTAACTAGATAAACGCTGGCGATTAGCATGAGTGTCGCTTCCGAAAATAACACGACCGCGCCGAGCAACAGCACGAGCAGCACCACAACCAGCGAGGGCCGCCGGCGAGCCCACTCAATGTCCTTGAAGCTCGAATATCGCACGGTGCTCGACATCAATAGTCCCAGCGCCAAAATCAGTCCGAGCCAGAGCACCGAGACGCGCCCGTCCGAAATGGGGTTCTTGAAGGCGTGAACCGTCGCCGCGATCATGCCCGCGGCGGCGGGGCAGGGCATTCCGACGAAATAGCGGTTGCTGCCCTGGGCCATGCCCTGAATATTGAATCGCGCAAGCCGCCACGCGCAGCAACCAAGGTAAACGAATCCAATCAGCCAGCCCAGTTGCGTGAGATGCATCGCCTCAGGAGCGGTGACCGAAGCCAACGTCCGAACGCCCCACGCATAGGCGAGAAACGCGGGCGCGATCCCGAAACTGATGACGTCAGCGAGCGAATCGAACTGTTTTCCGAATTCGCTGTTGGTGCCCATGGCGCGCGCCACGCGTCCGTCCAGCGAATCGAAAAGAATCGCAATGCCAATGGCGCGGGCGGCGTTGTCAAAATCCGCGATTCGGCCGTCGAGTGTCGCAAGGATGGCGTAGTAGCCGCACAACAGGTTGGCTACCGTGAAAACGCTGGGAAGGATGTAGATGCCGCGCCGGAGGCGATGACTACGGAACAGTCGCCGAGGCTCTTCTTCGTTGCCGATCGGATCTAGGTGGTTGAATTCCATTTCGCCAGGATGCTTTCGCCGCCCTTGACCACCTGCCCTTGCTTGACCACCACTTCCGAGGCCATGGGCAGCCATACGTCCACGCGCGAACCGAATCGAATCATTCCCATGCGTTCGCCGCGGGCCACCGACTCGCCTTTACGTTTCCAGCATAGCACGCGTCGCGCGATGGCTCCGGCGATTTGTTTGAAGACCAACTGGCCCTGTGGCGTATGAATATAGATTATATTTTGCTCGTTTTCGCGCGACGCGGCCGAACGAAACGCCGCGTAAAACCGCCCGGGGCGATAGACCACGTCCGCGATGCGGCCTGCAACGGGCGCACGCTGAATGTGGACATCCCAGATCGAAAGAAAAATGCTGATGCGGTGGCCCATCGTTGAATCGAGCATCTCGTCCAGGATTGCGACCACGTGGCCGTCGGCGGGCGAGACGACCGCGTCCGGATCGGAAGGGATCTCGCGCTCGGGGTCGCGGAAAAAGTAGAACACGAAGAGTCCGAGAAAAATCAGCACGCCCGCGGCCCATTTCCACCCGGGGATTAGGCACGCGGCCCCGGCGATGAGCGGCGGGATCGCAAATTTGTAGGCTTCCTTAACCATGGAGACGTGAGGGGTTCGCCTCAGTCGGCTGAATTCCGCAATCTGACAGCAGGGATTGGCCAACGCGTCGCATGCTTCACGATCGGGCGCCCTGCTCGAATGCAGCTGTATTGTACGACAGAAGTGCGAGCGCCACTCAGCCCTAGTGACTGACCATCTGTTGATGGCGGGCGAGAATCAATTCCATGCGGTCCTTCAAACGCAGCTTGAGCTTCTTCAGTTCCGCTTCCTGAATCAAATCTTCCGAACTGAGATAGGAAGACTTAACGATCTGCTCTAGCTGGGATTCACAGCGGGAGTGCTCTTCGGCGAGGTTGCGAAACTCTGGATCTCTTGCCAACAGGGACTGCCGGATATCCTGGCTTGTGGTCGGCATCCATTCCCTCCTGGTTGGTGAAGCTCTCACATGGGAGTAACAATTACCACAAACCGGGCGCGGAGCCAAGGGGGTGAATTGTGCAAAAGAAAAAAAGCGCCTACCAGCGGCCCGGCAGTAGCCGCTGAAACAATTGTCAGATCCCCGTCTTAGAAAGAATTAATGAGTTCAGCGGACAGCAGGCGGGCCTTCTGAGCCAGGTTTTGCGCGCGAGCCCAGTCGCCGTCCTTGCTGGCTTCGCGCGATTGCGAAAGGAAGCTGCGAATCTTTCCCACCAGGTCTTGCTGGGCGGCATTCAATTGCTTGCCACCAATTTCTTGTAGGTTTTTTTCGGCCACGGACCTGTCTTCTCCGGTTTTTCGTTCATAGCTCGCCTGGTCGCTTGGCGAGAGTTGGGGAGAAATCTGCGGAGCAGGCGGGTGGGCGGCTTGCTCCGACTCGGCTTCCGCTGGCGGCTGCTCACCGGACTGGCGGCGCGGCGCCGCGGGTTTCGGAGCCGGAATTGTCATCGCTGCGGGAGGCGGGGTAGGCGAAGCCGGCAGCGCCGGAGGAGCCGCAACGGTTTCGGTCGGCGGGGACGCATCCGTATCGGGAGCGATGTTCATGGGCCGCTCCGCTTCCGCGGGAACCGGGGCGGCCGCTGCAGGAGCCGCGGCATGCACACTCTTGCGCGCGCATCCCCCCACGCCAATTGAGATCCCGCAGGCGAGCAGGGCAAGGAGCATTCGTGTGTCGGTTGTTCGGCTGGGCATCTATCGTTTTTCCGCCGCAATCGGGCGGCCCATCTCGCTGGCTTTTCCGGCCGGCGCGTCCACCAATCGCGCCAGCGGCAGTTTCAGACGGAACGTCGTGCCCCGTCCCGTCTCCGATTCGAATTCTATCCGGCCATTGTGCAGCTGCACAAATCGAAACGTGTTTGCCAGCCCGATGCCGCTGCCTCCCGGCCGGGTCGTGAAGAAAAGCTGGAAAATTTTCTTCTGGTCCCCCGGCGGAATTCCCCTGCCGGAGTCCTCCACGGCAATCACCGCGAACTCGCCGCTGCGGCGCAGGCTAAGCGTGATTCTGCCTCCGGGGTCGGTGAACTCGCTGGCGTTAATCAGGAGGTTCAGAACTGCTTGATGAATCAGCTGGCGGTCGGCCAGGACCGGCGGACAATCGGATGGCAAATCGGCGCGCAATTCCAGGTTGGCTTTGACGATCGAGGGCCGCGCCGCATCCAGCACGTCCCCCAGCAGCGTCCTCAGGTCGGTTTCTTCCAGGTTGAGTTCCACCGGTTTGGTGAAATTAAGGAATGTTTTTACCGCGCGGTCCAGCCGGTCGATCTCGCTGTCGAGCATCTTCACCGCTTGTTGCGGTTCGGGCTCCACGGGCATATTCGCTTTCAGGACCTCCAGCCAAAGCCGCATCGAATTGAGCGGATTTTTCACTTCGTGCGCAACGCCTGCGGTTACGCGCCCCAGCGCCGCCAGGCGCTCGGAAACCTGAAGCTGGCTGCCGATGCGTTCAAGCGACTCCACGTCCCGAAGAGTCACCAGGGTGCCCATGCGCGTGCCGTGTTCGCGAATCACCTGCACGCTTACGCCGACTCGCTGGGGCCCCGCCCTTCCATCGAGCGTCACTTCCTTCCCTTCGGCCGGCTCGATCTGATCGCCTTCGATCTTCAGCACGCCGCGTAGGGGATGCCGCGCCGGAAAAATCTCAGCCACGCGGCGGCCTCGAAGCTCGTCGGAACTCCCTCCCAGAAATTTTTCGGTGGACGGGCTGACCAGCACGGCGCGGCCCTGCCCGTTGAACAGCAGTAAGCCATCCTCGAGCCCGCTCATCACCTGGTCGAGATTTTCGCGCAGGGCGCTGAAGATCTCGCGCACGTCGCGCAACTGCTTTCCAATTCCCACGATTTTCGTGCTGACCGCTCCCAGTTCGTCGCTGCGCTCGACCACCGGCTCGGCATCGAACTGGCCCGCGGAAATGCGGTCGAGTTGCTTGGAGATTCGCCCGATCGGTGCGAGCGCGATCGTGCTGACCAGCAGCGCCAGCAAGGTGGAGAGCAGCACGGACCCCAGCGCCCAGTATCCCGCGGAGACGAGTCCCGGCGAGATTTGATCGCGCAGCAGGGCCGATGAGAGTCCCACGCGAATGTTGCCGAAGGGTTGCGGCCCGAGCTGGAAGGCGAGCGAAAACTCGTAGGTTTGCGGAGGGCCATAGAGCTCGCGCAGTTGCTGGAAGAATCCGGCGCGAACCAGCGAACTCACTGGCAGCCGCCTCGCCACCTTTTGATCGCGCAGCGATGCGTCACTCGACACCAGCACCGTGCCATTGGCGTCCGTGATCGTGATTTCGTAGATGGTCGGAGAGATTCCGACGTCGGATTCGATCAGCGAGTTCAGCGTGCTGCTGTTGTCGAACGCGTGGCGGACATACTGGCGCATGTCGGCCGGATCGAGCGAAGCGGGCGATTCTCCGCGCTCGGCGGCGTCCTTCAGCGCGTCGCCGCACGCGCCGTACACCTGCTGCGCGACGAAGCTGGCGGTGTCGTTGGCCTGCCGGAGCGTCTGCCGCATCAGCCGTCCCAGGTATAGGCTCGAGACGACGGTGACCACGGCGAGGACCAGCAGCGACGTCGCCAGCGTGAATTTAGTCTTTAGGCTGAGACGCATGCGTTCGCCCCGCCTCATATTCTTTCAGCTTGTTGTGGAGTGTCTTCAAGCTGATGCCGAGAAGTTCCGCGGCGCGCGTTTTGTTCTGGCTGGTGGACGCGAGCGTTTGGATAATCAGCTCGCGTTCGGCGTCGTCCACGGTCGTTCCGATCGGAAAGCGAATCCCGCCCAACCCCTCGCCCGACACGGCCGGCGAGTGCCCGAAATCCGGCGGAAGATGCTGCCGCCCGATGGTTCCGCGGTCCGACGCGATGGCCGCGCGCTCCAGCACGTTGCGCAGCTCCCGCACGTTTCCCGGCCAGGGATACGACTTGAACAGCTCCAGGGTGTCCGCGCTCGCGCCGGAAACTTTCTTGCCGTGTTTTTCCGAAATGTCGGCCAGCAGGTGCTCGATCAGCAGCGGCAGATCGTCCTTGTGCTCGCGCAGCGGCGGCAGGTGAATGTGAAATACGTTGAGCCGGAAATAGAGGTCCTGCCGCAGATGTCCGCTGGCCACGGCCTGTTCGGGATTTTTGTTCGTGGCCGCCAGTACCCGCACGTCCACGGGCGTCTCGACTTTGCTGCCCAGCCGCCGGATATGGTGATCCTCGAGCACGCGCAACAATTTTGCCTGCGTGGGCGGGGGCATTTCGCCGATTTCATCCAGCAGCAGAGTGCCGCCGTGCGCCAACTCGAAGCAGCCGATGCGGCGCTCCGCCGCGCCCGTGAAAGCGCCCTTCTCATGACCGAAGATTTCGCTCTCCATCAGCGATTCGGGAATCGCGGAGCAGTTGATGGCCACGAACGGCCGGTTCGCGCGCGGTGAAAGCATGTGGATCGAGCGCGCAACCATTTCTTTCCCGGAACCTGTTTCGCCCGTGATCAGGACGGATGCGGTCGAAGGCGCGGCCATTTCCACCTGCCGCATCACCTCCTGCATCGCGCCCGACGTTCCTACCAGCGTCCCCAGCTTTCCTGCTTCGCGCAGTTGCCGCGTCAACGCCGCGACCGCCTGCTGGTCGCGCACGCGCCCCAGCGCGCGATCGAGCAGCGCTCGCAGGACGGGCGGCTTCAGCGGTTTTTCGATATACCAGAATGCGCCGGCGTCGATCGCCTGCACCACCCGCTCGTCGCTGCCGCGGCCCGTGATGATGATCACCGGAATCCGCTGAATTTCTTCGCCCAGGTGGCGCAGCAGGTCCAGGCCGTTCATTCCCGGCAGCTCGACATCGGCGAGAATCACCTGGGGATGGAACTCCGCGAGTTTCGCCAGCGCGTCCTCTCCGCTCGGAACGCCCAGCACCTCGCAATCCCATTTGCGCAGCAGCGCCTCATAGCCCTTGCGGGCGTTTTCCTCGTCTTCGACGATCAGGATCCGTTGCAGAGATGAATTGTCGGTGGCCATCAAGAGTTTGAATCTACCAGCAGTCTACGCGATTTCCAAGCGAGGGTGGCTTTTGCCAGGCGATGGTGGTGGACGGCGGAAGGGCATGCGGCGCCGTCGCCGAGGGCGGCGTTGCATGCCCTTCGGAGAATTCAGGTTCGCGGAAAGTAAAGCGACCGTTCGAGGATCAGCTCGAGCTTGGTGCTTCTTTCGAGCATCACCTCCTGCCCCAGACCCGATGCAATCATGTACGCCGCGGCTGCGGCCGCCGCGGCGCCCATGGCCGCGTCCTTCTCATTCTTTGCGGCCACTCCCGGCGCGGCCCCTACCAGGGCGCCAGCCGCGGCAGCCTGAATCGCTTCCTGCCGCTTGGTCGTGCTCGCCTCGATTTCGCCTTCCCGGTTGTAATTCACGCGAACCGAATGGACGCCCGGCACATCGTTCACCATGGCAACCAGCGGCATCCACCCGTCCGGTGTCTTGATGTCGTCGAAGGTGAGCCACATCCGTGCGCGTCCTGTCTTGCCGGCGGCTTCGACCTTGTCAATGTGCCCGCGGACCTCCGCGCCCGCCGGCAGACCCGTTCCATCAGCGCTTACAAGTGGCGCAAGAGTGCGCGCAGTGAAAAGATCGCCCGCTTTCGAGTCCTTCGTGCTGAGAGCATTTTGCAGCCCGATCAGAAATCGCGTTCCGGGTGCCACTTCATTGGGGGCCGACGAAGTTCCCGCTCCCGTCGCGGATTGGTCTTGTGCGGACACCGGCAAATTTGCAGCAAGCGTGAGGGTCAGCAGAGCTGCCATAGCCGGAAGCATATTGACGCGTTTCATTCGCTTCTCCTTTTGCGATCTGGCTTGGCGCCTTCTGCTGGATAGAAAGCGGTCGAACGTTACTCGCTTATTCAGATGTAGTCACGAACGGCAAGGTGGTACGAACCGCTGGGAGATCCGGCCACCCCGAACGACGCCGACTATAGCCGCAATAGGGGTCACTGTTCCAAATCGGGATTTCTACCGTTCTCAAAGTTGCATACGCTTGAGTATTAGAGGTTTATCCCCCTGCGTACTTTTGCGATCTTGTTATTCGTTTCATTTCGGCACTACAGTCCCCTTCGCGGCTCCGCTTCGCAGGGCAGTAAGCGTCTTGTTTTCAGTATTTGAGCCATGTGTTTATTGGTCTTCGTTTTGCATTCTCATTGTTGCAGTTGAAAGGGGGGTGCCGAGTGCCCGTTACTGGAGCAGACAGTGCGCAGGCGGCCGACCGGCCGACCGCCATTTCTATCTTGATCGTGGACGATGAAGACGCCACACGCAAGCTGTGCCGCGACGTGGCAGCCGAATCCGGCTTGCGCGCTCGAACCGCTTCGACCACCGAGCAAGCCAGCGAAATTCTCGAGAAGTATCCCGTCGATATTCTGATCACCGACTTGAAGGTTCCGGAATTGGGCGGATTCGAGCTTCTGAAGCGCGTTCGGGAGACTTATCCGCAGACCGCCGTAATCGTATTAACCCAGTACGGCACCATCGAGAGTGCCGTCGAAGCCACTCGCAATGGGGCCGCGGATTACGTCACCAAGCCGTTCCATGTTTCCGAACTCCGCACCAAGCTTGACTGCGTCGTTCGATCCCTCGAAATTGACCAAGAAAACCGGATTCTGCGTGAGCAGCTTCGCACCCGCCCCGGCTTCGGCGGTTTGATCGGCGTTTCACCCAAGATGCAGCGCGTATACCGCCTGATCGAGAAGGTCAGCCAGCACAACTATCCGGTCCTGATCCTCGGCGAGAGCGGAACCGGGAAGGAGCTCGTCGCGCGCTCGGTTCACTTTTCGGGCACGCGGCGGAAGGAGCCGTTTGTTCCCGTCGATTGCTCCTCGCTGGTCCCCACGCTCATCGAATCCGAACTGTTCGGCTATGTGAAGGGCGCCTTCACCGGAGCGATGCACGCCAAGACGGGCTTGATGCAATCGGCCGGAAGCGGCACGCTCTTCCTCAACGAAATCGGCGACCTGCCATTCGATCTGCAAGCCAAGCTGTTGCGCGCCATGCAGGAAAGGGAAGTCAAGCCGGTTGGCTCGAACGATCGAATTTCCATCGCCATGCGCATCATCGCCCCCACCAACCGGGATCTCGACGTGGCCGTGCGCCAGGGTCAGTTCCGCAGGATCTTTTCTTCCGTCTCAATGTCGTGCAAATCAAGATGCCGCCGCTGCGGGAGCGCAAAAGCGATATTCCCATCCTGGTCAGCTCCTTCCTCGAGAAATTCAGCGATTCCAATGGCAAGGTGCAAACCATCTCGGAGGACGCCATGGCCCGCCTGATCGGTTACGACTGGCCCGGAAATGTCCGGGAGCTCGAAAACGCCGTCGGGCGCGCCGTCGCGCTCGGCTCCGGTTCCATGCTGCACGTCGGCGATCTACCGTCCAACCTCCAATACGGCTCGGGCGAACGCATCCCCCAAAGCGATGAGCTTCTGCCTCTCGATGAACTCGAGCGCCGCGCGATTTTGCGAGCCCTGCGCGAGGCGGGCGGAGACAAGCTCGCTGCCGCCCGCCTCCTCGGCATCGGCAAAACCACGCTGTATCGCAAGCTCAAGCAGTATGAAGCCGCCTCGAACGCCCTGCCCAACTGACAAGCTAGCCGCCACATCGACCACTCGGCGCGCTTGGGTAGGGGCGTAGTCCGCCACGGCGGATTACGCCCGGTGCGGCGTCGCTCTCGCGTGACCACGAGCAAGTTGTTGGGAGTAGTCCAACCACGATCTCGGGGATAGCAGCCACAACGAGCGCTCTCCCTTCGAGTGTGTTCGCTTGGGGGAATCTCTCGTCGAGATTGGTAGAGCAGCGTCGCTTCGCCATTCCTAGACAGGGAACTCGGCGTCGCCGTACGTATCGAAGTGGGAAGCACGACACTTGCCTCCTTCTCGCGCCACGCGCCAACGCATTGAAAAACCGCGACTTGGCTCCATGCATGCACTTGGTCAAGCTAATGCACTGTGTAAGGCATGCGTCGCGCGCGAATCCTCGCACCACAAATCTGCTGGACGGGGGCCCTGCGCCGCGGAGTGGAATACGCGGCCGCGGTTGGTCTCGCGATCTTGTCCAGTTACTGGATCGTGCAAGGCCGCTGGTAGATGACGCGATGAGGCAATCCAATAGGACCGCTACTCTGGACATGAACGACCCCATTTGCACAGTTTCGCATCCTGCCGCTCATTTGCCCGTCCATCCTTCGATTCCGCCAACCCCCGACGCGGCCTTCACCGCCCTTTTCGATTCAAGCGGGGAGGCGCTCGTAATCATCGATTCCGCCGGGGCGATCCAAAGGTCCAATTCCCGCGCCCGCGAACTGCTTCGCCTCGAGGACGCTGCCA
>Ga0209517_10003826_pt1 | contig 20135 bp, 19 predicted proteins | sample PeaSoiMetSII2010_FD_187695 | JGI IMG/M metagenome (GOLD analysis project Ga0209517, IMG submission 187695) | Peat soil microbial communities from Weissenstadt, Germany - SII-2010 (SPAdes) (version 2) | ecosystem: Environmental > Terrestrial > Soil > Wetlands > Peat | place: Germany...
TTGAAGCGAGGTTTCGCGACGAACTTGACCGGGCAAAAGGCGGGCCGATCGATCTCGTCCTGATGCCGGCCTATGCGGTGCCCGCCATCCCGCACAAGGCCACGATCAACATGCCCTTTGCCGGTTCCTACGCGCTGTTTTCGCCAATTCTCGGCTATCCTGCGGGCGTCGTGCCGGTCACGCGCGTACGCCCGGACGAGGGAGCAGGACGCCGCAAGACCTTCGATGTCGTCGAGAAAACCGCATTCGAGACCGATCGCGGCAGTGCTGGCCTGCCGATCGGCGTACAGCTCATGGGCCGGCCGTGGCGCGACGACGTGGTACTGGCGGCCATGCATGCGATCGCACGGGCGGCGCGCCAGCGAGCGGATTTTCCCGTCGCGCCGAAGCTATAGGCCGGCTCCGACCAGAAAACGCTCTGGCCAAACGACAACGCGGGCCACGAGGCCCGCGTCATCGAAATCAAGTTCAACGGCAATGCGCGATCAGCCGCGCGATCCGCGGCCCCCGGGGCCGCCACGGCCGCCACCGGGACCGCCACGCTCCATGCCGGGACCCGCGCCGAACACCGGCTTCGGCTTCATCGGCAACAGGCCCTCACGCTGCAACTTCTTGCGGGCGAGCTTGCGCGCACGGCGCACGGCTTCGGCCTTTTCGCGGGCCTTCTTCTCGGAGGGCTTCTCATAGTGACCGCGGAGTTTCATCTCGCGGAAAATACCCTCGCGCTGCATCTTCTTCTTCAGCGCCTTGAGGGCTTGATCGACATTGTTATCGCGAACGAGAACCTGCACGCGGCATCCTCTTTCCATTGATCGGATTGGATTCTGGTAAAGCCAAAGGGCCGGCAAAAGGCCTAGTCCCTGACCTTGAGCGCGGGGATGTATCAGACAAAGGCGAGAATGTCCACCGGCGGAAACGCAAATGCGCGCGTCAAATGCGGCCAAATCCTGTCGCGGGGTGCCGATCAGGCGGTTTTTGGCGGCTCGGCGGCCTGCTTGATCTGGGTCACGTGCCCCATCTTGCGACCCGGCCGTGCCGCGCCCTTGCCGTAGAGGTGGACGGTGGCGCCCGGAACCGTCAGCCATTGCTGGTAGGTGTTGATCTCGTCCCCGATCAGGTTGGTCATCGTGACCTGACCATAACGGACCGGCTTGCCCAGCGGCCAACCGGCGATGGCGCGGATGTGCTGCTCGAACTGCGAAATCGACGCGCCGTCCAGCGTCCAGTGCCCGGAATTGTGGACCCGCGGCGCAATCTCGTTGACCAGAACCTTCGGCCCGCCATCCCGCTGCACCACGAACATTTCGACCGCAAGCACGCCGACATAGTCGAGTGCGTTGGCGATCCGCTGCGCGATCGTTGTCGCCTGCGCCGCCAACGTATCGGAGATCGCGGCCGGCACGCGCGAGGTCTTGAGAATGTGATCCCTGTGCTCGTTTTCGGTGACGTCGAAACATTCGACCTGACCGTCAGCCGAGCGGGCGGCGATCACCGAAATCTCGCGCTCGAACGGAACGAAGGCCTCCAGGATCGCCGATTTGGTGCCGAGGTCGTGCCAGATTCGCTCAGGATCGTCGCCGGCACGGATGATCGCCTGGCCTTTGCCGTCATAGCCGAAGCGACGGGTCTTGAGCACCGCGGGCAGGCCGATCTTTTCGATCGCAGCACGCAAGGTGTCCAACGAGGACACGTCGGCATAGTCGGCGGTCCCGATGCCCAGGCGTTTGACAAAATCCTTTTCGATCAGGCGATCCTGCGTGGTTTCCAGGATTTTCCGGTCGGGCAGCACCGGACGCCGCGCCGCCAGGATCATTGCGGAAGCCCCAGGCACGTTCTCGAACTCATAGGTGATGACGTCGACGTCGCCTGCGAACAGTTCGAGCGCCTCGACATCGGCATATTCGGCGCAGCTCGCATTCGCCACGACGTCGAAAGCCGGCGAATCCGGATCCGGTGAAAATACCTGGCAGCGCAGGCCAAGCCGCGCCGCGGCCATCGCCAGCATCCGGCCCAACTGTCCGCCGCCGAGAATACCGATGGTGTCACCCGGCTTCAGCTTCACCGCCGTCACGCAGATTCCTCCGGACGCTCGGCGACCGCCTCGGTCTGCTGTTTGCGCCAGATGGCCAGTCTTTCCGACAGCGCCTTGTCATGCAGCGCCAGAACGCTTGCCGCAAGCAGCGCGGCGTTGATGGCGCCGGGCTTGCCGATCGCCAATGTCCCGACCGGAACGCCGGCAGGCATCTGCACGATGGAGTAGAGCGAATCCACCCCCGACAGGGCCTTCGATTCGATGGGTACGCCAAACACCGGAAGTTCCGTCATCGATGCGGTCATGCCCGGCAGGTGCGCGGCACCGCCGGCGCCCGCAATGATGATCTTGAAGCCGGCCGCCTTCGCGCCCTTGGCGAAGGCGAACAGGCGGTCCGGGGTACGGTGGGCGGAGATGATGTGCTTCTCGCTGCCGACGCCGAGCGCATCGAGGGTTTTTGCGGCGTGGCGCATGGTGTCCCAGTCGGACTGGCTTCCCATGATGATGGCTATCGGGGCGCGCATGAAGTCAATTCTTTTCGGGAATCCAGCAAACCGGCCGGATTATAGGATCGGCCCTCGGCTCGGCAAGGCGTGGCAAGGGGTCGACAATGAACTAGCCTTTCTTGGTGCAGACCGGCAAGCCTTCTTGGAGCATGATCCAGACCGGAACGGCCGCGTTAACGTAAACCGCGCGGTTGCCGATTTTCGGAAAAAGTTCACGCTCAAGCCAAAAGATTAAGCGAACGGTTTGATTTGAGCACCGATCCGGCCCCGGGAGGCCCATGAAGAAGAAAACCACGCCGGCAGGCTTGAGGGCTTCGAAACGCCGCAAAGGCGCCTTGGCAAACCGAAAGGCGCGGCCACAACGTCTCTCCTCAGCGTCACAGCGGCCGGCGGCTTCCGGCGATTCCAGGGTCGAGATTCGCCGGCTGAAGAGGAAGCTTGCGGAGGCGCACGCGCGCATCGAACAATTGCAGGCATCGGCCGACACCGATTTCCTGCTGGAGATTCCCAACCGGCGCGGCTTTGAGCGTGAGCTCGGCCGCGCCATCTCCTACATCAAGCGCTATCACGCCAACGGTGCGCTGATCGTGCTCGACGTCGATCGCCTCAAGCCGATCAACGACAGTTTCGGGCATGCGGCGGGCGATCAGGTGCTCAAGGCCATCGTCGGCATACTCTCGCGCCAGATCCGCGCCTCCGACGTGATCGGACGGCTCGGCGGCGACGAGTTCGCGCTGCTATTGTGGAATCTCACCGAGGCCGACGCGCACGCAAAGGCCGCGGCATTGGAAGCGGACATCGATCGTCTAAGTTTCGTGTTTGGCGGCCGTGCCGTCACCGCCGGTGCATCCGCCGGAGTTGCGGTTCTCGGACCGAACTCCGAACCGGGCCGGGCGCTGGAAGAAGCCGATGGCGCGATGTATCTGCGCAAGGCGCAGCGGCGCCGTGTAGAGTGATGCCCATAATTTGAGATTTGTCGCCGCTCCCTCCAACCAGCCGAGCAGGACCATGATCAAGCCGACCCCGTTCACGCTTCGAATACCGGACGCCGATATCGCCGATCTGCGCGACCGCCTGGCGCGTTCGCGCTTTCCTGATTCCGCGCCCGGCGAGGCATGGGCTTACGGCGCCGACGTCGGCTATCTGCGCGGGCTGACGGAATACTGGCGCAGCCGCTTTGATTGGCGGGCGGAGGAAGCAGCGCTGAATGCCTTTCCGCAATTCCGCGTTCCCGTCGACGGCATCGAGCTGCATTATCTGCATGTAGCGGGCGTCGGTCCGAACCCCATGCCGCTGCTTTTGCTGCACGGCTGGCCCGGCTCGGTGTTCGAGTTTCTCGAAATCATCCCCCGCCTCACCGATCCCGCGCGCTTCGGTGGCGATGCTAGGGATGCCTTCACCGTGGTGGCGCCCTCCTTGCCAGGCTACGGACTTTCGTTCCAGCCGGGCCAGAAACGCTACGGTGTTCCCGAAATGGCGGACTCTGTCGCCACATTGATGCACGATGTCCTTGGCTTTTCCCGGTACGGAGCGCAGGGCGGCGACTGGGGCGCCGCGGTGGCCAGCCGGCTCGGTTACGCCTATGCGGATCGGATGATCGGCATCCATATCAATCTGATGATGGCGGCCGGCCGCGACCCCGCCGCCTTTCAAAATCCGACCGAGGAAGAGAAGCGATATCTCGCGGAACTGGCGCATTGGATGCGCGAGGAAACCGGTTATCAATGGATTCAGGGTACGCGCCCGCAGACGCTCGCTTTCGCGTTGACGGACTCGCCCGCCGGCCTTGCGGCCTGGATCGTGGAGAAATTCCGTGCATGGTCGGATTGCGGCGGCGACGTCGAACGGGCGATCAGCCGCGACCGCATGCTGGCCGATATCTCGCTCTATTGGTTCACCGGCGCGATCGGCTCGTCGTTCTGGCCCTATTATGCGAGGCTTCACGGCTCGGTCATTCTGCCTCCCGGCGAAGGCATCTCGGTGCCCACCGGCTACGCGCAGTTCCCGCGCGAAATCCTCAAACCACCGCGCCACGTCGCGGCCCGTGTGTTCAAGGATATCCGCCGTTGGAGCGTCATGGAGAAGGGCGGACATTTCGCGGCCCTTGAGCAGCCGGAATTGCTTGCCCAGGAGGTGCGCGCCTTCTTCCGCGAGTTGCGATGATGCAGGCATTAGCAGTAGGGTGGGCTAAGCGAAGCGAGCCCACCACATCTTGTCGGCAATCCGGCTGAAGATGGTGGGCACGGCGCAGATGCGCCTTTGCCCACCCTACGATGAATGATTGCTCATGCTACAGCCCGCTCAGGTCATCGGGCACCTGGCCGAATTTCCTGAGCAAATGCGCATCGCCGAATTCGCCGATCATGGGATCGCCGGTGCGGCTGAAGGCGACCGCGCCAATGCTGCCGGCGGCGCGCGACATGGCTTCGGCGCGACGCAACGCGCCTGACGAACTCTGGCATTCTTCGGCGGCTCCCGCGACCGGCGAGCCGGTATCATCCTGCAAGAATGGCATTGCGACGTAATAGGTGACATCGGCCATTATCGTTGCTCCGTCTGATCGATCAGGCGGCCTCCTCGCCCCCTCGCTGCCGCCGCGGCGGCGGCACGCGGTTGGTTGAGGTTGCCGTCTGCAATTCCCTCAATTCCATTTCGAGATATTCGTTCGCCATGATCAGCGCCTTGATCGTGCTGCGCAAATTTCCGTCGCACATCGCGACCGCCTGGTCGCAGGCCCGTTCGTAACGATCGTGGCCAGACATCGAAGCAGGTTCGGGCATGACGAAATCCTTGAAAGGTTGGCGGTGGAGGGATGTTCCTATTTTGTTCTCAGTGAGTCAAGGGATCAAATCAGGCTGGTCACCATTTTCCGATCGCCCCGAGGGCCGGGCGGAGCAGGGCACTGGCCCAACGTCGGGCGGCCCGTTCAACGGGTGCGGCTCTGGAACGAAAACAATATCCGGCGCTTATGCTTATCGATAGGGAGAGGGATGTATGGGTCTTTCAGTATCCAGGAGACCCGTGGTGCTGATCGTCGAGGATGAGCTTTTGTTGAGAATGGATGCGGTCGATATGATCGCAGGTGCCGGCTTCGAAGCGGTCGAAGCCGCCAATGCCGACCAGGCCATCGAAATTCTGGAATCCCGTCGCGACATCATTGTGGTTTTCACCGACATCCAGATGCCAGGTTCGATGGACGGGCTGAAGCTCGCCCGGGCGATCCGGGGCCGCTGGCCGCCGATCAAGATCGTCGCCACTTCCGGCCGCGCTATTGTGGAAGAAATCGATCTGCCGGAGGGCGGACGGTTTCTGCTCAAGCCCTATCACCCGCTTCAGGTGGCAGGCATTCTGCGCGAGTTGACGGACCGGGAAGGGTAAATTGGGCCTTGTCATTCGGGCCCCGGAAAATGATGCTTCTACGCGATAATGTCCGGCGTGATCTGGTCTTCGATGAAGGCGATGCGGTCGCGCAATTGCAGTTTGCGTTTCTTCAGCCGTTGCAGCCGCAACAAATCCGGTGCGGGCGATTGGTGCAGGGCATCGATCGCCGCGTCGAGGTCGCGGTGCTCCTGTTGCAAACGTGCGAGCTCGGCTTGGAGTTCGCGCTCATCTTCGTCGGTCATGGTGTACTTAATCGAAAACGCGGATGAGATTGCGAAGGGTTCCGTAAGGCGGGCAATGAATATCCTCCCTGGCAGCCCGGTCCGCAAGCAAGTTCGCGAGCCGCCGGCGGCGAAGATTTGGCTGGATCGGCCTCCGGCAGGCCGACCAAGTCTGAGCCGGCCGAACAGCAGAACCAGGGCTCTAAACTTTTGTTTTGACGCGCTTTCCTTGCGCGGGCCGGTATCTGCTTCGGCGTAGACGCCTTTCCGGTTCCCAACTCACGATTCGTTACAGATGGCGGTGAAATATGAGGATGTCGTTTTCGATACCCATCGACAGATTCGGGGCATCGTGTACACTTCGGTGTCCGGATCGAATCTGAGGTCTTAATTCAACCGAGGAGGTTTCGAATGGCAATTCAGGCGCATCTCGTTGAACTGGAACGGAAACACAAGGTTCTCGAAAACGAATTGCACGAAGCTCTCGTGCACCTTTCAACGGACGATCTGCAAATTGTCGAGTTAAAGCGCCGGAAGTTGATGGTTAAGGACGAGATCCAGCGGCTGAAAAATTCCGCAAGCGAAACACTGCACTAGCCGAAGCAGCAGAAGAGCTGACGCTTTTTTCGCCCGCCAACGGGTCGGCGTCCGTCGCGCCGACCGGTGTTCCAGTCTGGTAGTTGCGTATTTTCACCAGCATTGTAGCGATCCCTGCCAGCCGGGCCGAGGTCCGCGGCGCAGTTGGGCGCTTATGCCGCCGCCAAGTCACTGACATGGTCCGCGATCGCCAGTGAAGATGTCAGTCCGGGCGATTCTATTCCGAACAGATTGATCAGCCCGTCGATGCCGTGATCCCGCGGCCCCTGGATCAGGAAGTCCTGCACCGCAACCGCCGGTGGCACGATCTTCGGTCGCATTCCCGAATAGCTCGGCATCAACGCGCCGTCCGGCAGCGCCGGCCAATAGCGTCGGATCGCAGGATAGAATCTCTCCGCGCGCGCCGGATCGACCGCATAGTCGATGCGGTCGACCCATTCCACGTCGGGTCCGAACCGCGCCTGTCCCGCCATGTCGAGGGTGAGATGCACGCCCAACCCGCCGGGCTCAGGCACCGGATAGATCAGGTGCGAAAACGGCACACGCGCGCTGCAACTGAAATAGTTTCCTTTTGCCAGATAGGCCGGCGGGATCATGTCGACCGGCATGCCGTCGATGCTGCGCGCGACGGCGAAGGCGCCAAGCCCGGCGGCGTTGACGAGAAGCCGGCATTGCAGCGACATCGGCGCGTCGCCACCGGCGTCGAGCTGGATACAGCCGGCGTTCGCCCTGCCGCCCAGGAGCGGTGTGTGAAAGGCAAAGGCTGCGCCCGCATCCTCGGCCTCCCCGCGCAGCGCCAGCATATAGGCATGGCTGTCGATAATGCCGGTGGAAGGCGAGAGCAGGGCGGCTGCGCAATTGAGCGCGGGCTCCAGCGCGCGCGCGGCTTCGCCGGTGAGGGTTTGCAAATCGTCGACGCCGTTGGCTTCGGCGTGCGCCTTGATCGATTGCAGCTTTTCGCTTTCTGCCGGCGTCGTTGCGACAATCAGCTTGCCGCAATTGCGATGCGGGATGCCATGGTCGCGGCAGTATGTGTAGAGGGCGCGTTTGCCGCTGACGCACATCCGCGCCATCCGGCTCCCGGCCTTGTAGTAGATGCCGGCGTGGATCACCTCGCTGTTGCGCGATGAAGTGACGGTCCCGATCCCCTCGGCCGCCTCAAGCACGATCACCTCGCGGCCCGCCTGCGCTAGCCGCCGCGCGATCGCAAGACCGATCACCCCCGCACCGATGACGACGCACTCGACTTTATCCATTCGCAAATTCTGATCCGGATTGGTGGGTTAGTTGGCCCGGCGTGGATTGGGTGGGCATGCTCGTTTTTTGAACCATCGGAGGTCCGAACTACCGCTCTGGTTGCGCTTGTCGCTTATGCGCAACTTGTTGGAATCATTTCAGAACTCTGCCGAGCCCGGCTGTTAGTGCCTCATTAATCATGTCTGGGCAATTGGCGTATTTCAGGCCGCAATTTGGGGTGGCTTGGGTAGGCATTTACCTGATCCAAACCCGTGAAGCCAGACACTCGGCCGCAGAAATCCGCGGGTGTTTGATGGCTGACAAGAATTGGCAGGCAGGCGGCAGAATCACGATTCCCGCAGGGGTCGTGATGTGCCTTTTCGCCATGGTCGCGCCGTTCGGTGTCGCCTTTGCGGCCGGCCCGGAATCCCTTCTGCCGGAATATGTCCGCGCCGCCGATCCCAGTCTGGTCTGGGAAGCGCTGATTGGCGGCATCGTCGTCTGCTGCTTCCTTTTCTCGATCGCGTTGTGGATCCTGTCGGCGCTGCGTAGCGTCAAGCGTTCGCAGCTGCGCAGAAATGCGTTTGTCAGTTCCGCCCTGAATTACCTCAGCCAGGGCGTGGTGATCACCGATTCGCGAAAACGGGTCGTCTTCTGCAACGACCGTTATCTCGAAATTTACGGCCTCGTCCGCGCGGATGTTCCCCCGCTGATGGACGGTTCGGAACTCCTGGAACTGCGGCGCAGGCGCGGCGTGCTCGACGTCAGCGTCGAGAATTTCTTTGCCCTTGCCAGCGCACCCGAAGGTCACATCACCGAGTTGCCCGACGGACGTTCCATTCTTGTCAAACATTTTATCCTGCCGAGCGGCGGTTCGGTGTCGGCGCATGACGATTGCAGCGAGCAACGCAAGCTTTCGAGGCAGCTTGCTTCGACCAAGCAGTTCCTGGAATCGGTGCTCGAGAATGTTCCGGTTTGCGTGGCCGCCAAGAACATCGAGGACGGCCGCTATATCTTCGCCAATCGCGCGTTCGAGCGTTTCTCGCGTTTTTCCCGCGATCATATCATCGGCAAACGCGCCGATGAGATTTTCCGGCCCAAGACCGCGGCAAGCATCGAGGCGGCGGACCGTGCGGCCATTGGCGCACCCGAAGGCCACTTCCGCAACGAATTCGTCGTCGAGCGCGGTTCGGAGAGACGCGTTCTCGAGAGCAATCGCGTGGTGGCGCGCAATCACAAGAACGAGCCGGAGTTCCTGATCGCATTGTTCGATGATGTCACCGAACGCCGGTCGCTGTCCGTCGAGCTTGAAAACACCAAGAAGTTCCTCGAACTCGTCGTCGACAACATTCCGGTGTCGCTGACGGTCGAGCGCGTCCGCGACGGGAAATACCTTCTCGCCAACCGCGGCGCCGAGATCATCCTCAACCGCAGCCGCGAGGAAGCCACCGGATTGACGGCCACCGATATTTTCAATCCGCGGGAAGCCAAGCTGATCGTTTCGCGCGACGAGGCGGCGATCAGGAAGCGCGGCCTTCTCACCGAGGAACATCCGATCAGCACCAGGGACGGATTGCGGCTGTTCCTGACGCGGCGGATGACGGTGCTCGACGATGCGGGCGAGCCGCAATATCTGATCAAGACCCATGAAGACGTCACCGACCGCCGCCAGACCGAGTCGCGCATGGCCCATATGGCCTATCACGACGGCCTGACCGATCTGCCGAACCGCGCCGCCTTCCTGCAGGCGCTCGCGCAGATGATCGAGGCTTGCGGCGGCACCGACGAGGAATTCGCGGTGCTGTCGATCGATCTCGACGGCCTGAAGGAAATCAACGACGTATTCGGCCATGCGATCGGCGACAAGTTGCTGATCGAGGTAGCGAAGCGGTTGCAGGCTTCGGCGCGCGGCGGCGTGGTGGCGCGGCTTTCCGGTGACGAGTTCGGATTGATCATCGACGGCAAGCAGCCGGTCGCCGGGATGCTTTTGGCCGAACAGCTCGCCGAAACGCTGGCCAAGGAATTCCTGATCGACGGCAAATCGGTTCGCACCGGCATCACGACGGGCATTTCGATCTTCCCGCACAATGGCGCGGACGCGGCTTCCCTGCTTGCGAACGCGGGAGCGGCGCTTTTCCGTGCCAAGGCGAAATCGCGCGGTTCGATCAGCATCTATGAACCCGAGATGGACCAGCAGATTCGCGACCGCCGCGTCTTGCACCAGGACATGTCGACGGCCGTCAAGAACGGCGAACTCTCGCTGCATTATCAGCCGCAGGCACTGTCGCGTCAGGTTGTCGGCAATGGCGAGGTCATCGGCTTCGAGGCCCTGGCGCGATGGCGGCATCCGGTGCGCGGCTTTGTGCAGCCTTCCGAGTTCATTCCGCTGGCGGAAGAGAGCGGCCTGATCGTCGAGATGGGCGAATGGATTCTGCGGGAAGCCTGCCGCGAAGCCGCCTCCTGGCCGCTGCCGCTGCAAGTCGCGGTGAACCTGTCTCCGGTGCAATTCATGCACGGCGACGTCGTCAGCCTCGTGCATTCGATCCTTCTCGAAACCGGCCTGTCGCCCGGCCGGCTTGAACTTGAGATCACCGAGGGCGTGCTGATCGAGGATTTTGACCGTGGCCTTGCACTGCTGCGGCGGTTGAAGGGGCTCGGGGTGCGCATCTCGATGGACGATTTCGGCAGCGGTTACTCCTCGCTGAGCTATCTGCAGGCGTTCCCCTTCGACAAGATCAAGATCGATCGCGCTTTCGTCATGAATCTCGGGCGCAATCCGCAATCGGCGGCGATCGTTCGCGCGGTCATTGGGCTCGGGCACGGCCTGGAAATGTCGATCGTCGCCGAGGGCGTGGAAACCCAGGAACAGCTCAGCTTCCTTGCCGAGCAGGGCTGCGACGCGGTGCAGGGCTATTTCATCGGCAAGCCGCTGCCGATCGCCCAGTACGATGCGCTTGTCGGCCGTGCGGTTGACGATGCGGCGGAACCCGCGCCAAGATCGGCTAAGGTAATTCGGCTTTGACGCGTTCCATCGCGCAAAATAATTTCCTTTCGCCTCAAGTGCGGGACAATGTTCGCCTGAAGACGCTATAGCTACCGCATGGCGGACTATGACCTTGCGATCATCGGCGGCGGTTTGAACGGCGTCAGCGTTGCGCGCGACGCCGCCGGGCGTGGGCTGCGGGTTATCCTGCTCGAGCAGGGCGACCTTGGCGGTGCTGCCTCCGGCGCCACGGGGCGGTTGATCCAGGGTGATCTTGCCGTGCTGGAGCGTAGGGCGTTTTCGCGCCTGCGCGCGGCATTGGCCGAGCGCGACATCTGGATGCGGATCGCGCCACATCTGGTGCGTCCCGCCCGGTTCGTGATCCCCGCGCATTCCGACGAGCGTCCACCCTGGCTGCTGCGGCTTGGGCTGTTGCTCTACGACCGGCTGGCTCCGCATGGCGGCCCGCCGCCGTCGGCAACGATCGACGTCACGCATCATCCGATCGGCAACGCGCTGAAGCGGCCGTTTGGCATCGCCTTCGAATATTCCGATTGTCTGGTGGACGATTCGCGGCTGGTGATGGCCGCGGCCGTCGACGCCGCGGAGCGCGGCGCGGTAATCCGCACCGGCGCGCGCTGCGTTCGCGCCGACCGGTCCGATGTCTGGCGGCTTGCAGTGGTCGATCGCGGCCATCGGCAGGTGATCACGACAAGGTCGCTCGCCAACGCCGCAGGCGCCTGGACGGCCACGGTCGCGGAGACCGTGCTGCGCATGCCGCCACCGCGCGCTGCGGCGATCAAGCTCGGCCAGATCATCGTCAGGCGACTGTTCGAGGCCGACAACGTCTATGTCTTCCAGAACCGTGACCGCCGGCTGATCTTCGCCAGTCCCTACCTGCGCGATTTCACGATGATCGGCACCGTCGCAAGGCCATTCAAGGGCGACCCCGCCGCCGTGTCGATGGCGGCCGACGAAGTGACTTATCTCTGCGACGCGGCCAACCGGTATTTTCGTGAGCCCGTCCATCCGTCCGACGTGATCAGGTCCGTCTCCGGCGTCAACCTGGTTGCCGGCCGCCCGGGCAGGCGGATTGCGCGTGAGGGGACCATGACGTTCGATGCCCGGCGCGGCAAGGCGCCGCTGTTGACCATTTTTGGCGGCGACGTCACGACCTCGCGGCTGCGCGCCGAGCGAGCCGTCTCTCGGCTCTCGCCGTTCTACCCGATGTCGCCGCGTTGGACCGCGCACGCGGCACTTCCGGGCGGCGATTTTCCACATGAGCGCTTCGAGACGGAGGTCGAGCGTGCGCGCGAGCGCTGGAAATTCCTGACCGGGGATCAGGCCCTGCGTCTGGTCTCGGCCTACGGCTCGCGACTTGAGATGGTGCTTGGACATGCCAAGGACGCCGCCGATTTGGCTCCCACCTTTGGGCCGGACCTCACGGGTGCGGAGGTGCGCTATCTCATGGCAAAGGAATGGGCGCGTTTTCCGGACGACATTCTCTGGCGTCGCTCGAAGCTCGGCTTGACCATGGGGCAAGCGGATCGCGAGCGGCTGGCGGCGTTCATGGCGACGGTAACGTGATGGGCCCACATATGTACGGCCATCCACAGCGGAGCGGTTGAGCCGGGGCGGTTCCGCCGCTAGCTTGCGGCGATGATGGGGCAGGTTGGCATCATGACCGAGGACGTTGCGAAATCCGCTAGCAGCGCGGATTTGCCGAAGGGCGAACCGCAGGCCGCGGCCGATGTGCCGCTGTTGCGGATCGAGGCGGTGGTGAAGAAATTCGGCGTCTTCCGCGCCGTCGACGGGCTTTCGCTCGACATCGGCGCCGGGGAATTTTTCGCCCTTCTCGGCCCGAGCGGCTGCGGCAAGACTACGCTGTTGCGCATGCTCGCCGGATTCGAAACGCCGGACGAAGGCCGTATTCTGCTGGACGGCAAGGATATCGCGCAGGTGCCGCCGCACGAGCGCCCGGTCAACATGATGTTCCAGAATTACGCGCTGTTCCCCCATCTCAGCGTACGGGACAACATCGCGTTCGGATTGAAGCGCGCGGCGATGCCGGGTGCCGAGATCGATACCCGCGTCGCCGAGATGGTCGCTCTGGTCAAGCTCGAAGGCCTGGAGAAACGCAAGCCCGATCAGCTCTCCGGCGGCCAGAGGCAGCGCGTGGCGCTGGCGCGTTCGCTGGCGCGGCGTCCGCGGGTGCTCTTGCTCGACGAACCGCTCGCGGCGCTGGACAAGAAGCTGCGCGAAAGCACCCAGCTCGAATTGATGGAATTGCAGCGCCGCCTCGGCCTGACCTTCATCATCGTCACCCACGATCAGGAAGAGGCGATGACGATGGCGGGACGGATCGGCGTGATGGATGCCGGCCGTCTCGAACAGGTTGCAGCGCCACGGGAACTCTATGAAGCGCCGCGTTCGCGCTGGGTCGCCGAGTTTGTCGGCGACATCAATCTGTTCGAGGGCCAGCTCGAAAGGCGCGAAGGCGGCCATTTGACGATGGCGCCGCGGCTCGCGATCGCGACGCGCGAGGCCGGCATTCTCCACATCGCCGAGCCGCGCCAGCCGGTCACAAGAGAAAACCTCTGCGTCGCGATCCGGCCCGAAAAGGTCAAGCTGTCGCGCCGCGGCCCGGTATCGGACAACACCAACGCGCTCAACCGTCTGGAGGGCGTCGTCACCGATGTCAGCTACCTCGGCGGCGTGACCGCCTACAAGGTGAGGCTCGACGGCGGCACCGTGCTGCGCTCGTCGATGGCCAACACCGCGCGGCTCGATCTTGACGCCTATAGCGTGAACCAGCGCGTGGTGGCGTGGTTCTCGCCGGAGGATTGCGTGGTGCTGGAGCAATGAGCTCACCATCGATCTTCACGCGCCCGGCGCGCCTTGCGGCGATTGCGCCCTATCTCTGGATGGCGCTGTTTTTCCTGGTGCCGTTTGTCTTTGTCCTGAAGATCAGCCTTTCGCAAACCGCGATCGCGCAGCCGCCCTATGTGCCGGTGTTCGATCCGGCCGAAGGCTGGGAGGCCATCAAAACGGCATTCGCCGCGCTCTCGCTCGATAATTTCAAGCTGCTCGTCACCGACGATCTTTACGTCCTGTCGTATTTGCGCAGTCTCGTGGTCGCCGCGATCTCGACTGCGATCCTGCTCCTGATCGGCTACCCCATCGCCTATGGCATGGCGCAGCTGCCGCAACGCTGGCAGAGCGTGGCGATGATGCTGGTGATCGTTCCGTTCTGGACCTCCTTCCTGATCCGCATCTATGCCTGGATCAATATCCTGCAGCATGACGGTCTGCTCAATCAAATCCTGTTGGCGCTGCATCTGGTCGCAACGCCCGTGGTATGGCTCTCGACCGACAGTGCGATGTATCTCGGCATCGTCTACTCTTATTTGCCGTTCATGATCCTGCCGCTCTATGCGACGCTGGCCAAAATGGATCCGGCGCTGCTGGAAGCGGCTAACGATCTCGGCGCTTCGCCGCTTCGCTCGTTCTGGCTCGTGACGTTTCCGCTCTCGCTGCCGGGCGTCGGCGCCGGCGCGCTGCTCTGCTTCATTCCCATCGTCGGCGAATTCGTGATCCCTGATCTGTTGGCCGGCTCCAACTCGCTGATGATCGGCCAGACCCTGTGGCTGGAGTTCTTCACCAACAAGGATTGGCCGGTGGCATCGGCGGCAGCCGTCATCCTACTGCTCCTGCTGCTCGCGCCGCTATTGCTGTACGATCGCCTGCAGCGCCGGCAATTGGAGGCGCGGTGATGGCGCGGGCATCGAACAAACTCTCCGTCTTCAACGTCACCGCGCTGGCGCTGGGGCTGGCGTTTCTTTATCTGCCGATCGTGATCCTGGTGATCTATTCGTTCAACGCCTCGCGGCTGGTGACGGTGTGGGGCGGCTGGTCGCTGCGCTGGTATTTTGAATTCTTCAACGACGAGGCCATGCTCGATGCCGCCTGGATGAGTTTTCGGGTGGCGGTGACCGCAGCGACTTTGGCGACGCTGCTCGGCACGCCGGCCGCGGTGGCGCTGTCGCGCGGCGCCGACTTCAGGGGACGAACGCTGTTCTCCGGCATGCTCTATGCGCCGCTGGTGATGCCCGAAGTCATCACCGGGCTCTCGCTGCTGTTGTTGTTCGTGGCGATCGGCGCCGAGCGCGGCTTCTGGACCGTGACCATCGCCCACACCACGCTCACCATGTGCTTCGTCGCCGTGGTGGTGCAGGCGCGCCTTGGCGCGCTCGATCCGACCCTCGAGGAGGCGGCGATGGATCTCGGCTGCAATCCCTTGCGCGCGTTCGTCGCGGTGACGCTGCCCCTGATCCTGCCCTCGATCGTGGCGGGCTGGATGCTCGCCTTCACGCTGTCGCTCGACGATCTCGTGATCGCAAGCTTCACCACCGGCCCGGGTTCGGCGACGCTGCCGATCCGGATCTATTCGGAGGTGCGGCTCGGGGTAAAACCGGAAATCAACGCGATCTGCACGTTGGTGGTGACGCTGATCGCAGTGGTGATCATGGTTGCCTCGGTTGCCGCGAAACTTTCGGATGCGCGAGGCAAGGCTGCCGCGCGGCTTTAGTGTTTCCGTCATTGCGAGCGAAGCGAAGCAATCCATGTCACCACACGGGAGAGAATGGATTGCTTCGTCGCTTTCGCTCCTCGCAATGACGGCTAGCATGGTTCGGGCCCCGCCCCTCACGACTTCACCGCACCCGCGGTGAGCCCGCCGACCATATATCGCCGGAAGGCATAGTAGATCGCGGCGGGCGGCAGCGCGTAGATGAAGCCGGTGGTCATCAACAATTCCCATGGCGAGTCGTCGGCGGAGAGGAAGTTGCCGAGCGCGACGGGCAAGGTGATGTCGTGGTCGTTCGACAGCAGCAGGAACGCGTAGAGATATTCGTTCCAGGCGAGCAGCACGGCATAGGTGCCGATCGCGACCAGCGAGGGCATCATCAGGGGAATGTAGACCAGGCGAAAGATCTGCAAGCTCGTCGCGCCATCCATGACGGCGGCCTCGTCAAGCTCCACCGGCAGCTTGTCGGAGGCCTGTTTCAACACCCAGATCGCGTAAGGCGAGGCGATAGTCACCATCGCCAGAATGAGCGCCCAGCTGGTGTTGAGCAGGCCGTAATTGCCCATGGTGCGGTACATCGGCACGGCCAGGAACGCTGCCGGAATGAAATAGGTGAACAGCGCGAGATTGAGCACGATGCGCCCGCCCGGCACGCGCAGCCGCGAGATCGCAAACGCAGCGGAGGTCGCGATCACCAGCGTCAGCGCGCCGACGGACGCCGCGATAACAGTCGAATTGGCGAACTGCACCCAGAAATCCCTGAGGAAATAATGCTGTTGGCGGAACACGATCTCGAAATTGTGCAACGTCGGGTGATCGGGCCATAATTTGCCGGAGAACGCATCTTCCTTCGGCGAGATCGCGAACACGAACATGTGGTAGATCGGAATCATGGTCCAGATGAACACGGGAATGCCGATCAGCAACAGCCGCGCCTCGGTTGTTGTCTGGCGTAGCGTCGGCAGCTTCATCGCGACAACCGTTTCATCATGAAATAGACCAGCGGCAGCACCAGCGGCATCGCGCAGACGATCGAGGCCATCGCGAGGTTGAGCTGGTCGAGACGCAAGTAACGAATACCGAGCGTGGACAGCACATGGGTGAGGTCGGCCGGCCCGCCGCCGGTCAGCAAGTAGACGCTGTTGAAATCGCCGAGCGTCCAGATCATCGAGAGCAGCGTGCAGGTGAGATACAAGGCCTGCATCGACGGCCAGGTGATGAAACGGAATTTCTGCCACCAGCTCGCGCCGTCGACGTCGGCGGCCTCGAACAGATCCTGCGAGATCGCAAGCCTCCCCGTCATCAGGATCAGCGTCCAGAACGGCAGCGATTTCCAGATGTGCACGCCGATCGCCATCGAAAGCGCCACCGCCGGGTCGTTCAGCCAGTTCGGCCCGTCCTCGCCGGTGAATTTGAAGATCAGCTGGTTGACCATGCCCCATTCCGGATTGAGCATGAAGCGCACCGACAGGATGGTCGGGATCGACGGCACCGCCCAGGGCAGGATGAAGATCACGGAAAGCCATTTGATCCAGCTTCGGGATTGCACGAAGAAGCCGGACAGAAACAGCGCGATCAGCATCTTCACGTTGATGCCGATGACGAGAAAGATCAGCGTGTTGACGGCCGCGCGCGCGAAAATCGGATCGTGCGCCAGCGCGACGTAATTCGAAGGCGAGCGCGCCAGCCAGAAGCCGTAGCACACCGGATAAACCACGAAGGCGAGGAACACGAGCAGATACGGCACCACCATCACGATGCCCCAGACCTGCGGCGTCGACAGCCGCGCCGCGCGTGGTGCTACGGGTGCGGCGTGGTCTGATGCTGAGATCGTGATCGCCATGGTCGGTTACTCGTTAGTCGCCTTAATCGCCTTAGTCGCCATAATCGTCGTCCCTGCGAACGCAGGGACCCATACGCCGTGCCCTATATTTTGAAAGACGCTGTTCGACGGCTTTCATGCAACAACTGCGTCCTGTGGTTATGGGTCCCTGCGTTCGCAGGGACGACGTGAGAGGGGTGTTATCCTCACCCATCTTGCTCACCTAGAAATGTTTCCCCTGACCGAAGCCGCCCCCTTCGTCATTGCCTGCGACAAACGCGAAGCGTTTGCGCAAGGGAGCGTAAGCGACGAAGCAATCCACACTGTCGTATCGGCGCAATGGATTGCTTCGCTGCGCTCGCAATGACGGGTTGGCTCACTCCTACCCCGCGACTTCCTTGATCCGCGCGATCATCTCGTCGACGGCCTTCTCCACCGGGACCTTTTCGCTGACCACGCGGTTCATCGCCTTGGCCCAGACGTTCTCGTTGTTCAGGATGGTGAACTTCCAGTTCTTGGTAAAATCGAACGGCTGGGTGCCGCCCATGAACTGGTTGTAGACCGCTTTGCGATGACGATCCGCCTGCCAGAACGGGCTTTGCTGGCTTGCGGTCGTTACCGGGAACCAGCGGCCGAGCGCGCCCTCGACATAGGGCCTTAGATTATCCTCCTCCATCATGAACTTGATGAACTCTTTGCCCAGCGCCTTGTTCTTCGCGGCGGTGAAGATCGCGCCGGTCTTGACGTCGGAGCGGTATTTGATCGGCGTGCCGTCCGGCTTGAGCGGGAAGGAGGCGGTGATGATGGTTTCCTCATAGGCCTTCTTGCCGGCGGCGCGCTGCTCGGGTGTCAGCGCCGGATTGGTGGAATCCTCGAACCACTTCGCCGCGATCGAGATCGTGAAATTATGCGTCATCACGGTCGTCTTGTTGTGGAAGGCGACGTTGTTGTCCGGGTCCTTCCAGGTGGTGGAGGAGGGCGGCGTGCAGCCCTTGATGTAGGTGTCGGTGTAATCCTTCAGCGCGTGGATCAGGCCGTCGCGCACCTTGGGGTCGTCGACCAGAAGCTTGCCGTCGTCGTCGACCAGCTTGACGTTGTAGGCATCCATGAAGGTGTAGAACGACTGGAAACTATCGGTGGATTCCACGCCCATCGGCTGGCCGATGCCGTAGATGCGCTGGCCCGTGGCTTTGCGGATCGCCGGTTGAACCTTGTCGCACCAGAACGACCAGTAATCCTCCCACTTGGTCGGGATGTCGCTCACCTTGAAGCCGGCCTGTTCCAGCATGTCGCTCCAGATCTGCACATGCATGCTCTGCTGTTTCATCGGGAAGCCGTAGTAGGCGCGCTTCCTGGTCTGGTCGTTGTAGAGAAACGTGGTCTCCAGCACGTTCGGCGCGAATCTTGATTTCATCGGCAACAGGATGTCGGAGAGGTCTTCGAGCTTGCCTTCGAACGCCCATTTGCCGGACGCCTGAACGTCGTAAGAGTCGGAGAAGGCGACATCGGGCACGTTGCCGGAATCCAGCGCCGCCACGGTTTTGGGGATCATGTCCTGGATCGCGTACTGCGACAGCTCGACCTTGACGCCGGTCTTGGCCTCGAACTTCTTGATCGCCGCGATCAGCGCGTCGTCCTCGGATTTGTAGAAGCCCTTGCTCCACCACACCGTGATGGTGTCCTGCGCCATCGCGGGTGCTGCCACCAACAACGCCGCGACCGCGGCGGCAAGCCTGACCACTCTCCCTGAACTCACGTCGCTCTCCCTGCCTGGTTGTGTGTTCTTGCTTCTTGGCGCCGGTTTTTTTAACCGGTTGGGTGAAAGACTAGCGCAGGGTCGAAGGGCGATCTAGCGGCATCTTGTCCGGGGCAGGTAGCGGGATAATTCGCCGCAACTGGTCCGCCTTTCGTCGTCCCGGCGAACGCAGGGACCCATACGCCGCGCCGCCAGTTTTGAGAGACGCTGCCCGACGGCTTTCGCGCAACAATTAATGCCGGTGGTTATGGGTCCCTGCGTTCGCAGGGACGACGATGAATGGCGCACAACGCGGCCACATCGTAGGTCGTCATACCCCGCGCATGCGGGGTATCCAGTACGCCGCGGCCCTTCGGTTCTATCACCGGCGCCTCTGGAATACTGGATCGCCCGCCTTCGCGGGCGACGACGACCGAGATTTCGTCAGACACACATCCACGCACCCCGCGACGCAAACGCGCCCGAGCTCTGCTCGATCCTTCGCCCAAAGAGGGCGTGGGGAATGCCGGGTGCCCATTGCACCCGCGGCCTCGCGTGGAAAAAATAAAAACCACACGAGCGTAGTCACCACGGTCGCGCCGGAATCACCCGGCATTCCCGCACGCAAGTGGGTTTAACGGTTTCCTTCGCGCTCTCCTTGGTGACCGGGCTCTTTTGCCACCATCGCCGCGCGGATCATCTCCGCGAAACTTGACGCCAGCGTCGGGGCGTCAGGACCACACGACTTCGCCGTCCGCGGGTGCACCGTTCGTCTTCAGGTGCAATCGCGTCCACCGCATCCCGCGCCCAACGTCCGTGACGATCGCGAAACGCCCCTCGTTATGGGCACGGGACAGCGGCGTTTATGGATTTGATTTGGGCAAAACGCGAAGCGAAATATTTTTAGCAAGGGGACTGGACAGGTAGCATCAGCTTGATCGGGTTCGATAAATTCGCCGTTAGGCGCAAGGCCGAAAGCGGGGGCAGGGCTACGAGCCGAAACCGCCATTGCGAGCGAAGCCTCGCGATCGTCAAGC
>Ga0209517_10003827_pt1 | contig 20134 bp, 22 predicted proteins | sample PeaSoiMetSII2010_FD_187695 | JGI IMG/M metagenome (GOLD analysis project Ga0209517, IMG submission 187695) | Peat soil microbial communities from Weissenstadt, Germany - SII-2010 (SPAdes) (version 2) | ecosystem: Environmental > Terrestrial > Soil > Wetlands > Peat | place: Germany...
CTGAAAAACTCAACAGCGCACCTCAGGGGCTAAAAGCCCATTCCTTCTGCCAGTTTTGTCGCAGGCCTAGAAGGCCTGCGCTACCCAAAATCAGGTGCGACATTGAGTTTTTCAGCAGCCTGCTAAATCCCGAGTATTCTGTTGGCTCCTGGCGGCACGGCTGAAGCCGTGCCCTTCCCGATATCCGTGAAAATCCGTGCTGATCCGTGGCCTCGTGACTTTCTCAGCAACTGCTTGCATTTTTCACGTGTCAGTGTGATACACTCGCCGCCGACTGTTGCTCACGCTGTGGGGCGGGGTAACGGCCGTGGGGGAATACAATTTTGCCCAAGGGGACTGGGGAATGGGCCTGGCGTTACTGCTTCTGATCTGGCTGATCACTCTGCTCAGTACATACTTCTTTGTAGCCAAAACCTGGTGGCTGCCTGCGGGAGCCGCGGCGGCGGCGCAGTGGATTGACCAGCAATTCGCGCTCACGTTTGTACTGATGGGGATCGTCTTTCTGGCCGCCCAGCTGTCGCTCGGCTATATCGCGTGGAGATACCGCGAGCAGGCGTCATCCCCGCCCGTAACGTATTCGCACGGGAACACCAAGCTGGAAGTTATCTGGACGGCGCTTACAGCGGTGCTGTTCATCGGGCTGAATCTCATGGGGGCGCCGGTGTGGGCGCACGAGCGTTTCGCTCCGGCGGATGCGAATGCGGTTCAGGTGGAAGTGACGGGCATGCAGTTTGCCTGGTACTTTCGCTATCCCGGAGCAGATGGGAAGTACGGCAAGACGAACGTGAAGTTGATGGACCCATCAGCCGGTGGAGAGGCCGCGGTTGGACTCGACACTGCGGACCCGGCGGCCAAGGATGACGTCGTAACCGGAACGATGTACCTGCCGGTCGGCCGCGAAGTAGACCTGAGCCTGCGGGCGGTGGACGTGATCCACAGTTTCTTTGTGCCGGGGTTCCGGTTCAAGCAGGATGCGGTGCCCGGGCTGAACATCCACATGCACATCAAGCCGACGGTGATCGGCGAATACGAGATTGCCTGCGCTGAATTGTGCGGTCTCGGTCACTACAAGATGCACGGCATGGTACACGTCGTCAGCCAGGAAGATTTTGATAAATGGCTGGCGGCACGGGAGGCGGAGAAACAGTAAAATGGCGACCCCGGTTACGGTTCATGCGCACGCGGCCCCGCAAGGGTTCATCCGGAAATACATCTTCAGCCTGGATCACAAAGTCATCGGCATTCAGTATTTCTTCCTGGCGCTCACTGCGGTCTGGATCGGTATGGCGCTGTCGTTGCTGATGCGCATCCACATGATCTGGCCGGGGGCGAGGTTGCCGCTGGTGGGGGAGATCAGGCCGGAGACCTATCTCGCCTTGATGACCATGCACGGCACCATCATGGTGTTCTTTGTGCTGACTACGGCGCCGCAGGGCGGGTTCGGAAACTACGTTCTGCCGATTCAGATTGGCGCGCCGGACATGGCGTTTCCCGTACTGAACATGCTGTCGTTCTGGACGACATTTGTCGCCTACATGGTGATGCTTGCGGCTTTCTTCGTGACCGGAGGAGCGCCGTTGCACGGGTGGACGGGATATCCGCCGCTGAGCGCGCTGCAATCGGCGGGACCAGGCGAAGGACTGGGCGCCGATTTGTGGATCACCAGCATCGCCATCTTCTGCCTGGCTTCGCTGATGGGCGCGCTGAATTTCATCACCACCACTCTCGATCTGCGGGCCAAGGGCATGACCATGATGCGGATGCCCCTGACGGTGTGGTCGTGGTTCATCACGGCGATCCTCGGACTACTGGCATTTGGCGTGCTGCTCTCGGCGGGGATTCTGCTGCTGCTGGATCGTAATCTGGGCACCAGCTTTTACGTGCCGCAGGTGGTGGTGAACGGAGTGGTGATGCTGCACAAGGGCGGTTCGCCGCTGTTGTGGCAGCATCTGTTCTGGTTCTTCGGGCATCCCGAGGTGTACATCGCGATTCTGCCGGGCATGGGCGTGGCCTCGCAGATTCTCTCGACGTTCTCGCGCAAGCCGATCTTCGGCTACAAGGCGATGGTTTACGCCATGCTGTCCATTGGATTTTTCGGATTCATGGTGTGGGGCCATCACATGTTTATGAGCGGGATGAGCCCGTACTCGGCGTTTGCGTTTTCGATTCTGACCATGTGCATTGGAGTGCCGTCGGCGATCAAGACGTTTAACTGGCTGGGCACGATGTGGAAAGGGCGCATTCGTTTCCACACGCCGATGCTGTACGCGATCGGGTTCGTGTCGCTGTTCGTCTCGGGCGGGCTGAGCGGCCCGTTCCTGGCGCAGCCGGTGCTTGACATCCCACTGCACGACACGGCTTTCGTTCCCGCGCACTTTCATCTGATCATGGGCGTGGCGGCGATTTTCGGCATTTTCGCGGCCACGCATTACTGGTTCCCGAAAATGTTCGGGCGCATGATGAACGAGACCCTGGGCCGCATTCACTTCTTCATCACGCTGGCCGGAACGTACGCCATCTTCATGCCCATGCACTGGCTGGGCCTGGCGGGGCAGACACGGCGCTACTCCCAGTTTACGGAAGTGGCGTACCTGATGAAGCTGATCCCGCTGAACACGTTCATCACCTATGCGGCGATCATCACGATCGCAGCGCAGTTCATTTTTGTGATCAATCTGTTCTGGAGCATGTTCAAGGGACCGAAGGCCAGCGACAATCCGTGGGAAGCGACGACGCTGGAGTGGACGACGGCGACTCCGCCGCCGCACGACAATTTCGGCGGAGTGACGCCCGTGGTCAACCACGGTCCGTATGAGTACGGGGTGCCGGGGGCTCCCAGGGATTATGTGATGCAGACGGATCCGGCGGTGGGTGGGGCACATTGAGACGAGGATGCGAAAATCTCCACGTCTCAAAAGCGAGACGTGGGGCACCCGGGGTCGGCGCATTGAGCAAGATCCCCACTTCTCGCAAAGGCGGCGAGAAGCGGGGCACCCAATAGATTATGGCGACTTACACACCAACGACTCCGATCGGCGGCATTGGCCGCGCGCACAAGCCGCCAGTCCCGCCTTTGGGCGGAGGCGATGAGGGCCGCGGCGGGAATTTTCCCGATTATGGCGCGAGGCTGAGGCGGGCGCGGCTGGGACTGTTCTGCGCGATTGTGACGGTCTGCATGGTTTTCATCTCGCTGACCAGTGCCTATATCGTGCGGCAGGGCATGCCGACGTTTGACGATGCGTCGAACAGCTACATTCACGATTGGGGCATAGTGCGTTTGCCGTGGGTGTTGCTGGCGATCAACACGGCGATCCTGCTGCTCAGCAGCCTGACCATGGAGTTGGCGCGGCGGAATGCGGCGCGGTTGGCGGCGCTGGCTCCGGTGAAGTCGATTCCGGGAGTTTCGCTGGGAAAGGAATCGTCGTTCCCGTGGCTGGGAGTGACTGTGCTGCTCGGATTTGGCTTTCTGGCCGGGCAATGGCTGGCGTGGGGCGAACTGCATAATCGCGGCTTCTACGTGAATACGAATCCCAGCAGCTCGTTCGCGTTTCTGCTGACGATCACGCACGCGGTACACCTTACCGGCGGAATGATTGCGTTGCTGTGGGCGGCCAGCGCTTCCCTGCTGCACAAGCCGGTGGAGTCCAGGCGAATCGTCGTCGATATTACGGCCTGGTACTGGCATTTCATGGCGGTGCTGTGGGTTTACATCTTCGCGCTGTTGGGGCTGGCGAGATAGGAAGTTTCAAGGTTTCAAAGTTTCAACTTTGCAAAGACGTACCCGGCGGAAGACTTTGAAACATTGAAACTTTGAAACATTGAAACCTGGAAAGGGGAAGGAATGGCTGACGCCACGCTTGAGCATGATGTCGTCCAGCATGGGCTTCCGGGAGCTTATGAGGCTCCGCTGTTTGGAGCGTATTCGAAGAAAGTAGGCATGTGGCTATTCCTGGCCTCGGACTCGTTGACGTTCGGGGCGCTGCTGTTCGCTTTCAGCTATAACCGCATCTACACCAATCCCTGGCCGACGCCATTTCATGCGGAGAGCATTGGCAACGCCACCATCATGACGGCGTGCCTGCTTTCGAGTTCACTGACCATGGTGCTGGGCGTGTTCGCGGCGCAACGCGGGGACAGGGCGTGGACGCGGAATTGGCTGCTCGCCACTATGGCGTTTGGCACGGCCTTCATCGTGTTGCACGGCATGGAGTGGAGCAAACTGATCGGCGAAGGATTGGCTCTTCCCGGCTTTTTCACCTTGCTGGGTGTTTCCCAACCGTCGGGCGCGGGTGAGTTGGCCGATGTCTCGAAGAACGTGCCGCAATTCACGCAGGCCTTCTTCGGGCTGACGGCCATGCACATGCTGCACGTGACCATTGGCGTGATCTATTTGGGAGTGGTGGCATTACGCAAGTGGTTTCTGCCGATTCTCGCTGTGATCTGGATTGCGGCGGCGTTTTTGATCCCGCCGGGCAACGTCTTTCATTACCCGATTCATGTGCTGGGAATCGGATTGCTCATCGCCGCGATCATTCTTTTCCTCAAGCCGAAAGATTATGACGCCCAGGATGTCGAGGTTTCCGGGCTGTACTGGCACTTCGTGGACCTGGTGTGGATGTTCATCTTCCCGCTGGTCTATTTGATGTCGACGAAAGTGATGTAAAAAGATTGGGCAATTTGGTAATTGAGTAATTTTGTAATTGAAAAACGAAAAGAGGCCGCCCCGGTTTTTCAATTCCCCAATTACTCAATTGCTCGATTACTAAATTGGTCCGGGGGGATCACCGATGCACGACGTAGCGCATGACGACAGCAAGGGCCAGTATTTCTGGGTGTGGGGAGCACTGCTGGTTCTGACCGCCATCGAGGTGGTGCTCGCTTACAGGCAGGTGTTTCAACCGGTGCGCATGCTGGAAATCCTGCTGGTGCTGTCGGTGATCAAGTCGGCACTGATCATCGCCTACTTCATGCACCTGAAGTTCGAGCGAGCGCTGATGCGCTGGCTGCTGGTGATTTCGGTGACCGCATGTTTCGTGATCATGTATTTCTTTTTCTTTCCGGACGCCGACCGGATTATGAGACTGGGAGTGAAATGATGCGGTTGGAGAGCGACCTCAAGGATAGTCCGCAGGCTAAAGCGGTCCCTCAGGGGCTCAAGCCCGCTCGCTTTTTGAGCCCGGGCAGCACCCTTCGGCTCGCTGCGCTCGCTCAGGGCAGGCTAGAAACTGAAAGCCGCGCCCTTCCCCAACCCAGTCGCAAGACACGGGGGCGGTTGTTCGGTCTACTGCTCGGGCTGGTGCTCGCCCTCTCGACCGCGCCCGCATTCGCGCAGGGGTGCGTCATGTGCTACGAAAGCGCTAAGGGAGCGCCCAAGGATGGGCAGCGCGCGCTGAGCCGCGCCATCCTGATTCTGCTGGTGCCCCCGCTGGGAGCAATGACCATTGGCGTGGGCTGCGCCTTCCGCTACGGAAGACAGCGCGACCGGGAGAAGGACAACGCCTCCAGTTAAACGCCGCAACCCCGCAGGGCAGCATCTTCTCTTCCGATCTTCTGGGCGGTATTCAGGAATACAGCGTGATGGGCGAAACCACGCGCGCGATGGCGCCGTTGGGACTGGGCTGGTCGGGCTTCAGGCCGCTGCGCATGGACGCGAAAAGGCCGATCAATTGGCCCAGCATTACGTCCAGCACCGGGCGGTAGGAATCGGAAAAATCAGCGTCCAGGGACAGACAATAGTCGGCCAGCGGCGTAACGTCATCCACTGCCTGCGCCGTGACCACAGCGCGAACGCGCCCCAGGCGTTTGCGATCGATCTCGCGCAACAGGTCGAGTTCGTAGCCACGGCGGCGCGCGTCGCCGGAGAGAAACGCGACAAACAGGGTCTGCCCATCCACACTCGACAGGGGACCGTGACGCAACCCGAGCGGCGACTCCGCTACCGAGGTCACGTAGCCGGCGCTGAGTTCGACGACCTTCAGGGCGGACTCGTCGGCCACGGCGCGTAACGCCCCGCTTCCCACAAAACAGGCGCGAGTGCAACCCAATGTGGTGATGCCCGCAGCAGCCTCCGCAGCGACGGGCAGAAACCGGGTGCCCGCCTCGGCCAAGCCTGCGACCGTACGGCCAAACTCGTCGTAGTCCCCCAGATGGGCCACGCACTGGCCAGCCAAAATCATGTTCGTAAACGAACTGGTCATGGCCAGGCCGCGGTCGTTCACAGCATCGTCCAGAATGACGGCCACCGCCCGACCCTCGTAGCGCGAACAAATCTGGGCCATCTTGCCCTGCCGGTTGCAGGTGATTACTACGTGCCGGATACCTTGATACTGGTCGAGAGCGCGCTGCAGCAGGGCTACTCCCTCAGGACTATCCCCGGAGCGGGAAAACGAGATCCAGAGATACTCTCGTCCCGCCGAGTGAAAATCCTCGAAGTCCGTCAACAGCGTGGTGCTGGGAACGGGCCACACATCGCAACCCCAACGCTGTCGGAGCAAGGGAGTCAGGGCCCGGCCGACATAGTCGGACGTGCCCGCACCCACCAGATAAACCGTGGGCGAAGCGGTGGGGCCGCGTCCGATTCCGGCCTGGCGGAGGAGCGGACTCACAGCGGCGCGCTGCTCGCCGCAGCGCTCGTAGGTCCTGCTCCAGGTGGCCGGCTGTTGGCTGATTTCGCGCGGAGTGTGTTCCAGACCGCGCTCGACTTTTTCCTGCTGCGGCAAATTCAACAGCATGCGCAACGGATCTTCCAACGTAAAATCTCCTCCGGTCAAACACTGTAGTCTATTACAAAACGACCCGGTTGAAAAGTAATCGAAAGTAAATGAAATAACGCTCGGAAGGAAACGGCAGAACATCCGCCCGGATTTCCTCAGCAACTAAACCCCTGGGAGGGTGTTTTCTTCGCTGACAAGGAGACCAATATGAGCCGCGGTTCCCACATTCTCAGTTCGCTGCTGCTCGGAACGGCACTCGCTTCATCGCTCGCCGGCATGGGATGCGCCGAGCATCATGTTTACCGCGTGTATGACCCTTACTACACCGATTATCACGTGTGGAACGATGAGGAGGTAGTTTACTACCACCGCTGGTGCGATGAGACCCACCGCGACCATGGCCGCGATTTTCGCAGGCTCTCTCGCGATGAGCAGAAGGAATACTGGACCTGGCGTCACAATCACGGGGATCGGGAACATCGCTAGGGCTGGTTTTGCGGCGGCGAGCAAGAGCGCTCGCTTCGCTCGCGGGGCGGACGAATGCGTCCGCCCCTACATGGATTAGCGAGGATCCTGCGACAGCGTGATGAGAACCTGGTCAGTCGTAGTCAGCCTTGCCCCCAGCCGCTCCAGTTCTGCGATCGTCTTCTGCCCGTCCTCGTGATTGAGGGTTTCGATGGCGTCCAGCACGACAGCTACGCGCCGTCCGCGTTCGAGCAGACCTTTGGCGGCGAAGCTCACGCAATACTCGGTCACTACACCGAAAACGATAAACTCCGCCTGACTGCCCAGACGCCGGACCAGAGCATCGGCGTGCCGGCTGTCAAAAATGTTCAACGTCTGCTTTTCCAGAAGGATCTGCTGGTACGGGGACAAATCGTCTGGCAGTTGCGCGTCTGCCTGGTTGGGCACGCGTACGACCTTCTGCGTCAGGGCCTCGGGAACGAGCTCGGCACCGGCAGTCCCCTTCATGCAATGCGGCGGGAAAATCTTGAATTCCGCATCGTCGGGCGCGTGAAAGTCTCCGTGGGACACCAGGAATACCCGGTCCTGCCGGGCCAAATCAGTAAGGCGTTTGATGTTGGGAAGCAATTTCTCCGCTCCGGGGACGTAGAGCTTGCCTCCGGGCAAGACGAAGTCAGCCTGCACATCTACTTCCCAGAGAATGAAGTCGCGCGAAACCATGATTCTCCTTCCGGTCTGAAAGCCGAGCGTAGCATCCATGCTTCAGCCCCGACAAACGTGGAACAGGGCTGGTGGGACCCGGCCCTATAGGGTAAGCTACAAGAACTGTTCCATGAAAGCCCGGCGCGTCACCTACGACACGGTTCGCCGCCTCGGCCTCACGCTGCCCAACGTCGAGGAAGGAACTTCGTACGGCACTCCTGCGTTGAAGGTCAAGGGAAAGGCGTTCGTCTGCCTGCACCGGGACCGGGACAAGATCGTCTTAAATATGCCCTTCGACCGGCGCGAAGAGCTGATGGCAGGCGATCCCGAAGTCTATTTCATCACCGATCACTATCGCGAGTACCCATGGGTTCTGGTGAGCCTGTCGAAGGTGCATCCGGACGCGTTGCCCGAGCTCCTGCAGACGGCGTATCGCGCGGCCTTATCGGCGAAGAAACGTCGCGTCTAGCGATTCTCGTCCTCCATTCGTCTTCATCTTCGATCCTGCGCTCGTCGATCGAGCCGGCTTTGTGTTCTAATCTCGGCGTCATAGGGTGCGGGTTATCGGTGCCCGTATATCCCGAAATCATGGAGACAAAATGTCAGCTGTCTATCGGAAGCGCCTCTCGGTTGCGCTCGTCACGACAATCCTCACGACTTCTCTTTGGGCGCAGGGCGCGTCCGCGCAAGTGGATTCGACCGCGCCTCCCGCCGACCTGGACGCCTACGTCGCGGCGGCGATGAAAACCTTCAATGTTCCCGGGCTTATTGCTGAAGCCGGCGGAAAAGAAGTGAGGTAACTGGGCCAATGCTTACATTAAGAATCAATTCCCAGGTCCGAGCAGGCCGTGATTCAAATGCTCCGCTTGCAACGGGCCAGGTGTACAGGGCGATTTAGCCAGCTGTTGACACGCTGTCTGGAACGTCTCGTTGGCGGGAATCACTAACGATAGGTTGCAGCTTTCACAGACGACATATCGTGCTTCTGGCGACAGCACGAGAGCCAAACGATGAGCCTCTGGGGATGGGGTGGAATCATTGACGGACACAGCATATGCCAACTCTCCAGGTACGAGACCATCATACGCCGTTTCAGCTCCCGTACTCGGATTCGGTCAGGCGGCTGCAGGAAGCGACAACGGAACAAAAATCCAGAACGCCGATCCGGGCCTGGCTGTCAACCGTAAAACTCCGAAAGGCGTCCGGAAAATCAGGTTACCCGGCCTTCTTACCTTCCCATTGCTTCTCTCGTTTTTCGCCCTCCTCGGCCAGTTCTGCGCCCCCGAGATCCACTTCGAGAGAGAGACCAGTCAGATCCACACTATTCGCGATTCGGAACAAAGCTTCCGAAACACGGCTGACCGCCTCGCGCATGTAGCGGTCCTGCTTGCCCGGATCGGCGACGTTCGAGGCCATCATGATCTGCGTAAGCGCGTTACGAACGTGGTGGTTCAGAAAGGAAAGTTCCAGCGTTCGCCGGATGGATCGCCTGCGGGCTTGTTCGAGCGCAATCGTCGCCAGGCAAATGACCACTAGCGTGTCCACTAGAGGTCCGGACGCAGCGACCAGGTACCATGCGACGTGGCGATAGTACAAAGCAGCACTCACGGCTACTCCCATGAGCGCAGCCATTGTACCTAACACCAACGCGGTGGCTAGAGACTGAAGGAAGGACCCTGAACTGTAACCCAAGAAACTCTTAGCATGGTCATAGGAGCGAGCCAACTGATGCTCATAGGTTTTCATCACAACCCCAACTCTACCAATCATAAACCATTGTGATCACTGTATCATTCGCCATCCTTTCTCGCTGCGGTCCTCTAGTATCGTTTAAGGTACAAAGTGTCGAACGGGCGATCTGCGCAGGTGGATTGGGGTGCGTTTGGTTGGTGAAACATCACCATCACACCAGCAACTGCCAGACAGCGTGCCTCTCGTGCGTCTTCATCGTAGAAACGCGTGGGCCGCATCCTCCACGCGCACGCTCGACTTGCGCCGAGCCCCGGTGGCCACGGTGTAAACCACGAGCAGATGGTTCTGCACGATCAGCAGCTCTTTTTCGCTGATCCATCCCACCAGTCCGGCGCGGGGCAGGAGCGCGACCCGCTGCGGAGGATCGGCCAGAGTTCTCACTTCGACTGCCGGTAATTCGGCCAGCGCCTTGCGAATCTGCCTCGATTCCGCGGGATCTGCCTGGCCCTGCTCCGACAATTGAATGGGCTGGTTGACCTGCGCCGTCGCGACAATGGTCATTGCCACATACCCGAGCGCCGGCGATAAGCGTGCGTTCGATGTGTAGAAACTCACATCATAGTCAGCATTCTTGTAGGTGGCCTGCTCATCGAAGACGGTCACGGTTTTGCCGTTGTTCCGTACCAGTGTCTGATCGTTGCTCTGGTTGGACCACCCGCAACAACCGGTGTCAGGAATGGCCTCTACGATCACGTTGCCACCCGCGGCCGCATCGAGGACGCGCCGCAAAGGTCCGGTCAGAGGGTTGGCTGTCCACTTCCCGCCTTCTTCCTGGTAGCGTGTGCTGGCCTTGTACGACGGCTCAGTTTTTCCCACGACAAACTGAGTCATCAGGAAGAAGTCACCTACACCGTTCTCCGGCGCCCAAACCACGCCGTACGGACAGCTTTCTTCGCAGGAGCCAGTCGGGCAGCGGCAATCCGGCAGTTTCACTGTGGCGAGATCCTCGCGTCCAGCTCCGGTCAGATCGGTCCGCCACACCTCCCATGTGGTGGTGGTGGAGAGGTCCACGTTGTCTCGCTGTAGCCGGCGCGCCGAATTAGCGAACCAGAATAAGTGTGCGCCATCTGCCGACACATGCGGATTTGGAGCCGACTCCGTGATCGCTTGATTCGATCCTGTGGCGGAGGCCTCTCGCTTGATACCGCGCTCAAGCATGTTCCCGGTATGCCCGTCCCACAGCCACACCTTGGTAGCAGCGTGCGCGTCGGGTTCCGAAATCGGCTGCGATTCAGTCGGCGCAAACAAAATCTGCCCGAGGCGGTTCACCGAAAAGCTCTCCGGTGATATTGCCGCCCCGCCCGGAAGCTTGACGGTCTGCTTCACGACAAACGTGGCCGGGTCGTACTCGACCATCTCGCCGGGCGAGCGCAGCACCCAGAGCCGTGGCGCTTGCGCCAGCGAAGACGCCGCCAACAGCAGCAGAGCACTCATTGCCAGGAACACTTTTCCCATGGCGTCAGTTATATCGTAGAGAGGCTGGATCGCGCAGCTTCGAGGGCGTGAGTTTCAGGAATGTACTCCAAGTTGGAAGTACTCCATCCAGGGGCTGGACCCTGAATTTTCCTAGGCTCCGCGTACAATAGCATCTTGCCCGTGCAACCATTTTCCGGAGAGGGTTCATGACCACCAAGCACCATCCTCGGCCGCAAGTCGCAGCGGAAATCCCAGCCGTGCCGCTTACCACGGAAGGCTACAGCGTCCTGCACCAGATGATGCGCTTCCGCTGGGCCGCGTGGCGCGCCCTGCCGCAAGCAGAAAAGTCAGCCATCGCGAGCGAGGCGGGCGCGGCTCTCTCGGCCATGGAGAAGAACTCCGGCGGTCAGTCGGCCCTTTACTCGCTGATCGGCCACAAGGGCGATTTGATGCTGATTCACTTCCGCGAATCGTTCGCCGATCTCAACCAGGTCGAACTCAAGCTCTCCGGCCTGCGCCTGAGCGATTACCTTGAGCCCACCACGTCGTATCTCTCGATTATCGAGCTGGGACTCTACGACTCGACTGTGAAAACCTACAAAGCGCTGGCCGAGCGCGGCATCGAACCGCATTCCGAGGAATGGAAGCGCGAGATCGCCGAGACTCTGGCGCGGCAGAAAGAAGCGATGCGGCCGCGCCTGTACCCGGAGATTCCACCGAATCGCTACGCCTGTTTTTATCCCATGGACCGCCGCCGCGGCGAAGATAGGAACTGGTACACGCTGCCCATCGAAGAACGCGCCCGCCAGATGGGCGAACACGGCCTGGTCGGCCGGCGCTACGCCGGCGAAGTCAAGCAAATCATCACCGGCTCCATCGGGTTCGACGATTGGGAGTGGGGCGTGGATTTGTTTGCCGACGATCCCTTGGTGTTCAAGAAACTGATCTACGAGATGCGCTTCGACGAAGTCAGCGCGGTTTATGCGTTGTTCGGGCAGTTCTACGTGGGCGTGCGCGTTGCGGCGGCGTCGCTGGGGAATTTGCTCGGCGGCGAACTGCCGAAGTAGCTGCGGCGATATCAAAGTTAAGCGCAATTTCACCACAGAGACACAGAGTCACAGAGAAGACCTTTTGATGGTTCGTCTTTCTCTGTGTCTCTGTGACTCTGTGGTGAATGAATTCCTAGACTGGAGAGCGAATGTCCACCTTAGGCCTAATCGAATATGGAGATGCATCCCCGGAAGTTCGCGCCATCTATGACGACATCCGGGCAACGCGCAAGACCGATTACATCAACAATTTCTGGAAGGCGATCGCCCACGATCCCGCCACGCTCAAGCGCACGTGGGAAGACATCAAGCAAATCATGGCTCCCGGTGCGCTCGACCCGCTCACGAAGGAAATGATCTACGTAGCGGTGAGCGTTACCAACCAGTGTGGCTACTGCATCGCCTCGCACAGCGTGTCGGCGCAACAGAAAGGCATGACCGACGCCATGTTCAAAGAGCTGATGGCGGTGGTCGGCATGGCCAACGAGACTAACAAGATGGTCACGGGATATCAGGTCGAGATTGACGAACAGTTCAGGAACGGTCGTTAGTTGTTGGGCGGGGACCGTTGGGGGTGCCCCACCCTTCTCGCGTTCTTTGCGAGAGGATGGGGATTTTGACCTCGTCTCGCCAATTGCGGCAAACCGGGCAGCAGTCAGCGCTTACTTCCTAGGCTGCTTCGCCTTCCACGCGTGTGCCTTCATATCCACCTTCCGCCCGCGGAACCGCACGCCCTCGGCCTCCAACCGCAGGCGCTGCTCAATGGCTGAGTCACCGCGCAGCTTGATTTCGCCGCCGGCGCCCAGGACACGCTGCCACGGCAATCCGAAACTGCGGCGCAGCACTTTGGCGACCTGCCGTGCCGCTCCGGGAAACCCCGCCGCCTTCGCGACCGCCCCGTAAGTCGAGACTTTCCCGCGCGGAATCGCGCGAATCGCGCGCTCGATCTGCAAGAGCATTGCTCCGGCTTTGTCGTGATTGGCTTTTTGGGCGCGGGGGCCGCGGGGCTTTCGAGTCACTGTGTAATCTACTCCGCGACTACAGCTGTCTCACAAATGGTTCGTGCGGGCCATCCAGCAAACCGCAGGGGCTAAAGCCCGCGTCTTTATTGGCTCTGGGCGGCACCCTTCGGCTCGCTGCGCTCGCTCAGGGCAGGCTAGAAACTAAAGCCGTGCCCTTCCCAAGACGATTTATGAGATAGCTCGTAAGGTCGTGCCCTTCCCGATCCATTTGCCCTTCCAGACGCATTTGTGAAGCCGGTTCCAACGACCGGCCGCGTCCGCGGCTACGCCGCCTTGCGGAAGGCCTCCAGGGCCTCCTGCTCCGAGCTGTGCACCTCAAACACGGTCAGCAGCTTGGTCACCTGCAGCAGATCACCCACGCGCTTGGTCAGGTTCGCGAGCTTGATCGTGCTCCCGGCGTTCAGCGCCGTGGTATGCAGGGCCACCAGCGTGCCCAGCCCGCCCGAATCAATGTAGTTCACCTCGCCCAGGTTGAGCACAATGCGTTTCATGCCGTCCGCAACGGCCTTCTTGACTTCCTCCCGCAGCAGCGACGATTCCTCGCCAAACACAATTCTTCCGCTGCATTGGATGACCAGAATCCCATCCACCGTTCGCTTCGTCAGTTTCAATTGCATCGAGACCCTCCTCGCGGGCCGCTAGACGACTCGCCCCAGCCGCATCCGCATACAATCTTGCCGCACCAGCCTATCTCTTGCCACGCGGGTTAGCAAGTCCCGAAACCCAGCCGGAGTAGGTCCTGTCCCGATGCGACCTGACGAGGAAGAAAGTTCAGTCCTTAGTGGAACCAATTGCGTCGGGTCGGTGTCTAAGAGCGCTATGCGGCCAAATCAATTTCAGTGGATATTACGCTCTGTATTGTCGCTTAGCGTGCTGGCGGGGTTTGCCAGAGTAGCCGTCGGACAGTCTGGTGACCTTGCCATCACCCACGTCACCATCATCAATCCAGGCGTCGGCAATCCGCAAGCGGACATGACCATCCTCATTCATGGACATGACATCGCCGCTCTCGGCCAAGCAAAGCACGTCAGGGTACCTCCCTCCGCCAAGCTCATCGATGGTACCGGAAAGTTCGTCATCCCTGGCCTATGGGACATGCATTCTCACTTCCGCGATGCCGCCCGTGATCTAAAGATGGACATCGCCAACGGGGTGCTCGGGACTCGCAACATGGGCGGAGTCGCCAAAGAGGTATTTCCTCTCCGTGATGCCATAGCCCACTACCGGCAACTCGGACCGAAAATAGTGGCCTGCGGTCCAATCCTCGATGGTCCTGACTCCTGGTCCAATCCACAATTCACCATCTCTGTGACTACTGCGGATGAGGCGCGGGCTGCCGTAGTTTCGCTGAAGCAACAGGGTACGGACTGCATCAAGGTGTACGACGGCCTGTCGCGAGATTCCTATTTCGCTATTCTCGATGAAGCGAAGAAGCTGGGCCTGCCCGTCGTCGGGCACCTCCCCAGAGGAATCAGCATCGCGGAAGCATCCAATGCTGGTCAGCGGTCTCTGGAACACGGTATTGCGCTGGCGGGCGGATCAACGGCGGAGAACGAGTACATCAAACGGGGTTTGGATCAGTCTGCCTTTCAGGAGGCCCTCCGTACAAAGAACTTCGCACTGATCCCAGCCAAGATCGCGCGCGATAACACCATGATGCTGGACACTTTTAGCCAGGAACGCGCGGATGCGACCTATCGGCTGCTGGCGAAGAACAATACATTCATCACTCCCACGCTGGTGACCGAGCGCTCGCTAACGTTCATTGATGATCTGAACGCAAGGCCCGATCCCAGAATGCAGTATGTCTCGGCGGAGGAGTTGCAGTGGTGGAAACCAGAGAACGGCATGCTGACAAAATACCGGACGCCGGAGTACATCGCGATGAGAAAGCGGGAGTATGCCAAGATGCTGGAAGAAGTCCATCGGGCGCAGACGCTTGGCGTGCATCTTCTGGCGGGAACGGATATTACGATTCCGTACACGTATCCGGGCTTCAGCTTGCACGATGAACTCCAACTATTTGTTGAAGCCGGGCTGACTCCGATGCAAGCCCTCGAAACCGCCACGACCAACCCGGCCCTCTTGCTCGGATTGTCGAAAACGTGGGGCCGTGTCGAGCTCGGATACACCGCCAATCTCGTTTTGCTGACTGCTGATCCTCTAGCAAACATCTCGAACACGGAGAAGGTTAATTCTGTTGTGGTGAACGGGGAGTATTTGAATCGTGCTCAACTCGATCAACTGCTCAACGACGCAAGGGTCCCGAACCGATAACTCCAGGATGGGCAGCCACGCCCCGCCGCCTTCTTCCTCCCATCACGTATAATCGTGTCTTCCGCTCATGAGTTACACCGTTCTGGCACGCAAATACCGCCCGCAGAAGTTCTCCGAGGTCATCGGACAAGAGCACGTCACCCGCACCCTGCAGAACGCCATCGAGCAGGGACGCACCGCCCACGGCTACATTTTCAGCGGCCATCGTGGCATCGGCAAAACCACGGTGGCGCGCATCTTGGCCATGGCGCTGAACTGCCGCTCCACGGACAAGCCTGTGCCGGAGCCCTGCGGCGTCTGCGACTCTTGCACAGAAATTCGCGCCGGGAACTCGGTGGACGTCATCGAAATTGACGCGGCCACCAACCGCGGCATTGACGAAATCCGCGAACTGCGCGAGGCCGCCCGCTACCGCCCGGCGCGCGACCGCTTCAAGATCTATATCCTCGACGAAGCTCACCAGATCACCGACGCAGCCTTCAACGCCCTGCTCAAGACGCTGGAAGAGCCACCCGACCACATCGTCTTCATGCTGGCGACCACGCAGCCCGAGGACATCCCACAAACCATCCGTTCGCGCTGCCAGCACTTCAGTTTCCGCGCGGTCAAGTTCGACGATATTGTCGGTCAGCTGCGCGAAATCGTGGACCAGGAAATGAAGGCTGCCCCGAGCGGTCTTCTCAAGACCGTGAGCAACGACGCTCTCGCCCTTCTCGCTGAAGCCGGCGATGGTTCGATGCGCGACGCTCTCTCCCTTCTCGACCAGGCCATCGCCTCAGCCGCTGGCGACCTCACGGTCGAATCGGTGCGCAATCTGGTCGGCGCGGCTCCCGCGCATATCCTGGAACAAGTGATGCAAGCTGTGTCCGAGGGCAAGAGCGAGGAAGTTCTCCGCCAGGTTGACCACCTGATCAGCGAAGGCCACAGCCCGACGCACTTCGCGCGGCAGATGGTCCGATTCCTGCGGAACGCCACGGTTGCGAAAATCGCCGGCAAGGATTCTTCCCTGCTGCAGATTTCGAGCGAGGAGCGCGAACGCGTCGCTCGCGTCGCGTCACGGTTCGGCGAAGAAGATCTCACCCGTCACCTCCAGATCATGCTGCGCACGCACGGCGAACTGGGATACAAGCAGGAACAGCGTTTCCATCTCGAACTTGGTTTGCTCAAAATGGCGCATGCGCAAAGGCTGCTGCCGATCGAGCAGTTGCTGAGCGATGTCGCGGCAGCGCCCGTGGCGAACGCGCAGAGGGCTCCGGCAAGGCCAGCGATGGTTCGCGGCGGGCAGAGCGAGGAGCCGCGCCGCCCCGAGCCACCGGCTGCGTCCCGGCCGAATTACGTCAGCCCGTTTGCGGCCGACTCCGCCCGCAAAGGCACTCCGCGCCAGGAGGCGCCGACTGATGCCGCTCCCGCGCCGGGGCCACGCATTGTCGCCGCAGCCAGCGCCCCAGAGCCCGTGATCATGGGCTCCGCTGCGCCCGCAACTCTGCGTGAGAGTTCCCCCGAGCCAGAGGAAGCTCGGCAGACGTCTGAGCCGCGGCCGGCACGGGCCGAGCCCCCGGATGAAATCGCCAGGCTGCAGGCTGCCGTACTCGAAGCTCTCACTGACGGCAACCAGCACATTCTCGTCTCCATGTTGTCGGGCGGCGAATGGAGTGTCGAAGCGAACGAGTTGGTCATCAAAGTTCCGGAGTCACAAACCGTGGTGGATATGTCGCTCAGTCCAGAGGCCAAGCGGCTCGCCATCGCCTCGGCCAGTGGAGTGCTTGGCCGGGCGATAAAGTTGAAGATCGTTTCGGGCGCCACCGTCGCTGCGCAGGAAAACAAGCGCAACGGCGCCGCGCGCGCCGTGGTGGGTCCCGGAGGCCGCAGCCGTGCTGAGCAGGATCCAGTCGTCCGCCGCATGCAGGAGAAGTTCGGGGCCGAAATTCGCACGGTGATTGACTATCGAGAAAAGCGGTAAGGCAAGGTTTCAAGGTTTCAGAGTTTCAAGGTTTCAAAGTAGCCGCATCGAAACTACCGGCCGCACGCTCCAGAGCGCTCAAGTGCTTGGTACTTTGAAACTCTGAAACCTTGAGACTTTGAAACGTGAGGTTCTATGGGTGGATTCAACCTGCAAGAACTGATGTCGAAAGCCAAGGCGCAGTATGACACCCTGCAGAAGAAGATGCAGGAAACCGTGGTCGAAGCCACGTCCGGAGGCGGGGCGGTCACGGCCAAAATGGACGGCCGCAAGCAGCTGCTCAGCCTGCGCATCGATCCCGAGGCCGTAAAGTCCGGCGATGTCGAGATGCTTCAGGACCTGATTTTGGCTGCGGTCAACGAAGCCGCCCGCAAAGTGGACGCGCAGATGCAGTCTACGGTTGGAGGAATGCTGGGCGGAATGGGATTGCCGGGACTCTGAGCATTGAGTAATTGTGTAATTTGGTAATTGAGTAATTTGGATCGTGGAATTCGGCCGGCAGTTACAATGTCCCCAGCCGGTTTTCAATTACCCAATTACAAAATTACCCGATTACCGAATCACCCAATGTCCCGCTTTGCTGAACCCATGTCGCGGCTGATTGACGAGCTGAAGAAGCTCCCGGGGGTGGGCGCGAAAAGCGCGCAGCGCCTGGCCTTTCACATCCTGCGCTCCCCGGACGAAGACGCCGAAGCGCTGGCGGCCGCAGTGCGCGACGTCAAGGCCAACCTCCGCCTGTGCTCGGTGTGCAACAACATCACCGACGTTGACCCCTGCGTCTACTGCACCAGCCCAACCCGCAACCGACGCCTGGTTTGCGTGGTTGAGGAACCCACGAACATAGCCGCCATCGAGAAAACCAAGCACTTCAACGGCGTCTTCCACGTCCTGCACGGCGCGATCTCGCCGCTGCACGGCATCGGCCCCGAGCAGTTGCGGATCTCGAACTTGATCACACGGGTTGACGCGGGCAACGTGGACGAAGTTATCCTGGCGACCAATCCCACGGTCGAAGGCGAGGCGACGGCTGTCTATCTCTCGCAGCAACTCAAGCGTGCGGGAGTGAGAGTGACCCGCATCGCCATGGGCATCCCGGTCGGGAGCGACATCGAATATACCGACGAAATCACCATGCTGAAGGCCATGGAAGGCAGACGGGAACTATAGGGGAACGCCCGGATGCACAACTTCTCGTGCAAATTGTGCAAGACTTTGCCGACGGCACAGGCGGTGCTCCTACTTCTGCTTCTTGAGCCGTATCGCTCCGAATAGATAACAGGCCTGCAATCAGTTAGTTACTGGAATCTACCGCGATTTCACTTGAAGTCCATCCGTGGCCATCTGCGTGCGACCGTCGCCCCCGTCTGTTGTGGGGATCTTCGACCTTAGTCGGTGATTTATGACTGGCCTGCGGAAGCACCGCCGCACGAGCAACAAGCGGCTGGTGAAATGGTCCTAACGACCGGTGAGCAGCCGCAGCCCCAGTCGCGCCGAGCTGCGATGTAACCGCATCCAACCCGACGCATGAAGAAACCGGGCCAACCAGCCCGGTTTTCTTGTCTGCGGCTGCGTATGGTGAATCAGGAACTCGCTTACAAAACTCGCCAGGCCTTTTGAACTTCACCCCAGGGCTGGAAGGCCATATCTTCCTGGCTCGCGTTTCGGTGCGGCTGAAGCCGTGCCCTGATACGAGGCCCTGGATTATGCGACGAACTTCTGACTCAGGACACTAGGGAGTCTGCTAGCCGCTCACATCACTCTGCAAAAACGCATTCAGTTCCTCTTCCGCCGGGGTCAGTCCTTCCGGCAAAGTGCCGCGATTGTATTCCGCCATGCGGTTCTTCCATTTGAGGAAGTCGGTGATGCTCTGCGGCTCGATGCGGACTTCAACCCTGCGCAAGCTGGCGAGCAGCAGGTTCATTTCATAGCGGAATCCGGTGGCCGTGCGCAGATTCCTCGCGGAAGGCCGCACCATTGCAATCTGCCCGTGGCGGCACTCCAGCAATCCCCATCCCTCAGGCAATTCCGCCGGCTGCACCAGGGCGGCCGGCGTCAGGTAGAAACGCTCGCTACCGACGCCTTTTTCCGGCTTCTGCCGGAAACGCTTGGCGCGATCAGCCAGGAAATCGGCGCGCGTGACCTTGCACTCGACCAGCACCGAGTGGCAGGCGCGTTTCCATCCGATGGCATCGGGCATCTCGCCGCTGACGCAGGCCTGCTCCGAGAGCACTACTCCGCAGCGATAGTGCCGCAGCCAGCGCACCGCTTTTTCCACCAGTTGAGAGTGAGTCATGGATGCTTAAGTTGTAGATGGAGTGGGCAGCGAAAAAAAGTGTCAGCGGAGCTACTGCCGGGATAACCGAGCCCCGAAGAAGGCTGGTGCAGTGGCCTCAAAATATTGCCTCGGCGGCTAAGGGCTGCTGCAAGACTCGATGTTGAACCTGATTTTGGGTGGCGCAGGCCTTCCAGGCCTGCGACAAAAGCTGGCAGAAGAAACGGGCTTTTAGCCCCAGAGGTACCTCGGCGGCTAAAGCCGGCGTTTAGAAGAGGCCCCCTATCGCAGCGCTGGAAGCGCTGCGCCACCCAAAATCCGAGTTCTTGTCTGGCATCAAGCGGTCCGTCGCCGGGGCGCAGCACTCTTCATCGCCTGGAGCACCACCGGCCGACGCAGAACCGTTTCCAGCAGATACCTTTCAGCAGCGATGGTCTGGGCCGTGGGACTTCCGGGCGTGTATCCCTCGGCGGCGATGACCAGCGCTTCATTCTTGCCCAGAGCTG
>Ga0209517_10003828_pt1 | contig 20133 bp, 19 predicted proteins | sample PeaSoiMetSII2010_FD_187695 | JGI IMG/M metagenome (GOLD analysis project Ga0209517, IMG submission 187695) | Peat soil microbial communities from Weissenstadt, Germany - SII-2010 (SPAdes) (version 2) | ecosystem: Environmental > Terrestrial > Soil > Wetlands > Peat | place: Germany...
CGATACCTGTGACGGCGCCCGCCGCTTGCTCCCGCTGGAGCCCGAATCCGTCGCCGCATTCTACGGCAAGCTGATGGAAGCGCTGCGCTCGCTGAGTATCGACGTGACCATCAACACCAAGCCACAGGAGATCGCCGACCCCGTGCCATTCGAGCAGGACCTGCGGCCCGGCTCGTACGACCGCCATGCCGTCGAAAGGCTCGCGCGCATTCTGCTCTCGACCGCCGAGGTGATGCAGGAATTCCGCGGCCGCTTCATCGGCAAATCGAGCCCGCCCCATTTCTTCTGGGGGAGCTTCGACCTGGCGTGCACGCGCTTCTCCGGGCGGCGGGCGCCTCCTCGCAAGGGCGTGATCACCGGCCCGGCTTATTCGCACGAGGTAATCAGCGCCGGCTTCTGGCCGGGAGGCGGAGCGGTGGATGGTCCGGCATTCTATTCCTACACGGCTCCGCAGCCCGCGGGGATCGAGGACGAGCCGGTCCGCCCCGCGGCCGCGGCCTGGAATCGTCAACTATCCGAATTCATCCTGATGTATGACCAGGTCCGGAGCGCGGAGTCTCCGCGGGACGCGCTGCTCGATTTCTTCGAGAGCACTTACCGGGCGGGAGCCAAGCGCGCGAACTGGGACCGCAAAGCACTGGAGGCCTGACGATGCCGAATGCCTGCACGCACATGAACCAGATCCACACGACCAGCACGCACAAGCGCGGCTGCGAAGACTGCCTCAAAATCGGCGATTCGTGGGTGCACCTGCGGCTGTGCCTGATCTGCGGCCACGTGGGATGCTGCGATTCCTCGAAGAACAAGCATGCCACCAAACACTTCCACGCGACCAAACACCCTCTGGTGCGGTCGATCGAGCCGGGAGAGAGCTGGATGTGGTGCTACATCGACGAGATGATGCCGGGCGAGTTGTAGGGCCCGCGCTATACTGGCCTCATGACGGTCCAACTGACGCCCCACGTCCAGGAGTTGCTGAAGATCGCGATGGCCCAGGGAATGGGCACAACTCCGGAAGAGGTCATCGAACTCGCGCTGGAGGGCATGGTGCCCCATCCGAGGCGCGAACTCACCGACGAAGAGAAGGAGCGCGCCAAACGAGCGGTGGAGGGACTTCGCGCTTTTCGCGAAAAATATCACCTCACTCTCGGACCGGGTGAAAGCGTCGTGGACCTGATCCGTGAGGGCCGGAAATATTGATCCGCGGCCCGTTTGTTCTCGATGCTTCCCTGACCTTGAGTTGGGCTTTTGATGACGAGGTCACGCCGTTCACCCAGAGCGTGGCGGATGCCCTGGAGACCGCCCACGCGGTGACACCGGCGGTGTGGCCTTTCGAGGTGGCAAACGGACTGGCAATCGCGATGCGGCGCGGCCGCATGAGCGACGGCCAACTGACTGAGTTTCTGGAACGGCTGCGGTCGGCGCCGATCCACGTCGAAGTGCGGCCGGCCCTTTGGCTTTGGCAGCAGATCCTGCCCCTTGCACGCGCCCATCATCTCAGCGCTTACGACGCCGCGTATTTGGACTTGGCGATCCGCGACGGTCTGCCGCTCGCCACGCTCGATGGCGACCTTCGGGCGGCCGCGCTCGCCGCAGGCGTACCAGTTCTGACCGAGGAAGGCTGACCGCCCGGCTCTACTCGGCCCGCAACGCCCTCACGAGTGCTCCTCCCCGGGGGACAGGAACCGCGCCAGGATGGCGGTGGTCTGCTCCCACTCCCGCGCTTCCTTCTCCAGGCGTTTCCTGCCCGCGCGCGTCAGCTTGTAGTATTTGGCCCTGCGATTATTGTTCGAGACGCCCCACTCCGAAGCGATGTAGCCCTCCTGCTCCAGCTTCAGAAGGGACGGATACAGCGTGCCGTAGTTGACCGCCAACAGTTGGCCGCTGGTCTGCTCGATGCGGCGGGCGATCCCATAGCCGTGCAGCGGGCCAAGGGTCTCCAGGGTTTTGAGGACCATCAGGGCGAGGGTGCCCTGCCAGACATCCGCTCTCTCGGGCAATGGACCTCCTATGGGATACCCATAGCAAGATTGCCACAGTTCCTATGGGAATTCAATAGGAGAGTTGGATCTCGAAAAAACAAATGGCGACCTTCGCACGCTAACACGCACGAAGACCGCCACATCCTAAGCTGCCGGCTCTGCGGCCGGCTGGAATTGTTGAGACCCCGAATTGTTGAGACTAAGTCGTCGCCCGCTTGGCGGTGAATTCAGTGGTCATCGGATTGCCATCCCGGCCCGGACGAGTGATTTTGAGCTTCAGCTCGTCACCGGAGAGGGTTCCGCTATAGTCGACGGTGATGGCGTTCCCGCCCATCTGCTGGGAGGTCTTGAACGTCACGTTGTTCCCGTCCACCTTGCCATCCGTGATCGGGGTTTCCATCATGTTGCCGTCGCGGCCCGGACGGGAAATGTTGCCGGACAGACTGCCGCCACTGGCCTTCAGGGTGACGGTTACCTTGACGGGATCGCCACCGCCACGGCCCGGTTGTTCATATACCCACTTGCCGCTGACATCGGCCGCGAACGCGGCGAAGGCAACAACAAGCAAAATCGTGGTTACAAAAAGCAGCTTTTTTGTCATCGTGACGTTTAGGCGTCGCTCGATGGGTGGAAGTTACCGAAACTCCGCCGGATCTAAAAGATTTGAGCGGCCCCTCCCCCCTGGAGTCGGCCGCTCAGCATCGAGGAAACTGGACGGCCTTCCCCTAGGTGGTCGATCTCTTCGCCGTTACTTCCGAGGTCTGCGGGCCGTTCTGAGTATCACGGGTCACCTTCAGCTTCAACTCGTCCCCGGAAAGCGTGCCTTCGTACTTGGTCACCCTGGTGTTGCCGTTAAACTCCATCTTAGTCTCGAACGACACATTGTTGCCATCCACCTTGCCGTTCTGGATTTCCATGTCCGGAGGCGTTCCGCCGCCACCGCCGCCCCGGCCCATCATGCCGGATACGGTGCCGGTCAGCTTACTGCCATCGGCCTTCAGGTTCATCGTGATGGTGCGAGGATTGCCACCCTGCCGGCCGGCTTGTTCAAAGGTCCACTTGCCGGTGACATCGGCCGCGAAAGCGCCCAATGCCACTACAAGCAGAATAGTCGTTACAAAAAGCAGCTTCTTGGTCATAGTGACCGATAGGCGTCGAAAAGCACCGTGACGTTACCGCAACGGTGTGGCGTAAGGGCCGCTTTGGCACACCGGCAGGTGCGGCAACTTGCCACCCGGCAAGAGCCTCCGAAAACGTATAGGATTGATAACGAACCACTTGTTTATGAGCGATCCTGGAATCCAGCGTGCCCCCGAATCCACCGGAGACATGCGCAAAACGACAGGCACGGGCAGGAAGATCGCGTGGACCCTCGCGATTGTCGCCCTTTCCGCCTCGCTCGGACTGTTCGTGGACTGGAACGCGCCAGGCGTCGCCCGCTATGCCAGGGACTGGCTGGTGTTTACCCGTGGACCGCTCCCGCCTCCCGACGACATCGCCATCGTTGCCATCGACGAACCCAGCGTCGCGCGTTTTGGACGCTTTCCCTGGTCGCGGCAGGTGATGGCTCGCGCCATCGACGCGATCGCCGCCGGCCAGCCCAAGGCCATCGCGGTCGACGTGCTGTTCACCGACCCGACCAACGCGGAATCCGACGAGACGCTGGCGCGTTCGATCGGGCGCGCGGGTAACGTCGTGGTGGCGGCGCAGTTGACCGAATCCCCGGTGCATGGCGGTCCGTCGCGCTGGCTGCTGCCGCTTCCGGCCATCGAGCGTGCGGCCGCCGCGGTGGGGCACGTCAACGTGCAAACGGAGCTCGATGGCGTGGCGCGCGAAATCGAAGTGCAGTCCGCGGACGATTCCGGCCACACCATTCGCGCCATGGCGGTGGAAGCGGTGCGCGTGGGCGACGGCACGCCGGAAGAGGGCATCCAGATCGGCTCCCGGGCTCTGCTGGCCGGCCCGCGGACCATTCCGCTGGATGTTTCCGCGTCCCCCGTGGTCATTGCACAGACCAAGGGCGCTCCGGCCCGCATGCTGCGCGGCGGGGGCATGCCGATCGACTTCATCGGGCCGGCCGGATCGTTCGGTCCCGATACCTACAGCCTCGCCGAGGTGGTGCAGCGCAGCGTTCCGGCGTCCCGGTTTCGGGACAAATACGTGTTGATCGGCGCCACCGCCGCATCCCTGGGCGACAACATCGCTTCACCTTTCCTTCACCATACCGACGCACGCGCGGACCAGCACGGCTCGATGATGCCCGGTGTCGAGGTGCTGGCCAACGAAGTGGACACCATCCTGCGCGGGCGGTTCGTTTCGGAAACCTCCGATGGAGCGGCATTTTTCTGGTCGGCGCTGATCGCTTTGGCCACCCTGTCGCTTCTGGAGGTGGCCCAGGGCGGCCGTGAGATCGTCAAGCAACTGGCGGCGCTGGGCGCGGCGGCGCTCCTGGTGATATTGGGCAGCTACCTGGCGTTTACACAGCTTCTGGTATTTCCCCCGCTGGTGCCGGGGCTGGTTGCGTTCGCATCGGCCGGAATGCTGGGCCTGCTTTACCGTTCGCTGGCGGCCAGCTCGCGGCTCGATCTGAACATCGCGGAGCTGGCGGCCTCCGGAGACTTGCTGGCCACCCCCGCCGGCCGCTTCCGGAGCTCGCTGGAGGCCATCGCGCCCGGTTGGCTTCCGCGCGGCCTGGAATGGAAGGCCCGCACGCTCGGGGAATTGAACGGGCGCTTTCTGGATCGCGCCCGGTTCATGGACCAGGCGTTGCGCTCGGTGGAAGATGGCCTGATCATCGCCACCCCCGAGGGTCGCATCACCTTTGCCAACCCCAACGCCGCGGTAATGCTGGGATCCACACCTGCCGCCTTGACCGGCCAGAACCTGCTGCAGCGGCTGCACGACGCCGCCGATAGCGAGACGTTATCGCACCTGGTGGTGGACCGCGCCAAGATCGAACGCGAGATCGTTTCGCGCGACGCGCGCCCGCGGCACTACATGCTGCGCATGGCCGCCGTGGGGTCCGGCGAGAAAGGCGATGGGCCGGTGCTCGGCATCGTGGCATCGCTCTCCGACGTCACCCGCCAGCACGAGCTGCAGCAGACCAAGAACGACGTCATCTCGCTGGTCTCGCACGAAATGCGCACTCCCCTCACCGCCATTCAGGGAATGACCGAGCTGCTGGCGGACTACGATGTGGATCCGGCTCGCCGCCGGGAGATGCACCTGGCCATCAATGACGAGGTGAAGCGGCTGACCCGCATGATCACGGAGTACCTGAACATTACACGGCTGGAATCCGGCGCCACCGCGGTCCGGCTCTCGCCGGTGAGGGTGGAAACCCTGGTGGAACGCATCCTGCTGCTGCTCGATCCGGTAGCCGCGCAGCGCGACATCCGCCTGGTCCGCGGCTTCGCCTCCGGCCTGCCGGCACTGCTGGCGGATCCCGACCTGCTGTCTCGCGCCGTGGAGAACCTGGTCTCCAACGCCATCAAGTACAGCCCCGCAGGGACCGAAGTTACGGTGTCCATCTCGAGCGACGAGTCCGACGTCTCGATTGGAGTGGCGGACCACGGCTACGGAATTCCGGAAGGGGACCGCGAGCGCATTTTCGAGAAGTTCTACCGCATCCCGCGCGTGCAGGATGCGGGTGTGCCTGGAACCGGACTGGGCCTTTCCATGGTGCGCGAGATTGCGGGGCTGCACGGAGGCTCCGTGACGGTCGCAAGCGAAGTGGGGACGGGCTCGACGTTCACGCTGCGGATTCCCCGAGGGGAGGCGGCGACCAGTTAGAATAAGAGAGACAACACCGCCAGGAATACCTGCGCCACCATGTCACAACCGCACATTCTGATCGCCGACGACGAACGCTCCATCCGCCTGATGCTGGAGACCGGGCTCACGCTCAATGGATTCCGCGTGACCTCCGCCCGCACTGGCCGCGAAGCTCGCGAAGCCGTGTCCGGCGGCCATTTCGACGCCGTGCTGAGCGACGTCTACATGCCCGATGGCAGCGGTCTGGAACTGGTGGAGTCGCTGCGCGCGGCAGACCCCAGCCTCCCCATCATCCTCATGACCGCTCAAGGCTCACTGCAGATCGCGGTGGACGCGGTGGCGCGCGGCGCCAGCGATTTCATCGGGAAGCCGTTCGAGATTTCAGCCGTGGTGGCTCTGCTGCGGCGCTACATGGACGCGCGGCGCGAAGCGGAAGCTTCCGCCGCCGCGGAGCCCGCCCTAACCAGCCTCTCGCAGGCCGGCCTGGTGGGCCGCAGCGCGCCCATGGTGATGGTGTACAAGCTGATCGCGCACGCTGCCCGCACGGATGCCACGGTCCTGATCATGGGCGAATCGGGGACCGGCAAGGAGCTGGTGGCGCGCGCGATCCACGATTTCAGCCCGCGCAAGGCTCGGCCGTTCCTTTCCGTGAACTGCTCGGGCCTGACGGATACACTGCTCGAGAGCGAGCTGTTCGGCTACATTCGCGGCGCATTTACGGGGGCCAACACAGAGCGAGCCGGTCTGTTCGAGGCGGCCGATGGCGGGACCCTGTTCTTGGACGAGCTGGCCTCCACCAGTCCGGCGTTTCAAGCCAGCCTGCTGCGCGTGCTGCAGTCGGGCGAGGTGCGGCGCGTCGGATCCACGCAGTCGCGGCGCGTCAATGTGCGCGTCATCGGCGCCAGCAACGCGCCGCTGCGCGACCTGGTTAGCGCGGGCAGCTTCCGCTCGGACCTCTTCTATCGCCTGAGCGTGTTGTCGATCGAGCTGCCTCCGCTGCGCGCGCGTACCGGCGATGTGGAGCTGCTCACCGCACACTTCTTGCAGCAATTCAGCCCGGGCGACCAGCCGCCGCTGCACCTCACCAGCGAAGCCATCGCGGCGCTGAGCGCGCACGATTTTCCGGGCAACGTGCGGGAGCTGGAGAACGCCTTGCGCCGCGCGGTGGCGCTCTCTTCGGGCGGCCTGATCACCATCGACTGCCTGCCGCCGGAGATCGCCGCCGTGCCCCGGAAGGCCGCGGGCGGCGGGGTGGACCAGCGGCTGATCGCCGATCGCCCCACGATGGTGGAACTTCAGCGCCGTTATCTGCAACTAATATTAGAGGAGACCGGATGGAACCGGCGGCGGGCCGCCGCCGTCCTGGATCTCGACCGTCGAACCATCCAGCGGCTCATCGCCCGATACCAGTTGCACGGGGCCGCGGACCCCGAGGGCGAAGGCGAATTGGAAGCGGAAAACGAATCTGCGGAAAGGCCACTGGATATCGCGTGAAACCGGCGACCGAGAGCGCAGCTCCGTTCGGAGCCACGACCGTTCCGATCCGAGCCACGACCGTTCCGATCCGAGCCACGACCGTTCCGATCCGAGCCACGACCGTCCCGATCCGAGCCACGACCGTTAGGGAGTGGTCTTCATTTCAGCCCGTGTTGGCCAGTCTCGCCTTCCTTCTCGTCTGCATCTCCAGCGCACCCGCCCAGACCGGACCGGTTGTGGCCCGTGCGGCCAGCGTGAGCGGTCTGAGCCTCATTTATAGCGGCGACAGCGTTCCGATCAGCCTTACCGCGGGGTACATCCTGAATCCCGGCGACCGGATCGACACGCGGGGCGGCGGCCGCGTGGTGATCGACCTGAGCGACGGAAGCATGGTAGTGGTGCAGCCGGAATCGGTCATCGTGTTGAAGGATTTCCAGCAGGCTTCCTCGCTGCGCGAGCTGTTCGACATCGTGCGGGGGATGGTGCGCGTCAGGATCAACCATTTTGGAGGGCGGCCGAACCCATATCGGATGAACAGCCCCACAGCTTCGATCGCGGTGCGGGGCACGGAATTCAGCATCGAAGTGTCTCCGCAGGGCGATACGCAGGTGGTGGTGTATGAAGGCGTGGTGGAAGTATCCAGCCTCGCGGACCCGGATCAGACGAGCCTGATCGAGGCGGGGCGCGGTGTGCTGGTGCAGGGCAGCCAAGTCTTCCCCTTCGTGGGCCGCAACGACGCCGATCACGATCAGCACCCTCCCATGGCGATGGCGAACGGTAGCGGGCCGTCCCAGCCGCAGCCGCCGGCCCCGCCGCAGCCGCAGGACGGGCAGAATGCCGGGCAGCATCCCGACAGCCATTCCCCGCCCGGCGGCGCACCGCATGCCGATCGCGACAATTCGCCACCGGCCACTCCCAGCATCTACGACCGCTACATCGCCGGTCTGTCGGATATCGGCCAGGTTCCCTTCTTGTACCGTTACAACGCGGCTGCCGAACCGTATCTCGACAGCCTGGAAAACCCGGCCTACGCCACCGGGTTCACCTCCGGCGAGGGGCGCGTTTTTGTTCTACCCTCGATCAGCGGTCTCCGCGGGTTGCAGCAATACCAGGGAGCTTTCGGTCCCGGCGGGACGCTTCCGGGCGATTACAGCTTGTCTCCGCAGTTCTCGCTGTTCAGCCCGATCCCGGGCAGCAACTTCAGCATCGGCGGCAGCGCGTCGGCATCGCTGGTGGGAACGAGCGGCGTCTCTACGGGAGCCTTTTACTCCGGCGCCCTGGTGGTCGCGCGCCAGTTCGGATCGAGTAGCTTCGGGGTGGAACTGGACTCTCTGAAGGGGACCGGTTCACTGGTCGGCAGTACATCGGATTCCGGCGGCGCCGTACCGGGATCCGCTTCCGATGTCTCTCAGACGCGCCTTACCGCGGGCTTTTCGAGAGACCTGACGAAAAACGCCAAGCTCGGGATTTTCTATCGCTACGCCTTCATTTCGGCCAACGATGCCGGCCAGAGCGGCGCGAGTTACGACGGCACGGGGCTGAACGCGACCCGCACATCGGGACACTCTTCCGAATTCGGGATGCGGCTTCGCGGCGCGATTACGCCCCGCCTTTCCTACGGGGTCGCGGGAGACTGGGTGGGTGTTTCTCTTCAAGATGCCCTGCTCCGCACCGACGCCGTAGCTTCACACCAGCGCGACCGCTCCCAACGAGGATCGCTGGCCTTCGGCCTGGGATATGCGTTGACGCGGCGCATGATCTTGAGCTTCGACGCGACCGGCGGCGCCGCGCGCAACGCCGCCACCCGTACCGAGGATGCCACCGGCCACACGCTGCAGAACGGGGATGCGAACCCCTATTTCGTCTCCGTCCATACCGCGATACAAGCCAACCTCTCACGCCACCTGTTTGTAAGCGCGTCGCTGATGAACGTCTGGCAGTCGAATGGCCTGAATGTCGATCTGTTTCCCGACCAGTACGGCCAACGGACCTTGGTGCAGGATTCGTTCTTCCCATCCAGCGCCACTACCTATCCATACGCCGGCCGCTTCTCGGATTTCGGCGCGGGCTGGCGCTTCACGCCCAACTTCTTCGTGCAGTACCTGTACTCCACGGATTATGGCGCCAGTGCCGCCAGTCACACGCTGATGCTGCGGTATACGTTCCGCCTGCGGCGGGAATAGTCGAAGCGTAATGGCAAAGTCATTACGCTGTGCTAAACTGGTCTTCGGAGGGAATCCTTATGCCAGCCTCCCAGCGGACAGGACCCAGGCGCGAGACGCTGAACATCCGGATCAAGCCGGAAGTTCGCGGATTGATCGACCGCGCGGCCGAGCTGGTCGGGAAAAATCGCACGGATTTCGTGCTCGACGCCGCGCGGAGTGCGGCTGAGAACGCGCTTCTCGACCGCACGGTTTTCGCGCTCGGTCCGAAAGCCTATGCCGAATTCCTGGCGCGTCTCGATGCTCCTCCTCAGCCCAACCCGCGCCTGCGGCGAAGTCTCCGGACACCCGCCCCCTGGGAGTGAGCCTTGACGCCTTCGCCTCCCGAACCGCTGGCGGACCATCATCGGATCGACGAATTCAGTTCCGGCGAGAAGTCGCTTGACGATTGGCTGAAGCGCCGCGCGCGAGCCAACCAGGTGAGCGGCGCATCACGGACGTATGTCATTTGTGCAGAGGGCAATGTCGTTGGGTACTATGCCCTCGCATCTGGGACGATAACCGTGGAGAGCGCTCCGGGCCGCTTCAGGCGCAACATGCCCGATCCGATACCCGTTGCCATATTGGCCCGTCTCGCCGTGGACCGGGCTTACCAGGGGCGCAGTCTCGGCCGCGCCCTGTTCCGCGATGCAGCGCGCCGCGTGGCTCACGCGGCCGATGCTATCGGCATTCGCGGCATCGTGGTCCATGCGATCTCCGAGGAAGCCGCGAAATTCTATCTCGCGCTCGGCTTTGATCCGTGCCCTCGCCAACCGATGACGTTGGTAGTCAATCTGTCCGACATTCGGGCAGCGCTCCTTTGACGCTGCGTTCCGCCTCCGCCGGAAACTTCCGGCCAGGCTGGCGAATCCCGGGTAAATCACCGGTGTGGTCAAGACGCGAGATAATGAACAGGTGATCCTTCCGAAGGCGTTTACCCAGGAGCGCCAATTCGCTGCCGCCGTCGCCGAGGTCGAGCGGATGCTCCGTCCCGAGGTTCTGCGCATACGCTACACGCTTGGAGATGACTGGACCGGCGACCCGGCGGTCTTCTTCAGAGTCGTTATCTCCGATGCCTTCAGCAGCCGCGATCAAATTCGGAAGGTTACCAACCGGGTATCGACAACGCTAGTGCAACAGATCGAACCTGTGGAGCAATGGGGCGTACGCCCGTATTTTAATTATCGAAGCCAATCCGAACAGGAAGTTCTTCAGGAAGAAGCTTGGGCGTGATGGATGTCATACCCCGGCGAACTGCTCGATTTGGCGCAAGATCTGGTGAGAATGGAAGGCGAGCCCCCTCGCCAGGCATGTCTCAGACGGGCCGTTTCGACGGCATACTACGCCCTATTTCATCTCCTGATATCCGAGGCTACGCTGAACTGGGCTCGGGTTGAGCTGCGCCCCGCACTGGGCAGGGTCTTCGAGCACGGCACGATGAAGAGCGCGTCAAAGAATAAGGCCGACGCTCTCAACAAATACTTCAAGGGCAACCCTCCGGCAGGTACCGAGTTGGACGTAGCTCGGAATCTGAACTCGGTTGTCAACGCCTTTATGCAAGCGCAGCAAGAAAGGAACGATGCGGACTACAACACCTCGAAGGACTGGACGCGCTACGACGTACAAACCCTGATCGATTCCGTTTCAGCGGCTTTCGAAAGCTGGCAGGCGATTCGGGACGAACCGGTTGCCCAGGCTTACCTGGTTTCCCTCTTGGGCAAAGAGCGCAGTCACGGATAGGGCAAGCGACAACCCCGCCTCAACGTCATCTTCCGTTCAGCGGTGCGGGCCTTCCCAGATCGTTGTTCGAGATCGAAGAAGTAAGCTGGCGGTTACTAAAGAGCAGCCCATCTCCCCAATACGCGATGATAGAAAAGACCCATGTCTCATCACCTCCTGGTGGCCCTCGTCGCCCTCCTCGTCTTCGGCGGCTGCATGGTCAGTCCCCCCTCCCTCATGGACGATGTGGACGCCGTGCAGGCCCAGATTGCCCACAATATGCTCCAGTCCGGCGACTGGGTGACCGCCCGCCTGGATGGCATCGCCTACCTCGAAAAATCCCCCCTCAAGTACTGGATGATGGCGGTCTCCTTCATGATCTCCGGCGTCCACGATTGGGCGGCCCGGATTCCCGTCGCGCTCGCCTCCGTACTCCTCTGCTGGGTGACCGCGCGCTTCTCGGCATGGGCCTTCGGCAGCCGCGCCGGCCTCTATTCCGGCCTCGTACTGGCCACCAGCGCCGGCCTGTTTCTCTTCACCCGCATTCTCATCCCCGACGTCATCCTCACCCTCATGATCACCCTCGCGCTCTGGGGCCTGTTGCGCGCGCTGGATGAAGACGAAGCGCATCCCACGCGCTGGGCTCTCATCATGTGGGCCGCCATGGGCACCGGCCTGTTGCTGAAGGGCCTCATCGCCGCGGTCTTTCCCGTCGCCGCCGCGTTCCTGTACCTCGGCCTCACCCGGCAGTTGCTCGTCCGCCGAACATGGGCGCGCCTCAAGCCCTTCTCCGGCGTTCTCCTGTTCCTCCTGATCGCCGCGCCCTGGCACGTGTGGGCCACATTGCGCAACCCTCCCATCTTCGACTTCACCATGCATAGCGAGAGCGGCTCCTATCACGGCTTCTTCTGGTTCTACTTCATCAACGAGCAGGTCCTGCGCTTCCTCAACTTGCGCTATCCCCGCGACTACAACACGGTGCCGCGCCTCTATTTCTGGCTGTTCCACCTGCTCTGGCTGTTCCCCTGGAGCGTGTATCTCCCGGCGACCCTGCGATTCGACTACCGCCAGCCCGATCGGGCTTCGCGATCCCGCTTACTGGCCCTGTGCTGGTGCGGCTTCATCCTGCTGTTCTTCACCTTCTCCACCACGCAGGAATATTACTCCATGCCCTGTTACCCGGCGTTGGCCTTGTTGCTGGGGTGTGCCATCGATAGCCGCGACCACGCGCTCGGATTCGGCACCAAAGTCGTGGCCGTGGTCGCCACTCTGGCCGCGCTGGCGATCGCCGCGATCCTATGGATGGTGCGCGGCGTGTCCGCGCCCGGTGACATTGCCTCCGCGCTGTACCAGAACCCCGATATCTACGCGGTCTACACACTGTCGCTCGGCCACATGTCGGACCTGACGCTGAAAGCGTTCGCTTACCTGCGTCTTCCTTTGGCCGTGGCCGGCGTGGCTTGCGCGATGGGAGCCATCGGCGCCTGGCGCGGCGCCGCTTCCCACCCCGTTCCGCTTGCCGCGCTGGTCGCCATGATGGTCCTGTTCTTCCACGCCGCCCGCCTGGCTCTGGTGGTCTTCGACCCTTACCTGTCGTCGCGGCCCTTGGCCCAGGCGCTACTCGATTCGCCGCCCGGCAAACTGATCGTGGACGATCAATACTACACGTTCTCTTCCGTCTTCTTCTACACCAACCGCCGCGCGCTCCTGCTTAACGGCCGCGTCAACAATCTCGAGTATGGCTCCTATGCGCCCGATGCGCCCCAGGATGTATTCATCGATGACGCCGCGCTCCAGCGTCTGTGGGTCGGCCCCGATCGCTATTACCTGGTGGCCGAAGGTCCCCGCATGCCCCAAATCACGCGTCTGCTGGACAACCACCTGTCCTACGTAAAACAGGCCGGCGGAAAATTCCTGATTGCGAACCGGTAGCGCCCATCAATCCTTCCATTCCGTCGCCAGCCGCACCAGGGTCCGCACCGCAACTCCCGACGGACCTTTGGCCAGTGCCGGCTTGGCATCGTCCAGCCAGGCGGTGCCGGCAATGTCCAGGTGGACCCATGGAGTGTCCTCCGCAAATTCCTTCAGGAACATGGCCGCGGTAACCGCGCCGCCCCATCGGCCCCCAACGTTGGCCAGGTCGGCGAACGCGCTCTTCAGGTAGTCCTTGTAGTCGTCTTCGAGCGGCATGGCCCACATGCGCTCCCCTTCCGCTTTGGCGGCCTGAAGCACGCGGTCGCGCATCCCATCGTCGTTGGCGAACAGCCCCACATTCAGGTGGCCGAGCGCCACCACAATAGCTCCGGTCAGCGTGGCCGCATCCACCAGGTGGGTACAGCCCTGGCGCCGCGCGTAGGTAAGAGCATCGGCCAGGATCAGCCGTCCCTCGGCGTCCGTATTGATCACTTCGATGGTCTTTCCGGACATGGCGGCCACGATATCTCCGGGCCTTTGCGCGCGGCTCCCCGGCATGTTCTCGACGCACGGTACGAAGGCCGTCACGGGAATCGCGGGCTTCAGTTGCGCAATGGCCCGCATGGCGCCCATCATGGTGGCGCCACCGGCCATGTCGTACTTCATCTTTTCCATCCCATCGGCGGGCTTGATGGAGATGCCGCCTGTGTCAAAAGTGACACCCTTCCCGACGAGACCCAGGTGGACGCGCACCTCCTGCGATCCGGTCGCCGGCCGGTATCGGATGACGATCAGGGCCGGCGGTTCAGCGCTGCCTTGCGCCACCCCGAGCAGGGCGCCCATGCCCAGTTCCTTCATTCGGCTTTGTTCCAAAACTTCGCAATCGAGGTGAAACTCGGAAGCCATCTGCCGCGCGGCCTCGGCCATTTTGGACGGTGTCAGGCGATTGGCCGGCTCGTTCACCAGGTCGCGTGTGAAGTTCTGCGCTTCTCCGATGATTCGCCCGCGTTCGGCGGCGTCATCCAGGTTCGGCCCGTCGCCGCCGACGGCGAGGATCAGGCTGTCCACCTGCTTCTTGTCGTTCCCGGTCTTGTGGCGGTCCGGTTCGTAATCGCCCAAAATCGCGCCTTCCACGGCTGCGGCGGCATATTCCGGATTCGCGTGACCGGATTCGAGGACGAATGCGATCCTTTTCACCGATTTCGACTTCAGATGCCGCACTGCGGCCCCAGCCACCTTGCGCAACTCCGCGGAATCGAACTTCTCGGGCTTCCCTGCCCCCGCCAGCAGAACTCGGGTGGCGGCGATGCCTGGCACGTGGTGTAACAGGGTCAGCTCCAGCGGCTTCCCGGCGACCTCGCCCGAATCGGCAAGATCGCCCGCTCCGAACCGCTCCTCTTTCTTGCCTTCGAAGACCGGCACCACCAGTGCGTCGGCCTCAATCTGTTCCAATGGTCTATATTCAATCGTGATCTGCATCACTACAATTGTGCAGGACGAGGGGGTATCGCGCAAACCGATTTTGGCCGATTCCTTAACTTGTGCCCGGCGATCTTCCATTTTTGGAATCCTCAAAGCGGGTGAGAGCATCCATCTTTTGAGGGTATCTCATTGTTTTTACACGCTACTATTGAAGAATATGGTAAACTGGGGTTGAAATCGCTGGGTACGGATTTACCAAAAAGTGTAACGACTTGAAGGCTGGCGTCGTCCAATAGGCGTAGACAGCGGTGCTCTCGGGGAGAGCTGGTAGAAAAAATGGCTGACCTGTCACAACCCAACAACCCGTTTTTGGGAAACACCGCCGACGATCATCTGTCGCGGCTGCTGGTAGCGGAGGTGGAAGAACCCTGGTATCGGTCTTTCATCCAGAACATCAAGGAAGCAATCAACCCGCCCAAACTGCCACCGTTGCAGTTGACGTCAAGGCCTGTGGCGGTCAAGGACATCTGGGGTCTTTATGGCCGCCAGCGGAAGTCCTTCATGATGTCCACCGGGGGCCAACTCCTGATTGTCGGCATCGTGTTCGGCATCTCCTTCACGAAGCCAGGGCAGACCGCGATCAAACAGGCGGTGACGCTTTTCACCCCGGTCGACATCGATGCCTACCAGCCGAAGATGGCGCCTAAGAAGGATACCATGGCCGGCGGCGGCGGCGGCGGAGACCGATCCCCGTTACCAGCCAGCAAGGGCCGGTTGCCGAAGCAGTCGCTGCGGCAATTTACCCCACCCATGGCGGTGGTGAACAATCCCAATCCCAAGCTGACCATGGAGCCCAGCATTATCGTTCCGCCCGACGTGGTCCTGCCGAACGTGAATATGACCCAATACGGCGATCCGCTGGCGAAGCTTGGTCCGGCTTCGAACGGTCCCGGCTCCGGTGGTGGTATCGGTTCGGGCTCCGGTGGTGGCGTGGGTTCGGGCAAGGGCGGCGGATTCGGTCCCGGTGAAGGTGGCGGGGTCGGTGGCGGCGTCTACAAGGTCGGAGGCGGCGTGACCGCTCCGGTGGTGATTTTCAAGAAGGATCCCGAGTACTCCGAAGAGGCTCGCAAGGCGAAATACCAGGGCACGGTACTTCTGGCTATCGAAGTCAGCCCCGATGGCAGGGCCACCAACATCCGCGTGGTGCGGAGCCTGGGGCTCGGCCTCGACGAGAAGGCCATGGAAGCGGTGAAGCAGTGGAAGTTCAAGCCCGGCTACCGCAACGGCCAGCCGGTCACGGTTGCCGCAACCATCGAAGTCAACTTCCGGCTGCTGTGAGACCGAAAGCGGGTACAAAGTACCCGCTTTTTCCCCGTAAGCTATTGATTCTTGGTGAAGGGACGGGTACTTCAGTACCGGTTTTTCCCCGGCCCCTGGCCCCCGGCCCCTGGCCCCTGCTTCTCCCCCCGGCATTCGGGGCACTGGCAGATCTGTCGGAAGTGCTCGTAGGAGTAGATCCCGGTGTTGTGGCCATCGCTCCAGTTGATCCGAATCGCGTAGTTCCCGACCTGCTCCACCCCTAGCATTTTCAGCGCGGGCTTATACATCTGAAACGGGTTGCTTGCCACGGGGGCAGGGCCGCTCTGCGGGCGCGGCGGGGTGCCGTGCGCGCCGGTGCACGTGGCGCACGGGCACTTGTCGCGCAGGTATTCGAGCGCGTATTCGCTGTGGTGCCCGTCTCTCCAGTCAATCTTGATTCCCTTGGACTTGGAAATGGCAATGTGCTCCGGATCCGTCGAAAGAGGCATGTTCAATTGAAGAGGCGCTCGACGTCGCGGACGCCCGAGATTCTCCGCATCGCCGAGACCAGCTTTTCGAGCTGCTTCTTGTCCCGCACGTCTACGGTCATTTCGACCACGCCACCGTCGTGATCCACATCGGCCTTGGCTTCCAGGCTGCGGATGTTGGTGTTCTCGTTGGAGAGCAGCGACGTAAGCTGGTTGAGCATCCCGGGACGGTCGTCCGTCAGGATCACGATACGGACCGGGAACGCATCCTCGGCCGCTCGCGCCCACTCCACCTCGATCTTCCGCTCCACGTCGTACATCAGGTTTTGGACGTTGGGGCAGGCCTTCGAATGGACCGCCACTCCCTTCCCGCGAGTCACGTAGCCGACGATGGCTTCGCCGCGGATCGGGTTGCAGCACTTGGCGCGGTACACCAGCAGGTCGTCCATGCCGCGAACCCGGATCACCGAGTCGCCGTCGCTCGGCTTTCCCGGCATCGCGGCGGACGCCGGGACCGGCTCGTTGCCGGCCGCGCCGGCGGGCTTGCCGTCGGGCGGCTCGTCCTTCACCGAGCCCGGAGCGACCTTACCCAGCACCTGCCGCGCGGAGAACTTTCCGTAGCCCAGCGCGGCGTACAGATCTTCCGCCTTGCTCAGCCCGTAATCGGAAGCCACCGCCTCGAGGTCGGCTTTGCCAATCTTGCTGAACTGTACCCCCAGGCGCCGCGCCTCCTTCTCCAGGTACTTTTGGCCGATCTCGATGGCCTTCAGCCGCTCGCTGGCGTTGATGACATGCTTGATCTTGTTGCGCGCACGCGAGGTCTTGACGAAGGCCAGCCAGTCCTTGCTCGGCTCGTGGTTGGGCTGCGTCATGATTTCGACCACGTCGCCGTTGCGCAGCGCGGAGCGCAACGGCACGATGCGCCCGTTGACCTTGGCGCCCACGCAGGTGTGCCCGACGTCGGAGTGGATGGCGTAAGCGAAATCGATGGGAGTCGCGTCCCGCGGCAGGACAATGACCTTGCCGCGCGGGGTGAAGGTGTAGGCCTCTTCCGGGTACAGGTCCACTTTCAGGGTGGACATGAACTCCGCGGGGTCCTGGACATCGCGCTGCCACTCCACCAGGTGCCGCAGCCAGGCGATCCGCTGATCGTCGGCGGCGGGGCCCTTCCGCCCCTCCTTATACTTCCAGTGGGCGGCGATGCCTTCTTCGGCGATGCGGTGCATCTCCTCGGTGCGGATCTGGACTTCGAACGTCTGGCCGTGCGGGCCGACCACGGAAGTGTGCAGCGACTGGTAAAGGTTGGGCCGTGGGATGGCGATGAAATCCTTGATGCGCCCGGGGATGGGCCGCCACTTGTTGTGGATCACGCCCAACGCCGCGTAGCAATTCTTCACGGAATCGGTGACGATGCGGAGGGCCATCAGGTCGTAGACCTCGTTCACCGTGATCTTCTGCCGGCGCAGCTTCTGGAATACGGAGTACGGCCGCTTCACCCGCCCGTCGATACGCGCCGGAATGCCTTCGCGCCGCAGCTCGGCGTCCACGGTCTGCCGGATTTCATTGAGGAACTCTTCGTTGGAGTGGCGGCGCGATTCGATGGACTCGAGGATCTCGCGGTAGGCGTCGGGCTCCAGGTGCTGGAAGGCCAGGTCTTCCAGCTCGCCGCGCACTTTGCCCATTCCCAGGCGGTGGGCGATGGGCGCATAGATTTCGATGGTCTCGCGCGCAATCCGCTCGCGCCGCTCGGGGCTGAGGTAGCCGAGTGTTCGCATGTTGTGCATGCGGTCGGCCAGCTTGACCATGATGACGCGGATATCCTCGACCATGGCCAGCAGCATTTTGCGGAAGCTCTCGGCCTGCCGGTCCTCGGCCGAGAAGAAATCGAGCTTGCTGAGCTTGGTGACACCGTCTACACAGCGCGCCACTTCCTCGCCGAACTCGCGGCGCACCTGCTCGACGGTGACGCTGGTGTCCTCCACCACATCGTGCAGCAGTCCCGTCTCCATGGCGACAATATCCATCCGCATGTCGGCCAGGATATGGGCCACCATGATGGGGTGCACCATGTAAGGCTCGCCAGAATCGCGGATCTGCCCTTCATGGTACTGGCGGGCGAAGCGAAAGGCCTTCTCGAGTGCCGTGAGGTCGTCCTTGGGCCGGTACTCACGGATCTTGACTTCCAGCCCGCGATACAACTGCTCCACCGGATCGGGAAGACACGCAGGGTCAGTCGGACACGGTGCAGGAACGGATTCGGAGAGACCTGCAGACTCGGAAGGCACTGTACCTAAGATTGTAGCAGGCGCCGCTCCCTCACGGTCGCGGAGACGCGATCGTGAGGGAGCGGGGAGGGGATGTTACTTCGATTCGACGGTGATGCCGCCGCCGCTCTTGCTCTTCTTTTCGGCCTTGATCTTCTTGGTGGCCAGCGTCTTCTGGACCCAATCCTCGGCGATCTTGATCTGCTTCTCGTAGTCGTCCTTGGTGTCCATCAGGTCGGCCCGCTCGCGGATCAACAGGTTCTCGTACGCCATGGCGTCGTCATACTCGGGGTTGATCACGAGGGCTTTATCGAGCGCCGCCAGGCCGGCATCGATGACCGGCCCGAACTTGGCCTTCAACTCCTCCTTGACCTTCTTGTCCTTGATGGGGCCAGGGTCTTCCTGTTTCATGCCGAGATTGGCGCGCGCCGTTCCATACGCCGGATACCACTTGGACCAGGCGACGAAACCGATGCTGTAGTAGGCATCCGCGTTATTCGGATCCACGGCGATCAGCTTCTCGTACCACTGCTGCGCGTCGTCCCACTTCTTCTGATTCAGATAAAGGGACGCGATGGATGCGATCGCCACCTTGTCCTTCGGCGACTGCTCCAGCACCTTCATGAACTGGTCATGCGCGGCCTGGGCCATCTGGTTGTTCTCGGGGGAGTCGGCCCCCGGGATGTACTGCTGCATGTATGCAGTGGCGAGGTACAGGCGCGCCACGGGGAAACTGGGATCCAGCTCCACCGCAGTCTTGAAGTGCTCGACGGCCTCCGGATACTGCGCGCTCTTGAATGCCTGCACACCCTTGTTGAGCTGGTCGCGCGATTGCAGCTTCGTGCAGCTCGCGCCCAGCATCGCCAACCCGGCTACGACGAGCGTTGACGTGAGCTTTGCCAACGTGCGATCGCGCGTCATTGTCCAGCCTCCACCTTGGCAGTCATCAAGCCGACCTTGTCGATGCCCGCGCCGTGCGCAATGTCGATGGCTTTGGCGACCCACTGGAACTCGATCGCCGGATCCCCCTTCACAAACACCACATGCTCGGCGCGCGTCTTGAAGATTTCGGTCAGCCTGGGACCGAGATCGTTTTCGCTGATCGCATCCTGATTGATCGCATAGTGGTGATCTTTGTCGATGACGATCACCACGGTCCTCTGGTCCGATTGGTTCGGAGGCTGGTTGGGTGGAGGAGGTTGCGGCACGAGGGCCTCAAGTCCTTTCGGCGTCAACGGCGTGATCACCATAAAGATGATGATCAGCACCAGGAGGACGTCGATCATAGGCGTCATGTTGATGTCAGATTTCGGACCGCCTTGTCCGCCGACTGCCATTGACATAAAATTGCTCCCTTAGTATTCCTTTTTCGGTTGTCTCATTGCGCCGGCGGAGGCGTGCTGCCCGGGGCCATCTTTTCCTGCACCTGCTCGGTGATCAGGCCCAGGTTGTCCACGCCGGCCGCGCGCAGATTATCCACCACGTCCACCACCCGCTCATACTTGGCGCGCGCATCCGCCCGGATGAAGACCGTGTGGTCGATGCGGTTCGCGAGGAGATCCTTCACCTTCGGAGGCAGGTCCTCGGGAGGCAC
>Ga0209517_10003829_pt1 | contig 20126 bp, 20 predicted proteins | sample PeaSoiMetSII2010_FD_187695 | JGI IMG/M metagenome (GOLD analysis project Ga0209517, IMG submission 187695) | Peat soil microbial communities from Weissenstadt, Germany - SII-2010 (SPAdes) (version 2) | ecosystem: Environmental > Terrestrial > Soil > Wetlands > Peat | place: Germany...
CGGCTCGGCCGGCGGCTACGTCGGGCCCAACCTGACGAACGTGGGTAACTGGATGAATCCGGCTTGGATTGAGGAGTGGCTCAAGGATCCCCAATCACTCGTTCCCGATTCCATCGAGCCGCGACGGAGTTTCACGGACGAAGAACGCACAGCGCTGACCGCCTACTTAATGACGCTGAAACAGAGCGGTTCCGGTCGTGCCGCCGCAGCCGGGAGGGGTCAATGAAACCGAAACTCATCATCGCGCTGCTCCTGGTCGCGTGCGCAAGCCTTACAACCGCCTGCCACAAAAGAGCGGCGACGGAAAAACCTGATCCGCTCTCACGCGCCTACGATAGCGAGCCGGATTGGAACGATGCCCAGCGGGTGATTCCGCTCAACTATCAGCAAGCGCAAGGAAAGCGTGTCTTCTATCATTACTGCGTCTGGTGCCACGCAGATTCGACGCCTGCCGGCCCCTCCAATCGCTCGAACCTCAACCCCATTCCACCGCTCGCGAGCGACGGGGCAGTGCTCAATTCTCTCAGCGATGACCTGCTTCGGAACACCATTGCTCTGGGGGGGAGCGCAGTGGGGAAATCCGCCCTTATGCCCCCGTGGGGCAATACGCTTAAGCAAGACGACATCAAGGCGGTCATCACCTTCTACCGCGCCATCGCCCAGCCGCCTTACCAGCCCCCGGCACGACTCGGGCCCCAGTATTCGGTGAGGTAGAAGGCCATGACCTTTACGCGACGTTTGAAATGTCTCGCACGATTGATTCGGAACGTGCCCAGGTTGCTGCCTCCTTCTTGGCAGGCGTGCTTGGTCAGATAAGCAGAGATCGTAAAGCCGTAACTGAGGCTTTAATTTTGGAGTGACTTCCCAACGAAGGAAGGTGCTGTATGAAAAAAGTCGTGATTTCATTACTTGCGACAGTCCCTGCTCTCTCTCTCGCCTTTCTTACCACACTGACTCCGCGCAGCGTGCAAGCAGTCCCGAGCTATGCGCGCCAGACGGGCTTGCCGTGCAGTGGCTGCCACTATAATCCGCCGGAGCTCAATCCTGCGGGACGAAAGTTCAAGTTACTCGGTTACGTTGATAAAGACAAAGACAAGCCAGGCATCACGGACAATTCAAGTAAACGACATGCGGGGCTTGACCTTCTTTCCTCGCTGCCCCTCTCCGCGAGGCTGGAAGCCTCATTCACCTCAACAGCATCACCACAGCCGGGAACGCAGAACGGCAATTTCGAGTTCCCTCAAGATGTGTCGCTCTTCCTTGCCGGAGCATGGACATCGAATGTCGGCAGTTTTGTTCAAGTCACCTACGATGCCCAGGACGACCATTTCGGTATGGATAACACAGATATCCGCTACGCCAATAAGAGGAATCTCGCGGGCAAGGAACTGGTCTACGGCCTTGACCTCAATAACAATCCGACCGTGGAGGACCTGTGGAATAGCACACCGGCATGGGGTTTCCCCTGGGTTGCCAGCGATTTCGCGCCCACTCCCACAGCAGCTTCCATCATACAGGGCGGTCTGGCGCAGGACGTCGCAGGGTTCGGTGGCTACGCAATGTGGGACAATCATCTGTATCTGGATGCCACTATTTATCGCTCGGAACATGTGGGCGTTTCTCAACCTAATCCAGGAACAGCTTCATACAACATCCGTGGGGTTGCGCCGTACTGGCGGGTTGCATGGCAGCAACTGACGCCGCGGACCCAATATGAGGTAGGCGCCTACGGAATGCATATGGAGTCGACCCCCGGCGCCATCGTTGGCCTCAAGGATGGCTACACAGACTGGGCGGCGGACTTTCAAGTGGATCGGACGTTGTTCAGGAAGGACGTGCTTTCGCTGCGCGGCACGTATATCCGCGAGAATTCAGATTTGGTCGCGACCTACGCGGCTATGGGAGCCGTACAGCCCGACCACCATTTAAACACAGCTTTGGTCAATGCCGAATACCATTACGGCAATCGCCTCTCCGGCACAGTGGGGTGGTTCGACACCGGAGGGACTGTCGACACTTCGCTGTATTCGCAGAGTCCGGTGACCGGCAGCGCCACTGGCGATCCACGAGGCGCCGGGTATATCGCGAACATCTCGTTTTGGCCGATGCAGAATCTGCAACTCGCCTTCCAATATACCGGATATACTCGTTTCAACGGCGCCGCCATGAACTACGATGGTGCGGGTCGCAATGCAAGCGGCAATAATACCGTGTATCTTGATGTGCATTTCATTTTCTGAACCGTGGATAGGTTGTAGCCGGAAGTTTTGGCCTGCGGCTGTCTGATCTGCGAGCTCGAGCACCCAAATGTCGTCTCCACCAGGCAGCCTCCAGAACGACGATCGTGTCGCCGTCGTCGGCGGTGGACCTGCCGGTTCGTTCTTCGCCATACACCTTCTTCGGGAAGCCAGGCGTCTCGGTCGAAACATCGAAGTTGTCATCATCGAAAAACGAGGTCCCACCGACCCGTGTTCCGAGGATTTTCAGTGCCGGGGATGCAACTTTTGCGCCGGCCTTATCTCGCCAAGATTAAATAAAATACTCGACGAGCAAGGCCTCGCGGTTCCCGAGGAGATCATCCAGGGGCGCATCGACTACGTCTGGATACAGGGGCAATGGAAGAATTTCCGGCTTCGAGTTCCCAAAGAGATGCGGATGTACTCGGTCTTCAGGGGATCGCTGCCCGGCAGAAGGAGCGGTAGGCCTTCGGGATTCGATGGATTTCTCCTCGGCGCGGCGAGCAAGGCCGGCGCGCGCATCCTGTATGGCGAAGTCCAGGCGGTCTCCTATACTCCGTCGGGGATGCCCAACCTGACGGTGAGCGTGCCGACAGGAGCGAAAGTCTCTGTCGATGCCAGCTTTGTGACCTTCGCCACCGGAATCAATGCACACTGCGGCCACGATTACCGCGACGATCCGCTGATAGCCTCGCTGCAGCGGTTAAATTCATCCTTCGTTCCCGCAAGGACCAGAAAGACCTTCATCTTCGAATTGGACGTAGGGGAAGACTATCTTCAGCGCCATCTCAACCGCGAAATCTACTTCGTCGAATATGGTTCACGACACCTCAGCCTGGAGCACGCCGCGCTCATTCCCAAAGGCCGGTTCTTGACCGTCGCCCTGATTGGCAAGTGCGTTGATGAGGCAGACTTGCCGCGCGCGGGCCGCCAGATCGCCCGCAGTTTTCTCACGCTTCCGCAAATCAACCGCATCTTTCCAGGGATCGCTGAGGCTCCGATCACTTGCGCTTGTGTTCCTCGGATGACAGTGACCACCGCGGGGTCACCCGTTGCCGATCGCTGTGCCTTCGTTGGTGACGCGGTCGGATCACGGTTGAATAAAGATGGTCTGTACTCGGCTTACACGACTGCGACCCAACTCGCTGAGACCGTGCTAGTGAACGGCATCGACAAGCAAGCTCTCGTGAGGGGATACGGGCAGACAATTAAGTGGCTGGCGGCAGACAACCGCTCCGGGCGAATGGTCTTCGGCCTCAGCCGGGTAGCGTTCACGCGACCTTTGGTCAGCCGCATCGTGTACCAGGCATTTGCCACCGAGTGCAAGGTGCGGGAGGAGCGCAGCCGGCCCTTGAGCAAAGTGCTGTGGAAGATTGCCAGTGGCACCGCGGACTACCGGGAAGTGCTGCGAGATATGTGCGGTTACGGGGTACTACGATCCATTCTCGTCGGTGCCGCAGTCACGCTCAGGAACCGGGCCTTCGAATGGTTCTTCGGCCTGAGCTGGGGGGAGTACGGCCGCTATCCGACCGTGGTGTTGCGCGAGAAGCGGGAAGTTCTCAAGGCGGAATTGGCATCGAGCTTGGGGCAGGAACTTGGCGGGTCGTCCGACTTCGAACGCATGTACACGATCAAGATCCGCGGTTCCGACCAAAAAATCATGGAGGAGCTCGCCGAGTTCGGCCGGCCGGCCGCAAGGTTCGTCAACCTACGATTCGTCAACGTTCGACAAATCCGTGGTGTTCCGAACCAGGTCGGATCGGTGATTCGATACAGCATACCGTTCTTCGGATTAAGCTCGGAAATGCACCTGACCAAGAGAGTCGGCTTCGAAACCCTGCTCTATCAGGTCGACGAGCGGCTTGTGAAAAACGCGAAACTTATTTTCAACGTCGCACCGACCACGGACGGAAACCGCAGGCTCGCCATCTACACGTCATTCCAATACACGAAAGGCAGGGGCGCCGTGAGTCAGCTTCTATGGGACGGTGTCCGATTGCTGTTTCCAGAATTTGTGCACGACATAGTGTGGAACCACGCCCTGTGCACCATCAAGGAGGATGTCGAACGAAAGCACGCTCCTCCCCCGGACGGTAATTAACCTTCCAAGCCAACTCCCTTGATTTCGCCGACCTTAGGAACCAACCAATTAGTAACCAGTGCCCTTAAACGTGGTCACACTTTCCGATCATACTTTGTCCCCGGGAACCATGTGTTCAAATTTTTCATACTACGCCGGTAGGAACGGGATACGCCCATCCCTAAGAGTGGGAGGACGGTGAGCAGTGATCTGCCCGACTTCCTGCGGTCGCAGCAAACTTTCGGCACACATGCGCGGCGACCATTAGCGTTTATCGGGCTTTTGAAGGGCTGCTGCTGATGGGGAAGTCAGCGACGCCATATATCAGTTTCCCAGTACACGAAACACCAGAAGAGTGAGCCAAAGCGGCCACGACGGGGTTGAGGTGGCGGTCAATCTTGTTGCAGAACGCCTCACTGAGTCTAATGACATTCCCCTTGTCCTCACGCTCACCTGGACGGGCGCTTGTCAATATAATTCCATGGTGGAATGATTTTGACTTAGCAGCCCAGCCGCCCCTTGTCCAGCCATCAACTCTCTCTGCCTGCGCAGCGGGCGCGTTTGTCGTTCCACTTGGGATTTTCCCAATTTCGGTGGAACTACTTTCCATGCGGAAAGGACGTGGATTCGGAGGGTTTCCCACAGGAAATGGCCGGGTTCTTCTTAGAGGAATTGAGGACGAGAATGTGTCCGTCCTTGGAAACCGTGGCCGGGCACTCCGGCCAGAGAGTCCTTATTTCGGAGAGCCAGCGGTTCAACTTGCGCCGGAAGAAGCGGTCGGCGCAGTATTCGCGGGTGCCGAGTTGCTCTGCGAGACCTCCCGTTGAGAACAGGGGTATCCGCGCGGAGCTGCCTTTCAGCGACCAGGTCTTCCAGACGAGCCACAGGTAGAGATCGAGAACTCCTGGAGCGTTGGCGAGCAGCGCAACAACCTCGCGCTCCAAGGGGATGCGATGGGTGTCGATCTCCTGGTAAAAGGCCTCGCTGAGGATTATCGTATTCTCGCTTGCCGATGGAGTTGAGGGCACGTCTTGAGTTTGGTGGAACCAAAGGTGGACCCGATCGAAAAAGTGAAACCTAGCCCAATCGATGGCAAGGGTGCCGCATGCTTGGTCATTTGTCCCAAAAAAGATCGTGGCTGCAAATATCCGTTGGAAACCCTCCGTGATGCGGCGATAACGCTTGCCGTCTTTGAAGAGATGGAAAAAATCGAGGACCTCGGAAGCTGCACCAAAGCGGATAACCCGACTGCGTTGACGGACGGCCATGGTGGCTACCCAGATAGGGATTAGGCGATCCTGACCGTAAGGGAGACCAAACTGAGGATGGCCGATGACCTGGAGAAAGAATTTTCCATTACGCCTTGTGTGGGACAACTGAGTGGAGGGAGGACGACGGAGGGGGAGACCGCAAAGGACAAATGGCCGGGCGTTGAAACCAATTTCCTGCTTGCCTTGCTGGCGCTGCTCACGAATGAGCAGGATGGAGTCGAGTCGCCGGGCGCGCTTGGACGTGATGCCGATTTGTGGGAGAATTTGCCGAACGGGGACGAAGGAGCCAGAGAAGTCAACGCCCGATGTAGAGGACCGATTGGGTAACTGAGGCATGACTCGCGGAAGGAAGCGAGGGGTCATCGGGATGGCCGAACAGGGTTTGGCGGGGCGACACGCGGGTTTCGCGGATGTGCACTGTAACGAAACTGTACCAAAACCCTATGTATTGACCCCAAAAGGGATAAGCTTCGAGCGAAAGCAGAATCCCCGAAAGCGTGTAACTGTATGGGAGGAAAAGGGATAGTAAATTGAGTGACTTGGAGGCACTCTCCTACGAAGCAAGGGGTCGGGTGTTCGAATCACCCCGGGCGCACCAACTGCTTGTAATCATTGATGTTACATCGCAGGGACGACTTGCCGAGATTGTCTTTGACTGTCAATCAAATCTACGTACAAGAAATCGGAAGTTGCCGAAAATAAAGGATTTGGTCTTTAATCGGAGCACCTGCTCCGAAAGGAGGCGGTCGAAAGCAGAAGGTATCAGAGCCCGCGCGTAAGCGCCTTCAGGGTCAGCAGTTAGCGGTTAGCTAACCGAACTTAATCCCTTAGTCTGTACCAAAACTCAGGCTGTAACAAAACTAATCCTGGGCCCTCTCCGACCGCAGGCCGACGGAAACAAAAGGCGACTGCCGGGCACAACGAAATAGACGGACACGAAACTGAGAGTGCAGGTGACAATCAAGAAAGTCGCGGCCCGCCTTGTGGTTGCGGACCAGTGGTCGTGGCGATTCGGCAACGGGGCGGCTCCAGAAAGTCGCAAGGGCTGGCGGCTAAATCGCGGTGGGCAACACTTGGGCGGCCTTCACCATGTCCTCAGGGTCGCTCCTTCAACTGCCGCTCACGCGGCGTGGCACGCTCAGCGGGAGCAGCACGTCAATACCGCTTTACAGCTACGCGGACCCCGTGCCACTCGGAGAAGCGTTTTGGGGAGACATACTGGGCTTCACCCCTGCCCACAGCGAGGAGAACTTTGCCATCGTGAACAATGGGGTTGAATACTCGATACCCGGAACGCCCTTTTCTAGCGGCTAGGCCCCCTGCTGGGTGGCTAATGCAGCGGGGAACATTTGGGATACGGGAAATTCCCCCGGGATGGCTATCTCCATCTTCTTCAGAGACGGTCAAGGCGGGGCCCTTCTACAAGTCGCTACCCTTGCCGGGATCGCCGACCGAGATCACCGTATCACCCGACGGCAAATTGCTGGCAGTTATCTACAGTGTCGACAGTGAAGCCTATGTGGCAGTCTACTCGATCGACAGCTTTGGCGACCTGACGGCCGTGGCAACTTCAAGGTCGGTGGCCGCTGCTTCGTTTAGCGGAGTGGCATTCAGCCAATAGCTCTCTAATTCATCTTAGTTTGACCCGGCGGGCACGGCTGGCCGGTTTTTTTTGTTAGCTCCCAGGTTCGAATCGCATTGCGGTCTTCCTCATACAACCTAGCAGCAGCCTGGAAGCCATTGCAGGGTCGCCTTTTGCCTCGGGAGGGGAAGAGCCGGTGAGAGTCGGGGCTATCTTATGTTTCGCGGATTAAAGAGCAACTCTGCGATGGCACGTGATCTCTAGCCTGACCCTCATCTTCCGACTGGGACGCCCTTTCGCTTGACCGTTCAGAAGAAATCGTGTGAGAGGCCTAGCCCGTCTCGCCCAACGAATGGCTAGATCCCGTCGTGTTTATCGTGAGGGGTGATGGAGAGTGCGGCAATGCGGCCACGCTGATATGACGGCCCGCGACCAGCTTGGGATATGATATTAGGTCCTTCGAGAGGAGACTGGATCGAACGGAGCCCGACCGCCGCTGTGGAAAATGCGGGCAAGCAATTCCCTGGGGAGAACCGGAGTGTCCCCTCTGCTCGGAGCGTCCTGGCTATTTCTGGTTGCAGCGGCGCAACACCTTCCTGATCCTTGTGTTCGTGTTTATAGTCCTTCAGTTCGTCATCACGGGCTATGCCGTCAGGCGCTATCACGGGGTGGAAAGGGGCTTGGCGCAGGGCTGGTACAGCCGGGGCGAGCAGGCCCTCAAATCCGACCATCCCGGGGCAGCGCTGGCGGACTTCCGCAACGCGTTGGCTTACTCGCGCGATAATCCCCTTTATCAACTGCGGTTGGCTCAGGCACTCGCGGCCACAGGGCGCGTTCAGGAGGGGCGCACTTACCTGCTGAGCCTCCGGGATCGTCAACTCGGGAATGGCCCCGTGAACCTGGAACTAGCGCGGTTGCCGGTGCGCGAGCATGATAGCCCGGAGGCCGTGCAGTATTTCCATGACGCAGTTTACAGCGATTGGGACGGCAATCCGGCGGTCCAGCGCAGAGCGGTGAGGCTGGAGTTGGTGGATTTCCTTCTACACTCCGATCGGGAGGCCGCAGCGCGCGCGGAGTTGATCGCCGTAGCCAACAATCTGCCGCCGGATGCGAAACTGCAGACTCAGGTCGGCGAACTGCTCATGAAAGCCGGCGGGTACGACGACGCGTTGAGACTCTTTCGCCAGGCGCTGGCCGTGGAACCACGCTCGGCGTCGGCGCTGGCGGGGGCGGGCGAATGTTACTTTCAAGCCGGTCAATATGGGCAGGCGAAACGTTACCTGGACCGGGCTTTACAGCTCGACCCGAATCTGACGCCGGCGGCAGCGATACGGGACACCGCGCGGGCCGTGCTGGATCTGGATCCGTTTATCCCCCGGCTGGGGGAGCAGGAGCGGGCACAGCGAGCGCGAGAGGCCTTTGACCAAGCGATGACGCGCCTCGAAGCCTGCGCCGCGCAGCGGGGGATCGACTTCCAAGCCGAGCGTGGCGACCGGCTCCAAACGCTTTACGCGCAGGCCACCACGTTCCAACCTAGCGTGCGGCAACGGAGTCTCGGTCGAGATTCGGAACTGCTCACCAACACTATGGACTTGGTCTTCGAAATAGAAAAAGCGGCAACCCAAACGTGTGGCGAGGCGAAGGGCCTGGACCTTGCCCTGGTACTGATCGCGCGGCAACAGGAAGGGGCCCGGCCATGACCAGTACCTCGCCGGTACCTCCCAGCGTCCCCAAGCGCTGCCCCTACTGCGGTGCGGGCCGCCTGGGACAAACTACGTAAGAGGATCGGCTGGGAGCCCGAGAGCGTGATGCTGGACGAACCGCAGCTTTTCCTTCTGCTGGCGGTGATCATCGGCCTGATTTCTGGCCTGGCCGTCGTCCTATTCCGGATCGCCATCGACTGGACGCGCTTGAGTGTTTTCGGTTCGGACCTCACTCCACCCCCGACCCGTATCTTGCTGGTGCCCACCGTCGGCGGGTTGATTGTCGCTTTTCTGGTGATCAACTTCTTCCCGCGAGCGCGGGGCAGCGGCGTCAACCAGACCAAAGCGGCCGTGTACATATACGACGGCTTCATTCCTTTCAACACGGTGATTGGCAAGTTCGTCTGCTGCGCGCTGGCCATCGCGACGGGCCAGTCGCTGGGGCCTGAGGACCCCTCGTTGCAAATGGGAGCCGGGATCGCATCGGCGCTGGGGCGGCGGTTGCGGCTGTCGCGCGAGAAAGTGAGGCTAATCGCGCCCGTGGGCGCGGCCGCGGGTTTGGCGGCGGCCTTTAACGCACCCATTTCCGCGGTCCTGTTCGTCATCGAAGAGGTCATCGGAAAATGGACGGCGGGGGTGCTGGGCGCGATAGTTCTGGCTGCAGTTTCAAGCGTTGTAACAGTTCGCTGGTTTCTGGGCGAGCAACCGCTGTTCCGGATTCCGGAGTACCACTTGGTCCACCCCGCCGAGTTGTTCGCGTATGGAGCCCTGGGGGTCATCGGGGGCGTCTCCTCGCTGGTCTTAGTGAAACTCATTGGCTACGCGCGGCCACGGTTGAAGGCTCTACCGCGCCGGAGCCAGTACTTTCAGCCCGCGGTGGCAGGACTGTTGATTGGGGTAATCGGCCTGGGGCTTCCGCAGGTGATGGGAGCCGGCTACGAGTTCATCGACCAGGCGATGCGTGACGAGTTCACTTGGCGAATGCTGGCGCTGCTGGCAGCGTTCAAAATCCTTTCCACCGGCATTTCCTTCGTCAGCGGCACGCCGGGCGGAATGTTTGCGCCCGCGCTGTTTATCGGAGCCATGATCGGTGGCGCCGTGGGCAGCATCGAACATCATTTTTTCCCCTGGCTTACGGGCCCGATAGGCACTTACGCGCTGGTGGGCATGGGGACATTGTTCGCGGCATTCCTGCGCGTGCCCATGACCTCGGTGTTCATGGGGCTAGAGGTCAGCGGCAACTACTCCATCATTCTTCCTGTCATAATTTCCAATACCATTGCCTACCTCATCTCTCGTCACTATCAACCCACGGCGCTGTTCGATCTCCTTTCACGACAGGATGGTACGGACTTGCCCTCGATGGAAGAGCGGCGCGAAGAAATTTCCGTACACGTGGAAAACGCGATGCGAGCGTATCAAGGCACGGTGCTGAATATCGAGGATCCCCTGAGTACGGCGCTAGCGCGTGCCGACGCTTCCGCAGAGGATTTCGTGTTCGTCGAGGACGGCACAGGACAATGGCGGGGAATCATGAAAGGGGAACTGCGACGCCGAGCCACGCAGTCGCAGGAGGGCGCAACCTTACGCAGCCTGCTTTCCGAAGAGGCGCTACCGCATCTCCATCCCGACCATGTCCTCGAAGAGGCGTTGATGCGCCTAGGTGATTTGCCGCTTCTACCCGTTGTGAACCGTGCAGACTTTCGGAAATTGGAAGGCGTCGCAACGCTTGCGGGTATCCTAGAAACATATCGTGAGGTAGGCCCGAGGCGATTCAAGGGGAAACGCCACCGGCACGCTTGACCACTCCTACCTTGGGTTCGATTCAAACCCCAAAGTTCCTTTGGTGGCGGGTGCGCGAATGGAAAGGCTGCGAATGCGATAAGCGGGCGACACCCGAAGTCGTGGCAACCTCGATGAGGTTCCTTGACCAACCCCAAAGAACGGAAATGACGCACAGTCTACCGGACGTTCGAAGGCCGAGAAGTCTGGCGACCAGCGCGATAACAAAGTAACCGATGAAGTGATCGGAAGCCCCCGCATTACGGCGCTGCTCAAAGCTCTGGAGTAAACGCTCCCGTCGGGTCACCCTTGAATGCATTTCTAGGCTGCCGAAGTTGCTCACCGCAATACTGTTGGTAGATCGCTCTATGACACTGGCAGGAGATGGAAATCAAGTCGAGAATTGGCCTCACACGTTGTTGTCGGCAATAATCAACATCCAGTTAGCGGAGATCTTTCCGCGGGCGCAGTAGGAGGAAAGCCTACAGCGGCAGAAGGCTAATTCGCGGGGGTATGGGGTTCGAAGGTCAACAAGCAGCGTCAAGAAAGGAAGAAGTTGGCGATCGAACTACTTCTTGCCCTCCTCCTTAAGTCTTTCCTTCTGCCAATTAGGATTGATGGTGGGATAGAACTGCTCGGGGTGTTCGATCGCCCAAATCTGTTTGTGAATAATCCAATTGCCGGTATCGAGGTCTGAGGCTTGGCGGAGGGCGGAGAGAGCTTTATCCTTTTGCCCAAGGTCGAGGTAGGCGGTGGCAAGCCCCACCAGCGCACGGGTGGATTTGGGGTTCACATCGAGCACGGACTGAAACTCGCGCCGCGCGCGGCCATCCTGTTTGTTCTCCACGAGCCGTTCAGCCCAGGTCATGCGAAGATCCAGATTCTTCGGGTCGTGCTTGGCGGCTTCCTCCGCCTTTTGAAGTGCCTCGCTAAGAGGACGCGCGTAATCGCCCCCAGGCGGCACCGCCGGTTGATGACTCGGAGTGGAAAGGAGGCCTTCGATGGCGGTCACGTCATCCGGGTTCCGGGCGTCGAAATCGCCAATTTTCACGTAGCGGAGGATGCCCTGCTCGTCGACAAAAAAGCCGTTCGGAACCACAGGAAATCCGTACAGATCCCACAACCCCTGGGCGCGATCGACAGCGGAGGGAAAGGTTACGCCCGCCGCATCGGTAAAGCGCCGCGCTACTTCCGCCCCCTGGGTGTCCATGGAGATCGAAAATATTTCAAAATTTTCGTGATGATGCTTTTCGTAGAATTTCTGCCAGACCGGCAGTTGAGAGCGGCACACTCACCACGAGGCCCAGTTGAAGATGAGCACACGACGGCCACGGAAGTCGCTGAGCCGGTAAGTGGTTTTGCCGTCCAAAGAGGAAACTGTAAAGTCGGGCGCTGGCTCACCGACCCGGATCTTCTGCGCCCATCCCAAGGGGAGGCTCGCCCCCACGAGCATCGCACCTAGAGTGAATGGTATCAGTTTACGCATCGAGTAACTCCGTCAGCCAGGATTTCCGTTTTGCCGCCCCCGCCCCCGAGAAAGTATACTCCCGTCACCCCCCCTGTGCCGTTTTTTGTCCTGAACTACCCCGCGGGTAGCGCGCACATGGCGGACTTTGGGATGGTGCGGTCAGCAGAGTATCGCCTCGCCGCGAGCCATCCGAGACAAGTGCGTTATGCGCTAACGAGCGTTCATACGGATCCGAGCGGGGGGCGCCGGGTGACCGGCATCTACCTCTACTGCTATCCCGCTCGTAGTCGCACCGATCACCACGTATGCAATATACGCGCCACCCGCCGACTTATGACCCGCTCAGGCAATTTGTTTGCCGGCATCCGGTCCTACGGATTGATCGTAAACCGACTCCACCGCGATCTTCACCACATACTTAAGCGAGGGCAGTGAAGGGGATGATTGCTTTAATTGTTCCGCCATCTGGTCATAAAGCGGACCCGAGGAGACCAGTTCTGCCATCCCTTTGATCTGGTAGCCCTTCTTGGTCGTCGGATCGATTACCGTTACAGCCACGCGAGGATTCTGCTCAAGATTCTGCCGGGTCTTCAGGGAAAAGAGATCGGCGAAAATAACATGCTGATCGTCGATTACCCGCACAGTTCCCTTTGGAGTGACGTTAGGCACTCCTTCTCTCGTGGCGGTGGCTACCCAAGCCATCTTGCCTGGGAAAAAATCCCGCACTTCCTTAGGAATGCTTACCATTCGCGGCCTCCGTTGCGGTAAGAATGATTGCCTAAAACTGGCGTCTACCGGTTAACCCGAGACTTCCGTTGTCAATTTCACATCGACAGGTAATATACTGCTGCCCGCCTCGGAGTACAAGATTAGTCCTCCGGATTTTCGATGCTCCACAGCTCAGAGGAGTGCTCATGTCAGACGTCATCTGCACTTTCAGGGTACACATTAAGCGCCAGGCTGGCCCGCTACGCTTCGCCAAGTTGCCTCGGGGAACCGCAACCCGTCGTGTTCAGTGTGCACGGGGCCATCACCGAGCACTATAAGGTCAATCCGGCGAGTATCGCAGAGCCTCTCGCCTCCACGCTGAATTACGTGGTTGCGGCAACCGCCGTCGTGGCGACGAGTTCCCCATCGGTTCAGCGCGGGTGGTCGTAACATATCCTCTCCGCCGGGTCCTTCGGCAAGAAGGGGTCGCGACGTGCCTGATCACGTTGTCGCAGATCCTAGTCCGACAGATTGCCGCCTGCCCGGCGCCTTCCTAAACATACCGAACGAGAACGCCGTTCAAAGCTTGGCCTTGGCGTATATCGCCGGAATTCCCCTCTCGGCCTAGCGCCAGGCGCGACGGTGGCTTCACGCGTTATTGTCAGTAATGCTCAACATTCGCAGAAAGGGCTTCATTGTGAGGCCCTGTACGAGGATCGAAAAAATCACCACGCCAAAGGTTATATCGAGGATTTGGTTGCGATCGGGAAAGGCGCTGTCCAAGCTCAAAGCCAGAGCAAGTGCCAAAGCGCCGCGCAAGCCACCCCAAACGGCCACATGTTGCCAACGAAGTGGAATTCTCCTGGCGAAGAGGTTACTAATCGGGACTAAGAGATAAACCGAAAGCGAGCGACCGATGAGCACCGTGGCAATGGCGAAAAGCACTGGGCGCCACGCGCGAAGGAGCGCACCCACGTGCACTGCCAGTCCGATGAGCAAGAACACCAGGGAGTTTATGACGAATGAGACGTATTCCCAAAAGGACTGCATAGCTGCCAGGCTTTGAGCACTCATGCCCTTTTTGGCACCGAAATTGCCAACCATCAAGCCCGCCGCACCGGTTGCGATTACTCCCGACAAATGCAAATGGTGGGCGAGCAGGTAGCTGCCGTAGGCGACAATCGTTGTCAGCGTGATTTGAATTTGGGGATTGTCAATTGTTGCGGTGATTTTGCTGGCCACGTATCCTAATGTGATTCCGAGAGCGCCTCCGACTATCACCGCCAGTAAGAAGTGCCCGGCGCCCTTCGCGATGCTCAAGTTTCCTGCAACGATGCCAGCAAGCAGGATCTCGAACAAAACGACAGCCGTCCCATCATTCAAAAGGCTCTCGCTTTCGATTATGAGTGATAACCGCCCAACAGTTTTCAGGTCCTTGAAAATAGCCAGTACGGAAATGGGGTCTGTTGCGGAAATGATCGACCCAAAGAGCAGTGCTGTTAACACTGGAAGCCCAGTTGCCCAATGGACAAGGTACCCCGTCACCAAGGTTGCCATTTCGGGCCTTTCATTTGTGGCGCGCAAGAGCACTGTCCTGCGGTTCGACAACTACCCCCGATGGATATAAGAGGCGTGAGGCTCATCCTTGAGGTGGCGCCGAGTCGTGCAACCACAGTGCTTCGGAAGGAGGTGAACCATGCCAAGCCCCGCAGCAATGATGAAGTGTGAAAGGAGCACGGTAAGTGAACCGGTGAAAACCGCCGCGACCATCGGCCCAACTAAAAGCGAAATCGCCACCCTTGCATATCAATTGTGGCAAGACAACGGCTGTCCCGTTGGATCGGATAAAGAAGATTGGTTCCGGGCGGAGGCGATGCTCAAAAACGCAGTCGTCGCGAAGCGCCAAGATCTGCCGGGATGTCCCTCGGTCCTCCGCGGCGATACTCATACCGAGTTCGAAATGCTGGTCGAGTTCCGATGGGAGGGACATTGGGTAATTTGGGAAAGTGAATGGGGTGGTGCCCGCTGGATTTGGGATTTAGCTACTCAAGGCGTTGAAGTTTCGACAGGTGTATAATATTGCTCAGGAAAGAATCAAAACGTAAAGTCTGGCTTAACTGTTTGTCTAAGTCAGGCTAGGGGTCAACGCCGAAAGGAGGTTGTTATGACCCCACAAAAGAGCCAGCCTAAGGTTGGCAGACCCAAAAGCAAAGACAAGCCCGCACCTGCCAGAGCAAACGGAAATACTCAGCCCGTCGATTGGGCAGCATTTCTCGGAGGAATCTCGGGCGGGAAAACCGTTCTAGAATACGGCGCGAACCGCACGGTCTTCGCGCAAGGAGACCCTGCGGATTCCGTGTGGTATCTCAAACATGGGGAGGTGAAACTGGCGGTGACCTCCCAACAAGGTAAGGAAGCGATCGTCAGCATTCTGGGCGACAACGAGTTTTTCGGTGAGGGATGCCTGGCCGGCCAGCCGTTGCGCATCTCCGCGGCCGTCGTGGTGACGGATAGCACTCTTTACAGGATTGAGAAGGCGCTGATGGTGCGTCTGCTTCACGAGGAGCACGGAATCGCGGAGTTGTTCATCACGCACCTGCTATCCCGCAACACTCGCTTTGAAGAGGACCTGGTCGATCAGCTTTTCAACTCCAGTGAGAAGCGCCTGGCCCGGATTCTGTTATTACTGGCGCATTTTGGCAAGGAAAGCAGAACCGAAACGGTCCATCCCGGAATCAATCAGGAACACCTGGCGCAAATGGTCGGCACCACCCGCTCGCGAGTCAGTCATTTTATGAACAAGTTCCGCACGCTGGGCTTTATCGATTATGCGGGCAACGGAGCGTTGACGGTAAACAATGGCCTCTTGAGCGTGATCCTGAGCGAATAGCATCCTGCAGCCGACATCCGCATTAACGAAGCGATTGGATTGTCATGCTGAGCAGTGGAGCGCGGGGGAGAGTGTTCCGATTGATGGAGTGCTCTCGAATTGAGACCCTTCGCCCAAGCTCAGAAGGCGATCTCCGCCGCTTGTCCACCCTGGTTCCGGGATGAAGCCCTGTCCTAATTGAAATCTCGGCAAGTTCCCACCGGCCCCAACCTGCAGTTTTCCCACATTAATTCGGATGAGCAATTTGAAACAAATAGCTGTGTTTTTTTGAACAGACAGACCCGAACCGGATTTGCTAAGGTACCTCCTTCGAAGCGTCATTCTTAATTCGCAACGTCCATTGAGACGGAAGGAAGCGCCATGTGACTAAAGAAACCGCCACCTTGCCGCCGACGTATTTTTTTGTTCCCGCTCCTCTGCTTTACGCATCCCTGCTAGTCCAGCGCTCCCGGAGAAGGCCTGTCTTCTGTTGACGCAAAGGTGACGCGAGCGGGGGCGTTTCTCGCACTCGCGTTGATCGGCCGGCGAGATCTCGCGCCGGCCAAGATTCATTTTCTCGTGCGACGCCGCTTAGGCAAGCAAGGAGGGATCCGATGATGCCAGGTAATAACAAGCCATCTCTCCATCCAGGGCAGTCTTTGCTTCCCCGTGGAAGCATCCTGCTGGTGGAGGAGGATGAAAAAGATTTGAAGTGTTTCACTACGCTGTTGGGGCGCATAGGTTACTCGGTCCGAGCTTTTATGAATTACCGAGAGGCGGAGGGGTGCGTGGAATACGAGCACTTCGACTTTGTCATCGTGAGCCAGGGTAGCCCGGCCTTTGAAACGCACGACCTCGTGCAGCTCACTTTAGCACGCGACCGGCACACACCGGTGGTGGTGCTGACACGTCGCCTGGAAATGAACTGCTATCTCGAGGCCATGCAACTGGGCGCGTTGGATTATCTCGAAAAGCCTTTGGCGCCGGCAGAGTTCGAACACCTGGTCACGACGCATTGCCTGCCGAGACAAGGTGAAATCTCCGCCCGCGCATGGTGAAGGAAGAGATCGACGCTTGGGTTGTGCACTCGTTCGGCGCCGTCAGTCGCAGCTTGATATTGCCGAGTTCGATCGACGCCCAGCCGGTCGCGGCGGAGTGTGAGGCGGCCAACTGCTTCTGTCCATGTCGAAGCGGGAAGAGGCCAAACCCAAAATCCTCAAGTTCGACGTGAGCGAGGGCTAAATGGACCTGCCAGGAGTCTGGCTAGTTGTCCAGCCACTCTTATCGCATGGTAATGCGACCGATCAGGGGCGATCAAATCGGAAATGCCGGGTAACTGTACTCAAAGGAGGGCGATTATGCAGCGGCGCACGAGCAGGGTTAATCCTTCGGAAGAGACCATCAAGATTGGTCCGCTAGGTATCCGGTTCCTCCTTACGGGCGATGATTCCAATGGCAACGCGTCAGTGTTCGAGGTTCGCGTCCCCGTCGGGCAGAAGCTGGCGGCGCCGGCCCACAAGAACGAGGCTTACGAGGAGATCCTCTACGGTATCGAGGGCGTCCTTACCTGGACGGTTGACGGCACGCCAATCGAGGTTGGTCCGGGGCAGGCGCTGTGTATCCCCCGAGGTACGATGCACCGCTTTGATAACCTCGGCAGCGAGGATGTGAAACAGCTCGCCGTCATAAGCCCCGCGATAATGGGTCCCGCGTACTTCCGCGAAGCTGCCGAAGTAATCAATGCTGCTGCCGGGGGCCAACCCGACCGTGCGAAGATGGCGGAAGTCTTCCGGCGTCATGGCATGACGGTAGCCGCGCACCCGCCTGGTAAGTAACGGCCTTTGCCTGGGGTTATTTTCGCGCCGCGCTACAAAGATTCTAGTTAATTCCTGTCGCCCGCGCCGTGCACGAATCCGCAGACCTTGCAGGGCGTCGGCGCCTCCGTGTTGTCTACGCGGTGTTTGATGGGCGGCACGGTTCGCAGGTACGCGAACATCGCCTTCAGGTCCTCATCCGTCATACCGCGATGGACCCACCAGGGCATAATGGGCGCAAGCTTGCGCGCTTTGACGTAGCCGGTGTGCATCACGTCGAGGAACAGTTTTTCATCATAATAAGAAATCCCGGAAGGGTCCGGCGTAATGTTGGTGCTCGCGACATACCCCCACGGACCTTGCATCACCGATCCGCCCGCGAGGTCAAGTCCCGGCAGCGGCTGGCCGTTCTTCTGAGGTGTGTGGCAGTCGCGACAACCCGCCACGCGAGCGAGGAATCTGCCGCGCTTTACGGCCGTGGAAAGGTCGGGCGGCGGAACGGGAGCGGTGATTGGTTGCGGGACGCTGCGAATTAGATATTTGACGGGGAAAATCAACTCGGTCTTCGGGACCACGTGATGGACAGGTGGTAGCGACCGCAGGTAAACGATGACCGAAGCCAAGTCCTCGTCGGAAAGATGACCGTAGTTTTCATAGGGCATCATTGGAAACAGAGCGCGGCCATCGTAACCGATGCCTTCGCGGATGCCGCGGGCCAGTTGGTCGTCCGTCCAATTCCCCGCGCCGGTTTCCTTGTCAGGCGAAATGTTGGGCGGATAGACCTTGCCGGGCAGCCCTTCGAGAGGAAAGGGCGCCTGCCCGCCGCCTTCGGTTCCGGGGATCAAGGGTGCGTCATGCTTGGTCCAGTCGCGCTGGCTGTGGCATGTAAAACAGTCAAGCACGTTTTGGGTCAGGTACCTGCCGCGCGCCAGGCGCTCGGGAGTGACTTCGAATTTGCGGTCCGTGAGCGGGCGAACCTTCGGCCCGATGAATGGTCGCCAGCCGATGGTCAAGGAGATGGCGCCCGCCACGAGCAGAACGATCACCAGCAAGGTAATTCCTATCCATTTCATCCATGAACCTCCGGGCCAGAGTTTGTGACTCAAAGGCAGTCTGAAGAATGAGACCGGGATCGAGCTGCGGTTTTGGGTTACTCATGGATTGAAGCCTGATTGCCCAGCAGGTCCGCGCCGGCATTAGGACATTACAGACCCACGGCATCAAAATCATGTTGCGGCTACCAGGTCCAGCTCCGCGGCTTAGGCGTTGAGAACCAGAGAAAGTGCCGCAGAATCTCTGAGAAGCGAGATTCGCCGCTATCGGCTTGGGCGCATTAGATTCCGCTAGTCGAGCGACAGAAGCACCAACGCCTTGATATCGGCGTCCGGGATCATCGCCCCGTCCCACACCGTCGTCAGACGCGTGATTTTGCCGTCCTGGTCGAGTGTGATAGCGGTGATGCCTCGCCTCACGCTCGCCCGATAGGCGGGCGCAGCCTGCCACTCATAGCCGCCGCCCATATCGCCGCCGACTAAGTGAAGCAACGACGAGCGGGCGCCAGCAGGCAGCTTGGCGAGCGCGCGAACGAGATAGCGCTCGATCGCTAGCCGGCCGAGTACGTAGGCGCGCAGTGTCATGTGCTCATAAACCGCGTCGCTGCTGAAATGCGTCGCGGCGCCCTTGGCGTCGTTGCCCGCGAGCGCCGCGTGCAATTTACCCGCCGCCGCGAGAATCGTTGGCGCAGCATTGTCCGGGGCCGTGCTCTCCTTGAAGTCCGTGGGGAACTTGTCGGTCGGTGTGCGGATCTTGGCCGTCAACTCGGCGCCGAAATGCCGGCCGTCCCAGTAGTCGATCCAGCGAATCACCTTCCTGACCGTCCTTGTCCTTGTAAGCATGGCTGAGCAGCAAAGGCAGGAACAGCCGGTCGAACACGAAGCCGCCGTGGCCACGGCTGGCTGTCCCCGACCCCAGGGCGCTGATGCAGACCAGACGGCGCACGCCGTTGCGCGTCATCGCCGTGACCAGGGCGCCTGTTGCGACGGTCAGCAGGCTGACCTCGCGGAACGGGCTCAGGCCGGTGCCCAACGAGCTGACGACGCCATCGCAGCCGTTCACACCGAATGGCCTTTCGCCTTGACGGGCTGCTGAGCAGCCGCGAATACATCGCGTGCGGACGCCGTACCCGCTACGTGCTCCGTACCCGTGATTCCGAGGTCCATCCATCCCGCGTTCACGCTCTCAAACATTTCTTCGGCAGGTCCAGTGTGGCCCTTCGGGACGCCGAACTGCTCGAACGCTTCCGCCCACCCTGCACGCGGGACGGCAAAGGCTTTTACGTCGCGTTTTAGGACTTCACCCAATTGTTCCGCCACTTCATCCGCGCTTACCATCGAACCGAGCTCGATAACGCGATGCCCTGACCACGCCGGCCCGGTCAGAAGCTTTGCTACCTCTGCGCCGATGTCGTTTGTCGCGACCATTGTTGATTTCCGGTTTGTAGGATTGTAGAAGACCGGTAGTGTTCCGCCTTGGGCGGCCTGTAAGCCGAAAAGAAAGTTTTCGAAAAAGCCGCCTGCGCGCACAAATGCGACCGGAGATGGCAGGCTACGAAA
>Ga0209517_10003830_pt1 | contig 20122 bp, 16 predicted proteins | sample PeaSoiMetSII2010_FD_187695 | JGI IMG/M metagenome (GOLD analysis project Ga0209517, IMG submission 187695) | Peat soil microbial communities from Weissenstadt, Germany - SII-2010 (SPAdes) (version 2) | ecosystem: Environmental > Terrestrial > Soil > Wetlands > Peat | place: Germany...
CCGCCGCCTGCGCCCGGCTCCGGAGCGCGCGCCGATCGACCGTGAGGATCTCGCCGCCATCGACCACGAGCTTGCCCCCGACCATCACCTTGTCGACCGCGGAGCCGTCCTCGGTATGGACGAGCTGGTTGATCACGTCGTTGAGCGGCGTGAAGTTGATGTGCGTCGCATCGAGAAGGACCAGGTCCGCGAGATAGCCGACCTCGAGCCGGCCCAAGCTTCCCGCGAACCCCAGCACCTGCGCGCTGCCCTCGGTCGCGGCCGCGAACACTTCCCGGGTGGAGAGCCACGCCTCGTAGTCGGGACCGCGCACGTGGGAGGCGAGCGAGGCGAGTCGCATCGCCTCGAACATGTTGAGATTGTCGGAGCAGCTGGCCCCGTCGGTGCCGACGCCGAGGCGCACGCCCGCCGTCAGCATACGCCGCGCGGGCGCGATGCCGGAGCCGAGGCGCATGTTGCTGCCGGGATTGTGCGCGACCGACCCGCCGCGATCGCCCAGGCGCGCGATGTCGTCGGCATCGAGCCAGACCGCGTGGGCCGCGGTGAAGTTGGGGCCGAGGATGCCGAGCTGGTCGAGGTGCCGGGTCAAGGTGACGCCGTAGCGCTGGAGCCCGGCGACCGCCTGCACCTTCGATTCGCCGAGATGGGTGTGATAGCCGATGCCGTGCTCGCGCGCGAGCCGCGCCGCGCCCACCATGAACTCGTCGGCGCAGTGCAGCGGGATGGTGGGCGCGAGCGCCGGGCGGATGCGGTCGCGATCGAAGGGCCACGCCTTGAGCGCGGCGGCGCAGGCCTGGAGGTGCGCCTCCCCTGTGGCGCTCGCCATGCGCAGGACCTGGTCGCGGAGCTCGTCCGGCAGCGCCTCCGTAAGGCCGGGGATCGCCGCGTAGAAGGTGCGGTCGGCCATCATGGGTGCGACCACCGCCCGCATGCCCGCGTCCGCGTAGGCGCGGCCGACCGCCTCGAGCCCCTCGAGCGAGGGTGTCGGAAACGCGACGAAGAGGTCGTAGCAGGCGGTGCAGCCCTTGAGCAGCATCTCGACCGCGCCGACGCTGGCCGCGAGATAGACCGAGTCGAGATCGTCGAGGCGCGAGGCCCAGGGACCCGCGTTGAGCAGGAGCTCCAGCGTCCAGCGGTCGCCCACGCCCTTGCTGAGGTTCCCGTGCCCGTGCATGTGCGCATTGAGGAGCCCGGGGATCAGGATCCGGTCGCGGGCATCGATCTCGCGCGCGCCGTCGCGACCGATACGGCCCCATGGCTCGACGGCGGCGATCCGGCCACCCTCCACCAGCAGATCCGCCTCGGTCAGGTCCGCCCGGCTGTGCTCGAGGACCCGGCCGCCCCGGATGACCGTGCGCTCGCCCGCCATCGCCTCAATATCCCCGATCGATATCGACCTGATTGAGGAGCGGCTTTCGCGCGACCGCGCGCCGGAGGTTCTCCACCACTACGGGTGCCGCCGACACCGCGCTGCCGAAGGCGGCGACATGGGGCGTCACCGTAATCTTGGGATGCGACCAGAAGGGGTGCTCCGGCGGCAGCGGCTCGCGAGAGAACACGTCCAGCGTGGCGCTCGCGATGCGCCCGGACTCCAAGGCCGCGAGCAGGTCCGGTTCCACCAAATGGTCGCCGCGCCCCACATTGATCAGCTTGGCGCCCTTGGGGAGCATCTCAAAGAGCGGCCGCGCCAGGATGCCGCGCGTCTCCGGCGTGAGCGGCAGCAGGCAGATCAGGATGTCGGTCTTGGCCGCGAAGGCCGCGAGCCCGTCGGCGCCCGAGAAGCAGGCGACGCGGTCGATCGCCTTGGGCGAGCGGGCCCAGCCGCGGACGCTGAAGCCGAGATCGGCCACGGCCCGCGCCACCTCGGCGCCGAGCTCGCCAAGCCCCATGACGCCGACCGAGACCGCGCTCTTCGGCGGCGGAATGTAGTAGACCCACTTCTTCTGCGGCTGGTTCGCGGCATGAGCGTCGAGCCCCCGGTAGTGCCGCAGCGCCGCCCAGACGCAGTAATCGCGCATCGAAACGGTGAGGCCGGGATCGACCAGCCGCGCGAGCGGGATGTGCCGCGGCAGGCTCTTGAGGTCGAGCTGGTTCACGCCGGCCCCGAGCGATTGGATCGCCTTCAGATTCGGAAACTGGGCGAGCCCGCCCTCGGCCGGCGGCAGCCAGACCAGGATGGCATCGATGGACACGGGATCCTTCACCTTCGGCCAGACCTCGATCTCGAGATCGGGCATGTGCCGCTTGAGCTCCGGGATCCATTCGTTGGGATCGTCGAGGTGGCTGCAGAAGAGGAGTTTCATCGGTCTCATCCCCCCATCGACAATCCGCCGTTGACGCGCAGGGTCTGGCCCGTGATGTACCCGGCCTCGTCCGAGGCGAGGAAGGCCATGGCGGCGGCGATCTCCTCGGGCTTGCCGTAGCGGCCCATGGGCACCAGCCGGAGCGCCGCTTTGAGGCCCTCGGCGTCGATCTGGCCCAGCATCTCCGTGGCGATATAGCCGGGTGAGACCGAGTTGACGGTGACCCCGTAGGGCGCCACCTCGGCGGCGATCGGGCGCAGCATCATGGTGATGCCGCCCTTGGAGGCCGTGCAGACCGAGTATTTGTTGCCGCCGAAATCCGCGACCTCGGTGATGCAGGAGCCGGTGGCGATGATGCGGCCGGACCGGCGCTCGATCATGTGCGGCAGCGCCGCCCGCGCCATGTTGAAGAAGCCCCGGAGGTTGATCTCGATGGAGCGCTCCCAGTCGTCGTCAGTGCTCTCGGTGAAGGGCCGGTCGATGATGATGCCGGCGTTGCTGACGAGGATATCGAGCTTGCCGAAGGCCTCGATCGAGCTCTTGACCAGGCGATCGGCGTCGGCGCGCTTCGAGACGTCTCCCACCGCGACCACCGCCTCGCCGCCCGCCGCGCGGATCTCCTTGGCGACCGCCTCCGCCTTGTCGCGGGTCGCGACGCAATTCACCACGACTTTCGCGCCGTCGCGGGCGAACCGCAGCGCCACCGCGCGTCCGATGCCGCGGGAACTTCCCGTGATGAGCGCCGATTTTCCCTTGAGGTCCATGCTTCCCTCCTCTCGAACCAAACCGGATGTTAGAGACGTGCGACAGATCGCGCAAAGAGTTCGGGTTGCCGGGGCGGCCGATTAGCGGATATACGGTCCCGTACGCCGCCAATAGCTGTCGGGAGAGACGCCGTGGCCGATACCTGCGATGTCGCGATCATTGGGGGCGGCGCGGTCGGCAGCTCCATCGCCTATTTCCTGGCCTCCAATCCCGATTTCGGCGGCAAGATCACCGTCGTCGAGCGCGACCCCACCTATCGCTTCGCCTCCTCGGCGCTGTCCCTGAGCTCGATCCGGGTGCAGTTCTCGACGCCCACGAATATGCATCTCTCCGCCTTCGGCATGGAGTTCCTGAAGGGCGCCCCACAGCACCTCGCCGTCGACGGCGAGCCCGCTAATGTCGGCTATATCGAGCGGCCTTACCTTTTCCTGGCGAGCGCCGAAGGCCGGGCGGTGCTGGAATCCAACCATCGCGCGCAGTCCCGGGCCGGCTACGGCGACCGCATCCTGCTGCTCGAGCCGGCGGAGCTGAAGCAGCGCTTTCCCTGGCTCAACACCGACGGGATCGTGCTGGGCTCGCTCGGCGTCAAGGACGAGGGCTGGTTCGACGGCTACGGCCTGCTGCAGGCGTTCCGCAAGAAGGCGCGGAGCCTCGGCGTCACTTACGTGACTGGGGAGGTGGTCGGCATCGAGCGGAAGGGCCGGCGGATCGAGGCGGTGACGCTCGGCGACGGCACGCGGCTTGCGTGCGGCATCGCGGTCAACGCCGCGGGGCCGAGCGCGGGCAAAGTGGCGGCGCTTGCCGGCGTCGATCTACCCGTGGAGCCGCGCCGGCGCTGCGTCTTCGTGTTCGACTGCCGCGAGAAACTGCCTGGCTGCCCGCTGCTGATCGACGGCAGCGGTGCCTTCTTCCGGCCGGAGGGCCAGTATTTCATAGGCGGCATCTCGCCACCGCCGGAGCTGGAGCCGGAGGTGCCGGACTTCGAGGTCAACTATACCGAGTGGGACGACCTGGTCTGGCCGCCCCTCGCCCACCGCGTGCCCGCGCTCGCGGCGGTCAAGGTGATCAACGCCTGGGCCGGGCACTACGACTACAACACCTTCGACCACAACGGCATCCTGGGACCGCACGTCGAGCTCGACAATTTCATGCTGGCGAACGGCTTCAGCGGCCACGGCATCCAGCAATCGCCCGCGACCGGCCGCGGCATCTCCGAGCTGATCGCCTACGGCAAGTACCGCAGCCTCGACCTCACCCCCTTCGGCCACGCGCGGATCGTGGAGAACCGCCCGGTGAAAGAGATCAACGTCGTTTGATGCCGCGCCGCCGCTCGCTCTCTCTGATCCCTCTCCGCCCCTCAGGGGCGGAGAGGCAAGGTGAGCTGGGGCCGTGCTTCACGCTCGAATGTCGGTGAGTCCCTCACCTCACCCATCCTCTCCGCTCCCAGGAGCGGAGAGGGGCATCTGACGAGCTCTCAAATCACTTTCCGCACCACGTGCCGGCGGTTCTTGGTGAAGGGGCGGACCTCCTTGGTCCAGCGACCGAGCTCGCCAGCGTCGGCCCAGGCCTTGCTCGTGAGCACGTCGGGGCTGTCGATCTCGTAGACCGCCGTGTATTTCGGCATGCCCTCGCCGGTGAGCTGCTTCTTCTCGCCGCCGACGATGAAGCTCGCGAATTCCGTGCGGAGCCGCGTGGCCGAGCGCACGCCCGGCACTTTCAGCAGGTTGGGCAGGTGCTCGCGGTCATAGACCTCGTTGAAGAGCGCTTCTTTATCGGGCTCCACGTCCATGCTGACGATGAGCACGTATTTGGTCGAGAACGGCATCGGCTTCCTCCTCGGTCTCACGCGATCTCGCGCAGGTACCAGTCGACGTAGGCGATGGTGTTGTATTCCATGGGCGCGTAGGGGCCGGGGCGGTAAAAGCGCGAGTTCACGCCGAGCTGGTTGTGCTCGATGATGCGCTTGTCGGCCTCGCTGGTGACCTTCCAGAGCCAGGTGAGCTTCTCGAGGTCGTAGTCCCGGCCTTCGCGCGCGTCGCCGCGCACCAACCAGATCACCTCCATGTCCGAGGTTTCGGCGGTCTTCGGAATGAACCGGTAGATCACGCCGTGGTCGGCATAGGCCACGAGGAAGCTCGTGGGCCCCACATGGACCGAGGTGACGCCGCCGTCGTACTCACGAAGGCCCATCAGTGGCGCCACGCCCTTGCCGTCGGCGGTGGCGCTCTCGACGCCCTCATAGAGCGGATAGCGAAAGCCGCGGCAGGCCTCCTCTCCGGTCTCGAATCCCACCCAATGCTCGCGCGGGGGGATGTCGAGGCCGAGCGCCACCGACCGTTCGGCGAGCCGCGCCCGGAGCGTCTCGACCCGTGCCGCCGGCTGCTCGAGCGCGTGGAGACGTGAATATTCGGGATGCGCGGGCGCGCAGTGATAGCACTCGAGGTAGTTCTCGACCGCGAGCTTCCAGTTGGCCGCGAAGGAATAGAGCTCCCGGTGGGCGACCCGCGCCTCCACCCAGCCGTAGGGGCCGTAGCAGGCGCGCACGGTCTCCTCGAGATATCGGGTCCCCAAGGGTTGTTCCGCAAACGAAACGAAGATCACGCCCTCAAGGACGCGCAGATGAATCTGCTTCAAGCCATGGCGCGAGCGGTCGAACTCCGCGGGCATGAAGCGCGCGGCCTGCAAGCTGCCGTCGAGCCCGTAGGTCCAGCCGTGATAGGGGCAGGTGAAAGATTTGCTGTGGCCCGTCTGCTCCCAGCAGACCCGCGAGCCCCGATGCCGGCACACGTTGACGAGCGCGCAGAGTACGCCGTCCTCGCCGCGCACGATGATCGCGGATTCGCCGGCGATCTCGATCAGCTGGAAATCGCCGGGCTTGGGCAGGCTGCTCTCGTGGCCCGCGCACAGCCAGTGGCGCATGAGCACGCGCTCGACATCGCGGCGGAAGACGTCGGGGTCGCCGTAGAACGCCTGCTGCAGCGAGTGCCCCGCCGGCTGCCGCGCGATCAGCGCAGCGATCTTCGCGTCGGTCTGGCTTTCCCCTCTCATCCCGTCGTGCATGGAGAGAAACTCAGGACAGGATCTGGTAGTGCGCGTCCTGGATCGAGCGCTGGGCGCCGTTGATCGGCAGGATGTCCTGCGGGCAGGCCGACATCGCGACGATGCAATCCATGGTCGCACGCAGGATCACGTAATCGCCTGGCTTGGAGGCCGGCTCGCCCCAGCTGGTCTTGCCCTCCTTGTCGACGGGGATGTTCATCCAGAGATTGAGCGGCGCCGGCACCTCCGGCGGCATCAGGCCGATCTGCCGCATGCCCGCGATCAGATTGTCGGTGCAGTTGTCGTGGTACTCCTTGCAGCCGAGCAGACCGTAGCGATAGTCGTCGCAAGCGGCCATCAGCGTGTCGTGGATGCCCGGCGAGGTGTCCTCCTCGAAGAACAGGATCGGCCGGCGGCGGTTCGTCTGAAGATGGTGGCCCTTGCGCGGGAAGATCGTGCCGATGGTCGGCCGCATGTGCTCCATCGACATGAACTCGTGCAGGTCCTCGGCGCTGAAGGCCCAGGTGTCCACCACCTGCGTGCCGTGCGTGTTGATGATCTTGATCGCCTGCCCCTTCGTGAGACGCGCCGCGCGGCCCTTGCGCGCGGGAACCGTCATGAGATCACTTTCCTTGGCCATGTCACTCCCTCTCCAAAAATCACGGCGAGCCTAGCCACGCGTCGAGCCTAGGGTCAATGCGGCCTCAGGACGCCGCCACCGCCTCGTTCGCGAGCGTCTCGTTCTCCTGCTGCGCCACCAGACGGTCGATCACCAAGCGAACCAAGGAGAGGCCGACCGACGGGTGCGTGAAATAGACCTGCTGGAAATCGTCCGCCGATACGCGCGCCAGCACGCAATCCGTCTTGGCGACGACTGTCGCGGTGCGCTTGCGCGTGCCGCTGAGCACGCCGATCTCGCCCACCACCGTCCCCGCGCCGAGCTCGGTCTTGGCCTCCTCGACCCAGAGCGAGCCCTCGAGTACCAGGTAGAGCGAGTCCGAGGGATCGCCCTTGCGGATGATCACGTCTCCACGCTTGGGCGTGAGCCGGCGGGCGAAAGGCATCAGGGCATCGAAGATATGGTTCTCGTTGGCGGCGTCGCGCACATTCCGGATCAGACGCCGGATCTCGATCAGGCGCCAGACGTTCACGGGCAATATGACCAGGTTCAGCGCCAGTACGAACCACAGGTGCTCGAGGGCGCCGTACGCGACGAAGATCATGTTGCTGACGAGCGCGAAGATGCGGAGCGGCAGCATGGTTTTCATGCCCAGGCTACCGATCGTGAGCGCGCTCGCGACGTAGGCAAGCAATGCAGTCATGGCAGACAGCCCGCCCCCGCTCGATTGTCGAAGACCGCCGTAGCATACCAAGCGGAGGCCGCCGAGTCCTGCGCGGCCGCCTCGCCTACGGTTAACTCCGGCATTTGCAAAAAATTCCTGCGGAGCGGGCGCCGATGCCCCATAGTTCGAGCCGGTTCGCAACCCTCCGGAGCACGAAAGCGACGGCCATGACGGCGTTTCCGACCCAGGCACGGGTGGTCATCATCGGCGGCGGCATCGTCGGCTGCAGCCTCGCCTATCATCTGGCCAAGCGAGGTTGCGGCGACGTCGTGCTGCTCGAGCGTCGGCAGCTCACCTGCGGAACGACCTGGCATGCGGCGGGGCTCGTGGGCCAGTTGCGCGCGACCCAGAACCTGACGCGCCTCGCGCAATATACCGCGAACCTTTACCGGTCGCTCGGCGATGAGACCGGGCAGGAAACCGGCTTCAAGCAACGGGGCTCGCTGGCGCTCGCGGCGACGCCAGAGCGCTTCGAGGAGCTCAAACGCGGCGCCTCCATGGCCCACTGCTTCGGCCTGGAGGTGGAGGTGCTGACGCCCGCGGAAGCCAAGAAACTCTGGCCGCTCATGGAGGTCGGCGATCTCGTCGGCGCGGTCTTCCTTCCGAAAGACGGGCAGACCAACCCCGTCGATACTACACAGGCTCTCGCCAAGGGCGCCAAGGCCGGCGGCGTCCGGATCTTCGAGGACACGCCGGTCACCGCCATCCTCCGGCGCAACGGCGCGGTGACGGGCGTCCGGACCAGCAAGGGCGAGATCGCGGCCGAGGTGGTGGTGAACTGCGCGGGCATGTGGGCGCGCGATCTCGCGGCCTCCTGCGGCGTCACCCTGCCGCTGCAAGCCGCCGAGCATTTCTACGTGGTGACCGAGCCGATCTCGGGCCTGCCCTCGACCTTGCCGGTGCTGCGCGATCCCGACAGCCGCGCCTATTTCAAAGAGGACGCGGGGAAGCTGCTGATCGGCTGGTTCGAGGCCGTGGCGAAGCCCTGGGGCACCGACGGGATCCCCGAGAGCTTCTGTTTCGATCAGCTGCCGGCGGACCTCGAGCACATCGAGCCGCTCTTGGAGCAGGCGATGCGCCGGGTGCCGGCGCTCGCGAAGACCGGCATCCAGCTGTTCTTCAACGGGCCCGAGAGCTTCACGCCGGACGACCGGTATCTGCTTGGCGAGGCGCCGGAGCTCAAGAATTTCTTCGTCGCCGCCGGCTTCAACTCCATCGGCATCCAGTCCGCGGGCGGCGCCGGCAAGGTGCTGGCGGATTGGATCCTCGACGGCCACCCGCCCATGGACCTCTGGGACGTCGATGTACGCCGCGCCATGCCCTTCCAGCGCAACCGCCGCTATCTGCGCGATCGCACGGTCGAGACGCTGGGCCTGCTCTACGACATGCACTGGCCGTTCCGACAGGTGGAGAGCGCACGGGGCGCGCGGAAGTCAGCGCTGCACGACCGGCTCGCGGCGCACGGCGCCTGTTTCGGCGAGCTCGCAGGCTGGGAGCGCGCGAACTGGTTCGCGCCAGCGGGCGTCAAGCCCGAGTATCGCTACAGCTATGGCCGGCAGAACTGGTTCGAGCACGCGGCCGCCGAGCACAAGGCGGTGCGCGAGGCGGTGGGGGTCTTCGACCAATCCTCTTTCGCGAAGTACGTGCTGCAGGGCCCGGACGCCGAGCGGATCCTCAATCGGATCTCGGCGAACGACGTGGCGGTGCCGCCGGGCCGCGTGGTCTACACCCAATGGCTCAACGAGCGCGGCGGCATCGAGGCCGATCTCACGGTGACCCGCGAGGCGGCGGACCGCTACCTCATCGTCACCAGCGCCGCGAGCCAGACGCGCGATCTCGCCTGGCTCAAGCGGTACATTCCCGACGATGCCCGCGCCGCCGCGGTCGACGTGACCTCGGCCTATGCCGTGCTGAGCGTAATGGGGCCGCGCTCGCGCGCGCTGCTCGCGAGTCTCACCGACGAGGATCTCTCGAACGCGGCGTTCCCCTTCGGTACGTCGCGCGAGATCGATCTCGGCTATGCCCGCGTGCGCGCGACCCGGATCACCTATGTGGGCGAGCTCGGCTGGGAGCTGTACATCCCCACGGAATTCGCGACCACCGTCTACGACGCGATCGTCGCGGCCGGCGAGGGTTTCGGCCTCCGCCACGCCGGCTACCACGCGCTCAACTCGCTCCGGATCGAGAAGGCCTACCGACACTGGGGCCACGACATCACCGAGGAGGATACGCCGCTCGAGGCGGGCCTCGGCTTCGCCGTCGCCTGGCGCAAGCCCGGCGGCTTCATCGGCCGCGACGCGCTCCTGCGCCAGAAGGAAGCCGGCCTGAAGCGTCGCCTCACCACCGTCGCGCTCGAGGACGAGAGCCGCATGCTCTACCACAGCGAGCCCATCTGGCGGGACGGCACGCTCGTCGGCCGCCTCACCTCCGGCATGTTCGGCCACACCGTGGGCCGCGCCGTCGGCCTCGGCTATGTCGAGGCCGAGGGACAAGTCGTAACCGACGCGTACATCGCGCAGGGAAAATTCGAAATCGAAATCGCCGGCGACCGCATTCCCGCGAACGCGACGCTGGGCGCGCTCTACGATCCCAAATCCGAGCGTGTGAAGGCGTAGCGTCGCCCCAGGCTCCGATGCGGGAAGTCTCTCCGCCCCTGATCGAAATCGCCATCGAGCCGAAGAGCCCGGTGGACCGCCGGACGCTGGAGCACGCACTGACCGCGCTCGCAGCAGAAAAGGCTGCATTTCGATTCGAGATCGATCACAAGAGCGGGCAGATCATCATCAAGGGGACAAGTGAGGACCAACTTGAAGCTGTGGTCGAACGCATCAGCGGCGAGTCTTGCGTCGCCTGCCGCGTTGGTGCGCCGCAGGTCGCTTATCGCGAGACTATCTCGCGCAAGGTCGACGTCGATTACACACACAAGATGCTAACCGGCGGCTCCGGCCAATTCGCACGGATCAAGATCCGCTTCGAGCCGTTGCCGCCGGGCTCGGCCTATCAGTTCGAGAACGACGTGGTCGGCGGCACGGTGCCCAAAGAGTACATCCCCGGCGTCGAGAAGGGCCTCAGGGGCTCGCTCGAGAGCGGCGTGCTCGCGGGCTTCCCGGTGATCGACTTCAAGGCCGTGCTCTACGACGGCGCCTACCACGACGTGGACTCGAGCGCGCTCGCCTTCGAGATCGCGGCGCGCGCGGCCTTCAAGGAAGGCATGCGGAAGGCGGGGCCGGTGCTGCTGGAGCCCGTGATGCGGGTCGAGGTGGTGACGCCACGCGACTACATGGGCGACGTGATCGGCGACTTGAACAGCCGGCGCGGCCGGATCACCAGCCAGGATCAGCGTGGCGACCACGAAATGATTTCCGCTATCGTCCCGCTCGCAAACCTCTTCGGTTACACCGTCACCCTTAAATCGATGTCAAGCGGGCAGGCCAAAGCCTCGATCGCCTTCAGCCACTACGCTCCGATCCCCACCGACCCTGATCCGCCGTTCGGGCCGGCGATGGGTATGCGCGCCTGAAGCGGCGAAATCTGCTATCCGCTCCGCCGGTGACGAGTTCCCGCATCTCCCGCTATCTGCCGATCGTCGTCCTCGCGGCCGTGATTGCGGCGCTGTGGCTGGTACCCGGCGGCGATCCCGGGACGAAGCGCGTGATCGACGCGGCGTTGCTGGCGGGGTTCGCGATCGCCTGCTGGGCCTTCGGCTGGCTCGCCGAGCCCGCGACCACGTTCGTGTTCTTCCTGCTGGTCGTGGTGTTCCGCGTCGCGAAGCCGGAGGTAGTGTTCTCGGGCTTCACGTCGAGCGCCTGGTGGCTGGTGCTGGGCGGCTCCATCACGGCGATCGCCGTGCAGACCACCGGGCTCGGCCGCCGGCTGGCCGCGCTCTTGCTCGGGCGGGCGGCGGGCTCGTACCCGCGCGCCGTCGCCACGGTGGCGCTGGCGGCGGTCGGCCTCGCCTTCCTGATGCCGTCGACCAGCGGACGCATCCTGCTGCTGATGCCGATCGTGCTCGCCTTCGCCGAGCGGCTGGGCTTGGCGCCGGGACGGCCGGGATATGTGGGGCTGGTGCTGACGGTTGCCGCCGCGAGCTACATGCCGCCCACCACCATCCTGCCCGCCAACGTTCCCAACAGCATCCTGCTGGGCGCCGCGGAGTCCCTCTACGGCGTCAGGCTCGCCTACGGTCCCTATCTGATTCTGCATTTCCCGATCCTGGGCGCGCTCAAGACGGCGGCGCTGATCGGAACCGTGTGCTGGTTGTTTCCCGAGGGCGAGCGGCTCCGTCCGGCCCCCGCCGAGGATCTCGGCCCGATGTCGCGGGAAGAGCGGCGGCTCGCCTGGCTTCTGGCCTTGTCGCTGCTGCTGTTCGCCACGGATTTCATTCACGGCGTGTCGCCCGCCTGGATCTCGCTCGGCACGGGCGTGCTGTGCTTCCTGCCGCCCTTCGGCCTGATCACGCCGGAGGTGTTCTCGGCGCGGATCAACGTGGTGATGCTGGTCTATATCGCGGGGATACTCGGGCTCGGCGCGGTCGTCGCCGACAGCGGCTTGAGCGCGGCAGTGAGCGCGCGCCTCCTGACCTGGGCAAGCCTGGCGCCGGGGCACATCGTCGGCAATGTCGCGACACTCAGCGCCATCGGCGCCGGCCTCGCCGCGATCACGACCGTCACCGGCGTCCCGGCCGTGCTCACGCCGCTCGCGCAGGAATTCGCGAGCGCCAGCGGCTTGCCTCTGCTTACGGTCCTGATGCTGCAGGTGGTCGTCTTCTCGACCGTGTTCTTGCCCTTCGAATCTCCGCCGATGATGGTGTCGCTGCACCTGGGCCGCGTCGGACTCTGGCCGGCGAGCAAGCTCTGCCTGGCGCTCTCCGCCGTGACGATCCTGGTACTGCTGCCCCTCGACTACCTCTGGTGGGAGCAGCTGGGCTACCTGCCTTAGCGCCAGCTGCGCGGCGCGTCACAGAATTGTTATGGCGGCGAGAGCCATTTCGCCGGCGAATGCACCTAGCCATCCGATGACACGCCGGGGGTGACTCGCTAGATTGTTGTCGGCTCGAGGCGATGGGTGGCCCGAAGAGCGCGGCAACCCGGAGGAGGTATCAGCACCACCAAAGTTGAACCACAAACAATCGGGAGGAACCAACTGATGAAATCCGCCAAGAGGCTTTGCTTGCTTGCCGGCGTTTCCATGCTCTGCGGCGTCGCCCTCACGGCCAGCGCGGCTGGTCCGAAGGTCGTGTCGGGTCCCCCAGCCGATCCGGGATGCTTCGTGCCATGGACCCAGCAGACGAAGTTCTTCCAGTATCCAGCCAAGAAGGGACCGTATCGCATCGCGCTCGCCAATGGCTTCATCGCCAATACCTGGCGCATCCAGATGATCCAGACGGCGAAGGCCTATGCGGCGCAGCCCGACGTCGCCGCCAAGCTCAAGGAATTCAAGGTCGTCTCCACGGGCGAGGACGTCGCGGCGCAGATCGCGGCGATCAACAACTTCATCGATTCCGGCTTCGATGCGATCGTCGTCAACGCTCAGAATCCGGCCGCCTTCAAGCCGGTGATCAGGCGGGCCAATGATGCGGGCGTCATTCTCGTCGCCTTCGACAACATCCTCGACACCGAGGATGCGATCAACGTCGATGTCGACCAGAAGGGCTTGGGCGTCTACTGGGCGGACTGGCTGGTCAAGAACGTTCCCAACGGCGGCAAGATCCTGGAAGTCCGCGGGGTATCAGGGACCTCCGTCGACCGCGACCGCCACGATGGCATCCATGAGACGCTCGACAAGTCGGGCAAGAAGTGGGACGTCATCGAGGTCATCGGCAAGTGGGACGATCCGACCGCGCAGAAGGCCACCGCTGACGCGATCGCGGTGCAGAAGCACTTCGACGGCATCACCGCGCAGGGCGGCGACACCGGCGTGGTGCAGGCGATGATCGACGCCAAGCATCCCATGGTTCCGTTCGGCGGCGAGACGGAAAACGGCTTCCGCAAGTTCTGCGCCAAGTATTCGGCCGACGGACTGAAATGCGCTTCGGCGGGCACCGGGCCGGCGCAGGTCGCGGTCGCCGTTCATACCGCCATCGCGGCGCTCGAGGGGCAGGTGGTGCCGCAATCCGTCAAGCTGCCGCTTGCCAAGGTGGAGGATCCGAACTTCAAGGACGGGCAGGATTACTATTCGACCCAATCCGACAATTTCTTCGTCGGCAATGCCTTCCCGACCTGCCACATCAACTTCACCGCCCAGGAAATCATGGGCCAGACAAAAGAGAACCAGTAACGGCATCGGGCGAATCGGGCACCGCGGGACGATCGCATTCCGCGGCGCCTGTCGCTGGTGGATGGATGGAGCCCGTCGAAGCGCCGCTGTTCCGCATGGAAGGCGCCTCCAAGAGGTACGGGGGCGTCAAGGCGCTGGAAAAGGCGGACCTGACGGTCGATGAGGGGCAGATTCACGCTATCCTCGGCGAGAACGGCGCCGGAAAATCAACGCTCATCAAGATCATGGCGGGGGTCGTCGAACCCGACGAGGGCCGGATGCTGCTCGACGGCCGCGAGATCCGTTTCACCTCTCCCGCGGCGGCCAATGAGGCGGGTATCGTCTGCATCTTCCAAGAGCTCTCGCTCATTCCCGACCTGTCGGTCGCCGACAACATTTCAATCAGCAATCCACCGAAGAAGTTTGGATTGATCGACAGGCGCGCCCAGCGGAGGATTGCGGAGGCGGCACTCGCGCGCGCGGGCGCCGAGGACATCCATCCCTTGGCGCCGGTCAAGGACCTGCCGCTCTCTCGCCGACAGATGGTGGAGATCGCCAAGGCGCTGGCGCGCAACCCGCGCGTGCTCATCCTGGACGAAGCGACGTCCGCGCTCACGGCGGCTGATGTCGCCAAAGTGTTCGTCGTGCTGAAGCGGCTGCGCTCCGAGGGTTTGGCGTTGCTCTACATCTCGCACCGCATGCACGAAATCGCGGAGCTGGCGGATCGCTGCACGGTCTTTCGCAATGGCCGGAACGTCGCGACCTATCGGGCTGGCGAGAAGACCGATAATGAAGTCGTGGAATTGATGATCGGGCGCGAGTACAGCCATGTGTTCCCGCCCAAGCCGGCGCTCACCGCGAACGGCACGCCGCCAATCCTCGAGGCGCGCAGTCTTTCCTGGTCAGGCCGGCTGAAAAACATCTCGCTCTCCGTCCGCGCGGGCGAGGTCTTGGGGTTGGGCGGCCTCGACGGGCAGGGCCAGCGGGAGCTGCTGCTCGCGCTGTTCGGCGTGCTGCGCGGCGTGTCGGGCGAGATCTTCGTCGACGGCGCGCCCGCCTCGATCTCGAGCCCGAGCGCCGCCAAGGCCAAGCGGATCGGCATGGCGCTGATCCCCGAGGATCGCAAGACCGAAGGGCTGATGCTGCCGATGTCGGTCAAATTCAATCTCTCCTTCGCTGCGCTTGACCGCATTTCCCGCCACGGCGTGGTCGATCGCGCGAGCGAGCGCCGGCTGATCGACCAGATGATCGAATTGCTCGCAATCCGCACGGATGGGACGGAACTCCCGGTCGCCGCGCTGTCGGGCGGCAATCAGCAAAAGGTGGTCATCGCCAAATGGCTGATGGTGAAGCCGCGCATCATCTTGCTCAACGATCCCACGCGCGGCATCGATGTCGGCACCAAGGTCGAGCTTTACCAGCTCCTGCGCAAGCTCGCCTCGACCGGCGCTGCGATCGTCTTCTACTCCACCGACTACGACGAGCTGATCGGGTGCTGCGACCGGGTGCTTGTGCTCTACGACGGCGCCGTGAGACGCGTGCTGGTCGGCGACGAGATCACCGAGCGTGCGCTGGTCGGCAGCGCGCTCAACATAGCAAGGCAAGGTGAAGGGGCCGCCATGGGATCGGAGACACGCGTGTGAGGGACTGGCGGTATCGGCTGGGCGAGCATCGAGGGACTCTGCTCGCTCTCGTGTTCTTCGTTCTCATGTTCGCCATTTACGCCGGCGACCATCCTGCGGGCTTTACCGCCAATGTCGTGCAGACGGCGGCCAACAAGGGCGTGCTGCTGGCGCTGGTCGCGATGGCGCAAACCTTCGTCGTCCTGACCGCCGGCATCGATCTGTCGGTTGGCATGGTGCTTGTTCTGACCAATTGCCTCGCCTCCTGGATCGCACTCGGCTCGCCCGTCATGGTTGTCTTGGGTGCTGTGGGCGTGTTGCTCACGGGAGCGGTCTGCGGCGCGATCAGCGGCGCGATCGTGATCTATGGGCGCCTGCAGCCGATCGTGACGACGATCGCAACGGGCGCGATCTATTTCGGCATCGCGCTCGCGCTCCGGCCGGTGCCCGGCGGCGACGTCGACTCGGATCTCGCCGACGCCTTCACCGGTCGGGTTTTTGGCATGATCCCCGCGAGCTTGGTCGCGCTCCTCGTCGTCGTGCTCTTGATCTGGGTTCCGTTCCGTCATTCGCAGATCGGGCGCGCGGCCTACGCCGTCGGCTCATCGCCGGCCGCCGCCTACATGTCAGGCGTGCCCGTCCGCACGGCAAGCTTTTTGGTCTACGTCCTCTCCGGACTGCTGGCGGCGATCGGCGGTCTCTTCCTCACCTTCATCACCGCCTCGGGTGAAGCCTCGGCAGCGAACGCCGGCTCTTACACGCTATTCTCGATCGCCGCCGTGGTGCTGGGCGGCGTCTCGCTCTTCGGTGGGTCGGGCAGCGCGATCGGCGCGATCTTCGGCGCCCTGATGTTTCGAACCATCGGCGACCTCCTGTTCGTGTTCGATCTCGATCCGCTGTGGCAGCCGCTGTTCCAGGGCGTCGTGCTGCTGGCGGCCGTGTGCCTTGGCTCCGTGCGGCTATTCCAGATTCGCAATCGTCTCGATCTGTTCGAATGAGCGTGGTCGCAGCAATTACGCGCAGCGCGCTCTGGCGAAAGATTGACCCAGCGGTGGCGACCGCTTTCTGCTGCATCGCCCTGCTGTTGTTTCTGGGCAGCCTCTATTCCTCGAGCTTCCTCTCACCCGAATACCTGCTTCAGCAGCTCAAGGTCGCGTCGTTCCTCGGCGTCATCGCCACGGGCATGATGCTGGTGATCCTGCTCGGTCAGATCGACCTGTCGGTGCCCTGGGTGGTGGCGGTCGGGGGCATGATGTCGACGGCGGCAACGGGATGGGGTCCTGTCGGCGAAGCGCTCGCCATACCCTTCGGTATTCTCTGCGGTGTCGGGCTGGGGATCGTCAACGGCTTCGGCGTCGCCTACCTGCGCCTGCCCTCGATGATTATAACCCTGGCCGTGAACGCGGTCGCGCAGGGACTGATGGTGGTGCACACGGGAGGCTTCTCGCCGCAAGACTCCTCGTCGGCCGCGATGCGCTTCATCGCCACCGGGCACACGCTGCTCGGCATACCCAATGCGCTCATCGTCTGGGGAGTGGTCGGCGGCGCCACGATTTTCTTGCTGACGCGCACGACGTTTGGGCGCGCGATCTATGGCATCGGCAACCGCGAACGCGCCGCCTATCTCTCCGGCGTCCGGACCCAACGCGCGGTGCTCGTCACCTTCGCGATCGCCGGCGGCCTTTCGGCCTTCGGCGGGATTCTACTGGCGGGCTACGCGAGCAAGGCGGCGCAGGCCATGGGCGACGCCTATCTCCTGCCCTCCATCGCCGCCGTCGTGCTCGGCGGCGCCTCGATCCTGGGCGGACGCGGCACATACATCGGCACGGTCGCCGGCGTCATCCTGATCACTCTCCTGCAGTCGATCCTGTCCGTCATCCAGATCGAAGAGGCGGGACGGCAGATCATCTACGGCGCGGTCATCATCGCGATGCTGTTGCTCTACGGCCGCCAGCGGCGCGAGGCATAGAACCTATCCTCGCTTTCGATATCTGTTAAATTGGGAGAACAGCGGCGGAAAGCCGTGCGTCTGCCAGGGGAGGACAGCGCCGTGTCGAACCGAGGACTTGCACTTGCAATCGTTGCCGCCTGCGTCGTGGCCGGCCTCGGCGCGGCCTCGGCCCAGGAGCCGAAGCACGGGGGCATCCTGCGGGTCTATCACCGCGACAGCCCTGCCAGCGCCTCGATCCACGAGGAGGCGACCTACTCCACGAACATTCCGTTCATGGGCGTGTTCAACAATCTCGTGATCTACAAGCAGGACGTCCCGCAGAACAGCCTCGACACCATCGTCCCCGAGCTCGCGACCAGCTGGGCGTGGAGCCCCGACCATCTGCAGCTCACTTTCAAGCTGCGCGAGGGCGTCAAATGGCACGACGGCAAGCCCTTCACGGCCAAGGACGTGAAGTGCACCTGGGACATGCTCATGGAAAAATCCACCGCCAAGTTCCGCAAGAACCCGCGCAAGGCCTGGTACGAGAACGTCACGGAGGTCACGACCAACGGCGATTTCGAGGCGACGTTCAAGGTCCAGCGGCCGCAACCGGCGCTGCTGGCCTTGCTCGCGTCTGGCTATTCGCCGGTCTATCCCTGCCACGTCTCGCCCTCGGACATGCGCACGCACCCGATCGGCACCGGCCCCTTCAAGTTCGTCGAGTTCAAGCAGAACGAGACGATCAAGCTCACCCGCAATACCGATTACTGGAAGCCCGACCGGCCCTACCTCGACGGCATCGAGTTCACCATCATCCCGAACCGGTCGACTGCGATCCTCACCTTCATCGCCGGCAAGTTCGACATGACCTTCCCGACCGAGGTGACGGTGCCGCTGATGCGCGACGTGAAATCGCAGGACCCCAAGGCGATCTGCGAGCTCAAGCAGAGCAACGTTGCCAACAACGTGATCATCAACCGCGACGCGCCGCCGTTCGACAATGCCGACTTGCGCCGTGCCATGGCGCTGTCGCTCGACCGCAAGGCCTTCGCCGACATTCTCGCCGAGGGACAGGCCGATATCGGCGGCTCGATGCTGCCGGCGCCCGAGGGCTTCTGGGGTATGCCGAAGGAGATGCTGGAGAGCATCCCCGGCTATGGGCCGGACGTGGAGAAGAACCGTTCCGAGGCGCGCGCCATCATGACCAAGCTCGGTTACGGCCCGGACAAACCGCTCAAGATCAAGGTTTCGACCCGCAATATCCCGGTCTACCGCGATCCCGCGGTCATCCTGATCGACCAGCTGAAGCAGATCTACATCGAGGGAGAGCTCGAGGTGGTCGAGACCGGCGTCTGGTTCTCGAAGGTCGCGCGCGGCGACTATTCGGTCGGGCTCAACCTGACCGGCAACGCCGTCGACGACCCCGACCAGACCTTTTACGAGAACTACTCCTGCGGCTCCGAGCGCAACTACACGCACTACTGCAACAAGGACCTGGAGAAGCTCTTCGACCAGCAATCCCAGATGACCGATGTCGAGCAGCGCAAGAAGCTGGTCTGGGAGATCGACAAGAAGCTGCAGGAGGACGTGGCGCGTCCCATCATCTTCCACATCCGCGCCGGCACCTGCTGGCAGCCGGAGGTGAAGGGCGTCACCATCATGGTGAACAGCTCTTACAACGGCTACCGCTACGAGGATGTCTGGCTCGATCGGTAGTGCCCGCTGGATGAGGGATTGAGGGGTGGCCGCCTACCTCATCCGGCGCTTCTCGCTGATGATCCTGACGCTGTTCGGGATCTCCGTGATCATCTTCGTGCTGTTGCGCGTGGTGCCCGGCGACATCGCGGACATCCTGTTCGACGCGGCCGGGTTCATCAATCCATCCGAGAAGGTACAGCTCGAGAAGGACCTCGGCCTCGACAAGCCGATCGCCGTGCAATACGCGGCCTGGGTCGGCGGATTGCTGCGCGGCGACCTCGGCTATTCCTACAAATCCGAGAAACCCGCGCTCGAGGAGATCGCGCCGCGGATTCCGATCAGCGCCACGCTCGCGGGCCTGGCGCTCGCCTTCTCGATCCTGTTAGGCGTGCCGCTCGGCGTCGTCAGCGCCGTACGGCAGGATACCGCGCTCGATTATCTGCTGCGGGTCGTGAGCCTCAGCGGGCTCTCCATGCCGGCGTTCTGGCTGGGGCTGCTGATCCTCATGGGATTCGTGGCGGCCTTCGGCACCATCCCGATCTACAGCGATCAGCCCAAGAGCCTCTGGGAAGCGCTGCTCATGTACAGCGTGCCCGCGGCGGCCGTGGGCTTCCGCAGCTCGGCGCTGATCATGCGGCTCACACGCTCCGCGATGCTCGAGGTGCTGCGGCAGGATTACATCCGCACGGCGCGATCGAAAGGCGCCTCCGAGCGGAGCGTCAACTATCACCACGCGCTCAGGAACGCGATGCTGCCGGTGGTGACGGTGCTCGGCATCGAGGCCGCCTTTCTGATCGGCGGGCTGATCGTGACCGAGACGGTCTTCAATATCCCCGGCGTCGCGCGCTTCCTGGTGGAAGCGATCCGTTGGCGCGACTATCCGATCGTCCAGAGCCTGGTCATGGTCACCGCGCTCATCGTGGTGACCATCAACTTCGCGGTCGATCTGCTCTATGTGGCGCTCGACCCGCGGATCAAGCTCACGGGCGAGCGCGCCTGAGCCATGAAAAGCCTCGACTTCCGCGGGGAGCTGACGAGAGCCGGAGCGATGTCCCGGGGACGCTGGGGGCGTGTCGGCTTCCTGGTCCGCCGCTACCCCCTGGGCGCGGTCGGCGCGGCAATCCTGGCGGTGTTCGTGCTCGCCGCCGTGTTTGCGGACTTTCT
>Ga0209517_10003831_pt1 | contig 20116 bp, 24 predicted proteins | sample PeaSoiMetSII2010_FD_187695 | JGI IMG/M metagenome (GOLD analysis project Ga0209517, IMG submission 187695) | Peat soil microbial communities from Weissenstadt, Germany - SII-2010 (SPAdes) (version 2) | ecosystem: Environmental > Terrestrial > Soil > Wetlands > Peat | place: Germany...
TGTTGAACGCCCGCCGTACCGCCTGATCGTTGCTCCGAGCCACGAAGGGCCGAAGCATCTTCAGGGTCGCGGCTATGCCGTCGGCCGCACGAGCGCGGTCGTCAGCCCTGGCCCTGGGCTTACGGTCTGTGCAGCCACAGGCTGGGCAAGCCTCCTCGTCGTGGGCCGTGCCACAGTGCGCGCACTCCATCCCACCTTCCGAGGCGTCCTCGAGTGTGGCCTCACCGGATTCCAGGACCTTCTCCCCTGGTTGGGCCTCGGTGTCATGCCCGCGATCTTCAGCGTCCGGTTCCTCACCGGCACCGAGCAGCTCTTCGAGCTCGGCCGGATCGGCGTCCTCTTCCTGATGCTCAGGCTCGCCCTGCTCCTCGGTGAGAAGCTGGTCAAGCAGTCCACGTAGCGCCGGGATGTCGGTGTCCCGGCCACGCCGCCCACCCATGGCGTCGAGCAGGGTGTCCAGCGCATCGTGAGCAGCCTTCCGTTTGTCGTCGGTACGACGGTCATCTGACGGCCCCTGGTCCTGATCCACCGGGTCCATCTCGGGTGCGTCCTTACCACGATGACGGTCGCGGCTGGTTGTAGTTTCAAACAGGTCCGGGCTGGTATCCCGGACCCTGTCACGGGTATGGCGGTCATCACTCTCGGCTGGAGGCACCTGGTTGACAGCCTCAGCCGCCTCCGCCAACTTCTCTGGCTCTGCGTCGGTCGCGTACTGCTTAAGTCCCAGACCGAGCAGGTGCTTCAAGATGTTTGACACGGGTTGCTTCTCCTTCTTCAAGGCGGTGGTTAATGGTGCGGTTGAGACGGACAACGATGCCGTCCCAGCATCTACGACAGGCTGGTCCGGCGGCGGTGACTCGGTAGCCGGGCTGGCGGCGGCATCCATGATCCGGACGTCATCACCAGCCCGACCCTTGGGAACGACGGCAAGGTGGTTACCAACCATGCCGACCTGCAAGATCTTATCGCCATCCTTGGCGATGCTGTAGTCGTAGCCCAGCGAGTTCTCACGGGCAAGCTTGTCCCGCACTTTCGCAACCAGCGGCTCACCGGAGATCACCAGGTCGGCAAGCAACGGCCAATCGCCAGAGGGCAGCGGCTCATCACCGCGGTGAACGTTCTGGATGTGACCCTTGGCGTACTGGTTGAAGGTGCCGGGCGTGATCCAGCTCGGAGGATGGTTGTCGCAGATGGGCCTGCCCTCTAGCGAGGCTATGAACTCAGGGGCGAAGACCTCTTCCTCGGGCCGATAGAGGTCGATGTTGGCGCTAGGATTGGACAGATCGACGCCCAACCGCCGCGCCGCCTCCTGGGGAAGGTCGCGAACCGCGTATTGCTGCCACCCGGTCCTGGCGATAGGACAGTTCTCGATCACCAGGCTGCCGTCATCCATTTGCCGGATGTTATCGGTCAGGGGCGAGGCCAGGTAGCCGTGGCCGGTGATCTCCAGGCTGTCGTCCTCGCTGGGGCCGACGTCAAACGCTAGGGTCTTAGGCATTTGCTTTATGTCCTTCGATCAAAATGATGGGCTGTAGATGCAATCGGTGGCAGGGGAGGCGTCCTTCGCCGGAACCAATGAATCTTCGTTCCAATAGCGGCCTTCGACTTTGTACCGTGTCGGCCCGCCGTTCGGATCGTATCGAATATGCGTGATCTTACCGAAAATCTCCAGACCTCTAACCTTGACTCGCTCGCCAATCTCAAATTTGCCAACGTCTTTCACCCTTCCAGCGACACTTTTCTTTGCCAGGCCCGCGGCGCCATACTTCTTCCTGCCGATGGAGGCGACTAGCGCGGCCGGGTCGGAGACACCTTTGCGGTGGGCGAGGGAGCGCTCCAGTTTCTGGAAACCCTCGTGCTCGTCGTGTGCCGGGCGAATATCTTTGGCGTATTTACCGTTCTTAAGATACGCCGTATACGATCTGGTCGGGGTCTCAGCCGTGTGCCAGTCCGGCGTCGACTCCCCACCTAGTGAATTAATCGCATTGCAAACGCGCGTGATCTGTGCCGGGTTAGTGCTATAGTTGCCACGACATCCGCACATGCAACCAGGTTTGCCAGAATACACCCGGCTTACTTCTTTGGGATTGACAACGTCCCTCACCTCTACCGGTTCCAGTCCGTCGGCCACTCCGCCCTCCGCTCTCAGGTCCTCGTTCCGGACCGCCGTGCCGTGCTCGTCCCCGTTGAACCTCACCACCGTCCAGCTGGCGCCGGCGGTGACGACAACGCCGTGCTTCCCCAGGTGCTTCCCAGCGACGGCCTGGACCCGGGCGCCCTCGGAGGCGTCCTTCGCCGGTTTTGTCACGATAACGGTAACACCTTTGCGCCCACCGAGTTCATACCCGGTGCTACGCCTGACAGTCACCGTCAAGCCTTGCTTCTTTGCAGCGTCGATAAAATCGTGCGGATAATCGCCTGCCACGAAATCATATTCACCAGGCTCTATCTTCATAGTGTCCTTCGCTGGTGAAGGGTACACGCCATTAGGATCAAACTCCGCGCGAAGACTTTTCAACGCGCGCATTGCCTCAGCCCTGTTTGTAATATGCTCACAGAGTATCTCACCAGCCTGTTTAATCAAAAACTCAGTTCCAGCATTGTTTGAGTACAGCATCACGCGACCCTTTGGGATATCAACGTAAACGCCCTTAGCAACCTTGCGTAAGGTGTCAGCGTCCTTCCCAAAGCTCAGCCCCAGCTTCTGGAAGCCCTCGCGCTCATCGTGTGCCGGGCGAATATCGTGGACCCGGGCGCCCTCGGAGGCGTCCTTTGCCTTCTTGAAACCTTCTTGTTTCGCCTTCCAGTATTCGTAATCGGCAATGGCAACCGGTGAGTGATTGGGATGTGACTTACACTCCAGGCACCTATTACACGGTTGATTTCGACGATTGCCAGGCATTGGCGCAAACTTGTGCGGCACGGTGTCCTTCCCGAATGCCTTACCCAGCTCCTTCATCGTGTGCGGCCGGTAGATCTCACCGGCCCGCTCCGGGGAGAGGAACGCCGGGCCGGTGAGGGGCCGCGGCCTGGACGGCGGTGGCGCGTACTTGGGCTCGGCGTCGGAGGCGGTGGGAACCGGCTCCAGGGAGTCGTCGTGGCCGTACTTCCGCCGGTCGCAGACGACGCAGTAACCGGGCCGCCGCGGGCTGTCCACGTAGGGGTGGGAGGCGGCGTCCTTGGCGAGGGGGACTGAGGAGAGAGCGTCAAAACTGTGCTTGATGCCATGCTCGCGCCGTAGAAAGGTCTGAGCAGCCTCCGGCGTCCCATCGAACTTCTTTATACCATTGACTTTGACGATCACCCGACCATGACTTCCTTCAAGACCGCGGTACTCAACCTCGATATGCGGCTTCTTTGAGTTTGCGCCGGGCACGTACTCCTTGACCGTACCCTTATAGTATCCCTCACGATCTGGTTTATCGTAGGTGACTGGCGTGTAACGATCGGCGTCACCGACGGGGACCGGAGCTGGGAGGGCGTCCTTCCCCTTCTTGGGTACCCCCGCGGTGCGTAGCGCGATGGCCACGGCCTGGTCGTGCGGCTTGCCGTGGGCCTCTTCGACCTCAATGTTGTGCCCGATGTTGGACTTGCCCTTCAAGAGTGGCATAGATCTCAGCATCCTTTCTGCGCAAGTAACGTGTGGCGGTTACGTTTCAATTCCCTGAGGTGAGGTTCACCGGGCTGCCGCTCTGGATCAGACCTTGGCCCAAGGCGCCACTGACGATCATGGCGATATAGCTCATCCCCGCCGAGCCGACGATGAGGCTCTGCCCTGGGTTCACAGCCATGCCGGTACCGGTGGTGACGCTCACGGCTGAGGTTGTGCCCAGCTTGAAGAACAAGGTGCACGACCCCAGGTTGACGATGTAGAGCAGCGCGTCTGATGGGTTGGGCAGCGCAACGGCGGCTGACACCGGGCCGGCAAAGGCCCCCGCGCTTACGTCCGGGGTGAAGTATTGAATGTTGGGCATGTCTGATCTTTCTCCTTTAGGGCTAGAACTTCATCGCTTTGCGCGCCGTTGTTGAGATCGCCTAGGACGTCTCCTTCATTGAACCAGCTGCGCGGTGTAGGGCACAATCAAGATCACGGTGCTGTGAAGGAGCAGCCGAGCAGGAGCGCGAAGATGAATAGCCTTTTCATTTGCATTTCCTTGCCCATCCCTCTCCTAGAACCCTTTCTACCAGTTCATTCCCACTCCAGCTCGCACAACCTGCTCCATCTGTATCTTGGTGTAGCAAGTAGGATCGCCATAACAGCCTTGCTTGGCGATAAAATAGTTTTCTCCGCCACGGGCAAAGATGCGGTTATTGATTTTGTAGATAAATCCCCATCCTACTACGACAGCGGGGGAGGCGGTCCACCCGGAGTTACTGTATCCATTCGTAAGAATTAAGCCCGGACCTTCGTTCACGTAGGGGGACCAGCGCCATCCTTGATTGAACTGCTGTGTTTCCAGTATCGCGAGATCGTAGCGCATCTCCGGCCAGATATAATTGATTGGCCCATGTGATGTAGTAACCACCAGCTTGCCATCGGATGGGTTCTGATCGAAACCTAAACCAATGGCGTTGCATAAAGCTACAACTGAGATAGAGCATTTCTTCGCGCCGTTCCAGTAACGTCGATATTCCAATCCGTATCCTAGTGAGGATTTGTTGTCTCCCAATACTAGAGTTGGATCATTAGTAGGGACGCCTGATCGTGTATACGCGCCAATATAAACGTTGTAAGGCCCGTTGAAGTTACCCATTGCAAACACAGAGAAGTCATTCTTCTGTGCCGGAAGATAGCAGCAACAAATAACTGCAAGCAAAGATACAACGATACTTTTTATCCTCGTCTCCTCACTGAACCGGCTGCACGGTGTAGGGCACGGTCAGAATCACGGTGCTGTTGGGCGGCGTGATGGAAGTAATGTCGATGGCTGCCCCGGAGCCAATGCCGGTGGTAGTGCTTAGGGTGTTTCCTGTGCTGACGAAACATCCGATTCCAAGCGTGTCTAACGCATAGGTCGTAATTAAGCCGTTGCCGTCCACTGCGGTAACGTGGCCCGTAGGGGATATGTTGCAGCCGCCAGCCACCTGAAACGTGTCGCTTACCCGATAGGCCGCGCCGACCGTTAGCACGTCCAATTGAAGATTTCCGTCTCCTCCTCCAGTGGTCGCTTGACCCACGCCGGTAGTGCAGCCGCCTCCAGCGCCGGAAGCCGTTTCGTGGTAAGTCAGAACGGCTCCGGTTACACCATCCACGGAATCCACGTAAAACGTAGCGCCACAGGAAAGAGCGGGCGTATCTCCGATTGAATAGAGAAGCCCCGCGTGGCCGCTGGTAATCTGCGAGGTATTCACGCCATCCGCAGCGCCGCCGGGATTAAGAGCCGAGGTTGCGATACCGCCCGTCGTGCCGAGATTCATGGAGTCGTAAATCGAAAAAGCGCCGTCTGCCATTTGTGAAACACTCCCGCCATAACCATAAACTGCTGGAGCAATCATAAATTGGCTTTGCAACTCAAATGGAACATTAAACAGCCAACTACTGCCAAAATTATATGTGCCTATAAGAGCACGCAGATCACCTGTTAAATCAAATGGTACTGTGCTTGCTGGACTGTCTGCCGTGACAGTGGAAAACTCCGGCACGATCACTTTTCCCGATCCCGGCGCGCTGACAATAGCGATGGCCGTCGCGGCAGTCCCGTCGAACTGCGCTAAATCCGCCGCGGTCAGCGTGAATACGCACACCGCTGGAGCGTAGTTGGACACTGTGGAAGCGTCGCAGGTTTGCCTTGGGCCACTGCTACTAATAACACTTGCGACTCCTGTGCTCCCATCAACGGCTATAGTGGTGCCATCGGGTTTGATTCCCCCAAGCACTGTGGTAGTGGCGATGGGTAGCGTGTAACTGCCGCCCGATACGATCAGGTTCCCGTCGGCGTCGCACGCCAGCGGGTAGTACGTCGAGCCGTTCAACCCGTAAAGGGCAAACGACGCCGGGGCCGCGGTGGCGGCCGGGCCCGAAGCCGCGACGGCGTGGATCGTTACCCAGGCCGACCCGCCGGCGTACCAGCACTTGCCTAGAACGGCGGACTGTGCTGCTACAGCCAAGGGTGAAAGCAACACCGCAAGCAAGGCCAAGATGCGTAGCTTCATCGTATTCCTTTCACCTTCACATAATCCAGCGCCCCGTAGCGACGGCGGTCAGCGGGCACCAGCGGCGCACCGCGCTCCAGTTCCATCGCGTCGTGATATCGTACGAGCGCAACGTCTGCTTCCTGGTCAGCAAATCTAGCGGCCCGCTCCAAGCTGCACCGCCGCGCGTCGTCCGGCTCCCGGCTGGCGGCGAGGCCGAGGGCCTGTTCTTTTTGCCGAGCGCGTTGATAGGCAGCGCGGAGCCGGTCAACATTCAGATCGTCGTCGACCGAGACAGGGGCAAGAGAGTCCTTGCCGTAGGCGTGGCTCACCTTCCAGCAATCGACGCTTATACTTCCAGATAACGTCTTGACTGTAATCTTGCTACCAGGTCCGAGCTTTGTGATAACACCTGGCGTTGGATCAGGGTCAAAGACGACAACCTTTTCGCCAAACTTGTGCTCATACAAAGCGCCGTCCTTCGCCCTTCCCGTCATTGCCACCGTTACCACCTCCCCCGTGGTCGTGGACACGTGCCACTCCGGTTCGCCGAAGAGGTTCTTGGCCGTCGTGACCTTGGACACGACGGCTCGCTTCTTGGTCCCTGGCAACACGATCCTGTCACCGGGAGCGTAGGGCGAGGCGGAATCAGTGGTATAGCCAGTCAACGGTAACAATAATCCATAATATTCCACCGTGGTTAGACCATTGCCGGTACCGTCCGGCCTATGCGGGTCGAATATCAATCGGCCATTAAATGCGACACAAGCGTGTAGACCGCCGCGAGGACTAATACCCTCTATCGTCGTCCACCCCACTGGATTCACGTCATCGACTGGTACCTGTTGGTACCGCAAACCACGCTTCGCCAACCAAGCCGTCATACGCTGGTCATATTCAAGATCAGACGCCAACCCAAACTCAGGTAATGATGTCTCGCAGATGGAGGCTAGACAGGCGGCCAGACAATTACCAGTCTTGCCAATTCGCGTTTGATAAACAGGAATCAAGCCGCCGCCTTTCTACGTGCCCAGGTCGCTTTCAACGTTCTAGATCGTTGTGCGCGCGTTTTCTCCGAATCAGACGGCCTATTACGCAGAACTTCTAATATACGTGCGCGAAACTCAGGATTGTGCGCCCAGTTCCACTTAGTTCGCGCGGCTATCTTTGCGTTAGTCGCGGCACTCATAGGTTGCTCAGCAAAACGTCTATACTGCGCCGCAGAAGATACACTGTGCGCCTTTGAACTTCTATATCTACGCAATTGACCGTCTGAAATCTTCTTGCATTCCAGCGGGTCCTTAAATCGTTTCAATTGCGCGCATGTCATATTACGACGCGCTTCTAGTGTATATCGATCGGTACCGTTTTTACGCCTTACAGCCCACCCTAGCTTAGAAACTTTTGACTTCGCCTTTCGTGCCGCTTTGCTAGACCACTGCTTCGTCGCCTTCTCAGAAAGTCTCTGCGCTATGGACGGATCACTGGCGAACTGGCGCCGTTTAAGTTTTGACATCTTCTCACGTTTCGCCGCATCGTAACTTTCCGACACAACCTTCGATAGGTGGGCACGCACCACAGCGTCAGACATTCGCGCAGAACTCTGCGCCCCAATAGCGAGACGATGTTCAGGATTCTGTGAGTAGTACCTAATCAGAGAGCTACGTATTTTCTTAATCGAACGCCTAGACAGCCTGAAGCAGTTGCCACCAGTAGTAAGGTTGTAACCCCAACCATCATCGATGAACGTATCACATCGCTTTACGAATTGCATTTCCGCTGCATTTAACTTTGACTCTACGCAAACGTGTAATACGTGACCAACAAAATTATGAAAACCATATTTTCGCATAGCCGTATAAAGCGGTCTTCTGTTTCCACTCAACGCCGCTTTTACATGCTCAGCCCATCGCATTTTGACATATGGCTTAATTGTCTGCCCAACGTAACCTTTGCCATTTACAAGACAAACCAAGATGTAAATAAACCCAACGCGGTCTTTCTTCTTATTCACGGCGTTTCATCCTTACGCAATCACCCTACGTTGATTGAGGGAAGCGCAGCGGATGAATTCCGCGCTTATCGGGAGCTACCCTATCCCTCAACTTTACGCTGTAGACACCACTTCGCGTTAAAGGTTTATTGTCATCTCGCCCCCAAGAGCAAAAGCATCGCCATCACCACACCACCGACGAACCAAAGAATCAGCAACTGAGTGGAACGGTTCCTTACGACGATCATGAAAGGTCACCAGCGATCCACATCACAAACAGTGTGGCCAAGATACCCAGAAGCACAAACCATAGCGTAGTCTTAGCTTGTTCAGTCACCGCACACACTCCAACGGGTCAGCCCACCATACCACCGGTAACCTAGCGATGAGACGATCATCGCACATCATCGTCCAGGTTCCACCATCATCGAACGTGTACTCAGCCTCGACGTCATTCTCACCAGCTGGTGGCCACAACCGCGTCAGATACCGGCCCTCGCTTTCCGGCCTTTCCGCCGGCCAGGGATGCCACACCACGCTAACGGCGGTCATAGGCCGTCGCAGCTACCGAGGCCGCTTCCTCACACGCCGGCAGGGCTGGGTCCCGCGCCGCCAGCCACATCTTAAAGTCTTCGACGGGCATGCTGGTCCAATCCATCAGCACGTCCTTGGCACGATGATGCCCAGCATCGTACGCAGCCAGCGCGTCCTTTTGGCAAGTGAATCCCAGCATCGCCTTAGTCTCGTCGAAACCATGCTTTGGCGGGAGGTGGCGCTGGTCGAAGAGGAACACGTACTGCGCACCTTGCGGGTCTGGCCCCACGTAGACGTCAAGGCTGTCGCCATCGGCGCCGGGCTGATTCTCCAGGTAACCGTAGTCGGCGGGCATAACCACCCGCCAAGGCTCACCGTCAGCGGTACGACCGTGACGCGAAAAACCCTTGGGCGTCTCAATCTGAATGGTCAAGCCATGAACGTGATACACGCCCTGTTGAGGACCGTCCTCGTCATGCGCAACACTGCGCGCTCGGTGCCCATTGCCGTTGCCTCGATCAGCAGCGCGCGCAAGATTGTAAAGGTAGTTCTCACTCAGGACGCCATCACCACGGCGGTAGGTATGCGTATCCGCGGCTGACTCATCTTCGTCAACGTCAACCGGCTTCAAACCGTCTTCGCGCTGTGGTGCAGCCTGTTGTCGTTCCTTCCCAGCACGGTTCTCTTCCTTCAGCACCTTGGCGGGTGAACCTGCCGGGTTTAAGCCTCCACTACCAGCACCACCGAATAGCCCCTCACCTACCTCACCCTCACTCTGCGGCTGGTCACTCAGCTGCTCAATCCCAGCATCTGTAATGTTGGTAAACACGCCGGTCTTAGGGCTGGTTTGCTTAAGCTCTTTGGCGCCAGTTTGTGGACTGATCAGCCCAGCATTGAGTGCCACGATAACGGTATCAGTTACGCTCTTAGCTAACTCAGCCTTGTCCTTGTCATCAGGCACAGCCAGGGACGGAAAGTTCAAGTCAAGGTCGTCCGGCACCTCGCCAAGCTCCGAGGCGCAAAGGATCGGGAATAACTTTTCCAGTTGTGGCCGTAGGTAGGCGTCCTGATCCGTGGCGATGCGCTCAACGTAGATCTTTTCGTCGCCATCACCAGACTGGCCCAAGCCCGTGATGGTCCGGCCCCAAAGCCGGCTGACCGGGATCTGGGCCGCACCGGAAATGTCCAGACAGAACTGGGTGTAGATCTCGCCCAGGCCGGCGAAGGAATACTGCGTCGACTCAATCGAACCGTTTTCAGGCAGTGGCACCAAGGACTGGTTGGAGATGAGATGATTGAGCGCAGCCATTTGTTGCTCAAACTTCTGACTCGCCTGGTTAGGCATGCCCAACCCGGAAAGCAGCGCTGCCAGGTCCGGGAACTTCATGCCCAGGATGTTGGCCCGGAACGTGAGATTGGCGATGTTCCAACTGACGTTGTCTCGCTTCTTCAGTTCTTGGAGCACAGGCTCGATCACCGAGATGCCCCACATCGAGTAGGCCTCACGCTCTGGCGTTGGCACCGTGGGGCCGGTGAACCTCAGGATGCGACTGGCGTGAACCCGGAAACTGGCCCCACCGCTAGCCCGCACCTCGTAATCTTCGGGCAGGTTGAAGTCCAGCGGCTTGTTCACATCAGTACAGATCTTGGTGCCCGGATAGATACCCGACCACCGGTCGAAGGGACATAGGCCGAGGAAGCTACCTACCTCGACGTCGTCCAGATCAAGTGGTTCGTCAAGCTTATTCTCGTGACCCTTGATCACCATCAACGCCCCAGCACCGCCAAAGAGCCGGCCCCAGATCATCGCGGTAAGCAGCTGGTTCTTAGCATTAGTACGACGAAGGGCACGATCGACGCGGGCCAGATCCTCCGGCGCAATGTCGCTGGTCAGCGTGGGCCAAGCCCGCACCATGTCTTGCGCCGGCACGTCGACGATGCGACGCGGTATCCAACCGCCCTCATACAACGAGATCAGCTGCCAGTAGTTATAGGTGACCCGCACCAGCGGGTACTCAGCGCTCTCAACTAAGTTGGGGCTGCCAAACCCCGTGCGCGCTGCGAGGTTGGCGAAGAAGTCCATAGCCTGCGCCGATACCCGACCCTGAATACCAAGTGATGACTCAGTAAATGTCGGCCTAGTGCGCTTACTGGGTGGCGGCGCCGTACGCCCATCTCCGACAGCACGCGGCTGTCTAATCTTACGCATGCTGCCCTCCTTCATCTTTGCGCTCTAAGTCTGACTCCGCAATCCAAATCAATTGTCGCTCACTGTAGGCTACGGGCTGAATGCTGCCTTCCGGGCCACGCACGAACCCCCACAATACGCGCTTATCGGGATTAAGCAGACCCAAAAGTATAGCGGCATCCAGCTCGTAGCCGTTGACCACTAGCACGTCCGTTGCCCGCACCACTACCCTGCGCCGCTCAACTGACATGACATCAGAATGACGGCGTAGGTTCATCAGGGTTTGGCGGCAGGCGGCTTGCTATCAGCTTTCTTCGGTTGCGGCGTAAGCGTCTGGATCATGTCCTGGCACTCATTGATGCGCCCAATCAGGACGTTAAGGTTGGCAACAGCCTGATCACGCGCTTGTTGTAAGTCATTTAAGCGCGCCTGCAATTGCTCCATAGTCAACGCTGGCTTAACGTTAACAGCGGGCACTGTGGCGTTGGCGGCTACGGGCGCAGCAGCAGGCTTTTTAGCTTGCTGCGCGCTCAGCGTGACTACTAAGATGAAAAGAACGATGATGACCCTTGCCATCTTCATCATTGGCTGTCAACCTTTCAAAGCGCTGTGCAGAGTGGGATCCAGTAACTGGTGCCGTCAATCTTTACCGGGATGGCCTTTGCCGCCGTCAGCCCGGCTTGCGCGCACTGCCCAGCGCCGGTCCCGACCGTGGTCTTCGCAAAACCCGGTCCTGACTGCATGCTGAAGTCAAAAACCAAGTTGGAATTGAAGATCGCCTTAACGATGGAGTTCACCGGCCCGGTACCGGACTCCAAGTACAGGCCATCAATGTTGCTTGACGCCGGCAGGTTCTGACCAGATAAGATACCGATGGCGACGTGGCCGCTGGTAACCGTGGTACCGCTGGCTGACATCTGGCCGTAGATGCCAGCCACATGAGCGCTGCCAACCGCGACCGTGGCCCCATCCAGGATGACCTTGCCCTGGGTGCCGTAGACGTAGCCGGAGTTCAACGCGCTGCCACTGTTGACGGTAACCGAGCCACGCACGCCAGTGATTGGGTTCGATCCCGCTGCGATGGTGGCACCGCTCAACGTAAGGTTGGACTGAAACAGCCGGTCAGCCGCCGAGATGGTCGTGGACGAGTCCGTGCGCGTCACCGAGTTGTAGTTGGTAAAGGCGTTGACGTTGGCCAGCTGCACACCGGTAACGCTGCCAATCTGTGCCCAGGTGCCATTGTGGCACTGATAGATACCTGACGTGTTGGTCGAAGTGTACACCACCATCAAGGGCGGCAAGCCCTGTAAGCTGGCACATGACCCGGTAACAACTGTGTTTTGCGCGTAGACGGTCTCAGCCTGAGGTGGATACTGAGCATGAAGGGCGAGGGGCAGCACCATGAGGGCCACCGCCAGGATTGCGAGAATGCGCTTCCGCATGACGTTGTTTCTCCTTTTATAAGTGCTGCGTTACGCCGCGCGCCGTTCCAGGCTTACGGCGATCTGACGGAATTGCTGCTTATTCATGTGATGCACAGCCCCGTGCCAATACACGCGCGCTGGAAATTTGGCATCATCAAGCGTGAGTACTACGCGCTGGGTACACCGACAATTGGGGCAGTCACCAGCGTGATAGTGACCCAACGTGCTGCGGCCCTGGCCTACCGGGAACAGCGTGTCTGGCGCGGGCGGCTCCGACCACGGTGTCAATACGCCGTTCATCTTTGCGTGGCTGTGCCGTACGCGAGCGTCCTTACTACTGAGCCATACGTACCAATCGATGTTGAGCTCTTCACAGCGCGCCTGGGTAAGCGCCGTGCTGGCCTTAGCCGTCTCCGTACGACTGATAAGATGAATGCGGCTACTAAGCAATTCAGAAAACCGCTGCCGCATCATCTTACTGACGGTACCGGGCCGCGCCCCGGCCTGCTGAGCCTTACGCACTTCATCAACCAGCGTACGAGCCGCCTCCAGCGGTACTGAGGAAATGTACCTTGCGTTGTCGGCAATCAATCGTTGAACGCGCAGACCCACCGGCCCCGCCATCTCACGCTGAAGCAGAGCGTAGAGCTGCCTGGACTGTTGACTACGGGCCGCCGCTTCGCGCCAAGTACGCGCGTTCTTGATATCCTGCCAATTCACCATGCGGCGCGCCAACAGTTCGCTAGCCTCTTGAACGTCAGCGTGCTGCGTGCGCTCAGCCAACTCCTGAAGCCAGCCCTCTAACGTTTGCCCGGCGCCAATGGGTGGCAATACGCGACGGACGATGGCGTTGATCCCGCGAGCGTAGGCGCGCTGGAGCCGCTGCGTGGGGCCGAACCTTGGAGGGGAGGGCATGGGAAGTTAGACCGGCAGCACGCCGCAGTCGAAGCAGTCGGCGGGGACGGCGTCCTTCGCTTTTGAGTACGGCGCATCTTGCGGTTCAAGATTGAACAAGCGATGACGCATCTGCTCCACGGTCTCGCTCGACGAGATCGTGTACTTCGTATAAGCAGGCAGCACCTGCCTAACGGCAACACTTTGATCCTGCAGACTAAAAAGTCTGTTGCGCATCTCCCGTACCGTTGGTTCGGCGGCGTCCCTCGCCACACCAACGTGTTTGATACCACCACCAGGCGTTAGTATTGAGTAACCTTTCTTCAGAAGATCAAGCTGCGCTTCAGCGGCGCCTTTGTCCGCCCAACTGGCGCTAGCTACCGCGCCTTTGAAGATCAAATGCCAACCATCGCGAAGTTGGAACACTTCAGTACCACCAAACACACCGCCAGCGTCCTGAACGATAGAACCGATCTTTTTCGATTTACCGGCAAGCCGCCTCAGCACCGCCTCGCGGTCTTCTTCCCAGCCGCGAATATCCTTCAGAGTGTCGACCCTCTCGTAATAACCTTGAGGCTTCTTCAACTTGGATTTCAGATAGACGATCGTGCTGTCGATATTCTTCAGGCGCTGCTCATCGGAGACGGCGTCCCTCGCCCTTCCCCTCCGCGCGTCCAATACAGAGTCCAAGGCACGATGAAGGCGGGCGCGGCGGTCGGTGGCCTTTGCCATATCCATAGCAGATTCATGAACTTGATTCTTAGGCTTCACGCGTTTTTCCACCCACGCTTTAGCCTCTTCCACAGTTTTGAAATGTGGACTTGACGATCCGTAGTCATATTTATCACCAAAACCTGGCATTATGTAGCCAGTATATTCAGGCACATGACCAGGCCACTCGCCAATTGCAGCGGCAATTTCACCTTTTACCTTGTACAAATCACTACTCCATGTGCCTATTCCGTCGTTCGTCGGAACATAATCAAGCACAGAGTCCAGGGCGCGATGAAGGCGGGCACGGCGGTCGGTGGCATGATCGTCACGACTCTTTAGCGGCTGCCAATAACGCAGCTCGAAGTTAGAGCCAAGACATCGCTTGCCGGTCTTTTTGTTTGTATGATGATTCAAAACAAGCTTGTTGTACTCCCAGATTGACTTCCTCGCTCTTACAACAGCCTTACATACAGGACAAAGAGCCATTTCGGGCAGGTCGAAGTCCAGCGGCTTGTTGTCATTGGGCGCTCCGTCCCTCGCCCTTCCCTTCCGCGCATCCAATACAGAGTCCAGGGCGCGATGAAGACAGGCGTGGTGGTTAGAAGCATCTTTTCCAAACTCACGTTCGTACTGACGCGCTTGGCGCTTAATCTCCTCAACGCTGTGTATCTTAGCGGCCCGTTTTTGGCCACACCGCCAACACGCGTCAAACTCTTCCGGATCACGCTCAAACTTATGCGCCCCTTCCGTTATCGCGTCCACCGCACAACGGTCAGTCATGTCGTAGGCTTTCTGCCGCCGTACTGCTTCTTATATTCCTCTTTGAACTTTGCAGTTAGTACGGCGATCTTCGTCTTGTCACCATTAACTTTTGCCTCATCAATCTTTTCGCGAAGCTCATTCAATTTTCTATCTTGATTGATAGATGCCTGAATCGTAAGTTGACGCATCAATGCACCAACGCCCCTCTGCGCCCATCAACACTAAGCGCCTGCAAGTGTTCTGGCGGCAGCCAGATGTAACGAAAACTGGCATCCCCAGGTTGGCTGCGCAGCTTAAAGATCTCACCCCTGCTCAGCTTCCTGTGCACCGCGCCCTCAACCGGCGCGCCCGCAGCCTTGAAACGCTCCAACAAGAACTGAGCGAACTGGTAGGGGCCGGCGTGATCGGCGAAGAGCCTGGCTACGTCGTAGCCGGCGACGCGGATGGCGATTGGCTTGTCCTTGGTAGGCTCGGGCCTGGTAGGCGTGGGCAGCGCAGCGTTGGGGCCACCGAGAATACGGTCGCCCCACTTACGCATATTGACCTCAGGCAGCTTGTTATTCTCCGGCATAATTACTCCACAAAACTGTACTGCGGCACTACGCTGATACTGAGCGAGTGCGTAGTGCCCAGTTCTGGGTGCTGGTAGTCCTTGTTGCTCTGACTACCGCTAGCGCTCACCTGTACTACCGTGGCATCATGTGTAGCGGCCAGCACACTATCCAACAGCTGAGCCGTACCTTGCCTCAACGATTCTTCAGGTTCCGCGCACTTACCGCCACGTACGAACTGTGCAGCAATCTCCTTGCGTACTGCTGGGGCCTTACCAATGGCCGCTACACTCCAACTCATGATTGATCTCCTTAGGTAAAAAAGACGGCGCGCGGACATCCCATTCCCTATTGGGTCGCACATACCACGCGCCGTTTCTCCGTTCAAAGCATTCTTGGTTTGGGTTGATAAGTAGCCAGGTCGTACCGTTTCAACAGCCCTCACCATATACCAGTTCAGCTCACCGCCAGATCGGGTGTGCCGCCAGCGGCAGCAGCTCTTCGATCAGCCAAATGAGAACGATGATCCCGACGATGGCCTTGATGATGTTCAACCAGGGCTGCGCGATGGGCAGCAGGCTCAGGAACCCAGAACGCGACGGCGACGATCAGGACGACGATCAGCAGCGTGATGAGCAACGAGATCACCAGGTTCTCCTTTTCGGCTGGTAGGTGCTTAGGTCGTAGTCCAGCGGCTCCGTGGGACGGTCGTGGAACCAGGCGAGGATGGAGATCAGGGCGGCCAGGGCGGCGAGAGGGGTGGAGAGGGAGTCCCTCACCGTGTAGCGCAGCTCCCGCGTCCCGTCCGGGACCGGGTCCAGGGTCACGCGGTCCTTAGCGCTCCGCATGATGTCCGCCGGCTTCTCGCCGGCGTCGAGCCGCCGCATGCAGGAGTTGCAGTATTCAAACGGGTGACCATTGGGCAGCCGCTTGCTGCACAGGCCACAACGCCGTGTGTCCTTCTCCTGCGCGTCCTCCCCGTTGGCCCGTCGCGCCCAGCGCTTGTACACCGCACGGTTATCCTGGGCCACGGGCACAGGCATGAGGTCTTGGTTCACAAAGGTCTCCATACCATCTTTCGCCCCACCACGACGCAGGTCCAACCCAGCATAGTCTTTAGCGGCCACCGCCCCTTGCCGCCGCGCGCAGCCGTCACACAACCACGACCGCCATGTTGACGATACGCTCTTATACTGCTTATCCGTCGTGTTGGGGCACCGGCCCTTAGCGTGGCGACAAGTCTCATCCTCGCACTCACAAAAGTGAGCCCCAGCATCCCGCACCGGTTCTGCAGTCATTGGGTACGGCCCAAGTTCTGGCACCGGGCGCAAGGCGTCCTTCACTACCTTGCGATAACCGCGCGGCCCGCTTACCCCACCGTGAACGATCTCCTCGCTACCATCATCATACTTTACCTTGGCGCCCAGTGGCACTTGAGACCACTTTACCGTACCCACCTTGCCTGAAGGATGACGCACGCGGTCACCAGTACGCCAGCCAGAAGGGTCGTCGTCAGCGTAGTGGCCGGACCACTGCGGCGGCCCTTGCTGCTCTTCTTCGTCATCATAAGCCACCGCACGACTACGCAGACGTACAGTTCGGCTGCCCATAGGCACGCTCGTGGTCCGAGTATTCAACAATAGGCTCCCCCTTTGCCGCCCTTGCAGCCCAGGCAGAATCTACCAGACGGCGGCGCTGCGCGTGAAACCAGCTTACCGTCTCCTCCACGCGCAGCCTGCCGTTGTAGTACACCATGTGGCACGACCTACCAGGTACCGCGCCACACAAGGGACATAACTGACTAAGCGGTCCGTTTTGCATCGCGAACTTCACATTACTAACTTATCTGAACAAATTGTCCGCCGGTGACGTCGTCAACGATGCCCTCCTCGGTAAGGGTGCCGGTAACCGTGGCCACCGTGCCGTCCTCATTGGTGTAGGTCCAGGTGACCGTGATGGCCTCGCCGCCCGTGGGTATGACGACGCCAGGGGCCAGGGCGATGACGAACGTAGTACCGGTGGGGTCATCGGTGAGGTCGATGGAAGCAGGTGCGTTGACCGTGTCGCTGGTCGTGACCGCCGCCTTGGTGCCGTCGAGGGTAAAGGCCGCGCCACTAAACGTGGGCGTGACCAGGAACTTGGGGCTTTGCCCCGGTTGAATAGGTACGAGAGTCATATCATCTCCTGAAGAAATTTGGTGAAACGTGCCGCCAAGGACGCGGTCCGCGGATTTCAATCGATGCAAGATGGCGCGCAGCAGATCTATCTGCTCCTTGCCTTGCCGCTCCATCCTACGGAGAATTACCAAAATCTCGTTGGCCAGTATGTCATGCACTGGGAAAGCTCCTCGTTACGCAGCCAACCGGTAAGAATTATGAAACACATCGTTTGAAATGTAGCGCCCAGCATCAGGCGCATGGTCGCCACGCTTCACCGGCTGCTCCTCACCACGCTTGGCCGCCTTCTCGTCCCAGGCGTAGTTGACGTGCTCACGGATGGCGTTGGGACACCGCGTCTTATGATACCTGATCTTCCGCTGCTGCAAGGCGCTGGCCACGCGACGGATGCCATCCAGCACCTCGTTGTCAGCCGCGCAAACCCACAACCCATCCCGTCGCAACAGCTCTTCCTTGAAGCTTGCCGCCGAAGGGTCGAGAAGAATCTTCGGCGCCATATCCTTGGGAATGTTCGACTCAGCGATAAACTTGATCAGATCGTCAGCATATTCCGCGTCGGTCTTGGCCCGCATCCGTTTCACGCTATCCCAGTAATACTCATTGTCAAACCAGAGCGTGGTGCCATCATCAATGGCGTGAAGGAACACGCAGGGATTGGTGGTGCCGTAGTCGATGCCGATGTAGTGCTCAGCCCTTCGACCAAGGTTGTAAAGACCGCCGGGCCGCGTCTTGTCGTCGTAGATGGTCCACTCACCCCAGACGCTGCCATAGCAGGCACCACCCACCATGTTCCACTGGCCCAGGATCATCCGGTCGTAGAACACCCCGGTATACAGTTTCTTCTGGCTGGCCACGTAGTCAGGATCAAGGTTGGGATTGTCATCCATGGTGAAGGTATCCCACCATAGGAGACGATCCTTCCGAAGCTCTTCGTTGTCGAGGTACTGTTTCTTCAACCAGTGTTCGCTGTTGTCAGCGTTGGTCGAGCCATACACCCTCGAACCACGCGGCGAGGTCCTAGTCAAGAGCATCTGGAAGTAAGACTGGGGCATGAGCACAACCTCGTCGCAGACGGCCGCACCGATGGTGGCGCCGCGAAGGTACTTCTCAGACCCCTCGTCGTGGGCACCGTAAACGATCCAATCCGTGTTGAAAAGCCTAAGCTCTCCGGACTGGGAGTTGTACCTGTAGTTATTACCACCAATGAGGTTGAACAGATCCGTAAGCACGTTGGTCTTGATGGACGCCTTGCTCACCCCGGTCAGAAGCCGCCGGCCCTCCACCTCGTAGTCACAAAGGTACATGATCTTGGAGTGAAGACACCAGGTCTTACCGCTCCGCACCGCGCCAACCAGCAAGTTGATCTTCGCGTCCTGTTCCGGAGGACGCATCGCAAACCGCTCCATCCTGGGTCCATAGTTCAGCTTAATCCTTGTCATCGCGGTCAAGCTCAGCACTGCGTTCTCGGAAGGCGCCAAGCAGGTCCTTCAGCGCGTCGTTGTTCTCCAAGGTCACAGGCTGGAGGCCGTACTTCTTGGGACGAAGCTTGGAAAGAAGCCACTGCTGCGTGCTGACCATCAACTTGGCTCGCTCCACGTTGTCCTGAACGCGTTCCTCCTTGACGTTGACAATACGACCACGCTTCGTGACCACCTCACGATTCACCGTGATCACGCCACGAAGCGCGTTAGCCGCTGTTCTATTCAGCGCTTCAGCTTGAATGTCTGCTTGAATCTCCCGGGCGCGGGTGTAAGATTTGTATAGATCGGGGTGCGCATCTAACCAGTTGTAGAACGTCCAAACCGTTGGCATTAGTGGATCAGCATTGAGAGATGCCAGACTCATTTCGTGATCAGTTGCAAATTTTTGGCAGATTGAATTTGCCAGCACTTCGTCGTACTCCGTTGGACGTGGCTGGCCGTCAGTTTTCACAACAAGAATTGAACCACTATTATGCGCACGCTTTACCTGTGGCCTCGCAGCAGCAGCTTCATCACGTACCTGCTTGTATAGAGCCTTACGTGCTAAGCTTTTTTCCCTCAGTGTCAACTTCTTCTGGTGCACCGGCTCGGTGGACGCTGGCGCGCCCTTCCTCTTAGCGGTGGCCATGTGATGATGTCTCCTCTTCTAAAATAGACGCACGAAAAGGCCCGACGGCATTAAGCCACCGGGCCTCTAACGTGACGGAGCTGGCAGAAAAGGGTGGAAACGTGTCGCTCCACACCAGGACGCGCACCCAACGTGGTCGAGCACCGCTTTCCAGCTGCCGCGCCGTAAACTTTATGCCGAGATTCTGTTCCCAAGCTCCCGGCAAGCTCGGACTGTTTTAAGCAGCCATCTGAAGAGTAACCTCAGTGCGAGGCCGGAAGGCCAGCACCTTGGTACCCCTCATACCGTCACTATGAGTAGTGGCAGTTTCTGTTCAGTTCTCGTCACGGTGAGCACCAGTCCCGGCATGAAACTGCAGATCATCAATCCCGTCGAAACCTGTACAGGCCCACCAACAACGTTAGGCAAGATCAAAAGATCATGGTGTATCGATCACCTCTGCAGCTTCACAGCTTTCGAACCATGAGGCGTCAGCTGATGGTAGTGGGTTAGTTTAAAATCCACAGACGCACGCTGACTAGGCGATTCATGTCATTATTCAGGTATGGCTAAAACCGCAGGCCGGAAGCGTGACTTTGTGGAGCTTGCTCGCGGAGTCGTAGAGCAAGCCATTGGGGAACAGATGGGCGGGGGTCCGC
>Ga0209517_10003832_pt1 | contig 20115 bp, 16 predicted proteins | sample PeaSoiMetSII2010_FD_187695 | JGI IMG/M metagenome (GOLD analysis project Ga0209517, IMG submission 187695) | Peat soil microbial communities from Weissenstadt, Germany - SII-2010 (SPAdes) (version 2) | ecosystem: Environmental > Terrestrial > Soil > Wetlands > Peat | place: Germany...
ACGCGCGTAAACGGGGACCTTCGCCAACACGGCAATACCCGAGATTTCATCTTCCCCCTGGAAGTAGTGATTCGCTACATTGCCGATGTCATGACGCTTGAGCCGGGAGACGTGATTGCCACGGGCACGCCGGAAGGAGTTGGGCCGGTGGTGGCAGGTGATGTGATTGAGATTACGGTGGCAGGCGTGGGGACGTTACGCAATCGCGTAGTCGACGAGTAACTACCCGTTTGCAGATCTAGATGCCGACTGGACTTGAAGCTCCGTCAGACTGTCTTGGCTGGGGGCGTGTCTTGGAGTCCGCGCCCAATCCCCATACATCTCTTGGAACCACAGCCTCGAGTCCGACGTGGTGCTCCTTGAGGCGAGTAAGCTGGGAAATCCAAATCACGCGAAACTCCACTTTGTGCTGGCGATATTGAATGGTCAATCGGCTGCCGACCTGGAGCTCGCGGCGCACGAAACCCAGCCGGATGCCGGATTCGGTGACGTCCAGGGTGTGAGCCAGGTCGCAATAGGCGCCGGAACCGTCATTGCCGGAGACTCGCACCGGCAGAACGGCTTTGGTTCGGTTGTTACGGCGTCTGTTGTCCACTTTCAACTCCCTGCTGCACTGTTGCCCGTAGGCTAGCTGGAGCTATTGTCCCCTACTCCTAGATCCAGGCCAATAGCCCGAACAGGCGGGAATACCCCTCATAAGTGTTATAGATGCAACAATTTGCATGCGTAATTGGAGCGAGAACCAGGGTCCAGTGCGGCTCCGGGGATTACAATTGTATCTATATAAAAGTACGGCAGATCGAGTAATGTGACCCGCGCAACTCGGCTCCCAGAGGCGGGTTCATAGGGGTAGTGGCAGGTAAGGCGAGCGTCAATGGAGTCGGTTGCGCTTTCGCTTTGAGCGCTGGCTTGGCCGACTCCGGGAAAGATTGTGAACTGCCCGCAGTCTTTCAAAAAGGGGGATCGGCCATGAAATCGCGCTGGCTTTTATCGCTAACCGGCATACTCGTCGTTTTACTGGCAGCAACTGCGTGGGCTCAAGATTCTTCCGCTGCTCCCGCGGATCCTCAAGCTGCATATCCTCAGGCCGCTGGTCCTCAAACTGAAGATGCTCAAGCTCCAGATCCTCCCGGCCGCGTAGCACGTTTGCAGTACATGACGGGACAGGTCTCCGTTCAGCCGCAGGGCATCGCGGACTGGGTGGAGGGTTCTGCGAACCGCCCGCTGACCAATGCGGACAACGTCTGGGCGGACAAGAATTCGCGCGCAGAGCTGGACATGGGTACCGGCCTGATGCGAATCGACTCCGAGACCAGCCTCACACTGACCAATGTTGACAACAATGCAGTGCAAGTGTCGCTGCACCAAGGCGTGCTGAACGTGCATGTGCGTCATCTATACAACGGCGAGGTGTGGGAAGTTGACACGCCCAACCTCGCGTTTACGCTTAGAAAGCCAGGAGACTATCGCTTCGACGTCGATCCTAATGGGGATGCGACCATGGTCACAGTAAGGAAAGGCGAGGGTGAAGCCACCGGCCAGGGTCCGGCAGTGCGGGTTCATGACGGTGAGTGGGCACGATTCACCAGCGGAAATTCCCTGACGCACCAGATCAATGATGCTCCCCCGCCGGACAGCTTTGATGAATGGTGCAGCGCGCGAGACCTGCGCGAAGATAACTCCGTTTCTGCCCGTTACGTGGCTCCGGGAGTGGTTGGCTCCGAAGATCTCGACAATTACGGAACTTGGAAAGACTATCCAGATTACGGCGAAGTGTGGACACCCACGGGGGTAGGTCCGGACTGGGCGCCGTACAGCTACGGTCAGTGGACTTGGGTGAGCCCGTGGGGCTGGACCTGGGTGGATGCTGCCCCGTGGGGCTTCGCGCCCTTTCACTATGGCCGCTGGGCGTATGTCGGCGGAGGCTGGGGATGGGTACCTGGGCCCTATTGGGCGCAACCGTGGTATGCGCCGGCGCTGGTGGGATGGTTTGGCGGGCCGGGGTGGGGCTTCGGTTTCGGCTTCGGGTGGGGTTTTGGACCGCGGTTCGGCTGGTGTCCGCTGGGTTTCAGGGAGCCGTTCCACCCATTGTATGGAGTTAGTCGCGGTTACTTCCGCAACGTCAACCTCAGCAACGCGCGGATCGGGAACTTCAACCGGGTGAGCAAGAACTTCTTTTCGGGCAAGGCAGGCGGGGAAGCGAACCACTTCGCCAACGCGAACAAGCCGGGCGGATTGACCGCCGCGTCGCAGAATACACTCCAGCACGGGTTGTCGGTGCATGGAGATTCCGTTCACGTCAGCCCCAACGATTTAAAGGGAGCTCAGTCCTTAAGCCGGATGAATGTGAGTCCTACGCGGGAAAGCATGCTGGGCGCGAAGGCCAGTCCGGGTGCGCGGCCTGCTTCCAGTGCATTTTCGCGGCCGACCGTCAGCCGCATGACTCCACCTGCCGTGTCGTCAAGGTCCGCAGCGAGCCACATGGCTGCGGCGCGCGGCGGAGAAGCTTCCAGCGGGCGAAATAGCGGATCGGCGCTGCCACGTGGCGCACAGAATGCTTCGGCGCGTGCTCCGGAGACACGCGCCGGGTCCATGCCTGCGCCAGCCGGACGGAACGTGCCACGGCCTCCACAGAGCGTGGGCAGTTCAGGCCACGGATCGGCTGGGGAACGTCCGATGAATAACGCTGCGTCGGCTCAATCGCGAACCGAACCGTCGCAAATGGCCATGAATCGCAGCATACCTCGGCCGCCGCAGAGCAACATGCGATCATATGAAGGATCATCGTCCACGAGGAGCGGGAGCCTGACCGGATCGGCATCACCGAGTTCGCGCTCCGTGCCTCGTCCTTCGGGGCGAGTGCTGCCGGCGCCGCGTAGCTACTCCGGGCCGGAGAGCCGCGGAGGGTATTCAAGCCGGTCGTACGGTAGTCCGTATGGTGGTTCTTACGGCAGCCGTGGCGGCTACAGCAGTCGATTATATGGCGGCCCGTCCTACGGCAGCCGTGGCGGCTATACGGCTCCCTCGCGAAGCTACGGCAGTTCGGGCGGTTACCATGGCAGCTCAGGCGGTAGCTACCATGGCAGCTCGTCGGGATCACATGGTGGTTCGGGCGGCCACAGTTCGGGTGGAGGGCATCGCTAAGCCGGGTTGATTCATCTGCACCACGCCGCCTGATTCAGGCGGCGTTTTTTCGTGCACCGGCTTTCATGTACCAAGACAGTCGAGGGGTTTGTGTGGTTTGGGCGGCGAGACCAGCGCAGTACGGGTTATCATGGCTCGATGATTAAAGGGAAGCGCATAGCCGTGGTGTTGCCCGCTTATAACGCGGAGAAGACACTGCGCGCAACCGTGGGTGAACTGCCCGACCTGGTGGACTCTTGCATTCTGGTGGACGATCACAGCTCGGATCACACCATCGACGTGGCCAAGGAATTGGGGCTGCAATGTTTCGTGCACGACCAGAATTACGGTTACGGGCGCAACCAGCAAACCTGCTACCGGGAGGCACTGGCTTCAGGAGCGGACGTCGTGATCATGGTGCATCCCGACTACCAGTACACGCCGCTGCTGGTGACGGCCATGGCCAGTATGGTGGCGTATGGGGTGTACGACGTGGTGCTGGGATCGCGCATTATCGGTGGCACGGCGCTGCGTGGCGGCATGCCGATGTGGAAGTACGTGGCCAATCGCTTTCTGACCGCCTTCGAGAATTTCTTCTTGCGGGTCAAGTTGTCCGAATACCACACCGGATACCGCGCCTTCAGCCGGGAGGTTCTCACCCGGCTGCCGCTGCTGGAAAACTCCGACGACTTTGTGTTCGACAACCAGATGCTGGCGCAGTGCGTACATTTCGGCTTCCGCATCGGAGAGGTGTCGTGTCCGACCAAATATTTCGAGGAGGCATCGTCGATTAACTTCAGCCGGAGTGTGAAGTACGGACTTGGAGTTTTGGCCACCACCCTGCAATTTGCCCTGCAGAAGACGGGAGTGATGCATTCCCGTATTTTCAGCGCTAAGGGGCGGCGGCTGGATCCAGGGCAGGCTGCGTACTATGCGCGGGGAGCCGCGGCTGACTCGAAGGGGTGATCTTTTGCCGAGCACGCGTAGCATCTAAACACCATGGCGACCACCGCCATCCCGCCGACCCATCGCCCCCCCAAGCTAGTTCTGGGAGAGATTCTCAGTTTTGCCTATGACACTTTCTGCAGCAACAAAGTGCGTTTTGCGCTGACCGCGCTGGGCATGGTTATTGGCACTGCTTCGCTGATTCTGGTGGTCACCATCGGGATGACGGGCAAGCAATACGTCCTGAACCAGATCCAATCGATCGGCGCCAACCTGATCGATGCCGAATATCAGGGGGGAGCGCAGCGCAACGTAACCCCCGATCTGCTGACGATTGATGACATGTACGCGGTGTTGCAGCAGGTGCCAGGGATCGTGGCTGCTTCGCCGGTGGTTCCGTTGGATGACCGCATTCCCATCGGCGGAGGGAAGGAGCGCGATCTGCGCACCCTGGGGGTGTTCCCGGAGTACACGGCGGTGCGTAATCTGGTGGTGCTTTCGGGAAGGTTCTTCGATGCGCAAGACGAACAGGCGCGCAACAAAGTCGGCGTGATGCAACGGAAGATTGCCGAGGAGATCTATGGATCCGTGGGAGATGCAATCGGCAAGACGGTGAAGGTGAATGGTCTCCCCTTCACCATCATTGGCACGTTCCGGGAGCGGGTGAACACCTTCGGGCAATCGGAGGTGACCGACAACACCATGCTGATTCCCTACACCGTGGCCCGCTTCTTTACCGACACTGCGGACGTGCGGCAGCTCTATTTTTCAGCCGCCGACCCTTCGATGGTGATTCCAGTTACTCAACAGGTCCTGAAAGTCATTCAGTCGCGGCATCGTCCTGAATCGGTGTACACAGTGCAGAATCTCACCGAACTGGTGGCGGTGGCCGACCGGACTGCCAATGCGCTAACCATGGTTTTGCTGCTGATTGCGACCATTACCCTGCTGGTGAGTGGGATTGGGATCATGAATATCATGCTGGCGACGGTCAGTTCGCGGATTCGCGAGATCGGCATCCGGAAAGCCATCGGCGCAACCAATCGTTCGATTCGCTATCAGTTCTTGTCGGAAGCGATTCTGATCTCGTTGATCGGCGGACTTGCAGGAGTGGTGATTGGCCTGGCGTTGCCGTTCTCGGTTCGGTTTCTCACCGAGTATCGCATTCCGATTTCGGGGATTTCGGCGATTGTGGCGATTTTAGTTTCGTCGCTGGTGGGCATCCTGTTCGGGACGGTGCCGGCATCGCGCGCGGCCAAGCTGGATCCAGTGGAGAGTTTGAGGTATGAGTAAGCTATCAGCCATCAGCTCTCAGCTTTCAAAACCGCGATCTGGGCCTACACGCGCGCGAAGAACCAATGGGGAGGTCGCTTGAACTGAGAGCTGATAGCAGACGGCTGACAGCTTCAAAAAAGAAGGCCGGGCTGGTTCGCCCGGCTCGTCTACTGCATCACCTTCAGGGAGCGACTTGGTTCCGAAGTCCCTGTAGATTCTTTGTGGTCGTGCTTACATCACCATCGCCAAATTCTCCAGTTCATGCTGCAACACCGGGATGGAGCAGCCCGACATCTCCACCCTGCCGGCGGCATCGAAGGCCGCCTGCGGAGAGACACCGTAACCCCTGCCCATCAGGAACACCTGGAGCAGTTCCGCGGCTTCCCGGGAATCGATCAGGCCGCTTTGCAACAGGTCGCTGCGCAAGGCGTTTAGTTCCATCACCGTGAATCGTTCTCTCATCGCCATCACCTCCGACTCGACCCCCTTTACAGCATTAGACGCCGCAGATGCCATGGAAGTTACTTGCAATTTAGTTGCCGGATTACCTGTATCTCCGCCACCGGCAAGACCGTATGCTTCCACTTCTACTAAACCCATGGCGTTGCAGCAAGTTGCGCCTGAAGAGACGTACTCCTTGGGTCTGCAACGGACTCTAGCGGGAGGGGGGGTACTGCGCAGGAACCTGACATACTGTGTCGCTCTGGAACCGGAATGGGAGAGATCGGCCCGTTAAGTGGATCAAATTGCGCCGCGGTGAGACGAGTCTGCTCAGGAGGGGTCGATTGCCGCTTCGTCGATTAACAAAATGGGAATGTTGTCCCGGATGGGATAGACCCGTTGGCAGGCGCCACATTTCAAGCTTTCACCGTTACCTCTTAAGGCGAGAGGCTGCTTACAGGCTGGGCAGACCAGGATGTCCAGCAGGTCTTTAGGGATCATGGGTTTCTATTCTATACAACGCTGCGAGTTAACGACGCGGGACACGCGTCCTCAATCGGCGACTCGGTGCGATTGACTTTCACAGCGCCCGGCGAGTAAATTCCCACGAACGTAGTTTTCGTTCTTTCCCAACACACTTTGGTTCGCGCACCCTCATCAGCCGTGATGGCGATGAGGAGGGAAGCGGGTGAGAATCCCGCGCTGCCGCGCAACTGTAAGCGAGGAAATTGCAGCCAGTCACTGGGGAAATCCCTGGGAAGGCTGGTTGCGATCGCCGGATGGAAGTGTCTGGCGGGCGAAGGCCCGTCACGCAATTCTGTCCTGACTCGCTAAGCCAGGAGATCGGCGCGAACCGCCAACACCAACCCCTTTCGCGTGATAAAGGAGGAGTGCATGCGGTTCCATCGGATTGTTGTCAGCGTTCTCGTCTCCGTTCTTGTGCCTGTGGCGGCTGCTTCTGCTGCTGAAATCAAAGTAAAAGTTGTTGACCCGCAATCGGCCATCGTTGCCGGTGCGCAAGTTGCGCTATTTGCCGCAGGAAATACGACTCCGGTGGCAGTGCAGGACTCGTCCCCTGAGGGCACCGTGGTATTTCGCAATGCGGGTTCGGGCCCTTACCATCTGCGAGTGTTGGCGCCCGGATTCGCTCCACAAACCGTCAACGCTTCTTCCAGCGGGGAGATCACGGTAAGTCTCTCACTGGCCACGGCCGCCGAAACGGTGGTGGTGACGGCAACTCGTAGTCCGGTTCCGAGTGAGGACGGCGGCGCTAATGTGGCGACCTTGAGCAGCCAGCAACTGCAAGCCATGCAGCCGGTCGCCGCCAATGATGCCCTGCGCTTTCTGCCGGGTGCCGTGGTGAACACCGCCGGGCAACGGGGAGGACTGGGCTCGCTTTTCGTGCGGGGGGGCGATTCCACCTACAACAAAGTGATTGTGGACGGAGTGAGCATCGACCAACCTGGTGGGACTTTTGATTTTGGAACTCTTCCACTTACCGAAGCCGATCGGGTGGAGTTCCTGCGGGGCGCGCAGAGCACGCTCTACGGCTCCGACGCGATGACCAGCGTAGTGCAAGTGTGGACGCGCACAGGCAATACTCCGGTTCCGGAACTGCGTTTTGGCGCCGATGCCGGCAACTACGGAACCGAGAACGGCTACGCCTCGCTTTCGGGTGCCAATGGCCGCTTCGATTACGACATTTTCGGGAATCAGTTCAATACCGCCGGCTCGGGCCCGAACGATGATTATTCCAATTCTCTGGTGGGCATTAACGCAGGCGCGAAACTGAATGATTGGGCGGCTTTGCGTTTGCGGCTGCGGCATGACAATAGCGTCAGCGGGGTTCAAGGGGAGTGGAATTTCAACGGCCAACCGCTGCTGTCTCCCGATCTCGACCAGCGGGCGCGGCAAAACAATCTGCTTGCCAGCCTTGCGCTAACCATCACAGGGCCGTCGCGATGGACGCATCGCCTTACCGGTTACGAGTGGACGCTGGGAAGGGCCAACACCGATTTTGTCACCAGCCCGAATCGCATCACGCCATTCGGCGAGGTGGACTTTCCCTTTGCCGAGTCTGCCCGCTTCAATCGGGCCGGGTTCGATTACCAGGGCGACTACGTGGAGCGCAGTTGGGCCCACACTACGTTTGGGTATGAATTCGAAGACGAAAACGGCACGGTGAACTTTGCCATCCCTGCTCCGCCAACGATAGCTCACGGATTGCGTCTGAACGACGCACTCTACGGGCAACAGGCGCTTACGCTGGGCCGGCTGAGCGTGGTGGCGGGCGCTCGCTTCGTTCACAATACGACGTTTGGCAACGCCGGAGTTCCGCGCATCGCCCTGGGACTGCAAGTCCTGCCAGGCGGCCAGAGGTTCTCTGGTACGCGCCTGAAGTTCTCCTATGCGACCGGAATCAAGGAACCACTATTTGAAGAATCCTTCGGCGTCGGTCCCTTTCAAATCCCCAATCCCAATCTGAAAGCCGAGAGAAACCGGGCGTTTGAAACCGGGTTTCAACAGAACTTTTTCGCCAGCAAGGTGGTGCTGAATGCTACCTACTTTAACAATCTGTTTCACGACCAGATCGAATTCATCACCCTGAATCCGACGACATTTCTCGGACAGTACATCAATCTGCAGGAGTCACTTGCCCATGGTGCCGAGGTGGAGTTGCAATCGAGGCTCAGTTCAAAGCTGTCGTGGAACACGTCTTACACGTACACCTCCACGCAGATTCTGGAAGCGCCGCCTGGCACGGCCCCACCCTTTGCCACTGGCGACCCTCTGCTGCGGCGTCCGCGGCACTCGGCTGCCAGCCTGCTGTCTTATCTCGGGAAACGCTGGGGCGCGAATCTGGGAGGAAGCTTGGTCGGCCGGCGCCCGGACTCGGATTTCTTCGGGTACAACATCGATCATGCGCCCGGCTACATGTTGGTGAATGCCGGCGGTTGGTATGCCATTAACTCCCGCATGACCGCATACGTGAACGTTGAGAACGTGCTCGATAAGCAGTACAACGAGGTCGTGGGATATCCCGCGCTGAGAGCGAATTTCCGCGCGGGAATGCGCTTTCGGATCGGAGGGGAGTAAGGGGTTTCTAGTTCTTGGCTCGCGCCCGGCCACGAAATGCCGCGGTCGCCGGCTGGTTCGCGTCTTCCAGTCTCGACGCGGTGGAATGCTCCACACGGCCACGGTGATTGTCGGGAGCGACCCCGCAAGCCAGGGGCATGGGAGCGAGAGACTGGGATCCTTCGTACTTGCCGCGGGCGAGCAGGAGCTTTTCCAGGTCCTGGCCTTCGAGCGGCTGCTGGCGTCCCAGCAGGTGGGTGACCAGGGCGATCTGGGCAAAGTGCTCTACGGTCTCCATCTTCATGTAAGCGTTGTGGACAGTGTCGGCATAGGCAACTACGCCGTGATTGGACATGAGGATGGCGTCGTATTGGGGAATTAACGGCTCCAGCGTCTCGCTCAGCTCTGGAGTGCCTGGAGTTCCGTAGCGAGCCAGGGGAATGGAGCCGAGGCCGATTACGACTTCGCATACCAAGGGCTTATTGAGCGCGATTCCTGCCGCGGCGAATCCCGTGGCCGTAGGGGGATGAGCATGCACGATGCCGTGGATATCCGGGCGCAGCTTGTAGATCAGCAAGTGCATGGCGATTTCGCTTGAAACATTGTGACGGCCGGCCAACAAGTGGCCTTCGTAGTCGACGATCACCATGTCGGCAGGGCGCAGGAAACCCTTGCTCATAGACGTGGGCGTAGCCAGAATGCGCTTGTCATCCAGGCGGACGGAAAGGTTTCCGTCCATGGCCGCCACGTAGCCGCGGTCGTAGAGCATCTTGCCGAACAGGGCTATCTCGCGTCGCTGCTGACGTTCGCTAGGCATATTTTGAGAGCAACCGAGGGGGCGGCTCGCGTATGGTACCGCAGTCGCTTGGGCGAAGACAATGCGTTTGTTTGCCGGGGGCTGATTCTATAATTACCTAGCGTGCTGGTCGCCGAATTCAATTACACCCTTCCTGCCGAACTGATTGCCCAGGAGTCACTTCCTGATAGGGCGGCGTCCCGGTTGCTACGCCTGGAGCGCGCTTCTGGAACGCTCCTGGGCGACGGGTTCCGCGATTTTCCGGAACTGCTGCGCCCGGACGATCTGGTCGTTTTCAATAACACCAAGGTGTTTCCAGCGCGACTTTATGGGCACCGAAGCGGCGAAAAAGCGCATCCGGTGAGCGCGCAGAACTCCGCGGCGAAGGACTTCCTGAAGGGCCGGGTAGAAGTTCTGTTGACGCGGCAAGTTTCGTCGCAGCCGAACGAGTGGGAATGTCTGGTGCGGCCGGGACGAAAGATCGGTGTGGGGGAAAGGTTGTTCTTCGGCGAGAGTGACGAATTGCAGGCGGAGGTTATCGGGCGAGACAGCTTCGGGGAGCGGCGGATACGCTTTGATCTCGGGGTTGATTTTTGGAAAGTGCTCGACCGGGTGGGACACGTGCCGCTGCCGCCCTACATCGGCCGGGCGGATCGACTGGGCGATCGGGAACGCTACCAGACCGTCTATGCCCGGGAACGAGGATCGGTTGCCGCGCCCACGGCGGGGCTTCACTTCGCGCCGGAAGTGCTGGCGCGGATACGGGAGCGTGGAATCGAAACTGCGGAGATCACCCTGCACGTTGGCTTGGGAACCTTTCAGCCGGTGCGGGTGGATCGGGTGGAAGATCACCGATTGCACCGCGAGTCTTATGGGATCTCCAGCGAGGCGGCGGAGAAGATCAACCGCGCCCTGCATGCAGGCCGGAGAATTGTGGCCGTAGGGACGACGACGGTACGGACGCTCGAGTACTCGGCCGGCCGGTCAGCTACGGGCAAGGTCGAAGCCGGCAGCGGCGAGGCTGACATTTTCATTTATCCCGGATACAAGTTTCGAGTGGTGGGGGCTCTGTTGACCAATTTCCATCTGCCACGGTCCACATTGCTTATGCTGGTCTGCGCGTTTGGCGGGAAAGAGCTGGTGCTGGATGCATACAAACATGCGGTCGCAGAAAAATACCGCTTCTACTCCTATGGGGATTGCATGTTTGTGGAGTGACCGCCAGCCGTTCTTTTCCGCCGACAAAGGGCGATATACTGGAGCGTCGCGGGGGAAGACATGGGTACACAAGCACTGGCGAAGCAGGTTCCGATCGAGGATTTTGTCGCTGGATTGCGTAAGTTCTCCGAGCCGGCGTTCTCCGGCACGGGGCAGATCCTCCATTTCCTCGAACAGACTCCGGTCGTTCCGGATACGTTGGAGCGTTATCTGACCTGGGATCGCCAGCACTACACCCGGAACTTGATTGACAAAACGCCGCTCTACGAGTTGATGACGATCTGCTGGGAGATTGGGCAGGTAAGTTCCGTACACAATCATCGCGACCAGAACTGCTGGATGAGCGTGCCCATCGGCAGATTGCGGGTGGAAAACTACCGGGTGATTGTGCAGGATTTAGACAAGGGCAATTGCCGCCTGGAGGCAGCAGACACGGTTGAGATGAATGCCGCTCATCCCTGTGCGGTTGATCCGCAGGAGCCGGTGCATCGCGTGCTCAATCCCCGCGAGTTCAACCAGCGGGCGGTGAGCCTGCATGTGTATTCGCGGCCTTTTGATAGCTGCGTTGTCTATTCACCGGAACAGGGCACCTGCGGGGAGATCAAGCTCTATTACAACACTGAGTACGGAAAGAAGGAGTAGCTGGCAGCTATCAGCCTTCAGCTTGGAGCTTTTGCTCGCCGCTATGTGAGCATATCCGGCTGCTAAACTAGCCCTCGTGCTTCCCCGAAGCAAAGCCGCAACCGAGATCCCCGAGTCAGTTAATCCGTCGCCTTCCGTCCCCAAGGGCCCAGCCGATCCCAATCGCATTTTCCTGATTGATGCCATGTCGTTCATCTTCCGCGCTTATCACGCCATGGCGCGGCAGCGCGGGATGTCCACGAAATCCGGAGTGCCCACGGCTGCGGTTTATGTTTTCGTAAACATGTTGCGCAAACTGCGGGATGACTTCTCGCCACAATATCTGGCGGCAGTGTTTGACGTGGCCGCGCCTACGTTCCGCGACCAGCAGGCCGAAGCCTTTACCACGGTGCGGAAGTTCGATCTCAAGAGCCAGACGTTCCAAGAAGTCGCGTATCACGGTTACAAGGCCAACCGCGCCGAAATGCCCGGCGATCTGGCGCAGCAGATACCGTACATACGCCGGGCGCTTGAGGCCTACGGCATTCCGATTCTGGAGATGCCGGGCTACGAAGCGGACGATGTGATTGGCACGCTGGCGCGCAAGGCAGCGGAAAAGTCACATCCGGTGTATGTGGTCTCCAGCGATAAGGACATGCTGCAACTGGTGAACGACCGGGTGCAGGTTTTGAATCCACCCAAAGATAATCTGATCTGCGACGCCAAGAAGGTTGAGGAGATTCTCGGTGTACCGCCGGAGCGAGTGGTGGATGTGATGGCCTTGCGCGGCGATTCCATCGACAACATCCCGGGGGCTCCGGGAATCGGCGACAAAGGTTCGGTGGATCTGATTCAGCGCTTCGGGACAGTGGAGCAGGCGCTGGATCGGGCGGCAGAAGTCGAGAAAAAGACTTATCGCGAGTCGCTGCAAAACAATCGCGAAAACATTTTGCTAAGCAAGCAACTGGTGACCATCGATCGCAACGTTCCGGTTGAATTGGACGAGAACGCGATGAAGATGGGAGAGCCGGACAGAGAGGCACTGCGCGAGCTGTTCACCGAGCTGGAATTTACGTCGCTGTTGAAGGAGTTGCTGCCGGTGGCCGAGGCCGGCGAGGCGCATTACAGCGATGCGAAATCGGCGGCCGATGTGGAAGCTGTGCTGCGAGCTTTGCCTGCGGGGTGCGCCCTGGCAGTCGCAATCGAAGCAAAAGCGCAGGTTGCGGACGAAGAGGAGGAGCGAGAGGAATCGGAAACCGGGATGCTGCCATTGTCCGCTGAGGTGACGCCACTGGCCCGAGCTCGCAGCATGGCTATTTCGTCCGTGCCGGGAGCGGCGGTGACGGTTTCAACTGAGGCTGTGGAGGCGACGTCGAAGCTCAATGCGGCATTGGCGGACGCAGGTGTGCCAAAAGCCATTCATGACTGGAAGTCGGCCGCTCACGCGGTTGCGGCGATGGGGGTTGACTTACTCGGCGTGCAGCATGATCCCATGCTGTATTCCTATTTGCTCGATCCGACGTATCCGTCGCACCGGCTGGCCGATGTGGCCTTGCGACGTTTCAATACGAAGCTCAGCGGGGCTTTGCCTGAGGCTGCTGATGTCACGGGCAGGCTTACGACTGCGTTGCGTAGCGAAGTGGAACAGGCGGGGCTGCTCAAGCTCTACCAAGACATTGACCTACCGCTGGTGCCAGTGCTGACCCGGATGGAGCAGGCCGGAGTCAAGATTGATCGCAAGAACCTGGCGGAGATGTCGTCGCGGTTAGAACACGAGATCGCGGCCAAAGCGAAAGAGATTCACGAATCTGCGGGGCACGAGTTCAACATCAGTTCGCCCAAGCAATTGGGCGATGTTTTGTTCAATAAGCTAGGCCTGCCCAAGCCGGTGAAATACGGCAAGGGAAAGACCATTTCCACGGCGGTCGACGTGCTTGAAGGACTGGCAGAAGACCATGCGGTGCCGCGTATGGTGCTGGAATACCGGCAGCTTACCAAATTGAAATCGACTTATGTGGACGCGCTTCCGGCGTTGCTGAATCCAGCCACGGGGCGTTTACACACGACATTTGGCCAAACTGGAACGGCGACGGGTAGGCTATCTTCAGCCAATCCGAACTTGCAGAATATTCCTATTCGCACCGAACTGGGCCGCGAGATTCGAGCGGCGTTCACGGCAGAACCGGGCCACATGCTGCTGGCGGCGGACTATTCGCAGATCGAGTTGCGGCTGCTGGCGCACTTTTCGCAGGATCCGTTGCTGGTTGAGGCCTACCGCCGTGGTGATGACATTCACACGCTGACCGCTTCTCAGGTATTCGGCGTGCCGCCGCTGATGGTGACTCCAGACCATCGGCGGCAGGCCAAGGTGGTGAATTTTGGGATCGTGTATGGGCTATCGGCGTTTGGGCTGTCGCAGAATCTGGGGATTGAGCCGGCGGAAGCGCGACGGTTCATCGATGCGTATTTCGAGAAGTACGCTGGGGTGCGCAAGTTCAGGGAGCAGGTTCTGGAAGAGGCTCGTCGTACGCAAAGGGTGACCACACTCTTCGGACGGGTGCGGCCCATCCCCGATATCAACAGCAAGAACGCCAATCTGCGGGGCTTCGCCGAGCGGACAGCGGTGAATACGCCGTTGCAGGGAACGGCGGCGGATCTGATCAAGATTGCCATGATCCGGATTGATGCGGAACTGCGTGAGCGTGGGCTGAAGTCGAGAATGACTTTGCAAGTGCACGATGAACTGGTTTTCGAAGTGCCGGAAGCCGAGATTGATACTATGCGGTCGCTGGTGAAAAACCGGATGGAACGGGTTCATGAGCTTACCGTGCCGCTTTTGGTAGAAATGGGAGTGGGGACGAATTGGCGGGATCTGGAGTAAGTTGTTTGCCGTGGATCTACGGGGATTAACGCCAATCAACTACTGGATGTCTCCTGACTCGCGTTCGGCGGCTTCGCGCAGCATTCTGCGATCGCGGGCGCCGGCAATTCTTCTGGCTCGGACCAGCCGGCGGAAAACAAACCCGTAGAGAAACCAGACCAGGGTTCCGATCACGGCCAGCAGCAGGATCAGGTTCCACAACGCGGCAGCGTTGGACAGGATTGAAGTCACATCAAACCCCGAGGGCGTTCTTGATGGCACTGGCAATGCTGTGAGTCAGGATCCGCATTTTCTCTTCCGATTCCGCCTCGACCATGACGCGGGCCAGCGCCTCCGTCCCCGAGTAGCGGACCACAACGCGACCATTGCCATCGAGCTCGCGGGCTGCGGCTTCGATAGCAAGGTGGATTTCCGGCACCTGGGCGAATGGAGTCTTTTCCCGGACGCGTATGTTCTGAATCGTCTGCGGCAAGAATTTGAGGTCGCCCACCAAGTCTGCAAGAGACTTTCCAGTACGAGCCAGGATCTCCATCACTCGCAATGCTGTGAGCAAACCGTCTCCGGTGGTGGCTTCGCCGTCACGGAAGAGAATATGGCCGGACTGTTCGCCGCCCAGAACCGCGCCGGTTTTCTGCATTTCTTCCAGCACGTACTTGTCACCCACGTTGGCGCGCACCATGCGGATGCCAGCCTTGCGCAGGGCAATTTCCAGTCCCATGTTTGACATGGTGGTGGCCACCACGGCGGAACCGGTCAAGGCCCCGCGGGACTGCAAGTCACGGGCGGCCAGCAGGAGAATGGCATCGCCGTTGACCACGCGTCCGTGGCCATCGCTGAACAGGGCGCGATCCGCATCTCCATCGAAGGTGACACCGAGATCGAACTGGCCGGACTTCTCGGCGACGGCCTTGGCCACGACTTCGGGATGAAGAGCGCCACAGTTTTCGTTGATGTTGCGGCCGTCGGGCGAGGCGTTTAGAAATTGCGCCTGAACGCCACAGGCGCGGAAAAGCTCCGGCGCCTCGACACTGGCCGCGCCGTTGGCACAATCCGCGAGCACTTTCAGCCGGCCCAGGCTCGTTTTCACATTGCCGTGGAGCCACTCGATGTATGCGCGTCTGAGGCTGGCCTCTCCCGGCAGACTCGAAGAAGATTTGTCGGGAGGAGGCGTCGCAGGCTCGGGGCTTTGCAGCAGCGCGAATATTTCCTGTTCGATGGCCAGTTCGCGGACGTCCGGCAACTTGTAGCCGTCGCCGGAGAAAACTTTGATCCCATTGTCAGTCCAGGGATTATGCGAGGCGGAGATCACCACGCCGGCAGCGCATTTTCGGGAGCGCGCCAGATAGGCAACTCCCGGTGTAGCGATGACCCCGGCACTGTGCACCGGGCAGCCGCACGAGGCAAGTCCGAGGGTGAGGCGGTTGGCGATCCAGGCGCTCGATTCCCGGGTATCCTGGCCGATCACCACGCTCGCCTTCGGATGGGTGCGAATCAGATTGTGTCCGAGTGCGCGGCCTATCAGAAATGTACTTTCCCGGGTTAAGGGGAATTCTCCAGCAACGCCACGAATGCCATCGGTGCCAAAGAGTTGTCGTGTCTTAGATGTCATTCGGAATGGGTCAACGGGCGCCGCCGCCGGGCGCTTGCTCCATGATAACCGTAATCCGCACGGGAGTAATATGCGCAACCTGAACGAGTGGATCCGAAACGTATGCATGCCGGACGAAGGTCACCCGATTCATGGCTCCGCTCACATCGATGGGTTCGGTAGTGGCAGACTCAACGGCCTCAACCCGGCCCTTCGGCCCGGTGATGGTTACGGTGGGGGGATCGGTCACGATCCGCTCGATGTGGTATCCCTGCGCGAAGTTGCCGATGACGCGGGGCTGGACAGAGACCTCCCGAGTCAGGCGCACATCGAATGCGAGATGGAACTGGCTGGGCACGATCTGCACCACTTCCAGGCCCGCGGGCTGATGAATTTGTTGGGTGGTGAGATCGAAAGTGCGCTCGCCGGGTCGGACTCCGCTGGACTCGATCGCGGCATAGACATCGGAAGACTGGAGCCGGTGAATGATCCTCTCCGGACCCCGCAGGCGGATTTGCGCTTTGGGAACAATTTCAGAGCTGATCTCCAGATCCTGGGGAAGGTCGCGAATCTCTACCGGGATGTCGACAGCAATTTCTGCCACCGGATCGCGGGCTACAGCCAGCCATAGCCCCACAGCCAGGGCAAGCGCAGTCAGCTTGAGGCCCAGATTATGAAGGACAGCGCGTTGGACGAAATCGTTCATCGGCTAGCCGTCCGTCCCCTGGTTGACCCGCGAGTCTGCGGAATGGGCGCGCGAGCTTTCCGCTTCCGCATCGCGCGGCATGCCATGGGTAATGGGGGTTGGAAGCGTAGCTGGGCGCACGGGATGGCGCAGCAACTCGCCGAGGCGGTTGCGCAACTGCTCGACGGTGAGGTCACGTTCAATTTTTCCACCCACCGCCACGCTGATGCAGCCGGTTTCTTCCGAAACAATCACCGCGATGGCGTCGGTCTCCTCGGTGACTCCGATACCGGCGCGATGCCGCGTACCGAGTTGCGTGGACAGCACGGGGTTCATGGACAGCGGCAGAAAGCAGGCGGCGGCGGCAATGCGATCGTGCTGAACAATGACGGCGCCATCGTGCAAGGGCGCGCTGGGACGAAAAATCGTAGCCAACAAATCATAGGAAAGCCGTGCGTCCAGCGGCACTCCGCTCTCGATATAGGTACGCAGGCCGATCTCACGTTCGATGACCATCAGCGCGCCCGTCTGGTTCTGACAAAATAAGTTGGCGGCGAGCACAATGTCATCGTAAGCGTCTTCCTCCGAAGCTCCGGAGTAACTGAAGGTGAGTTTGCGCCCGAGCCGGGTCAAAGCCTGGCGAATCTCAGCGGCGAAGACCACGATCAGAGCGAAGACGGTGTAAGGGAGCAGCGTGCTGATCAGCCAATTCAGAGTGGTGAGCTGGCCGAAGCGAGAGAGGTAGAAGGCAAGCGCCAGTGCGGCCACACCGACCAGCATGAGGGAAGCACGGGTCCCTTTGATGAGGGCCAACAACTCGTAAATGATGACCGCGACCAGCAGGATGTCGATGACCGAGGCCACCGTGAGTTGCGGCCAGGCTGCTGTGAACTGCGTCAATCAAGCCTCGTTTTGATGCGAACTTGCCGCTCGAAAAACTACATTCATTGTAATCCAGGATTCCAAAACCGCGGAACATCGTGAGGTCGCCGACACGGATTCCTACTTCACGGCCGAGCGGGCGTTCAGTACTTCCACCTGCATGCCTTCAGCCGCCGCCCGCACTCGCGGATAGTAATTGCGAGCTTCCTTGACCACCTTATCGATACAAGCGTCGTCGTGGTCGGGGTCATGATGAAACAGGACGAGTTCTTTGGCCCCGCTTTCCATCACCACGTTGACGGCTTCGCGCCAGTGGCTATGCCCCCAGCCGCGCCGGCGGGCCTCATATTCTTCCGGAAGATATTGGGAGTCGTAGATAAGAACGTCGGCGCCGGCAGCCAGCTTGCGAACATTCTTGTCGAAGAGTGCGTGTCCCGGTTCGTTGTCGGTGGCGTAGACCACCACGCCGTCGCGGGTTTCCAGGCGGAACCCCATGCAGCCCTGGGGATGGTTGAGCCAGGTAGCTTGCAGGCTGGCCGCGTCCAGTTGAATACGGCCTTCCTCCAGATCGTGGAAGCTTTGCCGCGCCTGCATCTGCTTGAGGCCCACGGGAAAATAAGGTGACGCCATCTGTTCTTCAAACACCTGCTTGAGGCTGCGGGTTCGGCTGGAGCAGTGGAATTCGAAGCGGTTCTCCGGGTTGTCATACAGCGGCCCGAAAAAGGGCAGCCCCTGAATGTGATCCCAATGGAAATGGGAGACGAAAATGTGTGCGGAGACTGGACGGCTGCCGAACTCGCGGCGCAGCGCCTGTCCAAGAACCCGGAAGCCGGTGCCGCAATCGAAGACGTAAAGATGGTCTCCGACCCGCACCTCCACACAGGAGGTGTTGCCTCCATAGCGCATGTTTTCGGGCTGAGGAGCCGGCGTCGAACCGCGTACCCCCCAGAACTTAATCTGCATGCCGTTTCACCAAAGGGGATAGTACCTAAACAGTCATCTTGCGGCCTGTTAGGCAATCCGTCAATTCATTCGGTGGTTACAGGCGAACATGTACCAGGATGGGGGGCGCAGGGCGTGGCCGCGGCAAAGGCCACGAAGTCAGCCTCGGACCTTCCCCTATAATGGGGCGGCTTCGGCCATATACCTAGCGCCAAGCCAGGAATCGCATGGTTCGTCCCGATTACCAGGAGTTTTCGCGGCTTGCCCGCAGGGCGACGCTGATCCCGGTGGTTAAGCCGGTTATGGCTGACCTGCTGACGCCGGTCTCGGCGTTTCTGGCGATTGCGACCGGGGAGCCGGAGGCGTTTCTCTTCGAATCCGTGGAACGGGGTCAACACGTCGGACGCTACACGTTCCTGGGAGCGAGGCCCTGTATGAGGGTGACGGCACGGGGTCAGGAAGTCGAGGTGCAGCGGGGCCGGCGCTTGGAACGGCGCCAGGGGAACGTCCTGGAGGTGTTAAAAGAGCTGCTGCGACAGTACCAAGTTACTGCCGATGATAGGTTGCCGCCGTTTACTGCGGGTGCGGTCGGCTACTTCGCTTATGACAGCGTGCGGCAACTGGAGAATATCGGCGAACATGCGAAGGACGACCTCGCCTTGCCTGATTGTGTGCTGATGTTTTTCGACCGCCTGCTGGCGTTTGACCACCTGCGTCACCAGATTCAGATCATCGCGACCGCGGCTGTTTCGCAAGAGAGCCCGCGCAAGGCGTACGACCGGGCAGTGGCAGACATCGCGGCTTTGGAGAGGAAACTGGCGGCAGGATTGCGTCCGGCGTTGTGGCGGGCATCGGCAACTCCGAGCAGGGGCAAGCTGAAGATCCAGCCGCGCACCACTCGCAGCCGGTTCCTGCAATCGGTGGAACGTGCCAAGGAGTACATCCGGGCGGGCGACATCTTTCAGGCGGTGCTCTCGCAGCGCCTGGATTTCACGCCGGGCGTTTCGCCGTTCGATATCTACCGTGCCCTGCGCACCGTGAATCCTTCCCCGTATATGTATTTTTTGCGGATGGGGGACATGCACGTGCTGGGTTCTTCGCCGGAGATGCTGGTACGGGTCGCGGGACGAAAGTTGGAATACCGGCCGATTGCCGGGACCCATCCTCGGGGCCGGGATGAGGCCGAAGACAGTCAATTCGAGAAAGAAATGCTCGCCGACGAAAAAGAACGCGCCGAGCACGTGATGCTAGTTGACCTCGGACGCAACGACTTGGGGCGGGTGAGCGAGTACGGATCGGTGAAAGTGCGCGACCTCATGTTGGTGGAACGATATTCGCATGTCATGCACATTGTTTCCGCGCTCGAAGGGAAACTGCGTTCGGACCTCGATGCGCTTGATGCGTTCGCCGCTTGCTTTCCGGCCGGGACGTTGACCGGAGCGCCGAAAGTGCGGGCGATGCAGATTGTCGAAGAGCTGGAGCCGGTGCGGCGCGGGGTGTACGGGGGCTCGGTGTTGTATGCGGACTTTGCCGGCAATCTGGACTCCTGCATCGCGATCCGGACGCTGCTGATGAAGGGAAAGAAGGCTTACCTGCAAGCTGGCGCCGGAATTGTGGCCGATTCCAATGCGCAGCGGGAGTTT
>Ga0209517_10003833_pt1 | contig 20111 bp, 17 predicted proteins | sample PeaSoiMetSII2010_FD_187695 | JGI IMG/M metagenome (GOLD analysis project Ga0209517, IMG submission 187695) | Peat soil microbial communities from Weissenstadt, Germany - SII-2010 (SPAdes) (version 2) | ecosystem: Environmental > Terrestrial > Soil > Wetlands > Peat | place: Germany...
GAATTGCGATCGAGCGTCCCATTGGTCCGACGCACCCCAACACAAAACCTTACTGAATTCTCGCAATGTTTAGGAGATGTTCCGTAGCCTAATTCTGGAGGCGAGATGTCCCGCAAGAGCGCCCAACAGTGTTTGACCAAGTCACTGTGCGGTAATGGGCTCGGGTTCGGCGGAGCCGTCGGCGCGCGGATCAGAAGCACCGAAGTTCACACCGGTACGGGAGTCATGAACTACCGCCTGACCACGCCCCATGAGTGCCGAGTACTCTTTGCGGACAAATAACTTATGTCCTTTTTGACGGAGCTGCTCCAGCACGTCCGGTTTGACTCGTGACTCGATTGTGATGTTGCACTGAATCGGACCGCTTGTGTCGCGGACAGTGAACCTGGGCGCGGAGAGTGCAGCCTGAATGTTCATGCCGTAGTCCACCAGATTCGAGACGAATTGAGCGTGGGCAAGCGGTTGATTCGAACCTCCCATGATACCGAATCCGATATGAATATCTCCGCGCTCCATGAATGCCGGAATAATGGTGTGAAACGGGCGTTTCCGAGGCGCGAGTGCGTTGGGATGATTTGGATCCAGTACGAACAGGCCACCCCGATCCTGAAGTAGAAACCCGAACCCGGGAACCGCGACGCCTGACCCGAAATAATCGTAGTTGCTCTGGATGAGCGATGCTATGTTTCCGTCTTTATCTACGGCCGTCAGATAGGTGGTATCGCTCTTGGCTGGTGCCCCATTGGCTGCGGTGCAGTCCGCCCTATCTGGATCTATAAGAGCGGCTCGCTGTTCTGCGTACGCCTGGGAAAGTAGTCCCTTTACCGGAACCTTGGTGAATCGGGGATCTCCATTGTATCGATAAAGATCCGCATATGCCAACTTCATAGCTTCGATTCTCTCGTGGAGCTCAACCGCACCTTCTGGTCCATCTTTATCCGGCGACCGAGTCGCCATGATGTTCAGCATTTCCAGCGCCGCCATTCCCTGCCCATTTGGCGGCAGTTCGTACACCTTCCAACCCCGATAATCGATCGAAATTGGCTCGACCCACTCCGAGGAAAATTCCGTCAAGTCGTCCGATTGTATGGTTCCGCCCAGGGCGGTCGAGATCTTGAGGATGGCCTTTGCGATATCGCCCTGATAAAAGACTCCCGGCCCGTCCTCTGCGATCAGGCGCAGGGCGTGCCCGAGATCAGGATTCGAAAACATGTCCCCAACTGCGGGAACCTCGCCCCCAGAGAGAAAAATCCGCTGGGCCTCCGGCGTCCGCTTGAGCCTTGGCTCTCCAATACGCCAGAAGTCGTGGATGATTTCAGGGACTGGATAACCGTGCTCAGCGTAGTAAATTGCTGGAGTAAACAGGTCCTTCCACGGAAGGCGCCCAAATCGCTCGTGCGCTTTAGCCCATCCGTCGACTGCGCCGGGCACGGTCACACTTTGGATCCCGTCCTCGGGCATCTGCGTAATGCCCTGTTTTTTCAAGAAATCGATGGTAAGACCGCGGGGAGCCCAGCCACTTGCGTTCAACCCATAGAGTTTGCCGCTCTTGGCGTCCCAATACAGCAAGAACAGATCGCCGCCAATTCCGTTCATCATCGGTTCGGTCACGCCAAGAACCGCATTGGCAGCAATGGCCGCATCCATGGCCGATCCACCTCGGGCCAAAATCTGCGCCCCTGCCTGAGAAGCCAATGTGTGGCTGGTGGCGACAATGCCCCGATCGGTGATCACCATTGACTGGCCATACGAGCGATCTTGTGCAGCGATGGGGAAAGAAACGGCGAGCACCAAACTCAACGAAAGAACCGAACGAAACATGTGTCCTCCACGTGATTCGGTACAAACGAAAGAATACTCTCGGCCGTGAAGCAACCTTTGTTTGTAACGGCGAGCACCGCGCCAGCTCGATCAACTCTTGCGACCTGGGCTCGCTTAGCTCCCGTTCGAATTTTCGCCAACGGCGAACATTCGAAGAAAGAACAGCGTCGAAAAATCCGGATTCGTCGTATGCGAGCCGCACAGGGCGTTCGCGGATGCGGACTTATTCTTCGGGAGTGCTGCTGGTTTCCATCAAAGGCCTAACATAGCCCAATTCTTCGAGCCTCCGCAGAATCCGGAACAATGACTCCTTCGGCTCCTCCCTTTCCGTCTCGATCGTCAGTTCTGGATTCGCAGGAGGCTCGTAAGGATCATCCACGCCGGTGAATCCCTTGATCTCGCCAGCGAGGGCTTTTTTGTAGAGGCCCTTAACGTCCCTCTGGATGCACGTTTGGAGCGATGTCTGCACATAGACCTCGACGAAATTACCGATTCCCGCCCGCACTTCGTCACGGACGGCGCGATAGGGCGAAATGGCCGCAGCGATCGCCACAGTGCCGTGCCGCGTCAGCAATCGGCAAACGAAACCGACCCTGCGAATATTCTCATCGCGGTCCTGTTTAGTGAAACCGAGTCCTCTGCTGAGCTGACGGCGAAGCGCGTCTCCATCCAACTCTTCGACCTCATGCCCGCGCTTCGTCAGCTCATCCGCTAGAAGCTGTGCCAGGGTAGTCTTGCCTGCTGAAGGCAAGCCAGTGAACCAAACAGTGAAGCCTTTCTGGGTGCGTGTCATCGTTTCCCATGCGCTTTTAACCGAATCGGGGCTCCCCGTCACACGAATTCCGTCGACAGTCTTTCCGTTATCGAGGCGACGTCCGGCGTATCATGTGTCCTGACTTGCCAAGAAAGTGCCCGGTGCAGATTTTCCTCTGAGTCCGGAGCGAGGTCTACACAAAAATGGCTGACACTGGGAACGCGAAGATCTGCGTGCTGGGCCTCGACTGCGCTGCGCCAGAGATTCTCTTTGGGGATCCGCGACTGAAGAATGTTCGCCGCCTGATGGAGATGGGCACATGGGGACGCCTCGAGAGCATCATCCCGCCGATTACTGTACCCGCCTGGATGTGCATGGCCACGAGCCAGGACCCGGGTTCGCTAGGCGTATACGGATTTCGGAATCGAGCCAATCATACTTACGGCGGGATGACCTTCGTCAATTCCTCTTCCATAACGGAGCCGGCTATTTGGGATCATCTCGCAAATCAAGGCAAACGTTCGATCGTGGTGGGGCTGCCTCCGAGCTACCCGCTGCGACCCATCGAAGGAATACGCGTCGGCTGTTTTCTCACGCCAGATACCGAAAAAAGCGAGTTTACGTATCCGGTTGAAGTGGGCAACGAGATTCGGTCGCTCGTTGGCGATTACCCGGTGGATATCCACGAGTTCCGTACCGATGATAAAGCTCGGCTTCGCGACCAAATCTTTGAAATGAGTCACAAGCACTGGCAAGTTGTGCGGTGGCTGCTAGCCGAGAAAGAATGGGACTATTTTCACTATGTAGACATCGGCCTAGATCGAGTGCACCACGGTTTTTGGGACTCATTCGATCAGCGCCACATCCATTACAGACAAGGGAATCTCTTCGAAAACGTAATCCCGGACTACTATCTCTGGCTCGACGGACAGATCGGCGCCGTGATGGACATGCTGGGAGAGAAGACCATCCTTCTCGTGGTTTCCGACCACGGTGCGCAGCGTCTGGATGGGGGCTTTGCGGTGAATGAATGGCTGATTCGAGAAGGTCTGCTTGTCGTGAACGACATGCCCGATGTCGTGACGCCATTCGCGAAGCTAAAAGTAGATTGGGCTAGGACGAAGGTTTGGAGCGAGGGAGGCTACTATGCGCGAGTCTTCTTGAATGTCGAAGGACGTGAGCCTAGAGGTGTGATTCCCGCCAGAGATTACGAGGCCTTCCGCGACGAGATGAAACGGAAGCTGGAAGCGCTTGCTGACCGGCAAGGGCGCCCTCTCAAATCACAAGTCTTTAAGCCCGAGCAGATATACCGCGCAGTACGCAATATTCCTCCCGATCTTATCGTGCATTTCGGGGATCTCTACTGGCGTTCCATTGGCAGCGTGGGCCACGGCCGCGTCCACGTTGAGGAGAACGACACCGGCCCCGATGCATGCAACCACGCGCAGTTCGGCGCCTTCATCCTCTACGCTCCAGGCTTCGAGCCGCGCGGCGAATATCAGGGGGCGCACTTGTTGGACGTCTCGCCGACCCTGCTCGATCTGGCAGGGTACGATGTACCGTCGGTGATGCAGGGCCGGTCACTACGGTCATGTTGGTAGGAGCTCGGAATTGAAGGAATGCCTTCATCCCAAGCCCTACACGCACGCCGATGCCAACGACAACGATGAGGAGGAGTTTCATTGAGAGTCTCCTTGCCTAGGAGACGTTGCCATACTTAGGTCCGTCTTTTGTGCTGAGGGCTCGAAGATGTTGTGCCCATCCATCGTGGAGGGTCGAGCGATGCCGAAGTCGGCGAGAATGGTCGGGGCGATATCGATGAGTGAGGGCCGGGCGGCCTGAATTTTGCGATTGCTAAGGACCACGCCGGGGACTAGCGTGTAATCGATGCAGTGGTCGCCGCTCCAAGGTTCGGCGTTGTCTTCCAGTACGTTGGTGGGGATACCACCGAGGACGCTATCCCAGCCGACGCGAAAGCCGCGATTATAGCCGACGATGATGTCTGGGGCCAGAGCAGTGGCCGAGCCGGAGTAGGCTGCGAAAGCCCGGTCTACGCGGGTGATGACCATTTGGCCGTCTTTGGGATCGCGCACTCCTTCGAGCTTGGCGGCAATCTCCACCTGGAGCGCATCGGTTTCTGCACCGGGGTTCACAATGCCGTTCTTCTCTCGGCCACGCAAATTCACGTAGAGACCGTTGAGGCCCAGTCCATAGGCGCGGGTCTTCGACCAGTCGGCATCTGCGAAGATGTTGAGGCCGGGCCCCGGCTGCGCACCTCCGTGGAGGACAAGATAGCCGTTGTCTACGAGCCAGGTGTTGAGGTTGAAGGATCGACGAAATGGAGCGAATCCGTGATCGGAGACGACGAGCACGGTGGTGTCTGCGTGCGCGGCCTTAAGTGCTTCGCCGAGCATGGAGTCCATCTTGACGTAGTAATCCTCGATGACATGGCCGTATTTGACAGCGAGTTGCGCACTGGAGGCCGGAGATTTTTGGTCGATGGCGCGCCAGAACATATGGCTCGTCAGATCGACGCTGGAGAAATAGTAGAAGAAGAGGCCCGTGCGGAAGCGAGCCAGTTCATGCAGGAAGAGGTGACGCTGATCTTCAAACACGAGATGCGCTTGCTGGAGGTACTCGTCGTCGTTGAAGGCGCCGGCGGTGAGGGCCTTGGTATCTTCGGCGATACCCTGGGTGTAGAAGGGGCCCACGTCGCGGACGAGTTTACGCGCGTAGTCTTGCGGGGTGGAGAGGGGCAGCGCGGGATCGGCCGGGTCGATGTTGATCGGAGAGACGTACAGCTCGAATTGCGGGCGGGTCTGCTTCAGGTAGAAGCGGCAGATGCCGGTAATGCTTTCCAGGCCGGGAACAAAAGTAAAAGTGACGCGGACCCAAGGGCTCCACTCGCCGGCTGTCAGAACGAACTGCTGGCCCTGGATGGCGAGACGCACTACGGGCTCGTCGGCGTCCCGGTCGACAGTGAACGGTATGGTCAGCTCAGGGTTACCCCTGCGAAAGGAATTTGGCGGTCCGTGGAGCTGCGCCTCGATACGATCATCCGAGGCTTGTACAGGATAGATCACGCCGCCGCTCACGGGGCCGGGAGTGAAAGTGGGATCGTCCGTATAGAAAGAGAAAGTGCCGTAGCCTCCAAGGAGGTCGGGCGTGCCCAGGCCGGCGAGGGACTTGCCTCGCTCGGGAACGGGAGGGAAATTGTCGGGCATACGGAAAACGACGACGGGAATATTCCTCTCGTCAAGGTATTGCCAGAAAGCCTTTCCGTGGCGCAGCAACTTTATCTTTCCTTGGGATATGGGGATGATCCAGCTGCCGATCCGCAGGTTGTGCTCGGGCGCCTTAACCTGCGAACTGGAGAAGAAGGGTGTGAGCGTGGCGGGGTCGCGATGGATGAAATCGAATAGGCCGTGGCCGCCGGGATTCATGCCCGTGATCAGGTTGGCCCATGCGACCGGACTTTGTGGGGGGATGCTGGTCTGCAGAGGGAGGAAGCTACCTTGTGCAGCGAGGGCGGCGAAATGCGGCATTTCTCCCGCGGCGATGAACTGCCGAAGGAGCAGCGGGTCCATGCCGTCAATGCCAAGGATAATGAGTTTGTGGTGCGGCGCAGGAGACTCAGTGCCGCGTATGACAGAGCGAGATATACCCAGCGCGGCGGCGAGAAGCGTTACCGCCGCAACAGCGAACATCCATCTGCGGAATCGTTTCATTCGACTCTCTACTCGATGCGGAAAATTCTCGATATTGCCTCCCATGTTTTGTCAGAGACGGCCACGGCACGGCAATCGATCGACCGAAGCAGCGCTATTTCCTCGGCTCATTTATCTCCCCGAACCTCAGTTTGCGTGAGTGCGCTACACTGTACTAGAGTAAAATCAGTGTTACTAGGGACTCCCTAATGGAGGTTCGCGAGGGATCGGGGGTTGGCGACAGGTGATGTTTAAAAACCACGTAAGGATTGATGATGAGCTCTACGCCAAAGCAAGACGGTGTGCCGAACTGGCGGGTTATTCTTCCGCGGACGAATTTATACAACATATCGTGGAGAAGGAAATCAATCAACTCATGGGAGGCAATTCTGAGGAGGATAGTACTCCGGAGGAGATCAAGAAGAGACTACAGGGTCTCGGCTACATTGAGTGAGCCCGTCTGTCATATTTCACGTGGCGTATCCCTGATGCAGGCTAGGGCATGTTGAACCGAGTGACGACATTGTTAATTTGGATCGATAAGCTTTTTGATTTCTCTTTCCGGCTGATGAAGCCCTTGCCTGCGCTAGTGGTTCTAGCGGTCTTTTCAGTCCTCACGGCAGTGCTCTCCTTAATTGTTGTCCGGTGGACATCCAATCAGAAAGCGATTCGGCGATTGAGACACTTGATCGATGCGCACGTTCTCGAGGTGCGCTTGTTTTCCGATCAGCCTCGCGTGGTGCTTCGCGCGTATCTCAACCTACTTGGCGATACGCTTCTGTACCTGCGCTACGCGCTGGTGTCGCTGCTGGTTTTCAGTCTGCCTTTGCTGCTTTTGTTTGGGCAGTTGGAGGCCCACTTCGAGCACGCGCCGTTAGAACCGGGCTGCGACTTTCTTGTGAGCGCAAAGTTCCAGACTGCGGACTCACTCGCGGGTGTTGTGCTGCGTCTCCCTCCCGACCTAGTGCAGACGGCTCCGTCCGTACATGTTCTTTCGGAGCGTGAGATCGATTGGAGAATAAAGGGGCAACGGGCTGGAACGTACGACGTTCACGTTGTACTGCAAGGGCATGACTTTTCAAAGCGCGTCGTTGTCGGAACCGAATTCGCTAGCATTGTTCCGAGAAGACTACGGGGAAGCTTTTGGCAGCGGATTATCAACCCTGGCGAAGCTCCGCTACCGCCTGGAGGGCTGGTGGAACAGATTGGAATTCAGTACCCACAGCGATTATTTGGCGTGGGCACATGGAAAGTAGGATGGCTTGCACCTTACGCAGCCCTGACACTCGCTGCGGCGCTGCTTCTCAAAGGACCTTTGAGGACGGAGATATAATGCTCGCGGAGAGGAAAAATCGAGGCGATTCGTGCGAAAACCGATACCTTCTCTTAAGCATTTTTGTCGCGATCGTTTCGTTCTTGATCTTTGCTCCGGTGGCTCACGCTTACGTTGGTCCAGGTGCAGGATTCGCGGTCCTTACGTCTTTCCTCTCGTGGCTTTTGGCCTCGTTGCAAGCGATTTTTGCTTTCTTGACTTGGCCGATTCGACAGTTCTTCCGCTTCTTACGGCATAGGCGCGCTTATCGCAAGGCTAAGACGAAGCGAGCCATCATTCTCGGATTTGACGGCATGGATCCCCTGGTCACGGAGAGATTTCTCAAACAGGGCAAACTGCCGAATTTGGCGCGGCTCCGCGAGAGCGGCACATTCCAGGCTTTGGCCACAACTCTGCCTCCCATTTCCCCGGTCGCGTGGTCCTCATTTTTGACTGGCGTGAACCCGGGCAAACACAATGTCTACGATTTTGTGATGCCGAACCGGCGGCTCTACCTTCCCGAGCTCTCCTCGGCACGAATACGCGAACCGAAGCGCGTCTTGAAGATCGGGCGCTATAAAATTCCGCTTAGTCGTCCTCGGATTTCGGTTCTTCGAAGGAGCACCCCTTTCTGGCACTATTTGGCGAAGGCCGGTGTTTCATGTTCGATCATCCGCGTACCCGTCACATTTCCTCCGGAAAAGTTTTCCGGAGTGTTGCTCTCGGGAATGTGCGTGCCGGACATCCAAGGGACTCAGGGCACATTTTCTTTTCACACGACGCGCGCACCCATTCGCGAAACTGCAAGCAATCGTGTTGTCGTACCGTTCGTTAAACATAGAACATCGTTCCACTCTTATATCCCGGGACCGCCGGATACTCTCCGAGCTGATCCTGCGGCGCAGCTCCGCGCCCCGTTTAGCGTCAAGGTTGCAGCTTCAAAGCAACAGGCCGCTATTCGCATCGATGGCCAACGGATATCGATCTCCAAGGGCAAATATTCGGAATGGGTGGAATTGAAATTCCGTACCGGAACGGGTTCCAGTATCAAAGGTATCTGCCGCTTCTACCTGAAGTCGATCGAACCTGATCTGGAGTTGTACGTAACGCCTGTGAACATTCACCCCATGCACCCCGCTTTGCCGATTTCCCACCCGCTAGCGTACTCGGTTTATCTTGCGAAGCTGAATGGTCTCTACGCCACGCTTGGACTCGCCGAAGATACCTGGGCTTTGAATGATGGTTTTCTGGGAGAAGACGCGTTCCTCGAACAGTGTTACCTGATTCATCAAGAACGCGAACAGATGTTTTTTGACGCGCTCGAAAAAACTGCACAAGGCGTATGCGTATGTGTCTTTGATATCACCGACCGAGTACAACATATGTTTTGGCGTCATCCATCAAATGGTCACGATCCTGTTACGCCCCAGGTCGGCAACGGCGCTCTCGACGTAATTGAGGATCTCTACAAACGAATGGATCAACTGATTGGACGAACGATGGACAAGATGTCCGGCGATGATCTGCTTCTCATTGTGTCGGATCATGGCTTCAAGGCATTCGAACGGGGAGTTAATCTGAATAGCTGGCTGCATCAGCAGGGCTACTTGACGTTGAGAGAAAACGTCCCATCGGGCGATTGGTTTGAGGGCGTGGATTGGACCAAGACGCGCGCCTACTCTCTGGGACTCAACGGCATTTACCTTAACATTAGGGGGCGGGAGGGTATGGGCATTGTCGAGCCCGGCAGTGAAGCTGCTCGGCTGCGCACGCAGTTGTGCGAAAAGCTCCAAGGCCTGATAGACCCTGAGACCTCGCGCGTGGCCATTTTACGGGCCTTCGACGCCATGAAGGCATACCGCGGGCCTTATCGCGAGAACGCTCCCGATGTTATCGTAGGCTTTGGAGAAGGTTACCGGGCGTCTTGGGACTCTGCGGAGGGCGAGGTCACTTCCACGGTTTTCAACGTCAATTCTAAAGCTTGGAGTGGAGATCATTGTATAGATCCCAGTCTTGTTCCTGGCGTTCTTTTTTCGAACTGGAAGATCGTGGGTGAACGGCACGCGATCACCGACATCGCTCCGACGTTGCTGAGCGTTTTCGGCTTGAAGGTTCCGTTGCACATGGATGGAAAACCCTGGGGCATAACGCCAAGTGCGTCAGCGGCAGTCCTTCAAGAACAATGAGCTCGTTGAGGGTGTGGCCAAAGTACGCTCTTGACTGCGTTATGGTGTTGGGGGCGCCGCTCTTACTCCTGTTCTTACTATGGTTGCCGCCTTCGCTTTCGGCATCGGCTGACGCACCAAGCGTGATTCTGATCACTCTGGACACGACACGAGCCGATCGGATGGGATTCCTGGGTTCCAAACGAGGCTTGACGCCGAATCTCGATCAAGTGGCGCAACAAGCGATTGTTTTCGACAGGGCCTACACGCAAGCGCCGCTCACCACCGTCTCCCACGCTACGATCTTGACGGGAACGTATCCGCAATTCCACCGTGTCAACGATTTTGGTACGCGTTTGCCTTCCCGTATCCCTTTCTTGCCGGATCTGCTCCGACGACATGGCTACCGTACGGCCGCATTCGTAGGCTCGATTATCTTGGATCCGCGCAATGGCTTGGCCCCTGGGTTTGATCGTGGGTTTGATGTCTATGATGCTGGCTACACACTGCACCAGGATGGAAGAGATCGTTTCAAAACTATTGAGCGTCGGGCGGACCAAGTTGTCGCGCGTGCGCTGGATTGGCTAGGACACAATTCTTCGCATCCGTTTTTCCTGTGGATTCATCTTTATGATCCTCATCAACCCTACGATCCCCCCGCGCCCTACACCGCTCGATTCGTCTCGGATCCCTACGACGGCGAAATTGCATCGATGGATGAAGCGCTGGGTAAGTTGTTCTCCTACCTGAAAGCACGTTCGCTCTATTCTAGGTCGTTGATCGCTATTATGGCGGATCATGGCGAGGCTCTTGGCCAGCATGGAGAGGAAGCCCACGGCATCTTCTTGTACGACGAAACAATCCACGTGCCTTTAATCATGAAACTGCCGCAAGATCGTTTCGCCGGGCGACGCGTCGGCTCACCCGTCCGCCTCGTCGATGTGGCACCTACTGTTGCCGAAGTCCTGGGCGTCCCCGTGCCTGTAGAAATGCAGGGAGAGTCACTGCTTCGCATGCTCGCTCCAGGCGCACCCGAACGAGAGGTGTATTCCGAGACGGATTACCCCGAACAAGGTTTCGGCTGGAGTCCGATGAGTTCGCTACGCGTAAGTAAATACCTGTTTGTTCAAGCACCCCGTCGGGAACTCTACGACCTCCATGCCGATCCTTCTGCAACTCACAACATCGCTGAAAAAAATGTGGCCCTCGCCAATTCACTCGCGGCAGACCTTGCAGAGATTCAGAAGCAGTACAGCAGTCGGACGGTTGTGAACCAGACTTCCGACATGACTCCTGGCCAGAAGGCAGCATTGGCGGCATTGTCGAGTCTCGGGTATGTCGCCCACAATAGTGGTGGCCAAAACTCAACTGCAACTTTAGCAGATCCAAAGGACAAAATTGTGGTGGCGAATGAACTGCAGGACGCAACCCTTTTGGTTGATGGCGGTCGTTCCGAAAAAGCAATTCCGTTACTTCAGAAAGTCGTCGCAAGTGATCCGGGTATCTATTTCGCCCAACTTGAATTGGGACTTGCGGAAGCGGATCGGAAGAACTATGCGCAGGCCGTTGCGCCTCTCGAGAGAGCGACAGAACTGATGACCGAGTCAGCGATTGCTCAATATGAACTGGGCGTCGTTCTGTTTGAAACTGGAGATGGAAAGGGCGCTGCCGTACATTTAGAAAAGGCGGTGGCGCTCATGCCGGAATCGGCAGATGCTCATTTCTCTCTTGGCTCTGTGTATGCCCGAATAGATCGCGTGCCGGAGGCAATTCACCAGCTTCGCTCTGCTCTTGAAATTGCCCCAACACATTATCGAGCAAACCTCCTGATGGGCCGGATTCTGTTTCTTCAGGGCAGTCCCAAAGATGCTCTTCCATACCTTGAACAGGCCACCAAGACTCAGCCTTCATCGAGGGAAGCGCATCTTTTTCTTGCCGACGCCGATGTTGAGCTAGGGATGGAAGCTGCCGCCAAAATCGAGCGAGAAAAAGCCGAACGCTTAACTCCTCACAGCCAATGAGATTGCCATCAAGTCGAATGTAATCGTGAGGTGTCCGTTCGCCAGCGCCGACGTATCCAACGAACTCTGGCAATTCCCTACAGGCCTGATCAATCAAGGGCACACAAATGCGGTTCTTGGAATGACAACTTTGGTGGGTCATCTTGAGAGTGGCCCTACAGCACAGACGATAGAGGAACAATTTTAGAACGTAGCGGGCATATTGGCGGAAATCGCCAAGAGGTCACCTAAACCGAGATTCCTAAACCGATGCGGTCGGCTATTATCGACGGGTGTCCAAATCCGAAAATGTACACTTCGGAATCGACGGTTAGCTCTAGTTTGCCTTTCGGGACGGCTCCCGCCCTTATCCAAATATATTGGAGTAGTTACGGTCCTGTCTGCGCTTCGGGCTTATACCGTTGCAGGATGAGTTGAAGTACGCGGCCCGGCCTTACAGCCGCGACCTCTCTAGAGGAAATCTCTGTTCCGTGGCCCGACATGTCGACCAATTCTGCCTTTCGGTAGACTGCTTTGGGCTGGCGACTATTATGACTGAAAAACTCGCTCAGCCCTATGCCGAGCGCGTCCAAAATGATTTTCAGCTTGGCCACGGAAACGTTGGCCCTACCTTGCTCGACAGTGGACAGAAAACTAATTGCGACTTGCGTGGAGCGGCTCAAGGCTCGCAACGACAGCTTCTTGCGTTGCCTCAACTACCGAAGTCGGCGACCCAACTCCTTTTTCTCCATGGTCCACTCCTGACAGATACGTGTCGGGTGCTTGCCAAATTAGACTGCGCAGTCTCCGAATTTAGCACAACGTGAACGCCCAGAAGGGCTCCCTCGGAGTGCCACCTTCCACTCGGTAGCGAGGCCAGCCGAGATTCCGCTGGGCTGGTCAACCGAAGGTCGGCAAGTTAGGCCTGCGCTCACCATTCAGATTTTCTCGCCCAGAATTTTCCTTGACTCTATAGAACACTAGGTCTATATATAGCAAGGCCTCCAAGCCGTAGTTGCAGTCCGATACGAACCCAACGGGCCGGACCTCGAAAAGGGCCCTCGGAGGAGGCGAGTATGTTGAAGTTTCAGAGTCGTCTACTTGTGGCGCTGTTCCCGAGCGGCTCACCTTGCCGCAGGCAATTGAAGGATACACCATTGGCGGAGCTTATGCTGCACGACGAGACAAGACGGAAGGTTCGATCGAAGTGGGCAAGCTGGCCGACTTGATCATCATCTCGCAAAACCCGTTTAAGGTTGCGCCGAATCAAATCGGCAGGACCCAGGTGATGATGACGATGGTTGGAGGAAAAGTCGTGTACCAAGCGTCGTCATGGGAAGCTGCGAAGGATGCCGGTTCAAACTAGCATGGGGTTCGCCGTTTTGGGCGAGCGTCCGTGAGGGAAAATGCCCTTACAGATGGTCGAGATGTTTGCGGAGACTGCCAAGATTCGTCGCGCGGGACGCAGGAAGTAACCCCAAGCCTAGCGAAGGTCCAGCAAGAACGTGGTGCGAAGTTTGTGGGCGCCGGTCACTACCTCGGAAGTGCCGCGCGAAGCTGAAAGGGGAATTCAATTGGCGAACGAGGGCACCGTACCACGCGCCGAAGAAGCGAGCCAGGGAGTCGCGACTCTGCGGCGCGTTCTGGGCCGTAGGGACCTCGTTCTGCTCTTCGTGGTGGCGGTCTTCAACCTGAATGTTCTTCCCTCGATCGCGGCCAACGGCGGCGTCACCATTTGGCTGTGGGTCATTTCGCTGGGTCTGTTCTTCTGGCCCCAAGGCATCGCCGTGATCGAGCTCGCCCACCGCTATCCGGGCGAGGGCGGCGTTTACCTCTGGGCCAAGGAAGTTTTCGGCGATTGGCACGGCTTTCTGTCAGGCTGGTGTTATTGGACAAACAACATGATGTATGTCCCGACTGTCATGCTGTACTTCGTCGGTGTGTCAGTGTATGCGCTCGGCCCGCGATACGAGTCGCTGGCTGACAATAAGGTGTTTGCGTTGAGCGTTTCGCTCATTCTGCTGACGATACTTGTAGTCTTGAACATCGTTGGCCTGGGCGTGGGCAAGTGGATCAATAATATTGGCGGAGTAGGCACGGGCATCGCGGCGGTATCGCTCATCGGTTTGGGAATATTCGTTGCGATGCGATTCGGCACGACGGTCACCGCCGCTGACTTCAAGATCCCCGCTAATCCTCGCTTCGTTCTGAATTCTTTCGGGGTCATCTGTTATGCGCTCGTGGGATTGGAACTTGCGTCGGTCATGGGCGACGAGATTGACAATCCACGAAGGATCCTGCCCGGAGCCGTGGCCTGGGGCGGATTTCTGACGGGCTTTCTTTACATCGGTGCCACCCTAACCCTTTTGATAGCAGTCAGCAAAGACAAGATCAATGTGCTACAGGGAATTGTGCAGGCTGTCAGCGCCATGGGGGAACGCGTCGGTCTCGCGTGGGTAGTGGCTCCGTTTGCGTTTCTCCTGAGTCTGTCAATTGCCGGCATCGGTTCTGCGTGGCTCGGTGGCTCCGCTCGCATACCATTCGTGGCCGGCCTCGACTCCTACATGCCCGCGTGGCTCGGAAAGGTTCATCCGAAGTACGGCACGCCCTACGCCGCTCTCATCGTACATGCCATTGTTTCTGTGGTACTGGTCGTCCTCAACTTTGTCCTCGTCGGTTCCACCGTGCAGGAGTCATTTCAACGGTTGCTGTCGCTGTCCGTGGTCCTGCAGTTGGTCCCTTTTGTTTATATGTTTTGTGCCCTGCTTAGGATTGCCTTCCGCGAGCCATTCATCAAAGGCCAGTACAGCCGGGCGACACTGATTCTGGCCGGTCTCAGCGGGTGCGTTACGACGCTTGTGGCGATTGCGGTGGTGTTCTTTCCGGCACAACAGATCAAGTCTCTGCTTTCTTACGAGATATGGATGTTCGGAGGGACATGCTGCTTTATTGCCGTGGCAGCATTCTTGTTCTTTATTTATGGCAGGCGCAAGCGTACAGAAGAGATGGCTGCGACAGCTTCAGTGCTTTGAATGGAGGAGGGCGCCGTGAGGGGGTGACCGGGAGTCAAGTCGAGACTTATCAGACCTACATAAACGGCCGGTGGGTGCGCAGCCTTTCGGGGGAGACGTTTCCTGTTTACGATCCCTCGACCGAAGCGGTGATCGCCCATGTTGCCTCGTCCAATGCAGCTGATATCGATCTCGCCGTGAAGGCAGCGCGGGCAGCGTTTGACGCCAGTGCATGGCGGGCAACAACCGCGCAGAGCCGAGGCCGCATTCTCTTGAAGCTGGCGGAGAAGGTTCGGCAGAACGCCAAACAGCTTAGCGAGCTCGAGTCTCGCAATTCAGGGAAGCCAATCGTCGAAGCGGAATTGGACATCGACGATGTGGCGACCTGTTTCGAATACTATGGAGGCCTCGCCACGAAGGTTTTTGGGGCAAGTGAATCCCGTACCGGCGAACGCTCTGAGCTTTACCTTGCGAGAGCCTGTCGGCGTTGCTGGCCAAATCGTTCCCTGGAATTTTCCCATTGGTTATGGCCGCATGGAAGCTAGCTCCCGCCACCGCGGCTGGATGTACATGCGTGTTGAAGCCCGCGGAGCAGACCCCACTCACGGCATTGGCGCTTGCGAACTGGTTCGAAGAGGTCGGCCTGCCGCCCGGCGTGGTCAACATCGTTAACGGCATCGGGGAAGCCGCGGGGGCCCCGCCTGTGGCACACGGGAGCGTGGACAAAATCGCCTTTACAGAAAGCGCCGCCGTCGGAAAGCTCATCGCTGCGAGTGCGGCCAACACGCTCAAGCGGGTGACCTTGGAGCTTGGCGGAAAGTCGCCGAATATTTTCTTCGAAAGTGCCGATTGGGAAGCTGCGGTAGACGGGGCGCTGTTCGGAATCTTTATCAATCAAGGCGAAGTTTGCTCTGCGGGAAGCCGCGTTCCTGTCGAGAAAAAGATTTACTCCAAGTTGGTGGAAGCCATGACACCGAAAGCGAAGCGCATCAAGCTCGGGCCACCACTCGAGCGAGAGACAAAAATGGGTCCGCTCGTGAGCAAGGAACAATATGATCGCGTGAGCGCCTACCTTGAGCTTGGCAAGAGGGAGGCCAAGGTTGCCATCGGTGGCGGGCGGTCTCAGCAGTTCGGTAAGGGCTACTACGTTGAGCCAACAATTTTCTACGATGTGGACAACAACGCGCGTATCGCTCAAGAGGAAATCTTTGGCCCTGTCGCTTCCGTGATTCCCTTTGAGGCCGAATCGGACGCAATTCGCATTGCTGATGACACTCGTTACGGCTTGGCGGCCGCAGTATGGACGCGCGATATCTACAAGGCCTTTCGAGTCGTGAAAGCCTTGCGTGCTGGCGTTGTGTGGGTGAATTACGTCCAACCGTCGTATGTCGAGGCACCCTGGGGAGGTTACAAGGAATCGGGTTATGGGCGCGAGCTCGGCGCGTGGGGCGTGGAAGAATATCTCGAGACGAAACAAGTATTCGTCAATCTCGACGAGGCGCCTATCGGATGGTACTAGATCTTGGATCTGGACCCGGCCGTGCACACGAAGCAGCCGTCGGGATTCCGCTCATTCTGAGCACGGCCTGCGCAGCGGTTTCACGCGACCCCAAATCCAAACCCCGTTGCGGAATCATGAAGGTCCGCACGCGCGGAGTTCGGCAGGAAGGTAAGTTCGTCATCGACTGCGGCCGTAGTGTCATGGTCTCGAAACGCACACACACGCCGAAGCGGAAACTTTACCCTGGGGTCCGCCCCTGATGGGTGAGGGCGGAGCCAAGAATGCGTCTCTGGCTTTGGCCGGGGTCCGCGTGCTAGCTCTGGAAGCCTCTATTTCCGGGCCCCATTGCTCGCGGATTCTTGGAGATATGGGCGCCGAAGTCATCAAGGTCGAGAAACCGAGATCCGGCGACCTGATCCGAGGCTGGGACTCTGTCGTGCGTGGTCTCTCGTCCGGGTACGTGTGGCTCAATGGCAACAAGCGAAGCTTTGCCGTGGACATCAAGAAACCCGCTGGCCGGGAAGCTGTTCAGAAACTGGCCGAGAGCGCGGATGTGCTCATCGAAAATTTTGCTCCCGGCGTAGCTGATCGCCTAGGTCTGGGAGCTCCTGAACTCTGTGCTCGGAACCGCCGGCTCGTGTACTGTTCCGTTTCTGGCTACGGCCAGGACGGTCCCTACCGGGACGTAAAAGCTTACGACCTGTTAATTCAGGGTGAGGCCGGGATCATTGCGACGACAGGCTATCCAGATAAGCCGGCGAAAGTTGGAGTGCCAATCGTAGATCTCGCTTCATCGATGTACGCAACAGTGGGAATTCTCCTGGCCCTTTATCAGAGGGAACGAACCGGCCGCGGACAAGTGATCGACATCTCGATGTTCGAATGCGCGCTTGCCTGGCTCGGATATTTTCCCCATCATTATTGGCATCGTGGGGAAGAGCCCGAGCGCATGGGCATGCGTCACCAGTACCTCGTTCCTTACGGGCCCTATCTCGCAAGTGATGGAGTGTACGTGAGTCTTGCAGTTGCTACCCCTCACGATTGGGATGTCTTTTGCCGGAATGTGATTGAGCGGCCCGAACTGCTCAAGGACCCGCGGTTCCGCACATCGCCGGATCGGCGCCAAAATCGGACAGTGTTGGAAGGCATGATCGAAAAGATGTTCCTAGAGCAACCACACGAGGAATGGGTGCGCCGTCTGCGCGACGCCGAATTGCCACACGGGAGGTTAAACGGCATTGCCGAGGTTTTGACTCATCCTCAGACGATCGCGCGGAAGATGATTCGGGAGATGGAATCGCCCGTAGGGCTCGTACCCGTTATGGGAAGTCCTCTACGGCTGTCCGATAGTCCTGCGCGCTTTGATCCGATTCCAGCCCTGGGACAAGATACCGAGTCGATTCTTCAGGAGCTTGGCTACACCGCAGCTGACATCGCCGCCTTCCGGCGCGATCGAGTGATCTGATGACAAGTTTCGTCGGACGCCCGCACAAAAGCATTTCATGGAGAGATGAAGCGGTGTCTTTCGCCAAAACTCTTGCTGACCGTGAAATCAATAGCATGGAGCCCACTCTGCCGCCAGCGCTCTGGTTTAACTCCAGCCATGTTCAACGCGCTTCCGCTTGGATTTGGAACGTTTGGTCGCCTTTTCCGTCGCCGCGTTTCGGAGGTCTCACGGAATGACCCAAGAGCAGCTTCAAGATACCGACTTAGCTCAGCTACAGGCGCTCGGCTACAGCTCGAAGTTCGATAGAACGTTGAGCCTCTGGGAAAATTTTTCGCTTGGCTTCACTTACCTCTCCCCCGTAGTTGGGGTCTACAGCGTTTTTGCTCTCGCTCTAGCAAGCGGTGGGCCCCCAATGTTCTGGAACTATATCCTCGTGGGGCTAGGACAGCTACTGGTGTGTCTGATCTTTGGCGAAATCGTATCTCAATTTCCAATAGCGGGAGGCATTTACCCGTGGGCCCGCCGCCTGGTCGGAAAGCGTTGGGCATGGATGGCGGGATGGGTCTACCTGTGGGCCCTATGTACCACTATCGCCGCCGTTGCTGTAGGTGGCTCCCCATTTCTGGCACAACTGCTCGGAATCGGAACTAGCCACCAACGGGAAATTTGGATAGGCGTGTGCATGGTCTGCCTGACCACGCTATTGAACGTTAGTGGGACGCGCCTGCTTGCGCGCGTGGCCATGGTCGGCTTCATATGCGAGTTGGTTGGAGCTATTGTGGTGGGCTCGTATCTCCTTGCATTTTCACGTCACCAGAGGATTAATGTTCTGTTTCAAACATTCCACGTCGCGCCGACGGGTTCGTACCTGCCAGCCTTTCTCGCTTCGAGCGTAGCCGCTATGTTCGCCTATTACGGGTTTGAAGCGTGCGGCGACGTAGCTGAAGAAACTCCAAACCCGGGCATCACGATACCCAAGGCTATGCGAATGACGATTTTCATAGGGGGCGCCGCGGCGATTTTCGTTTGTCTTGCCCTTCTCCTGGCGGTCCCAGACATGACCGCCGCTGTCTCAGGGAAGGACAACAATCCCGTCGTAACCGTTCTGCAGACAGCTATGGGTCCTCTTGGCGTTCGCATGGTCATCGCGGTGGTTCTGATTTCCTTTTTCTCTTGCCTCTTGAGTCTGCAGGCTGCTACAAGCCGGCTTCTCTTCTCGTTTGCGCGCGATCGCATGATTGTAGGAAGCGCGTATTTGAGCAAGCTGTCGCAGCGGACACACGTGCCAGTCGCCGCTTTACTGGTTGCCGGATTTATTCCCATCGTTATTGTGATCATTGGGCTGTTTTTAGAAGACGCGGTGAGAACGATTATCGTGTTTGGGTCCGCAGGTATCTACGTTTCATTCCAGATGATTGTGGCCGGAGCGCTGATCGCGCGTGCGAACGGATGGAAGCCTTCAGGTCCATTCCGACTGAATGCGTGGGCGTGGCCTGTGAATAGCGGGGCACTTATTTTCGGTATCTTAGCTATCACCGATATGGTCTGGCCGCGCAGTCCTTCTGACCCATGGTATCTAAACTATGGAATGATTTTGACGAGTGCCGTTGCAATAGGCTGTGGTATCGCTTATATGGCTATTGCTAAACCGTACGAACGTGGAGATGCACCCGCTGGGGATGCGCCTCTACTGGGCAGTATTAGCGAAGCTCGATTCCCCAAATGAGCCTCTCCAGCAATTCCGAGCGCTATAGAGTAAAAAGCCGAATCTCTCGGACAGCAAAAATCCGCGGAGAAACGGACACGCTGCGGCTGGGCGTATCCGGCGGGCGGTGCTACGTTACCAGCTTCGCTGCCTTTCAAAGGGGAGAACCATGGGCGATGTATATCCTCGCTTCAAAGCCGCTGCGGTGATGGCGGCACCGGTTTTTTTGTATCGCGACGCGACGACGCAAAAGGCGTGCGGGCTGATCGCGGAGGCCGCCGGCGCAGGTGCAAAGCTTAGCGTCTTCAAGTTCCTCCCGTGCATCACCAGGACAAAATCCAAGCAGCCATGCGTCGGGCGCAGCACTTATCGGGAGCGAGTACTCGAACCCTTGAAGCGAAAGCTTGAGGCCGCCTGTCTGGCGGAATCTATAGTTGCAACTCCACACCGAGCCGTGGATGGATAGAAATTGGCTGCCCTAGAATGTTGCAGATTCCATTGTTCCTAAATCGTACACAAATCGTACACAAAGTTGTCCGAAACAGCCCAAATCACCCCGAATAACCCGAATCGCACCGATTGTAAGTTATTGATTCCAAATAACTGGGATGCAGGCACGCTGATTTGCAAGCAGGGGGTCACCGGTTCGATCCCGGTCACGTCCACCAATATCACTCGCAAATTCAAT